>Ga0115011_10000066_pt1 | contig 102562 bp, 87 predicted proteins | sample TroAtlMetagenome_2_FD_88705 | JGI IMG/M metagenome (GOLD analysis project Ga0115011, IMG submission 88705) | Marine eukaryotic phytoplankton communities from Atlantic Ocean - Tropical Atlantic ANT8 Metagenome | ecosystem: Environmental > Aquatic > Marine > Oceanic | place: Tropical Atlantic... | reverse complement strand
TGCCGCCGCCGCTGAGCCCCTCTGTCGGATAGACTTCGAACAGGCGACCCAGTTCCAGCCCCTGCAGTTGTAGTTCAGCGCGCTGCTCGGGCTCAGCCAGGTCCACGGTTGTCGGCCGCACCCGCACCTCACCGCCCAGCAGCCCGGTGCGCAACTCGTTGACCTCAAGGCGACCATTGGCCGGCTGTGCCAGCGCGGCGTGGTAGGTCAACTGCCCGCGCAAGGGCCCCAGCTCAATGCCCGGGTTGGCCTGGGCCAGTTGCAATGACGGCACACTCAGAGTCAGTTGCTCGCCCTCCAGCCGCATCTGCAGCGGACTGTCCAGCCCGCTGAAAGCCGTGCGGTCATAAATCCCCTTGATACCGCTCAAGGTCAGATCGCTGCGCACACTTAGCTGGCGCCCGCCACTGGCCTGCAGACTGCCGCTGACCTGCCCGCTGGCAAACCCCAGCAGTTCCGGCCAGCCGGCCAGGGTGTCTGCCAGCGGGTTGCCGGCGCGCATGAACAGCGGCGCCAGCTCACCACTCAGGCGCCAGTCGCCACCCGCCGTCCAGCTGGCGTCGTTGGCCAACGCCAGCCCGGCAGCGTTGTTCACCTTGCCGCGCCAGTTCAGTTGCGTCTGCTGCCAGCGCCAGTCGCCACTCAGATCCCAGCGCTGCGCCTTCAGCTGCGGATGCTCAAGGGCCGCCAGGCTGCCGTCCAGGCGACCCGAGGCAGTGAGCACTGCGTCGCCCGTCAGCGGCAAGGTCAGCTGCAACGCCGGTTGCACCAGGCTGGCGTCACGCAGCCCAAGCCCGGCATCCGCCAGTTGCAACTGCTGCCAGCGCAACATCCCGGGCTCCACCAGCGCCGCTTGCAGGGCTGCGGCGTCAGCCTGCAGACGCACAAGCCAGCGCCCACTGACACCCCGGGCGCGCAGCGCGGGCAGATCCAGCAGGGGCGCCTGCAGACTCAGCTGCAGGGCGTCGCTGGCGAGCTGCCACTGACGATTCAGCGGCGCGGACACCAGGCCAGCCAGCGTCACGGAGGCGTCTTTTGGCAACGCGGCCTCGACCAGCAGATCAGCCTGCAGCAAGGCGTCCGGCAGCAGGCGTTGCCCTGCCAGCGGGCTCAGTTGCAGCTCCAGTTGCTGTGGCCGTAGCGCCGCCGGCACATCGTGCAAAGCGGGTAACGCCAGCGCCTGCAAGCGTGCCTGCAGGCTGCTCTGGGTCAGCTGCCAGTCGCCCGCTGCGCCCTGCAGTTGCACGCTCAGCTCGCCACTCACCTCACCCACCTGATCGACTGCCCAAGGCTCCGGCAGCGCTAGCCGTCCCTGCAGCTGCACATCGCCCGCCAGCCAGTCATGCAGCGACTCCGGCACGCGCGCCGCGTCCAGCTGCCAATCCAGCTGCAGCTGGGCGGCAGCCGGTATCTGTTCGATCGGCAGCGCACCCAGCGCCATCCAGCGCCCCAGGTAGCCAAACAGCCAGGGAGTCTGCGGCCAGTCCGGCATGTGCAGGCTGCCTTGCCAGTGCTGCCCGCCGCGCCACTGACTGCTCAACCGGGCGGCGGTCGCCTGATCGATCTGCAGGTCAGCTTGCAGCTCCACCCGCTCGGCATCCAGATGCAGCTGCGGCTGAACATCAAGCTGCTGGCCGTCCAGGTCGAGTCGCAATGCGCTCGACAGCGCCAGCCCATCGGCCTGCTCCGTGCGCTGCAGCTGCCAAGCACCCGCCAGCTGACAGCGCTGATCTCGGCAGGGAAGGCTGGCGTTGATCTGCCCGACGCGCGCGCTATCCGGCGCCCAGTCGGCCAGCTGACGCCAGAATTGTTCGTCACCGAGCAGCAGCAGGGGGTCCAGTCCACCGCTCTGGCTAGTGCCTTGCGCGGCCGGCAGGTGCAACTGCAGGCTGTTGGCCTGCAGCATCCGCAGTCGCGGGCCGCCGCGCCAGCCTGGCTGCAGACGCGCCTGCTGCACCGTCAAACGCAGCCCGTCCTGCATCTGCAGATGCAATTCATCGACCTGCAGCGCAGCATCACGCCAACGCAGCCCCTGCCAATCCAGTTGCTGAACACCCGCTGCGTGCAACTGCTGCAACCCCCACAGCCGCACCAGCAACACCCCCAGCGTCAGCAGCAGAAAAATCAGCAACAGTATCGAACCACGCCGGCGCATGCGCCCCCCAAAGGTGTCAAACCGCTCACAGGTTAGCACTCCGCCGGCGCCAGGCGGTTGACCCGACTCCGGCATGGCGGCTTAAATACCGCGGGCGGCCATGGCCGCTACAGGGATTGACTGTCACAACCAGGGAGCGGTTCACCGTACCCCCGCGCGTTACCAATCCCCTTTTAGCTCCACATTGCCAAAGAAAGGAAACCGCATGGAATGGTATACCGCTGTATTGAAGAAGTATGTCGAGTTTCAGGGCCGTGCCCGTCGCAAGGAATACTGGATGTTTATTCTGTTCAACATCCTGGCCTCCATCATCTGCGGCGTGATTGATGGCATCCTCGGCATCATGCTGCTGGTGCCGCTGTATTCTCTGGCCGTTTTGCTGCCGTCGATTGCCGTGTGCATCCGTCGCCTGCACGACACCAACCGCAGTGGCTGGTGGATTCTGATCAGCCTGGTGCCCTTTGTCGGTAGCATCATCCTGCTGATCTTCCTGTGCATCGAAGGGGACGCCGGCGACAACCGCTTTGGCCCTAACCCTAAACTGGCTGACGCCCAACCTGCCTGAATCTCTGCACCGGCCCGGAGCGCCCTGCGCCGGGCCGGTGCGTTGCGGTTTGCATTGGCGGCCCCGCTTGGGGCACGCTGCATCTAACTCCGCAACAGACCTGCCCCCATGTCCCTATCCTGTTTCCGCCAGCTGCTGACGTCCCTGCTCCTGGTCAGCCTGTTCGGCTGTCAGCAGATGCCCGAAGAGCTATCCACCGCCACCCCGCTGCGCCCTGCCATCGATGTCGAACTGCTATTCGACCAGACCTGGCGCGACAGCCAGGGCCAAGAGCACATTCAGCAACAGATCATGGACCGAGTCCTCGAACTGATCGACAGTGCCAATGAGCTGGTTGTGGTGGACATGTTCCTGTTCAACGACTTCGCTGGTGAGGACAGCTACCGCCCGCTGTCAGACCAACTGACAGCGGCACTGATCGCCGCCCGGCAGCGCCAGCCGCAGATGCCCGTAGTGCTGATCACCGATCCGTTCAACACCCTGTATGGGGGCGTCGAATCGCGCCATTTGCAGGCCCTGCGCGGCGCCGGGGTAGCCGTGGTGATGACCGATCTGAGTCAGTTGCCTGCGTCCAACCCGACCTGGACCGGCATCTGGAGTCTGTGTTGCCGCTACCTGGGCAACAGCACCGAGGGCGGCTGGCTGCCCAACCCGGTCGGCGACGGCAAGGTCACGCTGCGCAGCTATCTGCACCTGCTGAACTTCCGCGCCAATCACCGCAAGACGCTGATCGTTGGTCGTGACGGTGAATGGACCGGGTTGGTGACCTCAATGAATCCGCATGACGCCAGCAGCCGCCACGACAACAGCGCGGTGCAGTTCAGCGGCGCAGCGGCGCTCGACCTGCTGCAGACAGAACGCGCGATCGCGCTGCTCTCCGGCTACCCCCTGGCCGCCGACTGGCCTGCCGCACCAGCGGTGTCCAGCAGCGCGCCGCCACAGCTGCAGGTGTTAACCGAGGGCGCCATCGAACAGGGGCTGCTGCAGCTGATCGGCTCCGCGCAAGCCGGCGACACGCTGGATCTGGAGATGTTCTACCTGTCTTCGCGGCCCGTCATCGAAGCGCTGATTGCCGCCCACCAGCGCGGCGCGACGCTGCGCGTGATACTGGACCCCAACCGCGACGCCTTTGGCCGGGAGAAGAACGGCATTCCCAACCGTCAGGCGGCCTGGGATCTGCACCAGGCAGGCATTCCCGTGCGCTGGTGCGCGACCGAAGGTGAACAATGCCATCGCAAGTGGATTCGTCTGGAGCGCCGAGACGGCAGCGCCGAGCTGATCGCCGGCTCGGCCAACTTCACCCGCCGCAACCTGCACGACCTGAACCTGGAAACCAGCGTACGCCTGATCAGCCTGCGCGACGATTCGCAGATCCGCAGCCAGCGAGAAGACTTCGAGCGTGAATGGCAGAACACCAACGGTGCCATCTACAGCCTGCCCTACGCAGACTTTGCAGATCACAGCCGTTGGCGCTATCTGGTCTACCGGTTCATGGAGGCCAGCGGGCTCTCGACCTTCTGAGCGCCCGCCGCCGCGCGTGCCTAGCGCTGCTCAGCGAAGCACTGGGCGATAATGTCCATGCCCGCGTTAAGCTCAACGTCAGTGGCGGTCAACGGCACCAGGATACGAATCACGTTGCCGTACTGGCCGCAGGACAGCAGGATCAGACCCTTGTCCCGCGCCGCGCCGACAATGCGTGCGGTCAGCTCCGCATCCGGTTTGCCGTCGGCGGTGAACAGCTCACAGGCCACCATTGCGCCCAGACCGCGAACATCACCGATGCGCTTGTCGTCCGTCGCCAGCTGCTGTAGGCGGCCCGTGAGAATCTCACCTACGGTACGGCTGCGCGCCAGCAGGTTCTCCTCTTCGAACACCTCCATCACCGCCAGCGCGGCGGCACAGGCCAGCGGGCTACCGGCATAGGTACCGCCCAGGCCGCCCGGCGCAATGCTATCGACCGCCTCGGCACGACCACAAACGCCCGCGACCGGAAAACCGCCGGCAATCGACTTGGCAAAGGTGGTCAGATCCGCGGCCACCCCCATCTGCTCCATGGCGAAGAAAGTGCCGGTACGACCGGCTCCGGTCTGCACTTCATCGGCCACCAGCAAAATCCCGTGCTGATCGCATAGCGCGCGCAGGCGCTGCATGAAGGCCGGGCTGGCGACATAAAAACCGCCCTCGCCCTGCACCGGTTCGATGACGATGGCCGCGATGTCCTGTGGCTGTGCATCGTTCTTGAAGATACGTTCGATACTGGCGATGGCATCGTCATCGCTGACGCCATGCAACGGACAGGGATACTGCGCGCGGTAGACGCCACCGGGCATCAAGCCCATGCCGGCAGAGTACGGCGCCACCTTGCCGGTCATCGACAGGGTCATCATGGTGCGGCCGTGATAGGCACCGGTGAAGGCGATCACCCCGGCACGGCCGGTCGCCGCGCGGGCAATCTTGACCGCATTTTCCAGCGCTTCGGAGCCGGTGGTGACCAACAGCGTCTTCTTGGCAAAGTCACCGGGCACCATCTCGTTCAGCCGCTCGCACAGGGCAATGTAGGGCTCATACGCCAGCACCTGAAAACAGGTGTGGGTGAACTGCTCCAGCTGACGGCGCACCGCGTCCATCACCTTGGGGTGACGGTGGCCAGTGTTGAGTACCGCGATCCCGCCGGCAAAGTCGATGTACTGTCGCCCTTCCACGTCCCAGACGGTCGCGTTCTCGGCGCGCTGCACGGCAATCGGATGAATCTGGCTTACACCACGGGCGACAGCATTGTGCCGCCGCTGCATCAGGGACTCGTTGGTCTTGCTCATAACCGCCTCGCGGAAATAGGAGGGGAGCCGACTGCTCCCCATCGGGTTGCTACGACTCAGATACCGCCCAGACAGAGGTACTTGATCTCGACGTACTCTTCGATACCGTATTTGGAGCCTTCGCGGCCCAGGCCCGAGGACTTCATGCCGCCAAAGGGCGCCACCTCATTGGAAATCAGGCCGGTATTGATACCGACCATGCCGTACTCCAGTGCTTCAGCGACGCGGAACACGCGGCTCAGATCGCGAGCGTAGAAGTAGGCCGCCAGACCGAATTCGGTATCGTTGGCCTGATGCACCACATCGGCCTCATCGCTGAAGCGGAACAGCGGCGCCAACGGGCCGAAGGTTTCTTCGCGGGCAACCGCCATGCTGCTGTCGACGCCGGTGAGAATGGTCGGCTCGAAGAAGAAGCCACCCAGTTCGTGCGGCTTGCCGCCAGCCACAACCTTGGCGCCCTTGTCGATCGCGTCCTTGAGGTGACGCTGCACCTTCTCGACCGCGCGGGCGTCAATCAGCGGCCCGGTGGTTACCCCGGCCTCGGTGCCGTCACCCACCTTGAGCTTGGCAACCGCGGCGGCCAGCTTGGCGGCGAAGGCGTCGTAGACAGAATCCTGCACGTAGATCCGGTTGGCGCAGACGCAGGTCTGACCGGCGTTGCGGTATTTGGAGATCATGGCGCCCTCGACCGCGGCGTCCAGGTCGGCATCGTCAAACACGATAAAGGGCGCGTTACCGCCCAGTTCCAGCGACAGTTTCTTGAGGGTCGGAGCGCACTGCTCCATCAGCTTGATGCCAACACCAGTGGAGCCGGTAAAGGAGAGTTTGCGCACCACCGGGTTGCTGCACAACTCGTCGCCCACTTCGCGGGAGCGATCAACATCGGCGGTGACCACGCTGAACAACCCCGCCGGCAAGCCGGCCTGCTCGGCCAGATGGGCCAGCGCCAGCGCCGAGAACGGCGTTTGCGGCGCCGGCTTGAGCACCATGGCACAACCGGCAGCCAGTGCCGGCCCGGCCTTGCGGGTGATCATCGCAGCGGGGAAATTCCACGGGGTGATGGCGGCCGTGACACCAACCGGCTCTTTTTGCACCAGAATGCGCTTGTCCGCCTGATGGCCGGGAATGACATCGCCGTAGACGCGTTTGGCTTCTTCGCCAAACCACTCCAGGAAAGAAGCGGCGTAAGCGATCTCGCCCCGTGCCTCGGTCAGCGGCTTGCCCTGCTCGGCGGTCATGATGCGGGCCAGGTCTTCCTGGTGCTGCATCATCAGCTCAAACCATTTGCGCAGCACCTGGGCGCGCTCCTTGGCGGTGCGCTGACGCCACTGCTGCTGGGCGACACGTGCCGCCTCAATAGCACGGCGGGTTTCGTCCGCCCCCATGTTCGGGACGCTACCGAGGCGCTCATGGCTTGCCGGATTGGCGATATCGGTGCGCGCGCCCTTGTCGGCCTCGCACCAGTGACCGGCGACAAAGGCTTGCTGGCGAAACAGGTCAGGGCAGTGCAGCTCCATCTGAAGAGTCCTCTAGGTAGGGTGTTCCGGCTGTCGTAACACATTTAGAACAGCCATGTTTGATATTTCAAACATGCTAAGCGCGCGTCTGACGCCAGGCAATACCCGGAGGAGAAAAAACTTGAAATGGAAACGCCCGCACGAACGGCGGGCGTAGAGAGTCAGGCGGCGGATTCGCCTTCGAAGAGCTCAGGGCGTACCTGTTGGCCTGCTTCCAGCAGCCCGGCAACCCGCTGCAGACTGGCCAGCAGCATCAGTTGCTCCCAGTCAGCCAACTGCCCAAAACGCTCAAGAAACGCGGCCGGCAGCAGCGCAGGCTCGGCCTGAATGGCGGCCAGCCCCTTCTCAGTCAGGGCCAGATGCACCTTGCGCTTGTCGCTGGTGCTGCGCACCCGGTGCAGCAAATCGCGACTTTCCAGACGATCAATGATGGTGCTCAGGGTTGCCTGGGATACACTGACCTGCCGCGCCAGATCACCCAAGGTACTTTCGCCTGTAGCCTTGATGCTGTGTAGAATCAGCAGCTGGATAGGGGTCAGCCCACTATGGCGCCCCACGCGCTTGGCGTGAATTTCGCTGGCGCGCTGCAAACGGCGCAGCGCCAGATAGAGATCGTGCATCATATGCATGCTTGGGTACTCCCGACCGCCAGGATCATCCGGGCGAAAATTACAGCAATAACTAGAAGTCGCCGAAAAAACAGCTGGCAACCTTCAAACCACACTGCAAGGCCAGATAGAACAGCCAGACAATGGTCGCCAGCCTACAGCAAAATTACTTCCACATCAAAACAATATTTCATAAGCCGGCATTTCTGCCAGCAATGATCCTGCAGCCCAGGACAACTTCAGGCACACTGCCGGGGGCCCCTTGGAACGAGGCTTTTACGACCAAGGGATGCCTGCCGCCCGGTCCGCGAGGCCTGTTACCCTTTCGTTGACTCGCCTGCCCAAGCCTATTTTCGACCGAGCATAAGGGAACTCGCTTCCACACTCGCGACCGACAACGCCGCATGGCCAATGCCTCTACAATACTTACAACAGGAAAAGGCTTTGATGACCCGACCGACGCTACGCCCGCACCTGTGCCTGCTGCCCCTGGCGCTGCTGGCCGCCACGGCCACGCCGGCCGCACCCATCCAGCTCCCGACCCAGACGGTGCTTGGTGCCAGCGACGACACCCATGAGCTGAGTCTGCCGCTGGCCCGCAGCACGCTGTTTCTCGACCAGCAGCCAGCAACCCACCTGGGTGCCCACCTGTCCGAGTCACTGCAGCGGGTCCCGGGGCTGCTTGCGCTCAATCGCCAGAACTACGCGCAGGACGTGCAGATATCGTCCCGCGGGTTTGGTGCCCGAGCCCAATTCGGCGTACGCGGTGTCCGCCTGCTGCAGGACGGCATCCCCCTGACCATGCCTGACGGCCAGGGTCAGCCGGGGCTGTTCGATCTGGACAACCTCTACCGCATCGAGGTCCTGCGCGGGCCACTCAGCAGCCTTTACGGCAACGCGTCCGGCGGCATCATTCAGGGCTTCAGCAGCGAAGGAAGCTACTTTCCGACGCTGGAAAACCGCAGCAGCATTGGCAGCGACGGCCTCTGGCGCTCGCGCCTCAAGTACGGCGGCCAGCACGGCAACCTCAACGTCGCCGCCAACCTATCGCGTCTGGAGACCGACGGCTACCGCGATCACAGCGACACCCGCCGAGATATGGCCAACCTGCGGCTGGGCTGGGACATCGACGATGCGTCCAGCCTGACCCTGCTGTTCAATGCGCTGGATCAGCCGGATACCCAGGACCCGCTCGGGCTAACGGCCGACGCGTTGCGCGCCGACCGCCAGCAGGCGGTCGCGCAGGCCGAGCGATTCGACACCCGCAAGAGCATCCGCCATCAACAACTGGGGCTGAACTACCGGCGCCGCCTGGCCAACGACGATGAGATCACGGTGATGGTCTATGGTGGCGAACGTGACGTGCAGCAGTTTCTCGCCTTCACTGGCAACTCGCTGTATTCCGGCGGCGGCGTGATCGAGCTGGACCGTTGCTTTGGCGGCAGCGAAGTCGGCTGGCAACGCGACACCGAACTGTTCAAGCTGCCGGTAACGCTGGCTGCGGGCCTGAGCTGGGATTATCAGGGTGAAGGCCGCAAGGGCTTCGCCAACCAGTTCGGCCGCAAGGGCAGCCTGCAGCGCGACGAATTCAACCGCGTCGAAAGCCGCGAAGCCTACCTGATCAGCACCTGGCAGCTGGCCCCACGCTGGAGCCTGACCGCCGGTGCGCGCTACAGCAAGGTCAAGTTCGATTCTGACGACAGCTATTTCATCGACGGGCAAGATGACAGCGGCTCGGTGCGCTACGACCAGACCAGCCCGGCGCTAGGCCTGAGTTATCAGTGGACGCCGGAGATCAGCCTCTACGGCGCGATCGGCCAAGGCTTCGAAACCCCAACCGCACAGGAACTGGCCTACCGCCCGAGCGGCAGCGGCCTGAACTTCGACCTGCAGCCCAGCAAGGCCAACAACGCAGAGCTGGGCTTCAAGCTGCGCCGGGCACGGACCCAGGTCGACGTCGCCGTGTTTTACACCCGCGTCGATGATGAAATCGTTACCGCTGAGCCGCAACTGAACACCGACCGCTCCACCTTTGCCAACGCCGCCAAGTCGACGCGTCAGGGCATCGAGCTGAGCATCCAGCAGCAGCTGGCGGACAATCTGACCGGCTATCTGGCCTACACCTGGCTGGACGCGCGTTTTGACCGCTACCGCAACAGCAACGGCGAGGACCTGGCCGGCAATCGCCTGCCGGGTGTGCCGCGTCACAGTCTGTATGCGGAACTGGCCTGGCAGCCAGCGGACGGGTTCAGCACCGCCATCGAGATGCAGAGCCTCAGCCAGCGCTACGCCAACGACACCAATAGCGCCGACGCTCCTGGCTACGCCGCCTTCAACTGGCGCGCAAGCTATCGCCGGCAACTCGGCAACTGGCAGCTGGAACCCTTCGCCCGCATCGACAACCTGACCGACCGCGAATACATCGGCTCGCTGATCGTCAACGGCGCCGGTGCCCGCTACTACGAACCCGCGCCGGAGCGAAACTGGCTGCTCGGCGTTGCGGTGCAATACCGCTGGCCGTAGCGGGCCCGTCAGGCGCGGTCGACCGTCACCGCGTCAAAGGCACCGGGCCTGCGCGCCAGCAGCACAAAGACCAGCGCAGCTATCGCCATCATGATCGGCAGCGCATGGCCGGTCATCCATTCGCTGACCGCACCGGTCAGCATCGGCCCGAGCAAGCAACCAAGCCCCCAGAGCATGGCGATGTGCGCATTGGCCCGCACCAGCTCGTCGTCGCGATAACGCTGGCCAACCAGAATGATCGACAGGGTATAAAGCGCGCCGGCGCTCGCGCCGAACAGCACCAGTACCGGCCAGATCAGAACCGTATGCAACACGAATGGCAGCGCCAGACTGCTGAGCAGCAGCACCAGCCCGCAGAACTTGAACAGCGCGGTGCGCGAGATGCGGTCCGCCAGCGCGCCCACCGGCACCTGCAGCACGGCATCCCCGACCACCACAGCGCTCACCATGATCAGCGCCAGCTGCTGGGCAAAGCCTTCGCGAATCAGATAGACCGGCAACAGCGTCAGGGTCAGGGTCTCAAACCCGGCAAACAGCACCATCGCCCAGGCAATCGCCGGCAACTGCCGGACGAAGGTGCGCAGCCCCCGGCCGTCTGCCGCGGCGGCGTCCACGACCGGCGCGCCCGAGACGGTCATCAGCATCAGGCTACCGAACACCAGCAGGCCGGTCGCCAGCCAGAAACCGCTGTCCGCCTCGGTGCCGATAAAGCCCAGCAGCAGCGGCCCGCACAGTTGGCTGAGAGCAAAACCGCTGCCGTATACCGCCACCAGCCGCCCGCGCAGGCGATCCGGCACAATCTGATTGATCCAGCTTTCGCCAAGGATAAAGGTGACTGTCAGCGAAATGCCCAACACCAGCCGCAGCAGCAGCCACACCGGGTAGCTTGGCCAGACCGCCAGCAGCGCCACCGATACCGCGCTGCAGGCCATTACCAGCCGCAGGGTGTTTTCCGAGCCAAGCCGGCCAGCCAGACGGCTGCTCATGCGCGAGCCCAGCACGATACCGACCGCAGGCATGCCAGCCATGACGCCAATGGCGAAAGTGCTGTAACCCCATTCATGCAGGCGCAGCGACACCAGCGGCAGAGTCACCCCCAACGCCAGCCCCACGATCACCACCGCGGAGGTGACAACGGTGTAGGTTTTCCAATTCATCTTGGTCTCGGAGAAAAGCAGGCTGGAGGCTGGAGGCTGGAGGCCAGAAGCTTGAAGCTTGAAGCTTGAAGCAGTCTGCGCTGTTTCGGAGCGGCAAAGTCACAGCAACGCCGACCTCACGCAGTGCTCAACAGTTGCTCCGCTAAACGGCTTCCAGCTTCAAGCCTCCAGCTTCAAGCCGCGCTACCAACGGTAGCGCGTTAGAGCTTGATCCACGTCGCCTTCAGCTCGGTGTACTTGTCGAAGGCGTGCAGCGACTTGTCGCGGCCGTTACCGGACTGCTTGAAGCCACCAAAGGGCGCGGTCATATCGCCGCCGTCATATTGGTTGACCCAGACGCTGCCGGCGCGCAGGGTGCGGGCGGCGCGGTGGGCCTTGGACAGATCACTGGTCCAGACCGCGGCGGCCAGACCGTAGATGGTGTCGTTGGCGATCTGCATGGCTTCGTCAAAACTGCTGAAGCCGATGACCGAGAGCACCGGCCCGAAGATTTCCTCGCGGGCAATACGCATGCTGTTGGTCACGCCGTCGAATACGGTCGGCTCGACAAACAGGCCACCGGTCTCTTCCATCACCCGCTTGCCACCCAGCTTCAGGGTGGCGCCGTCGGCGTGACCCGCTTCGATGTAGCGCAGCACGGTGTCGATCTGCGTGGTATCGACCAGCGCCCCCATACTGGTAGTCGGGTCCAGCGGGTGGCCCGGTGCCCAGCTGCGCTTGAGCGCCTCGACCACCTTGCCAACAAAGGCTTCGCGAATCGACTCCTCGACCAGCAGGCGCGAACCGGCGGTACAGACCTCACCCTGGTTGAAGGCGATGGCGCTGGCCGCCGCCTCGGCGGCGGCGTCCAGGTCCGGCGCGTCGGCAAAGACCACGTTCGGGCTCTTGCCGCCGGCCTCCAGCCACACGCGCTTCATATTCGACTCACCGGCATAGATCATCAGTTGCTTGGCAACGCGGGTCGAGCCGGTAAACACCAGCGTATCGACATCCATGTGCAAAGCCAGCGCCTTGCCCACGGTGTGTCCGTAGCCGGGCAACACGTTCAGCACACCTGCTGGCAGGCCGGCTTCCAGCGCCAATGCAGCAATGCGGATCGCGGTCAACGGCGACTTTTCCGACGGCTTGAGGATCACCGAGTTGCCGCTGGCCAGCGCCGGGCCCAGTTTCCAGCTGGCCATCAGCAGCGGGAAGTTCCAGGGCACGATAGCGGCGACCACCCCCACCGGCTCGCGGGTCACCAGACCCAGCTCGTCGTGCGCCGTAGGCGCGACCTCATCGTAAATCTTGTCGATCGCCTCGGCGCACCAGCGAATCGAGCGCGCCGCGCCGGGAATATCCACCGCCAGCGAGTCGCCAATCGGCTTGCCCATGTCCAGCGTCTCCAGCAGTGCCAGCTCCTCGCAGTGGGCATCGATCAGGTCGGCAAAGCGTTGCAGGATGCGTTTGCGCTTGGCTGGCGCACTGCGCGACCAGACGCCACTGTCAAAGGTGGCGCGGGCACTGGCGACCGCCTGGTCGGCGTCGGCCTGATCGCAACTGGCGATCTGCGCCAGCACGCGGCCGTCGATGGGCGAGACGCACTCGAACGTCTCACCGCTGGCCGCCGGCTGATACTGTCCGCCGATATAGGCCTGCCCCTGAACCTGCAACGCCGCCGCGCGTTGCTCCCAATCCTGCCGACTGACTGCCTTGCTCATGTTCTGCTCCTGACGAGGGCGCCGCTCGGGGCGCGCGGGACAATGCAGGCAACAGTAATCAGGCGACGACAATATTTCAATATTTTTGACAAACTGGCAGATGATCGCCTCAACAAGGCGGCAAAGGTTGCTTTACGTTTGTTTTTTTTGACATAGAATCCAAGCATCATTGCCCCTCCAACCTCGGAGTCTTCCATGACTATCACCAGCATCATCGATTTCGCCAACGCCGACACGCCGGCCGAGCACTACCGCCCCGACGACGCCAAGATCATCAGCGGCGACCCCGCGCAAAACGTGCGGAATCACTACAGCAGCCCCGACGGACAGTTCAGTACGGGTATCTGGGAGGCAGAGCCAGGGCACTGGACCGTCAGCTACAGCGAACACGAGTACTGCGAAATTCTGGAGGGCGAGTCCGTGCTCCACGATGCCGACGGCAACACCCGGCTGCTGCGCGCCGGTGACCGTTTCGTCATCCCCGCCGGTTTCAGCGGCAGTTGGGAGGTACGTCAGCGCACCCGCAAGGTCTATGTGATCTACGAGCCGGGCGCCGATCAGGCACGCTGAAGGCAGCTCAGGTTTGACCCGCCGTCGGTAAACGCCTAGCGTGTGGGCGAGACAGTCAAGGACGGGGCACTGCGGTGCAACATTTTCAGACTCTTGCCGGCCTGCTGCTGATGTTGGCAGCAACGCATACGGCGTACGCGCAGGAAGCCGCGCCGGTGGAGTTCGCCCTGGCGGACTTTCCGCCGTACTTTCAGATCGATGAACGCAACGAGCCCAGCGGCCCGGTACTGGAGCTGGTAGCAGCGCTGTTCGCCGAGGCAGAGCAACCCCACGTTGTTCGTGGCTATCCGGCTGCGCGGCTGTATCAGCGCCTGGAGCGGGGTGAGACGGCGGTGTCGATGGGCGGCGCCGGGCATCCGGAGATGGCCCGCACCAGCCTGCGCGGCAGTGCCCCCATCTTCACCGTCGAGCTGAACATCTATCGCAAACCGCAGCAGCCTCAGGTTCGCCAGCCCGCCGAGCTGGCCGGCAAGAGCGTGATCCTGATCAGTGGCTACACCTACGGCGCGCTGGCCCAGCAGCTGATGTCGCCGGCGTCGGGCGCCCGCGTTGCCCACGCGGCAAGCCACTCCAGCGGCCTGCAGATGCTGCTGCATGATCGCGCGCACTACCTGATCGACTATGCCGACCCCATGCGCGGCCTGCTGGAGAATCTGCCCGACAACAGTATCACCAGTGACCCGCTGGTACAGATCCCCGTCTACCTGTTTGTCTCCCGCGCCTTCCCTGACAGCCAGGCACTGCTGCAGCGCCTGGATGCGGCTTTCAGCGCCCTGGAGCAACGCGGCGAAGTGCAGCGCATTCTGGCAACAACAGCCTATTCGCCCTAGGCGCGCAGGGGCCTGATTACAAAAAACACATTGGTCTAAACGTGACCAGGCGGTTACATTTCTCGTCAGCAATGACATCCCAACCAACAAACCCCAGCCCCGTTGGCAACATCTGATCGCCAACCTGCCTGCTAACCCGCAGGCCCGGGCCCAGCGAGGAGTTCAGCCTGATGTCGCGTTTACCGGTCATCGTCGGCTTTGGCGGCTACAACGCCGCCGGCCGCAGCTCATTCCACCATGGTTTCCGCCGCATGGTGATCGAGTCTCTGCCTGCTGCCGAGCGCCAGCAGACACTCGTCGGGCTGGCCGTCCTGATGAAGCTGGTGCGAGTCGAGGGCGATCAGTATCTGGACGCCGACGAGCAATCGCTCAGCGCCGCCGAGGTTGAGCAGCGCTTCGGCCAGCAGGTGCTCGACAGCACTCTGGTACGACGCATTGAAAAACGCTATCTGGATGTCGATGCGGCGCACTGGCAGAAGAACCTGACCGTGACCGGCGAAGCAGGCAAGCCGTTCTCCTTCATCACCCTCGCCAAGCAGTTGCCCGAGCCACTGCCGAGCGACTGGGCAGTCGAGCCGCTGAACGACAGTGACGTGATGGTCACCGTGTACGATGGTTGCGATCTCAAGGTCGACAGCTTTCGCGCCCTGCCGGTTAAATCCGCCGGGCAGCTGCCCAGCGGCCTGGAGCCGGGCGAACTCTACGCCTCGCGTTTCCACCCACGCGGCCTGCAGCTGACCATCGTCGCCGCTACCGACGCCCTGCGTTCGGTCGGTATCGATTGGCAGACCATCGCCAATGCCGTGGAGCCCGACGAAGTCGCCGTATTCGCCAGCAGCGCCATGAGCCAGCTGGATGAAAACAGCTTCGGCGGCCTGATGCAGTCGCGCCTGAAAGGCGGTCGGGTCAGCGCCAAGCAGCTGGCACTGGGCCTCAACAGCATGCCGGCCGACTTTATCAATGCGTATATTCTCGGCAGCGTCGGCACCACCGGCGCCATCACCGGCGCCTGCGCCAGCTTCCTCTACAACCTGCAGAAAGGCAGCGACATGATCACCAGCGGCCGCGCCCGCGTGGTACTGGTCGGCAACGGGGAAGCGCCGATTACCCAGGAGTGCATCGAGGGTTACGGCGCCATGGGCGCACTGGCGACCGAAGACGGCCTGCGCCAGATCAGCGGCGAAGACGAGGTCGACTTCCGCCGCGCCAGCCGCCCGTTCAGCGCCAACTGCGGCTTTACCCTGGCCGAGTCCGGCCAGTTCTTCGTGCTGATGGACGACGCCCTGGCGATGGAACTGGGCGCCGACATCCACGGCGCGGTACCTGACGTGTTCATCAACGCCGACGGCTTCAAGAAGTCGATTTCTGCGCCTGGCCCCGGCAACTACCTGACCATGGCCAAGGCCGTGCACAGCGCCATGCAGATTGTTGGCCCGCAGGCCGTGCAGCAACGCAGTTTTGTCCACGCGCACGGCTCCAGCACACCAGCCAACCGGGTCACCGAATCGGAGATCCTCGACCGCGTGGCCGAAGCCTTCGGCATCCAGAGCTGGCCCATCGCGGCGGTCAAGGCCTACGTCGGTCACTCACTGGCCAGCGCCAGCGCCGACCAACTGGTGGCGACCCTGGGCAGCTTCAAGTACCAGATCATCCCGGGCATCAAGACCATCGATCAGGTCGCCGATGACGTACACCAGCAGCGCCTGCTGATCAGCACGCGCGATGTCGACCGCAGCGCACTGCCGCTGGAAGTGGGCTTTATTAACTCCAAGGGCTTTGGCGGCAACAACGCCAGTGCCGTGGTGATCGCCCCGACGGTCGTCGAACGGATGCTGAAAAAACGCTACGGCGCCGAGGCATTCGAGGCCTGGCAGCAGCGCCGCGAACAGACCCGCGCTGCGGCCGAGGCCTACAACCAGCGCGCGCTCAAGGGCCAGCTGGATATCATCTACAACTTCGGTCAGAACATGATCGACGAGTCCGCGATCCAGATCAGCGATGCGCAGATTCAGGTGCCCGGCTTCAACAAGGCGCTGACCTTCCGCACCGATGAGCGCTTCAAGGACATGCTGGACTGATTGACCGCGGGGCACGGCCTGCCGTGCCCCGCTCCTGCCTCAGGCCGCCTCGGCCAGTTTTGCCAGCCACCCGGCTTGCTCGGCCTCACTCAGCAGACTCGCCGTGATGCTATTGCGCGCCAGCGCGACAGCCTGCTCGCGGGTCATGTTCAGCGCATCGCGCACGGCCTCGAAGTTGGCCAGCAGGTAACCGCCAAAGTAGGCCGGATCATCCGAGTTGATGGTCACCTTCACGCCCTGCCCGAGCAGCTCAAGGATGTTGTGCTCGGCCATGTCGGCAAACACCTTCAGGCGCGTGTTCGACAGCGGGCACACCGTCAGCGGCATCTGCTCGGCAATCAGTCGCTGCACCAGTGCCGGGCTTTCAACGCAGCGCACACCGTGATCAATACGCATCACCTTGAGCAGATCCAGCGCCTGCTCGATGTACTCGGCGGGCCCCTCTTCGCCGGCGTGGGCAACGCACGCAAAACCGGCCTCGCGCGCCATGGCAAACACCCGCTCGAACTTGTCCGGCGGATTGCCCTGCTCGGAGCTGTCCAGTCCAACTGCCACAAAGTGCTCGCGCAGCGGCAGCGCCTCTTGCAGCGTGGCAATGGCGTCCTCTTCGCTTAGATGCCGCAGAAAACTGAGAATCAACCGTGAGCTGATACCCAGCTGGGCCTGCCCGTCAGCCAACGCACGGGAGATGCCGGCCAGCTGCAGCGCGATAGGAATGCCGCGTACCGTGTGCGTCTGCGGATCAAAGAAGGGCTCGACGTGCACCACACCGTCCGCCGCGCAGCGCTGCAGGTAGGCCCAGGTCAGATCATAGAAATCCTGCTCGGTGCGCAGCGCATCAGCGCCCTGATAATAGAGATCGAGAAATTCCTGCAGGTTGCCGAACTCGTAGGCGCCGCGCAGCGCCTGAACATCGGCGTAGGGCAAGGTGATGCCGTTGCGCTCGGCCAGGGCAAACATCAGCTCGGGCTCGAGGCTGCCCTCAAGGTGCATATGCAGCTCGGCCTTGGGCAGCGCACGGAGAAAATCGGTATCGGGGAAGGACATAGGCAACTCCTGGAATCCTGCTGCACGAACGTGCAGTTCATGCAGCAAAGGATATGCCAAGGGCGGGTTTGCTGTCCTGCAAACTGGCCCAGCTTGTTCTAGCCCGGCCAGTTGCCTAGCTCCTGAATGGCGCGGTTGCTTCGTCAGCTTTTCGCCTTTGCCGGCGAGCCAAAGGGGGCCGCTTGCCCGGCCCCCCTTGGCGATCCCCCCGGGCACCCGGCTACGCGGCCCTTCGGGTTCGCTGCGTTGCTCGATTTATCGGGGAGCCACAAAACTCGGCTCTTCGAGCCTCAGACATCCTGTGGCTCTTTTTCCCGATAAATCTGCGCTACTCGCCCGCGTAAACGGGACTGGGTTCCGTGCACACTCCACCATCCACGCATTCAGCAACAACACTTGGCGCAGAGCCTCAGCACTCACCCTGAAATGTCGTGAAGTATCGAAGGCAAGCGCGCTAGAGAGCACTCACTTACTTACGAGCCCGAATCGCCGCCATAAACGCAGCCATCTCGGCCTCGCGGTCGGCCGCCACTTTCTGCACGTTGGGGTTTTGCGCCAGCAGCTCCAGCAACGCAGCCGCCTGCGGCAGTTCCGCCTTGAGGTCAATGTCGAACAGCTTCTGCGCCACCGTGGAGGCCAGGTCAAAGCTGTACAGCAGGAAAATATCGGCGATGGTCATTTCGTTGCCTGCCACATAGGGCGCAAAGCGGCCATGTCGCGCCAGGGTTGCCACGCCGGCCAGCAGCTCGACCCGCGCCTTGTCCTTGATCGCCTGGTCTACCTTGCCGCCAAAGAACACCTCCATAAAGCAGGAGCGCGCCGGCAGCTCGATATACAGCTCGATTTCCTTGGTCAGCGCACGCACCACGCCACGCTCATACGGATCGCTCGGCAGCAGCGACTTGCCGCCCTGGGTCTCTTCGATATATTCGAGGATGACGTTGGTTTCGTTGAGAAAACCCTGTGCGGTTTCCAGCACCGGTACCTTGCCGCGCGGGCTCTTGGCCAGAAAGTCGGGGTCCTGACTGCCGTGCACGTTGACGACCTCAAACTCGACACCCTTTTCCAGCAGCGCCAGCTTGGCCATGTTGAAGTAGTTGCTTGCTGCGAAGCCGTGTAGTCTGATCATCCTGTTGTTCTCCATTGTTAGGCGGACGGGAGGGCATAGGCTGAGTTGTAACCGCTCAGACGATAATTCTCCAGCGTCATCAGGGCCCTGAATGCGCCGACAATGACGCCCGGCTAGACTGAACTGCACACCCGACAAGAGGCACCATCAATGCTGACACCCGATGAAATAGCCGAAACCAACCTGCTCTGCCAGTTCAACCTGGGCAACTCCCAGGAAGGCCTGAAAATCCACAGTCACGAAGCCGACCCCGCCACCGTCGCGGCGTCCGAGCGCCTGTTCGCCAAGGGGCTGACGACCCAACCCGACGGCGGCTATCTGACCAGCCTGGGCCTGGACGCCGCCGAGCATGCTCAGACCCTGCTCACTATCCTGCGCACGCCGAGGTCCTGAAGCGCGCCATGCAGCAGCACGGTGAAATTCAGCCACGGATTGACGAGGGCATTGACCGCAAGACCCTGAACACCCTGCGCAAACGCTTTATGGCGGTCAACGCCACACGCCTGCGCAGGGTGCTGCAGGCACTGCCAAGCCGTCAGTACAACGTGCTGCAACTGCTGCCGCTGCTGTTCGACGTCAACTATCCACTGCTGCCCGGCTTTGTTTCACGCGAGACACCCTGCGGCCTGCACGGCTTTGAGCCGGACAGCAGCTGCCTGCAGATCGCCCAGAGCCTGACCCGCAGCTTTCAGTACCGCCGCCACCCTGCCGGTTTCAGTGGCCAGATTCATGGCCTGTATCTGATGGGCAGCGGCGGCACCATCGGCCAGTCCGAGCAGAGCGATCTGGATATCTGGGTCTGCCATGCCCCCGAGCTGGATAGCCGGCAGATCGAAGAGCTGGATCGCAAGTGCCAGCTGATCAGCGAGTGGGCCGCCGGTCAAAACAGCGAAGTTCACTTTCACCTGATCAACCCGGCCAGCTTCGCCCAGGGCGAGCGCGACAATCCGCTAGGTATCGAGGACTGCGGCAGCACCCAGCACTACCTGCTGCTGGACGAGTTTTACCGCACCGCCATCCGCCTGGGCGGCCGCTTTCCCCTGTGGTGGCTGGTGCCGGTCTACGAAGAGGCGCGCTACCGCGATTACACTCACCAATTGATCAGCAAGCGCTTTATCCGCGCTGATGACTATCTTGATCTGGGCCACGTTGCGGCCATCCCCGCTGGCGAGTTTGTCGGCGCGGGCCTGTGGCAGCTGTTCAAGGGCATCGAGTCGCCCTACAAGTCGGTGCTCAAGCTGCTGCTGACCGAGGTCTACTCCAGCGAGCACCCGCGCGTGCGCTGCCTGAGCCTGGACTTCAAGCAGGCGGTATTTGCCGGCAAGCCGGACGAGGATGAGCTGGACCCCTACGTCATGCTCTACCGCCGACTGGAGCGCTACCTGCTCAGCCGGCAGGAGAACGAACGCCTGGAACTGATCCGCCGCTGTCTGTATATCAAGGCCAACGTCCGTCTGAGTCGGCGCAGCGGGGTGCTGGACTGGAAGCGGCAAATGATGGAACGGCTGGTGCGCGAATGGCACTGGGGCACGCGCCAGCTGCAGCAAATGGATGACCGCCGCCAGTGGCGCATTCGCGAAGTGGCGACCGAGCGTCGCCAACTGGTCAACGAGCTAACCCACAGCTATCGGCTGCTATCGCAGTTTGGTCGCAGCCAAGGGGTGATCAACGCGGTCAGCGCCCGCGACCTGTCGCTGCTGGGCCGGCGCCTCTACGCCGCGTTCGAGCGCAAGGCCGGCAAGATCGAGTTTATCAACCCGGGCATCAGCCCGGACCTCAGCGAGGCACTGCTGACGCTGGCCTGGAGTGCAGGCACCGACGACAACCCAGCCAGCTGGAGCCTGTACCGCGACGGCCTCAGTGCCATCGAACTGAGCGATCACCAGGCGCTCAAGCGCAGCCTCAACCTGCTGGAGCTGCTCGCCTGGGGACACCGCAACGGGCTGATCGACAGCGCCACGCGCTTTGTCCTGCACCCCGGCGACAGCGCGCTCAGCGAGTACGAGCTGAGCAGCCTGGTGCAGAGTCTGCAGCAGCAGTTCCCGCTGCCGCTGCCGGCACTGACCGAGATTGCCCTGTCACGCGCCAGCGAGCCCTGTCGCGTGCTGCTGCTGGTCAACGTCGGCCTGGACCCGCTGCCCGGCAGCAGCCAGAAAAACCTGCATCTGATCAGCAGCCACACCGACGCCCTTGGCTACTCCGGCCTGCGGGACAATCTGATCCAGCGTATCGACCTGGTCACCCTGAACAGCTGGAACGAGCTGCTGGTCACCCAGTACGAAGGCGAAGAAGCCTGCATGCAGGCGCTGCGCGACTATCTCAATGGCGGTCGTGAGCACCAGCGCCTGCCCGAGCTGGCGGTACGCTGCTTCTGCCGCAACCGCGCCAGCGCCATCGCCGAGCGGGTCGAGCGGCTGTTCGGCAGCGCGGCCCAGCACCTGCTGGGAACACCGCCGGCGCGCTTCATGCTGCAGTTGCAGAGCGCGTTCAGAGTGCTTGAGTGGCAGGACGAGCAGATCGGCATGCAGGCACTGGAAGACCGCGACCAGCTGCTGCGCTACCTGGGACGCTCGCGTCCACGCCATCAGCGCCTGGTGCTCGACGACTATGCCCTGCAGGGGCAGGATCTGGCGCTGATTCTGCAACAGGACCAGCCGGGCCGCGTCCAGCTGTTCTACCGCCTGCGCGCCAACTGGCAGGCCGAGATCAGTCTGCTGGATGAGCGCGGCGCGCTCTGGACCAGCCAGCAGGGCTATCGCGACGAACAAACCCTGCTGCTGCCGCTGTTACGCTTTCTGCGCAGCATTCAGCTACGCCGCCAGGCGGGTGAAAGTCTGGCTCGCAGCATCGACGAAGGCGAGCCCGAGTTGTACAGCATCCTGCCCGCCCAGGACGGTCATCCGCTGCGGCTGGAGCAGCGCGCGCTGCCGCGCGGCGGCCTGGATGCCGACATCTACGCCGTGCAGGCGATTGCCGAACCCGGCGCCGGGCGGCGCCTGCGGGTGACCATCTTTTGCGACCATCGCGAATTTTCCGAGCTGGAATATGGCCCCCGGCTGTACACCGAGGTGGCGCAACATATCCTCAGCCGCCGTCGCGACCGCGAGCCCTATCCGTGCTATATCACCGACCTGGACCTCTCGGCGGTGGACCCGGGCGGGCGCATGCAGACCGTGCAGTACCTGCGTTACCGCCAGCAGCTGGAAAGCGCCTTGAATGACGCCATGCAGGCGCTGGGCTGAGATCAGCTGCGGCGACGCAGCGCTTGCCGCCTGGCAGCGGCTTCGATGATATCGCGCTGGCGTCGGTCGCAGGCGCCAGCCCATTCGATGATTTCACTCAACAGCCGGCCACAGCCCAGACACACCTCGCCGTCCAGGCAGCATTTGCGTACGCAGGGCGAAGGCTGGCTGCCGCGCGGAGTCACAGCGAGTCCGCGTCGATATCCAGCTCCAGTTCCTCGCCGCTGATATCTTCCAGCACAGCGGCCAGCACCTCGCCCAGCGTGCCCTCGCCACTGTCGTGCAACCAGCCCTGCTCTGCATCGAAGTTGAAGTGCAGGGTACGTTCCGGCGTGGCCAGCCACAGCTCGCGCGAAGCCGGCTGACGGCCAACGGCCAGCCGCTGCCCCTCGGGCAGGATCAGCACCAGTGAGCCGTCAATATGCTCCATCTCCAGATCCAGGTCGCCATCATCCAGGGCGTGCTCGATCAGGTCCTGTACGCGGTCTACCGCCTGGTGAAAGCTTGCTTCGCTCATGTCCTGCATTGTCTGTCTCTCATCTGACTCTGGCGTCTGCGCGCCGTTTTCTGGCCGCCGGGTCGCTGGCTAATGCGTCGGACCGGGTGGCTGGGTATACTGCCGGGTATTCTACCTGTAAGGATTTCAACATGAAGCCATTCGCTGCGGCCCTGTTCACGTTGCTGGTTCTGACCGGCTGCGGGCAGAAAGGCCCCCTGTATATCCCCGAGGACACGGCCAGCGCGCCTGCCCAGACCGAGAACGCCGAGCAATCGACCCAGAAGTGATGCCCCAATGACCGCGTTTGAATACCGCAACGGCGAGCTGCACGCCGAAGGCGTTGCCCTGTCGTCGATTGCCGAACAATACGATACACCCTGTTTCGTCTATTCCCGCGCCGCCATCGAGCAGGCCTATGACGCCTGGGACAGCGCGCTGGACGGCGTGCCCCACCTGGTGTGTTTTGCCGTCAAGGCCAACTCCAACCTGGGCGTGCTGAACCTGCTGGCCCGCCGTGGCGCCGGCTTCGACATCGTCTCCGGCGGTGAGCTGGAGCGCGTACTGGCCGCCGGTGGCGAGCCCTCGCGCATCGTCTTCTCGGGCCTGGGCAAGACCGCCGCCGAGATGCGTCGCGCGCTGGAAGTCGGCATTCACTGCTTCAACGTCGAGTCTGCCGCCGAGCTGGAGCGCCTGCAGCAGGTTGCCGCCGAGCTGGACATCAAGGCGCCGATCTCCCTGCGCGTGAATCCGGATGTGGATGCCAAGACCCACCCGTACATCTCCACCGGCCTGAAGGAAAACAAATTCGGTATCGATATCGCTCAGGCGCCGGCCGTCTATCGCCGCGCCGCCGAGCTGAGCCATATCGACATCTGCGGTGTGGACTGCCACATCGGTTCCCAGCTGACCGACGACACGCCCTTCATCGACGCGCTCGACCGCCTGCTGCAACTGATCGACAGCCTGGCCGCCGACGGCATCACCATTCGCCATCTGGATCTGGGCGGCGGTCTGGGTGTGACCTACCGCGACGAAACGCCACCGAGCCCCGGTACCTATCTGGCCAAGGTGCGTGAGGCGCTGGCCGGTCGCAACCTGACGCTGGTGTTTGAACCGGGCCGCTCCATCGTGGCCAACGCCGGCGTGCTGCTGACCCGCGTCAACCTGCTCAAGCCGACCGAGCACAAGAACTTCGCCATCATCGACGGCGCTATGAACGACCTGATCCGCCCGGCCCTGTACAGCGCCTGGATGGGTATCGACGCGGTCAAGCCGCGCAGCGACGTGGCTGTGGACACCTGGGACCTGGTGGGCCCGGTCTGTGAGACCGGTGATTTCCTCGGCAAGGACCGCGAACTGGCGCTCGCCGAAGGCGACTTGCTGGCCGTGCGTTCCGCTGGTGCCTATGGTTTTGTCATGAGTTCGAACTACAACACCCGTCCGCGGGCGGCTGAAGTGCTGGTCGACGGCGACACGACCCACCTGGTGCGTCGCCGCGAAACCGTCAGTGAGCTGCTGGCCGGCGAATCCTTGCTGCCCGAGGCCTGAGATGCTGCTGCGATTTACCAAGATGCACGGGCTGGGCAACGACTTTATGGTCATCGACCTGGTGACCCAGCACGCCCAGCTGTCAGCGCGGCAGATTCGTCAGTGGGCCGACCGCCACACCGGCGTTGGCTTCGATCAGCTATTGCTGGTCGAGCCACCGACCACGCCCGATGCCGACTTTCGCTATCGCATCTTCAATGCCGACGGCAGTGAGGTGGAGCAATGCGGCAACGGCGCCCGTTGCTTTGCGCGCTTTGTGCAGGACAAGCGCCTGACCGCCAAGCAGGAAATTCACGTCGAAACCGCCGGCGGCCCTATCGTGCTACGCATCAACCGCGACCGTCAGGTCACGGTGGACATGGGCGCACCGCGCTTTGTCCCCGCCGAGGTGCCCTTCCAGGCCGACGCCGAAGCCATCGACTACACGCTTGAAGTGGCCGGAGAAACCCTGCAGGTAGCCGCCGTTTCCATGGGCAACCCGCACTGCGTCACCCTGGTGCCCGATGTGCAGGACGGCACGCTGGAGCGCCTGGGCGCGCTGATCGAGGCGCACCCGCGCTTCCCGCGCAAGGTCAACGCCGGCTTTATGCAGGTGGTCGACCGCCAGCACGCCCGGCTGCGCGTGTACGAGCGCGGCGTGGGTGAAACCCAGGCCTGCGGTACCGGCGCCTGCGCCGCTGCCGTCGCCGGGATCCGTCTCGGCCTGCTGGACTCACCCGTACAGATCGACCTGCCCGGCGGCCGTCTGCAGATCGAGTGGGGCGGCCCAGGCCAGCCCGTGCTGATGACCGGTCCGGCCACCCGGGTCTACGAGGGACAGATTCGCGTATGAAAGAGCAACCGCCCCATCCTGACGAACTGGAAGCCGCCCGCGTCGTAGAGTTTCTGCAACGCCACCCGGCCTTCTTTGTCGAGCACGACGAGCTGCTGGCCGACCTGATCGTGCCCCATGAAGCAGGTCACGCGGTGTCGCTGGTCGAGCGGCAGGTCAAACTGCTGCGCGAACGCAACATCGACGTGCGCCACCGCCTGAACCAGCTGATGGACACCGCGCGGGAAAATGACCGGCTGTTCGACAAGAGCCGCCGGCTGATTCTCGGCATGCTCGAGGCGCAGAGCCCGGATCAAGTCGTGGCGACACTGGAAGACAGCCTGCGCACCGACTTTCAGGTGCCCTTTGTCAGCCTGATCCTGTTTACCGAAGCGGACCGCTACAGCAACGCCCATTGCGTTACCCACGCCGCCGCCAAGGAAGCCATCGGTCACCTGCTCGACAGCGACAAACCAGTGGCCGGCGCGCTGCGGCCGGCGGAGCTGAACTTCCTGTTCGGCGAACACGGTGAGCAGGTCGCATCCACCGCGCTGGCGCCCATCCGCTACCAGGGATTGCACGGCGTGCTGGCCCTGGGCAGCGAAGACGCGCAGCAATACCGCAGCGCCACCGGCACCCTGTTCCTTGGCTACGTCGCCGACGCGCTGGCCCGCGTGCTGTTGCGCCAACGCCCCCTGGCCGATGAAAACCACGCCTGAGCCGGCCGGCATCGCCGACCCTGACATCAGTGCGTTCCTCGACCACCTGCGCATCGAGCGCAGGCTGTCGCCGCGCACGCTGGAGGCCTACCGCCACGACCTGATAAGTCTGGATCAGCACCGCGCCGCGCGCGAGCTGCCGGGCTGGGACCGGCTGGACACCCAGCACCTGCGCCACTTTATCGCCAGCCAACACCAGCAGGGTCTGGCCCCCCGCAGCCTGCAACGCCTGCTCAGCGCCATCCGCAGCTTCTACCGCTTTTTGCAGCGCGAGGGGCGTGCACAGCAAAACCCCGCGCTGGATCTGCGCGCCCCCAAGGCCGCGCGGCCCCTGCCGCGCACGCTGGATGCCGACCTGGCCGCCCAGCTGCTCGACAGCCCGGGCGAGGACGACTGGCTCGGTCGCCGCGACCAGGCCATGCTGGAGCTGTTCTACTCTTCCGGCCTGCGGCTGTCCGAACTGGCCGGCCTGGACATCGCCGACCTCGACCTGCAGCAGGGCGAGGTCAGGGTGACCGGCAAAGGCAACAAGACCCGCGTCTTGCCCGTCGGCCGCATGGCGCGCCGCGCCCTGCAGGACTGGCTTAGTGTACGCCCAGCCAGCGACCAGGCAGCACAGCCGCTGTTCGTCAGTCAGCGCGGCAGCGCGCTGACTCCGCGCGCCATTCAGCTGCGCCTGCGTCGGCATGGCGTGGAGCGCATCGGCCAGCACCTGCATCCGCACATGCTGCGGCATTCGTTCGCCAGCCACATGCTGGAGTCTTCCGGCGACCTGCGGGCGGTTCAGGAGCTGCTGGGCCACGCGGACATCAGTACCACGCAGATTTACACTCACCTTGATTTCCAGCACCTGGCCCAGGTGTATGATCAGGCCCACCCCAGAGCCAAGCGCAAGGCAGACAAATGATTCAGCTGGTGACCTTTGACCTCGACAACACCCTGTGGGAAACCGAATCGGTGGTGGCCAACGCCGAGCGGGTGCTGGCCGACTGGCTCGCCAAACAGGCGCCGGACTACACCGCCGCGCGCGATCTGGACGCACGCAAGGCCCTGCTGGGCGAGGTGCTGGATGGCGACCCCGACCTGCGCCACCGGGTGACGCCACTGCGCATCGCGGTACTGGAACTGGGTCTGCGCAAGGCGGGATACCCGGCAGACGAAGCCCAACGGCTGGCACGCGCCGGTTTCGAGGTGTTCATTGATGCTCGCCATCGGCTGGAGTACTTCCCGCATATGGAGCTGGTGCTGCAGCTATTGTCGCAGCAATACCGGCTGGCCTGCATTTCCAACGGCAACGCCGATGTGCGCCGGCTGGGGCTGGATCGCTATTTCAGCATCATCGTGTCAGCGGATGAGGTGGGTATCAGCAAGCCGGACCCGGCACCCTTCCTTGCGGCGCTAGACAACGCCGGAGTCAAGCCGCAGCAGGCGCTGCATATCGGAGATCATCCGGGGGACGACATCCAGGGGGCCCTGGATGTGGGCATGCATACCCTGTGGTTTAACCCACAGGGCAATGCCTGGACGGGCCAGCAACGGGCCCATGGCGAGGTGCGCTGCCTGAGCGAGATTCCGCCCTGGCTGAACCGCTACCAGCGTTACGCCAAACGCTGAACGGGGACGGCGGCAAGGCCCGATTCAATCAGATCGGGCGGCTGCCGTACTTGTTTTCAGGCTTTTTCGGCGGATCGGAGACCACGTTGTCGTCGATCTGCTGCACCTTGCCACCGCGCGCCATGAACTCTTCGATCTGACGGGCCAGCATTTCCCGCTCGCGCTCCTTGGCTTCCATCGAAGCACCTTCGAAGTCATCGCTGGCTGCGGCCTTCTTCTTGCGCGACTTGCTGCTGACCTCGGCACCATCATCGCCGTCATCAACATCGTCGCTGCCGTCTGTCACATCGTCCTGATCGTCGACCTCGGAATCGTCCATACCGTCGAGATCGTCGTCCAGATCATCACTCATGCCTGAATCCTCACAATGGAAAACAGGCTATATATAGTTCACCGGGGGGATTTGGCTAGTCCCGCGCGCAACTTTTTTTCATCCCGGCAGCGCCTCTGTAACGGGCCCTGAAGCGATATTGCTCAGTCGCACTGCCCCTGCAACGTCGCCAGCACCCGTCGGCTGCCGGCATGCTCACGGTGTTCCCCGAGGTAGAGACCTTGCCAGGTGCCAACGGCGAGCCTGCCAGCCGTTATCGGCAGGGTCAGCTGCACACCGAGCAGGCTCGACTTGATATGCGCGGTCATGTCGTCCGGGCCTTCATAGGTGTGCTTGAAGTACGGCGCATCATCCGGCACCGCGCGGCGAAAAAACGCCTCGAAGTCGCCGCGTACCAGCGGGTCGGCGTTCTCGTTGACGGTCAGTGAGGCCGAGGTGTGCTGCAGCCACAGGTGCAGCAGGCCCACGCGCACGTCCGTCAGCTCTGGCAGCGCACGCAGAATTTCGTCGTCAATCAAGTGAAAGCCCCGCGCGCGGGGCTTGAGGCGAATCTCTTTCTGCAACCACATGCTGCTTTCACCTTTGTGTGACGGATTTTACAGGTCCTGAGCTCGCTGGGCCTGCTCGGCCAGCCGCAAGGTTTCATGCTTCTCCATCGCCAGCAGATCCTGCATCAGCTCACGCCCACCCGCCGTTTCTGCTCGGCCCAGCAGGTAACGATACAGGTCCAGCGCGTCGTTGTGCAGATCAAACACCAGCGCACACAGAGCGTCGTGGTCCAGCCCGACAAAGCTCTGCCCTGCGTCCAGCGTGCGAACGCGCGGGTTGTCGGTAAAGTGGTCGTACACCCAACTGTCCAGCACCTTGATATCGGCCTGCTGCTCAAAACGCAGCACCATCTGTTGCATACGGCGCTCGTGCTCGGCCAGATACTGCAGCAGCGCGCTCATGCGCTCCCCGGTCTGGCTGTCAGCCGCCCCGGCCTCCAGCCGGCTGGCCAACTGGCCATGCAGTTGCTGTGTCCACTCGATCAAGTCACGATAGGTTTCTGCTTTCATCAAGCCTCCTGTTGCCGCCGTTTGCACTGCGCGGGTCTGCGTGTCTGTCTATCTGCCTGGCGTTACTTGATCAACATCCAGGCAGCCATACCCACCATCATCAGATTCTCGGTCAGTGAAATGAACCCCAGCGGCACGTTGCTATCGCCGCCCACGCAGGCACATTTGAGTTCGCGCCGGTCGATGTACACTGCCTTGAAAACGGAGACTGCGCCGATTACCCCGATCAGCAGCGCTACCGGAATTGCCAACCACAGCAGTGCGCCAGCGATCATGAGGATGCCGGCCAAGGCCTCGCCGAAGGGATAGAGATAGGCATAGCGCACCCACCGCTGCGCCAGCAGATCGTAGCCGAGAAACATGGTGGAGAAGCTTTCCAGGTCACGCAGCTTGAGAATCGCCAGCACACACATCGAGATAGCGACAAACCACTCCAGCGTGCGCACGGTCAATACCGTGCCCAAGGCGGTCCAGCTGACCGCCAGCGCCATCAGCGCAGTGCAGGCGAAGACCGCAATCACCGGCTGATAGGTCACCTCATCCGGTTCCTTGACCGGCTTGCCAAAGTACCGCCGCAGCTCGTCGTGGCCGCCGATGCGCTGGCCGTCGATAAAGGCCTGCGGCGTGGTGTTCACCTTGTATTCGCGCTGAAATGCGTCGGTTTCCTCGCGGCTGGTCAAATGCCGGTCGTCCACCGTGAAACCCTTGCGCTTGAGCAGATCGAGGGACTTCAACCCAAACGGGCAGAGGTGGTTTTTCATCACCATACGGTAGAGTGTCGCGTCGCGCGGCTGATCCGTCATCGGGTCACTCCTGCTGTCTGGTTTGCGTCGTCGCGGCAGCTCCGGCGCCTCTCGGCACAGCGGCGGGTAACACTGCCGCCATGTCCTTGCGACCGCCCGACCCGCGACGAGGTTCCAACCGGCAACGCAGCACTGGCGGCTAAAACATCAGCCGCACACCTGCCACAGCAAACCAGCCGTCCCGATCATCGCCCTCGTCTGCGGCGAAGTCGGCAGTACGCCCAAACGCCCGCTCATAGTGCACACCAACGTAAGGCACGATGGATCGATCAATCAGGTCGTAGCTCAGCCGCAACCCCGCCTCCATCCCGCTGAGGCCGCGGCCAACGCCCATCGCCTCGTCGTCGGACAACGCCGCATCCAGCTCCAGCTCGGGGATCAGGTGCAGGCGATTGGTCAGCAGCAGTTCGTACTCCAGCGCCAAATCGAGCGACAGATCGCCGTGCTCGCTCAGGTAAAGGTTACTGTCCAGCTCCAGCCAGTAGGGCAGCAGGCCGTTCAGACCAACAAAAGCGTAGTGCCGGTTCTCACCGTCCGGGGTGTCAAAGCGCACCCCACCGCGCAGATCGATAAAGTCGCTGATAAGGGTTTGCAGGGCGAGGCGGTTATCCAGCGTCTCCCAGCTGTCGTGGTCGAAGCTGTATTCGGCTTCGCTGAGCCAAAGCGCCTTCAATTCATCGGTGCCCCACCAGGCTTCGGTGCTCCAGTACCCCAACTCTTCACCACTATCGCCGTGGCGGTATTCCAGCGCGTCGGCCTGAAGCCCCCAGAAGTAGCCGTGGTGCATCGAGTGAGCCATCTGCTCGGCGCCTGCCGGCGTGGCCAGCATCAGCAGCGGAAGGATAAGCCGCTTCATGAATCACCTCCTTCGGGCCCACCCTCAACAATCACGGTACGAAACATTCCCGCAGCCGCGTGATAGGCCAGGTGACAGTGGAACGCCCACTTGCCAGGCGCATCCACCTCGGTCTCCATATACACCGTAGTGCCCGGCGCCACGCTGACCACATGCTTGACCGGGTTCCACTGGTCGGCACCGACGTCGAGAATCGACCACATGCCGTGCAGGTGCATCGGGTGGGTCATCATGGTTTCGTTGACGAATTTGAAGCGCACGCGCTCGCCGTACTGCAGGCGAATGGGTTCGGCGTCCGACTCCTTGATGCCGTTGATCGACCAGATATAGCGCTCCATATTGCCGGTCAGCCGCAACTCGATCTCACGGGTCGGTTCTCGATCCTCATACAACGGTTTCTGTGCGCGCAGATCGGCATAGGACAGGAAGCGCCCATCGTTATAGGCCTGGGGAATCAACCCGCTGCCTTGGGCGTAAAAGGGATCAGCGGGCAGTGCTGCGACCTCGCCATGGTTCATGTTGCCGTGGTCCATACCCGCCATATCGCCGTGGCTCATGCCGCTGTGGTCCATGCCCGCCATATCACCGTGGTCCATGCTGCCGTGGTCCATGCTGGCCATGTCGCCATGATCCATACCCGCATGCGCCATGCCCATATCAGCCATGGTCAGCAGCGGTGCCGGACGCAGCTCGGGAATCTCGCCCTGCATACCCTCACGCGGCGCCAGGGTGCCGCGGGCAAAACCCGAGCGGCCCATGGATTCGGCAAATACCGTGTAGGCGCGGTCTTCCTTGGGCTGGACGATGACATCGTAGGTTTCCGCGACACCGATGCGCAGCTCATCCACGGTCACCGGCTGCACGTTATTGCCATCCGCCTGCACCACGGTCATCTTCAGGCCGGGCAGACGCACATCGAAATAAGTCATGGCCGAGGAGTTGATCAGCCGCAGGCGCACCCGCTCACCCGGCTGAAACAAGCCGGTCCAGTTTTGCTCCGGGCCCTTGCCGTTGATCAGCCCGGTAAAGCCCTGCACATCCTCGATGTCGCTGGACATCATGCGCATATCGCCCCACATCAGCCGATCCTTCAGCGTCGCCGCCAGACCGCGCTCGCGGCTGTCGCGCCAGAAGTCACCGACCGTCTGCTGCTGGCGGTTGTAGTAGTCCGCCGATGTCTTGAGGTTACGCATAATGCGGTCACCCGAGTGCGGGTGCTTGTCGGTCAACTGCACCACGTATTCGCGGTCGTAGCGGAAAGGCTCGCGCCCCTGCGGCTCGATCACGATGGCGCCGTAAGCGCCGTCCGGTTCCTGAAAGCCGGAATGACTATGAAACCAGTAGGTGCCGGCCTGCTTGATCGGAAAGCGATAGGTAAAGGTCTCGCCCGGCGCAATACCCGGATAGCTCAGCCCGGGTACGCCGTCCATCTGGAATGGCAGCACCAGCCCGTGCCAGTGCACCGAGGTCGGCTCATCGAGGTTGTTGGTCACGTGGATAGTGACGTCTTCGCCTTCGCGAAAACGCAGAATCGGCCCGGGCGAGGCGCCGTTATAACCAATGCCCTGCTTGCGAAACTCACCGGTGTCGATGGTCACCCGGTCGACGGTCAGGTTGTATTCGCCAGCCCAGCTGATCAGCGGCAGCAGCGCCAAGGCGGCGGCCCCCCCCTTACTCAACATGAATGCCTCCGACCATCCCGGCCTGATAGTGGCCGGGCACGTTGCAGGCAAACTCCAGGCTGTCGGCGCTGGCGAAGGTCCAGACCAGCTCGGCTTCCTGCCCCGGCTTCAGCAGAAGGCTGTTGGCGTGGCTGTGCTCCATGGTGTGTCCGCCGCCCATGTCCATCTTCATGCGCTCATGATTGAGGTGATCGCCTTGAATCACGCCGTGATCCACCATCATCTGCATCTGTCCCTGATGGGCCTCGTGCATGGCAGCCGTGCCGATATTGAACTCGTGCACCAGCGCACCCTCGTTGCGCACCTTCAGACGCACCGTCTCGCCCGCGGCAAACGTCAGTTGCTCGGGCTCGAAGTAGTTGTCGTACATGACGATATCGATAGTGCGGCTGACCTGCTGCGGGTCGCCAGGCTGACCGCCTTCGCCAGCCGCAGCCCCTGCCGCCGATGCCGTGCCCAACAGCATTGCTGCCGCCAACCCGTTCAATGTCCGCTGCATGGGTATATCTCCTGTCACTGAAAGGCCTGCCGACGGCCACAGCATTGACAACCACCCCGGTTGCCGATGCACTCTCTGCCCCACCCGTCGGGAATGAGCGCAGCTTGCCGAGCGAAACTGAATCCTGACTGAACCCCATCGAGAAAAGAGAAACCGCCCATGCGCCTGCTGCTGGTGGAAGATGACGACCTGCTACGCAGCAGCCTGCAGGAGAGCCTCAGCGAAGCGGGTTTTGCCGTGGATGCAACCGGGTCTGCGGCCACCGCCGCACAACTTTGCCTGCAGGAGGACTACCGCCTGATCGTGCTGGATATCGGTCTGCCAGACGGCGATGGCCTGCAGCTGCTGACGCGCTGGCGCGACGCCGGACGCGACCTGCCGATTCTGCTGCTGACCGCCCGCGACCGCTGGCAGGACAAGGTCAACGGCCTCAAGGCCGGAGCCGACGACTATCTGACCAAACCCTTCCACCCGGAAGAGCTATTGGCGCGCCTGCAGGCCCTGCTGCGTCGCAGCGAGGGCCGCAGTCACACGCAGATTCGTGCCGGCAACTACCTGCTCGACGAGGAGCGCCAGCGGGTGCGCATCCCGAACGGTGAATGGCAACCACTGACCGGCACCGAGTTTCGCCTGCTGCGCTGCCTGATGAGCCGTCCGAACCGGCTGCACCCCAAGGAAGCCCTGCTAGAGCAGCTCTACAACCTCGATGCCGAGCCGACGCTGAACACCATCGAAACCTACATCCGTCGCTTGCGCCTGCTGATTGGCCGCAACGCCATCAAGACCCAGCGAGGGCAAGGCTATGTCTTTACCGCCGAAGACTGAGCGCCGCCGCTCGATCCGCACCACCCTGCTGCTCTGGCTGCTGCCCTTTGCGACGCTGTTTATGCTGCTCGCCTGGTATCTGCATGGCGCCCTGCTAGATCGCATGTCCCGCGACTTTGTCGAGGAACGGCTGCAGCAGGAAGTCGCCATGATCGAGCAGCAGCTGACCAGCCGCGACGGACTGCAGACACTGAACAGCAGCTACTTCGGCGCCCTCTCGCACCACCTGTTTGCCATCCGCTTCGGCGCGCAGACCCAGCTCTCCCACCCCCAGTGGTCCGCCATGCTGCAGCCCTGGCTCGAGTTGCCGGAGCAAGGGCTGATCGAACTGCAGGGCACCCCGGATGACGAGAACAGCACCCACCGCTACATGGCCTGGCGCGCAGAGCGCGAGATTGGCGGCACCCCGGTCACCATCGTGGCCGCCGAAGATTACAGCCGCCTGCAGGCCGGCACCCATGAACTGCACCTGTGGACTGCCGCCGTTGCCATTGGCCTGCTCGTCGTGCTGTTTGCGCTGATCCTGCTCGCGGTGCAGCTGTCAATGCGCCCGGTCCGCCAGCTGCAACAGGATCTGCAGGCGCTCAAGCAGGGCAAGTTGCAGCGACTGAGCGATGCCGTGCCACAGGAGTTCAGCGGCCTGATCGCCCAGCTGAACCAGTTGCTCGACACCCTGCAGCACCGCCTGCAGAAAGTGCGCGAAGCCAATGCAAACCTGTCGCACCGGATCAAGACGCCGATTGCGGCGATCAACCAGTTGGTCAGCAGCAGCCAACCGATCACGCCAGAGGCGCGCAGTCAGATCAGTCAACGACTGGAAGACATCAGCCGCCAGCTCGACAGCAGCCTGCACGCCAGCCAATCCGGAGGCCCACTGGCCGGGGCCAGCTGCCTGCCGCTAGAGCAAACGCGTGAACTGCTATGGATGCTCGGCCGCCTGCACACCAGCGTGGAGTTTGAACTCGATTGCACGCTACCCGACAACGCGCGCTGGCCGATTGACGAGCAGGACTTCAGCGAACTGCTGGGCAACCTGGCCGACAACGCCGGCAAGTGGGCACATAGTCGCGTGCGGGTGAGCCTCAGCGAAAACGGCCAGCAACGCGTGCTGGTTGTCGAAGATGACGGTCCGGGGGTTCCGGCCCAGGAGCGCGAGCAGCTAGGTACCCGGGGCTGGCGGCTGGATCAGCAGATGCCGGGGCACGGCCTGGGACTGGCTATTGTCCGCGACCTCGCCGCGCGCTATCAGGGCACCATACAGTTCGAAGCCAGTGAGCTGGGCGGCCTCTCGGCGCGCCTCCAGCTGCAGATCAGGCAAGGCTGAAGGCCCGCCGGAAAGCGGGCCAGACAGCGAGTCAGATTACGGCCAGAAGGTTTGCAGCCCCTCCTGTGCCTGCATGTCGTAATTCATCAACATGAACTCTTCACCCGCGTTGGTATAGGCAGGCCATTCGATCGAATCCGTGGACGGGTTTCCGCTACGCGCAAACTGCGCCCAAAGCGCCATGGAGTCAGCCGCGATAGATTCATCAATGGCGCCCCAGCCCGGCAGGTTGTCGGCGTAATTGGCCGGGCTCGGACTCGGCAAACCGGTCAATCCCAGGATGTACTGGTTGAAGTAGGCATCCGGATCACCGAACACGGAGACCACGTCGATACTGTGATAAGCGCCGACGCCACGGTTTGCCCAGTTTTCAGGCACATGGTCATACACGTAGGCAAAGACATCGGAGGTGTGGTTCTGCTTGAGGAATGGCAGGTACCACTTGAGACCGTCGATGACCCACTCGGCGTCATTACGCGGGGTGCCGATAATCAGCGGCACATCGTTGTGAAAGCCGTTTTCACGGATGTCCGTCTTCACATACCAGTCATCGACATTGGGCTTGAAGTAATCGACACCGTAACTGGCGGCAGCGTTGGTCAGACCAACCCAGGACACCGCGCGCATGGCAGCGATCACATCCTCTTCATCCTGCAGCCCCAGGCGCTGTACCAACGACACGCCACCGGCCTCTTCCTGCTCCAGGGTGTTGTAGATCGGCCGCACGGTATCGGTGGGCGGCGGCGCGGCGCTCATGATGACAGCCCGATGGAACAGCCCCTCGGCCAACGGCGAATTGAGCAGAGAAATCGCCTTCAATCCGCCTCCCGACTGGCCGAAGATAGTCACATTATTCGGGTCTCCGCCGAACTCGCTGATGTTGTCGCGTACCCACTCCAGCGCAGCAATCTGATCCAGCTGCGAATAGTTACCTGAGGAATGCTGCGGTGATTCGCGGGTAAGCTCCGGATGCGCCATATAGCCGAGCGCCCCCAGACGGTGGTTCACCGTCACCACGATCACGCCCTGACTCGGCAGCGCCGTATGGTTATAAGTCGTGCTGTTGGACGTCAGGATCGCGTACCCACCGCCATGCAACCAGAGCATCACCGGCAGCGCCTCACCCTCATAGCCCTTTGGCGCAACCACATTGAGGTAGAGGCAGTCCTCGCTCATGCTGCCCTTGCCATAGGCCTCCAGGTAAGACGGCTGAGCGCACTGGTCTGCCCAGGCTGTCGCCTCGCGCACGCCATCCCAGCTATCCGGTTTCACCGGCGGCTTCCAGCGCAAATCTCCAATCGGCGGTTTAGCATACGGAATGCCATACCAGGCCCATGCCTTGTCATCGGGCGAGAACCCGGCGACCTCACCAGACTGGGTCTTCACCACGCGCCGCTCACTGAGCGTACGCTGCATATGCGCCTGAGCCTCGGCAGCGCTGCGCAGGGTCCGTGGCCGCGGATCACTTTCAGTAAATACCGGCGGCTCAGCCGCGTTCAGCTCGGCCAGCAGATCCTGAATCTGGCTGCTGGTGGCAAAACTGGCTGGCGCCTGATCGAAGACAATCGAATCGGCCCAGAGAGAAACCGCATCGGCAATGGCAGGCGATATCTGAATGCCGTTGTTGAGACTGCGATCGGCATCCAGACTCTGCAACAGCACCAGCATGTTGGTTACCCGGTTGTCGGCGACCGTCGTCGCACCCTCTACCAGATCCATCGGAGTGAGCTGCTCGGCACCCGTGGCGCGCCCTAATTCCAGCGATCCCAGAGAAAAGGTTACAACCTCTCCAGACTGATAGCGGAACGAACCATCCGCAGCCGTGACGCCGGACTGGGTCGCGGTCTGATAATGCAGCCCGGCAACCGGACTATCGGTAAACACACCGGTGCGCAGTGACGAGTCGGAGCCGCCACCACCATCTTTACAACCGCTCACACCGACCGCAGCCAGCGCCAGCAGAGAGAAACAGCAGAGCGGCTTGAAAAGCCGTTTTAGATGAAACGGAGGGGTATTCATAAACCACCTTTCTTATTAGCGATATTGGTGTAGGGCCACGGCATCGATGCGCGCAGCACAAACGGCAGCTTAACGCCAACAAACAAAAAAGGAATGAACGTTCACACCGACAAGCAGCAAGGCAAGATGGCTCGCAATAAGACAGATCACATTGACCTGGCCGGCTGCACCCTTTGCGCGCGCACAACCCAACCGGGCTTCAACCTGAAACACCCACTCTATCGGGTAGCAACGGCAGGTCTGGGATAAAAATGGATATGACCGCATCGCGAAAGACAGTCACAACGAGACATAAGCTAACGTTGCATCAGCTCCATAAATCGCTATTCACCGTATCAATCTCTGCCGTTCGCACAAAAAAACGGGGCGCCCACTGGGCGCCCCGTCTGGTGTTGCGAGTACTCAGTCAGCCATTACTTCTTGCTGCTGGTGAACTCCGGATAGGCTTCCATACCGCACTCGGAAATATCCACACCTTCGTACTCTTCCTCTTCGCTGACGCGCAGGCCCATCACCAGTTTGATGATGCTCCAGACGATCAGGCTGGAGATGAACACCCACAGGAAGATAACCACTATACCCATCAGCTGAGCAGTCAGGCTAGCGTCGCTGTTGGTCAGGCATACCGCCAGCAGACCCCAGATACCCACCACACCGTGAACGGAGATGGCACCGACCGGATCGTCGATCTTCAGCTTGTCCAGAGCCAGGACAGAGAAGACTACGATCACGCCGCCTACAGCACCGATCAGGGTGGCTTGCAGACCGCTCGGAGTCAGCGGCTCGGCAGTGATGGCAACCAGGCCAGCCAGGGCGCCGTTCAGAGCCATGGTCAGGTCAGCCTTGCCGAACAGGATGCGGGCAACAACCAGACCAGCGATCAGACCACCAGCAGCAGCTGCGTTGGTGTTGACGAAGATCTGAGCAACCGCGTTGGCGTCGGAGATGTTGGACACAACCAGCTGCGAGCCACCGTTGAAGCCGAACCAGCCCAGCCACAGGATGAACATACCCAGCGTCGCCAGCGGCAGGTTGGCGCCGGGGATGGCGTTGATCTGGCCGTTGGAGCCGTACTTGCCCTTACGAGCGCCCAGCAGCAGGACACCAGCCAGAGCAGCGGTAGCACCGGTCATGTGCACCACACCGGAACCGGCGAAGTCCAGGAAGCCAGCTTCGTTCAGGAAGCCACCGCCCCATTTCCAGAAGCCCTGGATCGGGTAGATGAAGCCAGTCATGATCACGGCGAAGACCAGGAACGCGAACAGCTTCATGCGCTCGGCAACCGCACCGGAAACGATGGACATGGCAGTCGCCACGAACACCACCTGGAAGAAGAAGTCGGAAGCAACCGAGTAGTACGGTGCATCGTCGCCACCGGCGAGTACGTCTTCAACGGTGTTTTCGGCACCGATCAGTACGCCGAAGCTCGGGAAGATGCCGCCTTCCGGGCTGGAGTACATGATGTGGTAGCCGACCAGCAGGTACATGGTGCAGGCAATCGCAAACAGCGCGACGTTCTTGGTAAGGATTTCAGTGGTGTTCTTGGCGCGAACCAGACCGGCCTCGAGCATGGCAAAACCGGCTGCCATCCACATGACCAGTGCACCACAGATCAGAAAGTAGAATGTATCAAGTGCGTACTTGATTTGTACGATGTCTTCCATTTTAAGCCCCCCATATAGGCTTGTTTACTGCAGTCTGAAAAACGACCTGCGGTCAGATGGCGTCGGTGCCGGTTTCGCCGGTACGGATGCGGATAGCTTGCTCCAGGCTCACCACGAAGATCTTGCCGTCGCCGATCTTGCCGGTGTTGGCTGCCTTGGTGATGGACTCGATGACGCGATCCAGCATGTCATCAGCGATGGCGACGTCGATCTTGACCTTGGGCAGGAAGTCGACAACGTATTCAGCGCCACGATACAGCTCGGTGTGACCCTTCTGACGGCCAAAACCCTTGACCTCGGTTACGGTGATGCCCTGCACGCCGATCTCGGACAGTGCTTCACGCACGTCGTCCAGCTTGAAGGGCTTGATTACCGCCGTTACTAGTTTCATTTTGCTACTCCCGTGTAATGGACTGCCCTGGGGGACAGCACAAGTCTATGCCGAGTTAGAGGCTTTTAGAAACGGACAAACCAAAAGTGCTGTCGCAGTCGTCAGAATCGCCGACACGCCCTGCACATGCCGGCGCACCCATCTCGACACAGGCAGAGATCAAATGCTTCCCTGCCCCCACTGACAGCGCCCGGGTGTCGTCGCTGGCGAGCAGCGCGGCGTGGGTCAAACCTGTCAGGGTCAATCGCTTCATTATTGTGCTCCCGATGTGATCGCTCACGATTCTGGCTGTGCGCCAACTGCGTGCCCCGTTATGGGGTTCACTGTTGGAATCAGCTGCAGCATGCTTTGCAGAAACTCTGCCAATTTAATTTTTTCAATAGAATTCAAATAGTTGCAAAACAAAAGCATTTAAAACCCAAGAACAGGACGCCTTTCATGCACCAGCATAGTGCATGGTCGTGGTGCGCGTGCACAGCGGACGCACAAGTGCGGCGCGATAACCTGAGCGTGCTACACTGCCCGCCCACCGGCCCGATGGCCGTCGTCCCAAGCACAGCCCGCAGAGACTTGCCCATGCTGCACAAACTGGTGATTGATACCCTCAGCGCCCAGGCCTCACGCCTGCTGATGAACGAGGGCGGCCTGCCCGGCCCAGAGGTGGAAAAGCACCTCAAAGCCCTGTTGCAGAGCGCCCTGTCCAAGCTGGATGTGGTCAGCCGGGACGAATTCGATACCCAGCAGGCGGTGCTGATGCGCACCCGCGAACGCCTTGAAGCGCTGGAAAAGCGCGTCAGCGAGCTGGAAGCAAAAACGCAGTAACCGCCTGACCCTCGGCAGTATCAGGCCACACTGATCAAGGAGTGATCATGTCCCTGGCTATTATTCACAGTCGCGCCCGCCTGGGTATCGACGCCCCCGCCGTCAGCGTTGAAGTACACCTGGCCAACGGTATGCCCAGCCTGACCCTGGTCGGGCTGCCGGAAACCGCCGTGCGCGAAAGCAAGGACCGCGTACGCAGCGCCCTGCAAAATGCCCAGCTGGAGTTTCCGGGCAGCCGCCGCATCACCATCAGCCTGGCTCCTGCCGACCTGCCCAAGGAGGGCGGCCGCTTTGATCTGGCCATCGCCCTCGGGTTACTCGCGGCCAGCGGCCAGATCCCCGCCGCCGCACTGCAAGACTGCGAATGCATTGGCGAGCTGGCCCTGTCGGGTGAACTGCGACCGGTGCAGGGCGTGCTGCCCGTGGCACTGGCCTGCCGCGAGGCCGGGCGCCGCCTGATCCTGCCGCGCGCCAACGCCACCGAAGCCGCGCTGGTCGACGGGGTAGAGCTGATTGCCGCCGACCACCTGCTGGCCCTGTGCGCTCACTTGCGCGGCGAGGAAACCCTGCCGCCACTGCCCGCAGCAACGCCCCCAGCGCCGCCGGCGGTCGCCGAGCTGGCCGAGGTGCAAGGCCAGGAGCAGGCCAAGCGGGCGTTGATTGTCGCCGCCGCCGGCGGACACAACCTGCTGCTGTTTGGCCCACCGGGCACCGGCAAGACGCTGCTGGCCAGCCGCCTGCCGGGCATCTTGCCGCCCTTGCGGGAGCAGGAAGCACTGGAGGTTGCAGCCATTCAATCCGTCTGCGAACGCACGCCCCTGCAGGCCTGGCCGGGCCGCCCATTCCGTGCGCCCCACCATGGTGCATCTGCCGCCGCGCTGGTGGGGGGTGGCAGTCACCCGCGCCCCGGCGAGGTCAGCCAGGCGCACAACGGCGTGCTGTTTCTGGATGAACTGCCGGAGTTTGATCGCAAGGTGCTGGAGATGCTGCGCGAGCCGCTGGAGTCGGGCAGCATCCATATTGCCCGCGCACGCGAACAGCTGCGTTTTCCGGCGCGCTTTCAACTGGTCGCCGCGATGAACCCCTGCCCCTGCGGCTATCAGGGAGACCCCTCGGGCCGCTGCCGCTGCACGCCAGAACAGATACAACGCTATCGCGGCAAACTCTCTGGCCCCCTGCTCGACCGCATCGACCTGCACCTGGCCATGCGCAATGAACCCTTCAAGTTGACCGGCGAGACCGGCCGCAGCAAACCGGACACCGCCACCGCCGCCGCTCAGGTAGCCGCGGCAAGGCACGCCCAGCAGCAGCGCCAGCAATGCCTGAATGCCCACCTGGACCTGGCCGGCATTCAGCAGCATTGCGCGCTCAGCGACGCGGACGGGCAATGGCTGGAGCAGGCAGTAGAGCGTTTGGGGTTATCGCGACGGGCCAGTCACCGGGTACTCAAGGTGGCGCGCACCCTGGCCGACCTGGCAGGCAGCCCGAACCTTGAGCGCGCGCACCTGGCCGAGGCATTGCAGTATCGGCAGCTAGACCGCCAGCCGCCGAGGTGAACAATCGGCAAACAGCACTAAAAAAACGGGCAATAACGGGAAAGACGACTAGAGTAAACAGACAGGGCGGCGCCGGTGCCGACGAGCTGGCGCCAGCGGCGCCGGTGGTCGCCTTGTATCCATTGAGCTGTAAGCCGCTCAGGACAGCAGCCGCACTACGCCGCTCTCTTTTGGCGACGCCTCACGGCCCATCTGATAGGCATCCATGAAGTAGCAGAGTTCGTCAAAGGGTAGCGCCGGGCTGATAAAGAACCCCTGCACCTGATCGCAGCCCAGACTGCGCAGGATATCCAGCTGCTCACGCTGCTCCACACCCTCGGCCACCACTTCCAGCCCCAGGCTGTGTCCCATTTCGATCATCGCGCCAACCAGCTGCCGGTCGGCTGAGCGTTCGGCGATCGCCTTGACGAAGCCACGGTCAATTTTCAGCAGATTGATCGGCAGGCTGTGCAGGTGGACAAAAGAAGAGAAACCGGTGCCAAAGTCATCCAGCGAGAAGCGCAGGCCCAGGCCGGTCATGCCGTCCATGGTCATCAGCACCTGCTCTGGCTGCTGCATGACCGCCGTTTCAGTCAGCTCAAACTCCAGCCAGTGCGGGTCGATACCGGTGCGTTCCAGCAGGCGGCGCACGGTGGACAGCAGCCGGCTGTCCTGGAACTGGCGGAACGACATGTTGACCGCCACATGCACCGGCGGCATGCCGCGTTTTTGCATACGCGCCAGATCGTGACAGGCGCGGGCAATCACCCAGTAGCCCATCGGCACGATCAGACCGGTTTCCTCAGCCAGCGGGATAAATTCACCGGGGCCCAGCAGGCCGCGCTCCGGATGGCGCCAGCGGATCAGCCCCTCGAGGCCGACAATCCGGCCAGTGCCCAGATCTACCCGCGGCTGATAGTGCAGTTCAAACTCGTTGCGCCGCAGCGCCTGACGCAGGGAAGACTCAAACTCGATCAGGCTGTGCGCCTGCAGGTTGATGCGCTCATCGTAGAAGTGGAAGCTGCAGCCGCGTTGCCCCTTGGCCTGCAGCATCGCCAGGTTGGCGTGCAGCAACAGGCTGTCGACGGTCTGGCCGCCCTCCGGATAGGTCGCGATGCCCACGCTGCAGCCCATCAGCAGCCCTTCATTGCTGACGGTAAAGGGCTCGGCCAGCTCGTTGATGATCTTCTGGGCAATCTGCAACAGGTTGCTGGATGAGGTGTAGTCCTCGATCACCAGTGCAAACTCGTCGCTGCCCATGCGCCCGATGGTATCGGTGTTGCGCAGCACCGCGCGCAGCCGGTCTACCACCTCGCAGATGATGGCGTCACCGGCGCTGTGCCCGAGGCTGTCGTTGACGTGACGAAAGTTATCCAGATCGACGCAGAACACCGCCAGCGGCTGATTGCTGCGCAGCGCCCGGCGCATCCCCTGCTTGAGACGATCCTGCAGCATCTGCCGATTGCAGGTGCCGGTCAGCGGGTCGTAGCTGGCAGCCCGGTCCAGCGCGCCGCGCAGGCGATGACGCTCCATCGCGTACTGGCAGCAGCGAATGATTTCGCTGGCCGAGGATTGATCCCAGAGGACGTCATTGAGGCCATTACCGATGCGGGAAAAGTCGGGCTCGCTGGCCAGATGAATCACCGGCACGCCGCAATCGTGCAGCAGTGACAGGCTGTCGGAACGCGCCAGCACCGCCTGCACCTCGCCCCGGTCGATACCGGTTTGCAGATGATGCCAGTCTTCGACGCGCTCCAGGGTGAACGGTAGAGCGCCAACCACAGCAAGCCGACGACACAATTGCACGTAGGCACCGTGGTCGGTATCCAGCAAAACAACTCGCTGTGTTGGACTGTCATCGCTCAAGCGGCGATCTCCCCTAGGGTGGAACAAGGCTCTCAGTCGTATCCATGCACGGCTCATGCCGCTATCTGCTTGATTTACCGGGGTCTTTTGCCTGGCTGGCATCAAGTCAGGGATAAATTCAGTCGACTGCGAGTGGTCTCCGATAAAAGAATCTTTAAAATTTAAGTATCTACAGCACTTTTGTGAAGCAAGTTATAGCGAATATCGCGCCAATAACCAAGCCTGGCCGATGGCCGGCACCCGATGCCACCCCGAAGCTGCTACCATTTGCCGCCCTCAGCCTCCGGAGATACCCCGTGTCACGCCTCAACCCCCGCCAACAGGAAGCCGTCGAGTACATCAGCGGGCCGCTGCTGGTTCTGGCCGGGGCCGGTAGCGGCAAGACCAGCGTGATCACCCGCAAGATTGCCTATCTGGTCAAAGAGTGCGGCATCCGCGCGCAACACATCATCGCCGTGACCTTCACCAACAAGGCCGCACGCGAGATGAAAGAACGGGTCGGCCAACTGCTGCGCGGCCCGGACGCCCGCGGCCTGACCGTCTCGACCTTCCACAACCTGGGGCTGAACATCATCCGCAAGGAACATCAGCGCCTCGGCTACAAGCCCGGCTTCTCGATCTTCGATCAACAGGATGCCACAGCGCTGATTACCGATTTGATGCACAAGGACTACGGCGCCGAAGACGGCATCGAAGGCATTCAGGCGCAGATCTCCAACTGGAAGAACGACCTGATCCTGCCAGATGAAGCACTGGCCCAAGCCAAGACCCCGCAGGAGCAGACCGCCGCCAGCGTCTACATGCACTACCAGCGCACGCTTAAGGCCTACAACGCGGTCGACTTTGACGACCTGATCCTGATCCCGGTGGTGTTGTTTCGCGACAACCCCGACGTGCTGGAGAAATGGCAGTTTCGCATTCGCTACATGCTGGTGGACGAATACCAGGACACCAACGCCAGCCAGTACCTGCTGGTCAAAATGCTGGTCGGCACTCAGGCGCGCTTTACCGTGGTGGGCGACGACGACCAGTCGATCTACGCCTGGCGCGGCGCACGCCCGGAAAACCTGGCCCTGCTCAAGGAAGACTTTCCGCATCTGAAGGTGGTCATGCTGGAGCAGAACTACCGCTCAACCAGCCGTATCCTGCGCGCCGCCAACACGCTGATCGCCAACAACCCGCATGTGTTCGAGAAGCAACTGTGGAGTGAGCTGGGTTACGGCGAGCCGCTGCGCGTGATCCGCTGCCGCAATGAAGAAGCCGAGGCCGAGCGCGTAGCGGTCGAGATTCAGAACCAGCACCACCAGCACAAGCGTGCCTGGCGCGACTTTGCCATCCTCTATCGCGGCAACCACCAGGCGCGGCTGATCGAACTCAAACTGCAGCACCATCAGATCCCCTATCACCTGTCCGGCGGCACCAGTTTCTTCAGCCGGCAGGAGGTCAAGGACCTGATGTCCTACCTGCGCCTGCTGGTCAACCAGGACGACGACAACGCGCTGCTGCGGGTCATCAACGTACCGCGCCGCGAAATCGGCCCGGCCACGCTGGAAAAACTCGGCACCTACGCCAACGAACGCCAGATCACCATGTACCAGGCCTGCACCGAAATGGGCCTGGGCGAGCGGCTGGATGCCCGCTACACCGAAAAGCTGCAGCGCTTCATCACCTGGCTCGACGGCATCCGCAAGCAGTGCTACGAAGGCGACCCGATTGAGACCCTGCGGCGCATGGTGCTGGACCTGGACTACGAAAACTGGATTCGCCAGAACTGCTCCAGCGACGAGATCGCTGCCAAGCGCATGGGCAACGTCTGGTTCCTGCTCGACTCGATTAAAAGCATTCTCGAGAAAGACGACAGCGGCGAGAGCAATATCGAGGATGCCATTGCCAAACTGGTGCTGCGCGACATGCTCGAACGCCAGGAAGAGGAAGAAGACGCAGACCGCGTCCAGCTGATGACCCTGCACGCCTCCAAGGGTCTGGAATATCCGCACGTATTCATCATGGGCATGGAAGAGGAGATCCTGCCCCACCGCTCCAGCATCGAGGCCGACAGCGTCGAAGAAGAGCGTCGCCTCGCCTACGTGGGCATCACCCGCGCGCGCAAAACCCTGGCCTTCACCTTTGCCGCCAAACGCCGGCAGTTTGGCGAAGTCATCGACTGCGCCCCCAGCCGTTTCCTGGATGAAATCCCGCCGGAGGACCTGGAGTGGGAAGGCAGCGAAGAAGCCCCGGTGGAGCAGAAACAGGCCCGCGGCAAGGCCGCGCTGTCCAACCTGCGGGATATGCTCAAAGGCAGCTAAAAACAAAACGCCCCGCACAAGGCGGGGCGTTTAGTACAGCGCGAAACGTCGGATCAGAGACCGGACATTTCCTTGATCGCGGCCATCAGCTCTTCGTCGGAGCAGTCAGCACAGGTGCCTTTCGGCGGCATGGCGTTGAGACCGGCGATAGCGTTTTTCAGCAGCTCGTCCAGGTCACCACCGTGGCGCGCGCTCCAGGCAGCGGTATCACCGGCCTTGGGTGCGCCCAGAATGCCCGCGCTGTGACAGGCAGAGCAGAACTTGCCGACAATATCGGCGCCGGAACGCGGACCGGACGCTGCACCGCCGCCACCGGCTACTTCGTCGGCGCAAGGATCGCCAACCAGGCAAACGGTACCAACAGGTTTCAGACGCTCCGCGATGGCCTCTTCGTTCGCTGTTGCCGCGAAAGCATTACCGGCAACCACCGCCAGCATGGCCGCCGAGGCCAGCAGAATCTTCTTCAAAGTCATCACCTTGTGCATCCTCATCATGGCTATATGTTTTGCGCCCAAGTGCATTGCCCGGACAATGAGCGCGAGTATACCGATAAACCCACACCCGACAAAGTGCCAAGCGGTCGCGGCAGACCAACGAATCCCCTCACAGGCATGGACGCCACAGCCCGCAGTGCGTATCATTGCCGCGCTGCAGCGCAGCCCATTCCAGCCACTGGCTAACGGGCTGCGGCCATTGGTCGCATTGAGCGCAGCCACATCACGCACCCGTAGCTCAGCTGGATAGAGTACCGCCCTCCGAAGGCGGGGGTCACAGGTTCGAATCCTGTCGGGTGCGCCATACAAAGCAAAAGGCCCAGCAACCGCTGGGCCTTTTGCTTTGTATGGGGTGCCGGATGGCCGATTCGAACCTGTCGTTCGACAAATCGCAACGCGATTTGGGCGGAGCAAAGCGACGGGGCAACGCCCCAAGAATCGCCAAAAGCGATTCGCAGCCAATCCTGTCTCCTTCAGACCGCGTCATAGCTACAGCGCGTCTTCAGCCATACACGTCCGCCCAGCAACCGCTGGGCCTTTTGCTTTGTATGGTGTGCCGGATGGCCGATTCGGACCTGTCGTTCGACAAATCGCAGCGCGATTTGGGCGGAGCAAAGCGACGGGGCAACGCCCCAAGAATCGCCAAAAGCGATTCGCAGCCAATCCTGTCTCGCTTAGACCACACCAAGGCAACAGCGCGCCTGCTGCTCTGCGCGGCCTATCCTGATACACCTCCAAGCTGTCACCCGACACGTCGCAACGTGATTCCAAACTGGCGATTTTTGGCAGTTCAGTAAATTACCGCAGGCGTGCTAAGCGCTGGAGTGGAGCATTCTCTTTCGGCCAAAAGCGGGCTATTTCTCATCAAACAACATGAGGCTATTGAGGCTTGCAGGTATTTACCAAGCTCGGGGCGATTCAGAGTGCCAGGCGGAACCTATCACTCTGAATAGGCCTGCGCCCCCCTTAACTACAGGTAGTTGCCAAAGAACTCGGTCATCCGGTCAAAGGGAATCTTGTCAGCCCGGTCGTACAGATCTACATGGCTGGCGCCTGGAACGATCAGCAGTTCCTTTGGCTCAGCCGCGGCGGAGTAGGCGGTCTCGCTGAAATAGCGCGAGTGGGCTCTTTCACCGTGGATAAACAGGACTGGACGCGGCGAGATCTCCTCGATGTAGGTGAGGATCGGCATGTTCATGAACGACAGTGGCGTGGTCATCGTCCAGGCGTTACCCGAATTGACCGCGCGGATGTGGTAGCCGCGTGAAGTCATGTAGTAGTCGTGGTAGTCGACCAGAAACTGCGCCTCGCCACCTTTTAGCTCGTTGTAGGGCGGCTGGTAGGCGGGGGCACCATTCTGTGCATCTTTCCAGCGCTGTTGGCCGAGCTGTTCAAGTGCTTGCGTACGCTGTTCGAGGGTCACGCTGTCGTTGTAGCCCTTGGACATCACTCTGGTCATGTCGTACATGGTGCTGGTCACGACCGCCTTGACGCGCTTGTCCACGGCCGTCGCGTTCAGCGCCATGCCGCCCCAGCCGCAGATACCAATGATGCCGATGCGTTCGCTATCTACTTCCGGCTGCAAGCCGATGAAGTCCACTGCGGCGCTGAAGTCTTCGGTATTGATGTCTGGCGAGGCAACATTGCGTGGCTGGCCGCCGCTCTCGCCGGTATATGACGGATCGAATGCCAGCGTAATGAAGCCGCGCTCGGCCATTGTTTGCGCATACAGGCCGGAAGATTGCTCTTTGACTGCGCCAAACGGGCCGCTGATTACAATGGCTGGCAGTGGTTCGCCGGTACGGTTTTTCGGTAGGTACAGGTCAGCCGCCAGGGTAATGCCATAGCGGTTGGTGAACGTTACCTTGCGCTGCTCGACTTTGTCGCTACGGGGAAAAGTCTTGTCCCACTCCTGCGTTAGTTGCAGTTGCATGCTGGCTGCTCCGTTGTTTGACTGAGAGGTAGCTACCGAACTGCTCTGGCAGCCAAGAAGGACCATCAGTGCACCGGCCAGGATGGCTATCTGGACGGAGCCTTTTTTGGCGAGGGCTGGATTACTACTTTGAATTTCCATGGTGTTCTCCATCGATCAAAGTGAAATGGCGAGGTCGAGGGTAGTGATCTGGACCGGTGCTCCTGCTCAGGACTTCGAGCGTGCGGTGAGGATGGTCAGGGCGGCCGACACCAGCAGCACTGCGGCGCTGGCGAAGAAGGTGGCCTGATAACCGCTGTGGTCGAACAGCAAGCCACCCAGCGTCGAACCCAGGGCGATCGACAGCTGGACAACGGCGACGAGAAGGCCGCCACCTGCTTCGGCGTCTTTGGGGAAAGTCATGGCGATCCAGGCCCACCAGCCCACGGGGGCCGCAGTGCCGGTCAGCCCCCACAGCCCTAGCAGGGCGACGACCAGAGCAAACCAGTCGCCGAACGCCACCAGAGCCAGGGCGGTCAGCGTCATCAGCAACGGGATGGCGACCATGGTCTGGAAGAAGCGTCTTTGTAAAAGGTTGCCGATCAGCAACGTGCCGATGAAGCCTGCGACACCGATCACCAGCAGCACAATGGAAATATCTGTGCCGTGCACTCCAGTGACAGTTTCCAGGAAGGGGCGCACGTAAGTGAACAGGGAAAACTGGCCCATAAAGAACAGGCTGCTGGCCAGCATACCGATCAAAACGCCGGGGCGTCTGAGCAAGGCGAACACCCCGAACACGGTACTCGTACCAGGCGTGCGCGCAGCCGGTTGCATGGAAGGTAGCGTTGCCCATTGCCAGACCAGTGCCACCAAGGCAACCGGTACCAGGCAGAGAAATGCGCCGCGCCAGCCGATGTAGGTCCCCAGCCAGGCGCCCAGCGGCGCAGCAACCACTGTGGCCAGTGCGTTGCCGCCATTAACCAGCGCCAGCGCCCGCGGTACGTCCTGGCTTGGAACCAGGCGCATGGCGGTGGCAGCGGACATCGACCAGAAACCACCGATCACCACACCGATCATTGCCCGGCCTAGCAGGTATACGAGGTAGTTCGGCGCCAGCGCGACGATGGCGCCGGACACGCCCATGGCTGCCGTTAGTCCCAGCAATAAGGTCTTGCGGTTGATGCTTCCGGCAAGCGAGGCAATGAACAGGCTGGTGAGCACGGCGAAGGCACCCGAGATGGCGATACCCTGGCCGGCCATGCCCTCTGTGACATTCAGTTCATTGGCGATGGGTGTCAGCAGGCTGACCGGCAGGAACTCCGAGGCGACCAGTGCAAAGGCGCACACCGAAATGGCAAAGACGCCACTCCAGGAGCCGGACTGTTCGAGCATTGCGTTGGCGGTATCGTGAGTGCTGGCTGTCATGCAAAACCTGATTTGTCTGAAGAGTAAAAACTAAGCAGCGCCACTGACTGTGCGCACCCGGCCCGAGTTGAAAGGCCGGCAAGTCAGAGCATCGCCCCGATGGAGGGGGGCTGGTTCTGGCTGGTTAATTTTCGTACACGCTGACATCCGTTACTAGCTAATTAATCCTTAAAGAGGCTATAAGCTCTACTAATTATTGATTCGTGCAAAAATGAACCATGATCAAACGTAACCTCAACGACCTGCTGTCCTTCGTCACCGTCGCGCGCGAGGGTACTTTCACCCGTGCCGCCGCTCAATTAGGCGTAACGCAATCGGCATTGAGCCAGTCGATAAGCGGCCTGGAGGCGCGCTTGCAGATCCGTCTGCTCACCCGCACCACGCGCAGTGTTTCGCTTACTGCGGCGGGCGAGCGCCTGCTGAATGCCATTGGCAATCGCTTTGATGAGATCGAGGCGGAACTGGACGAATTATCGGCGCTACGCGACAAGCCAAGCGGCACCGTGCGCATTACCTGCGGCGATCACATCCAGCGAACCGTGTTGCTGCCCAAGCTCACGCCCCTGCTGCGCGAGTACCCGGAGATCAAGGTCGAGTTCGATATCAACTATGGTTTCCGCGACATCGTGGCCGACCGCTTCAATGCCGGCGTGCGGATGGGCGACACCATCGACAAGGACATGATCGCCGTACCCATTGGGCCTCCGGTACGCATGGCCGTCGTGGCCTCTCCGGACTACTTTGCCGCGCATCCAAAGCCCAAGAGCCCTCGCGATCTGGTCAGCCACAACTGCATCAATATGCGCATGCAGTCCGGCGGAGGCCTCTATGTGTGGGACTTTCAGCGCAAGGACAAGCAATTGAACGTGCGGGTGGATGGGCAGCTGATTTTCAATACCTCGCCCAACATCGTCGATGCGGCGCTGGCCGGGCTGGGCGTTGCATGGCTCCCCGAAGAGGAGTTCGCTCCGCATATCGAAGAAGGTCGCCTGGTGCGTGTGCTGGACGACTGGTGCCAGCCATTCCCGGGTTACTACCTGTACTACCCGAGCCGTCGGCAGCCATCTCCCGCCTTTACGTTGGTCGTGGATGCTTTGCGCTTCTCTGCGGCCGGTGGGAGACAGGTAGGAAACGAGGTTTGATCATTAAGCGTCTGGATCTACAGGTCATCGAGCACGCGTTGGCTTGGTCGCGGGATGGGCAGACTGTGTAGTTGTGCGCGGTACTGGCCAGCCTTGCAGCGCCTTACTGACGATGCGGAGGCAACGTCCGCCATCAGGGAAAATCCTCAATCGGTGCGCTATCTGCCTGTGGATGATCCCAGCATATTGCGGGACGTCGACCTGCCGCAGTCACCCGCATAAGGGCGGCTAGACTGGATTCTCCATGCCTCTGCTCACACGACCTACCGACACTTATCCGCCGGGAACTGAATAGCTCTATTAGCAAGGCTAATCAATGGGTTCAGGCCTTCTTATGTATAGTTCCTGGACTTGTTCCGGATAGCCATTCTCACGCAGCTGGCTTTGCCTTATCGGTTATTTCTGACAGGAGTTCGTCGCATGATACGTCTTCAAATCAACGGGCAAACCAAGGACCTCGACGCTCCCGACGAGATACCCCTGCTATGGGCATTGCGCGATGAGTTGGGCATGACCGGCACCAAGTTCGGCTGCGGGATGGCGTTGTGTGGCGCCTGTACCGTCCAAGTGGACGGTACCGCAATTCGCTCCTGCGTCACGCCCATCTCGGCGGTTGCCGGGAAAGCGATTTCGACCATTGAGGGGATGGAGGCAGACCCTGTGGGACAGGTTGTGCAGCAGGCCTGGGTCGAGAACAACGTAGCCCAATGTGGCTACTGCCAAGCGGGCCAAATCATGACCGCAGTGAGCTTGCTCAAGAACACGCCAATGCCGAGTGAGGAGCAAATCGACCAAGCGATGGGCGGCAATATCTGCCGCTGTGGCACCTACCCACGTATCCGTTCGGCCATCCAGCAGGCCGCCGGCCAATTGGCACAAAGAGGCCAGCAATGAGTACCTCCTCTCGATTCTCCCGTCGCGACTTTCTGCAAGGTAGCCTCGCAGTATTGACGCTGGCAGTAACGGCCAAGGGCTTGGTCACGGCCGCCTGGGCCGTCGATGACGCTGCCCAGAAATACGGTGCCGACAGCATGCCCGGCGGCACCGTGGATGATCCGCTGGTTTTCGTGTCCATCGCCGAAGACGGCACCGTCTCCATCGTGGCGCATCGTGCGGAAATGGGCACGGGCGTGCGCACAAGCTTGCCGATGGTGGTGGCCGACGAGATGGAAGCACGTTGGGAGCGGGTGACAGTCGTGCAGGCCGAAGCCAACGAGGAGCGCTACGGCAACCAGAATGTGGATGGCTCGCGCAGCGTGCGGCACTTCCTGATGCCCATGCGGCGCGTGGGCGCGGCAGCGCGGCAGATGCTCGAAGGGGCCGCCGCCGCACGCTGGTCGGTACCGGTGTCCGAGGTCAAGGCTGCACAGCACGAAGTGCTTCACGTGCCTAGCGGGCGGCGCCTGGGCTACGGCGAGCTGGCTGCGGATGCAGCCAAGCAACCCGTGCCTCAAGCCGATGCGCTCAAGCTCAAGGCGCGTGAGGATTTTCGCTACATCGGCAAGGATCAGGTGCGCCTGGTCGACCTGGAAGCCATTGGCAAAGGGCAGGCCATCTACGGTATGGACATGCGCCTGCCCGGCATGGTCTATGCCGTGGTGGCACGCCCGCCTGTGGTCGGCGGCAAGCTGCGTCGCTTCGATGCCAGCAAAACACTGGCTGTGCCCGGTGTTTTAACGGTGGTGGAACTGCCCGCCATGACGGGCGCGCCGGCCTTCCAGCCACTGGGTGGTGTGGCAGTTGTCGCGCGCAATACCTGGGCCGCTCGTCAGGGACGTACTGCGCTCCAGATCGAATGGGACGACGGCCCCAACGCCAACTATGACTCCAGCGTCTATCGTCAGACCCTGGAGAATGCTGTACGCAAGGCCGGCAAGGTGGTGCGCAACCAAGGTGATACTGGGCAAGCTTGGAATGCTGCCCCCGAAGGCGATCGCTTGGCTGCGGAGTATTACGTGCCGCACCTGGCGCACGCCTCGATGGAGCCGCCAGTGGCCACCGTGCAGATCAAGGCAGGCATGGCCGAGGTTTGGACGTCGATTCAAAATCCCGTAGCCGCGCGTGATGCAGTGGCGGCGAGGCTGAAACTCAAGCCGGAGAACGTCAAGGTCAACGTGTTGCTGCTGGGTGGTGGCTTTGGTCGCAAGTCCAAGCCCGATTTCGTCGACGAGGCGGCCGTTGTGGCACAGGCCATGCCCGAGGGCACGCCGGTCAAACTGGTGTGGACGCGCGAAGACGACATTCAGCACGACTACCTGCACACCGTCTCGGTCGAGCGACTGGAAGCAGTCATCGACAGCCAAGGCCAGGTCAGCTCCTGGTTGCACCGCAGCGCGGCGCCTACCATTGGCTCGCTGTTCAATGAAGGAGCCATGGGCGGGCAGATTTTTGAAACGGCGATGTCTGCGATCAACATGCCCTATCGCATCCCCAACGTCCGGGTGGAAACCGCCGAGGTGCCCGCGCATGCTCGCATCGGCTGGTTCCGCTCGGTAGCCAATATCCCGCATGCCTTTGCCGCGCAGTGCTTCATTGCCGAGCTGGCACATCGTGCCGGCAAAGATCATCGGCAGTTTGCCCACGAGCTGATCGGCCCGGCACGCCAGATCGACCCCAGTACGATGGCCGACACTTGGAACTACTCGGAGTCTCCTGAACGTTACCCGTACGACACCGGGCGCCTACGTGGCGTGATCGACGCCGCGTGCGAAGGGGCGGGGTGGGGGCGCAAGCTACCCGCGGGGCGTGGTCTGGGCCTGGCATTCTGCTACAGTTTCCTCAGCTACACCGCCGCAGTAGTTGAAGTGTCCGTAGACGACAAGGGAGCCGTACGCGTCGTGAGCGTCGACATGGCGATCGATTGCGGGCCACAAATCAAGCCCGAGCGAATCCGCGCACAGCTCGAAGGTGGTGCCATCATGGGCCTGAGCCTGGCACTGAGCAGTCAGATCACCTTTACCAAAGGGCGAGTGATCCAGAGTAACTTCCATGACTACGAAGTGCTGCGCCATAACGTCTCACCGCGAGTGATCCGTACCCATCTGGTCAACGACGACCACAGCCTACCACCGGGTGGTGTTGGCGAGCCGCCGGTGCCACCAGTGGCTCCTGCCCTATGCAACGCAATTTTTGCCGCTACCGGCAAACGCGTGCGTAGCTTGCCAGTGCGCACGGTAGCTTAACGTCGCGATCATGCATGCAACTCAAGCTGGTCTGCCTGCATGAGCCCAGGCTGAGCACCTCCAGAGGAGCCTCCAAGGAAAATACCAACTAAGGGCCGCTTCTGGCCGGTTCCTGCCTGTTGCCACATGCGCCTTCCGGCCAAGTACAGACATTCGGATGTTTCTAGCAGATTAGGGGCAATTCAGTTTGTCCAAAACTGCACCATCTGAATGGCCAGAATATGCCAGAGGTACTACCGGCGGACGACCGCTCTTGGCCGCTGAAGGCCTGTTCAGCAAGTGCATTGGCGCTCAGCGCGCCCGCCAATTGGCATAAAAAAAACGGCCGCCAGCACCAAGCCAACTCACTACCTCAACCAGGGCGTGACCGGCACGCTGGACATGCACAGCCGCATCCTCACCTACCAGTGCGCGCGGTAGAGCCCAATGAATTCAAGCTCAAAGCCGGCATGCATCACCGCTTCAACAGCACCTCACACTGCATGCTGCAGGACATAGGCATGCGCAAGGCCTACACCCTGCTAGAAAGCGGCTGCCAAGTGGCCCAGGCAGCCTATCGGATGGGCTACAAACGCCCAAATGAACTGCAGCACCTCCAGCAACCGGTTTTTGAGATAACGCCGAATTCGATGTTTGGCAGGCGGCGTTGTGGGCCCTGGATATGCGCCTGCTGCCTGATTAGGTTTCTGCCTTGCCAAAACCTGAACATTGCCCTTTTCAGCGCTTGCAAACTGGGCTGAAAGCCCCGCACTGCAGGGGCCTGGCAACCTGAACAACCTCGCTGCAAGCCCTTGCTACCATGACAAACCGTTCAGTAATCAAGGGAATTCACCAGCATGACCAGCCAGAAACTATCCGCGTCAATGACTAACCGCCGCTTGCTCACCCGCAAGAATCGCCTGCATGAAAACCGGCTTGAGGATTGTCAGATCGACGCAGAGTTGAAACAGGGCGAGGCTCTTATTCAGTTGGAGCGTTTTGGCCTGACTACCAACAACATCACCTATGCGGCGTTTGGTGATGCTATGGGGTATTGGCAGTTTTTCCCTACGGGTCAAGATGAGTGGGGCCATATGCCAGTTTGGGGTATTGGCCGCGTGATTGCGTCCGCAGCCGAAGGCATTCAAGTGGGCGATCAGTACTTTGGTTATTTCCCCATGGCTACTCACCTCAAGCTGATTGCGGACAAAATCAGCGCAGGTGGTTTTGTTGAGGTCTCAGAGCACCGTAAAGCTTTGCCCGCCGCATACAACTACTACACCAATTATGCGGGTAAGGACGCCACGTCTCCTGGAAGCGATTACCGGATGCTGCTGCGCCCGCTGTTCCTGACCTCCTACATGCTGGCCGATTATCTGATCGACAACGCCTTTTTTGCCGCTCAGCAGATCGTCATTTCCAGTGCGTCGAGCAAGACCGCATTCGGCTCGGCGTTCTGTCTTGCGGGCGCGACCGACGCGCGAGTCGTCGGTCTGACGTCTGATAGAAATCGGGCTTTTGTACAGGGTCTGGGCTGCTATCAGGCCGTAGCCACCTATGAAGAGCTGGCGTCTATCGATGCTGGTATCCCGACGTTGTATATCGACTTCTCCGGTGATGATGCATTGCGCGAACACGTCCATCAGCACTTTGGTGACAACCTGGTGCACGACTGCTATGCGGGGTCAGCATCCAATTTGGAGTTCAATGTCGACAGCATTGGTGATGCTGATCGCAAGACGCATTTTTTCTTCGCGGCGCCGCATTATCGCAAGCGCGTGCAGGAGTTGGGCGGGCCTGCTGTGCTGAGTGCTATGGATGCCAGGCAGGCTGACTTTATTCAAGCGCTGAGCAATCCGCAGGCTCCGTGGATACGGCTGTGCCACAGCGAGGGTTTCGAGCAGGCCGCCCAGGTAGTGGAACAACTGTGTGAGAACAAGGTTGCGCCAGATGAGGGTCATATCGTGGTCTTGCCCTGATCGGTAGGTGCGCCAATTAGACTCAGGCATACGGCATAGGTTGATTCGAGCCAGTCGCCAAGTTCCTGGGTCTCTATCTGGGCCAACAAGCGATAGCGCCGGGCACCCCACACTAGGGTGAACAGGTTGCGGATAGTGTCGGGAGAGGGCTGTGTGGTGAGATCTGGCCAGCTGCAGATGATCTCGATCCAGGTGTTTGAGAGTTTTTCAAATGCGCGACGGTGGTGAGTGTCCAGGGCTATCTGGCCTTCCTGTAGCAGCATGTTGCGATCCAAATAGGGTGCAGCGGGATCGGCACCCGCTGTTATCTTCACCAGCTCAAACAAACGCTCCGACCAAGACGCCTGCGATAGTACCTGATCTCTGGCCCTGAGCCGCTCCATCTCCCATTCAATACAATGTCGCACGTAACCCGAGAGGAGCGCAGTGGCATTGGGAAAGTACTCATAGATGGTGCCCACAGAGAAGCCGGTCTCCTCGGCGATTGCTCGGGTAGTCACCGCTTTAGGCCCCTGCCGACACCAGATCCGTACAAAACCGTCATAGATAACCTGCACCGTGAACTTGGCTCGATCCTGGCTTGCGCGTTTTCTAGGCAGTTGTACCACGGGTGTTTTTTTCACGGCACGTGCCTCTTGTTGCCAACATCGTTACCCAGGCTTCCCTCAGGTGCAGACCATTATATCCAGTTATGTTTGCGCCTTTGGCTGTGCCGGCCCCCCTATCTTTGCGTGGCTATAGGGATCGATGAACTCGAACTCAAGGTTGGCATGCATTGGACTGCCCTTCGTTCTTGAGCACCTGATGACTGCGCCTGGCCGAAAGCAGCCTCTTGCCACGCCCAACCACCCCAAACCACCAACCATCGCCCACACCTTGCCCCTTCCCGCCCACCAATGCACGCTTGCCTCAAGACAACACCAGCCCACCACTGACAGAAAACCATGAGCCCATTAAGGCAACACTTAGCCCATCTACTACCGGCTACCCTCATCACGGCCTGCTTCGCCGCCGTTGCCCACGCCATCGCAGTCGCTGTGGCGGCGCGCTCTGTGGGGTCGGAGTTGTTGCTGATTGGCGGGCTAAGCTTTGTGGTGACGCTGGTGCTTGCGCTGCCGGGTGGTGCGGTTCTGCTGGCTGTTACAGCGCTGCTGCGGTTGAAGCCATGGGCGTCACTGCTGCTGTTTGTGCTGACGATTCAGGCCATTGCCATCGGGGTTGAGCTGTATCTGTTTGAGAGCACAATCGCCGACATATCCTGGATATACGGCGTTATCACCGTTCCGGCAGCGCTGCTGGCTTGGCGCGTATCGGCCTACCCGGCCTACAAGCAAACCCGAGGCATCGATGGTGCGTAGCTGGGCCACTACTGTGCTGAGTTAATCAAAAGCCAGATTTAACATGTCGCCAAGCGAGCGCAGGGTTTAACTACCCAGTCTCAAGGACGTGAAAACGAACGGACGCTACGAGCATGTAGCGGCACTCCGCTTCAAGGGTAGAAAGGTGATCAAGGTTGTGGCCAGGGAATAGTATTGGCGGGCCACACTTGGGAGTGAAAAGGAATACAAGGATACGGTCCTCTTGCCGCTTCTGGTCGCCCTTGTTTCCCTAGTTTGGTGGTTTGGGTTTTGACAAGCGAATAAGGAGCTGGGACGCGCCAAAGCCGTTTGACAGTATCAACGGCCAGGAGCAACCCGTCGTGTAAGTCGCCTCACCAAGGCGGCTATCAGGGTTGCTAGAAACATCAGCACTACCTCAACCGGCCAGACCAGCCCCACCAGGCAAAATCCGAGCGCTGGCAGCAAGGCGAGTCCCAAATTGGGCAGCGGCCAGCGATAGAAAAACCAGCCGAACACAAGCCAGGGAAGCCACGTCAGGTAATAGCTCCCCCCTTTAAACCGGGCAAGCTGCTCTGTCGACGACAGCTGGCGTTCACGTTGCATCCATTGTTCGAAATGCCGTTCAGCGGCAGCTTGGTTCGCCGCCATCTGGTCAGCCGACAAGCTTTGGCCTCTGCTGGCTTCCAGCGCCGGCAGATCCTGACTCTGGTAAACCACCACACCGCGAAACGACACGGCTGCCATTATCAAGAGGCTGGCAATCAGAAATACCATGCCCCAGAAAAGCGACTTTACGAGGAAAGCCGGTTTCTTTGTCATCGCGCATATACCCAAAATCCGTCCACCCCAGCAGTAGGCCGCTATCGTGAGCATCTGTCCAGTGTAAGTATCCGCTGACACAGAGATGCCAGCGCTGGAGGTCAGAGCGTCACAGACCTAAAGTCCGGTACCGGTTGCCCTCATAGCGCCGCAGACTGGGGACAAACACCGGGCAAATACCGGCACCGTCAGCAGCGCGATAACCGACGACACCAACAAGCACGCATCGCACAACCACCGGCCCCGTTTAGCACCAAGGTTTAATGGCATCAGGCCATGTTATTGGCTACTCTTGCCCCTGAAAATCCTTCGCTTTGCACCATCAAGAAATACCTGAAACCTCCGATATACTCACTAGAGAACGCAGCCCAAAACCGAGCCAGAGGATCAACTGGCCAATATCGTTCACCCGCTTGATTGTCAGCCCAAACACAGCAACAGCACCCTTATCTTTAGGCCACTGCCACCTGGAGACCCCATGTCAGTCAGAAACCTCACCATCGGCCTGCGCGCCAGCCTATTTTTTGCACTGATGACACTACTCATGGTGGCATTGGGTGGCTTTGCGCTCTTGCAGATGCAGCGCATGCACTCCTACTCGGATGAGGTCGACAAGAACTGGCTGCCGGCCATTCTCGCCAGCAACGACATTGGCCTGGCGACCTCGCGGGTGCGCGCCCTGACCCTGCGCCTGCTGACCCAGGAGTCCACGGCCGACATCAACGACACCCTGGCCCGCATGCAGGAAGGCAAGGCAGCGCTGGACGCGGCCGATGGCCGTTACGAGGCGCTGATCTCTTCAGAGCAGGAGCGCGCAGCCTACGGCCAGTTTGTTGCCGCCCGTGACCGTTACATGGCGCAGCAAGAAGTCGTTACCGACCTGGTCAAGTCAGGGCGCAGGCAGGCGGCTGAAGACGCCGTATCCAGCAAACTGAACGGCTACGCCGACGACATGGTGGCAAAGCTGGCCGAGCTGACCCGCCTGAATCAGCAGGGCGCTTCCGCTGCCGCCGGTAAGACGTCTGATGTGTACGGTGACAGCGTGAAGATGGTGCTCGCCCTGGCCATTGCCTCGGTCATTGCCACCATTGTGCTGGCGCTGATGCTGACCCGCAGCATTGTCGGGCCGATCAGCCAGGCATTGCAGGTGGCGCGCACCATCGCCTCGGGTGATCTGTCCCAGCGCGTGCAGGCCGAGGGCAACGACGAACCGGCCGAGCTGCTCAAGGCGCTGGCCGCCATGCGCGACAGCCTGAGCGACACCATTGAAGGCATCAGCAACGCGTCCTCGCAACTGGCGTCCGCCTCGGAAGAGCTGAATGCGGTCACCGAAGATTCCGCCCGTGGCCTGCGCCAGCAGAACAACGAACTTGAGCAAGCCGCCACCGCGGTCAACGAAATGACCGCCGCGGTCGAAGAGGTTGCCCGCAACGCCGCGAGCACCTCCGACGCGTCGCGTGAGACCGATGAACACTCGCGCAACGGCCAGGATCAGGTGCGCCAGACGGTCTCTTCCATCAACGCCCTGACCAATGACCTGACCGAAACCGCCGACAACGTTGAATCGCTGGCTGCCGAGGTCAACAGCATCACCCAGATGCTGGATGTCATCCGCGCGGTTGCCGAACAAACCAACCTGCTGGCGCTCAACGCCGCCATCGAGGCCGCACGCGCCGGTGAACAGGGGCGCGGTTTTGCCGTGGTGGCCGACGAGGTAAGAGCACTGGCGCACCGTACCCAGCAGTCGACCACCGAGATCGAACAGATGATCGGCAGTGTGCAAAAAGGCGCCAGCAGTGCGGTGCAGGCCATGCAGGGCAGTACCGGCCTGGCCGCCACTACCCTGCGTTTGGCGCAGGCCGCCGGCGAGGCGCTGGAGGGCGTTACCCGCGCGGTCAGCTCGATCAACGAGCGCAACCTGGTGATTGCCAGTGCATCGGAGGAGCAGGTGCAGGTAGCGCGGGAAGTGGACCGCAATCTGGTCAATATCCGTGACCTGTCGACGCAAAGCGCTGCCGGCGCCGAGCAGACCAACAGCGCCAGTCAGGAGCTGTCGAAACTGGCCGTGCAACTGCGGGATCTGGTTGCCCGCTTCCGCCTGTAAAGAGCCCCCATCAGGCGCTTGTGGCGCTGACCCGAGTGTGCGATTGTTGCGCCGCAGCCCGCTGACCCCGCGGGCTGGTCAGTCAGAGCAGGGAGAGCACAGCGCACATGACGTGGGACAGATTTGGCTATATCTGCCGCCAGGCAGGCAACGACAGTAGCGGCGCCAGCCTCGCGGCGCGGCTTGAGCAGGCGCAGTCCGAACAGGCCTGCTCGCTCTACGGGCCGGCGCCAAAGGCCGACAGCTGGCCCGCGCAGCTGCTGACGCGGCTTGCCGGCATGACCGACTCCGAGCGCGCCGAATGCGCGCTGAAAACCTACCAGCGACTCAACCTGGGCCGGCAGCTGGAAGCCCCGGTGAAGTTCAAGCGCGCGCTGGCCTACCTCGCCTACGTTACCTTTGTGTTCTATCTGGTCGCTGGCATCTACCAGCTCAAGGTCACCCCCACGTTCAGCAACGTACTGGACAATCTCGGGGTAACCCCCCCCGCCTACCTGTCGCTGTACCAGACCTACTGGAGCCTGTTCATCCTGGCCATCTCACTGCTGATTTTGCTGGCGCTGCTGAGTGCGCTGCAGATGCGGCGGCTGTTCCAGTTCAAGGTAAACGCCCACGACAGCCTGGCCTGCCGCCTGCTGGTGTTGCCCAGCTGCCGCCGCGCCTACCGTCAGATGGCCGATGCCCTGCAATACCCGACGCTCGACCGGCACGCGCTGTCAGAGCAGAGCCCGGTGCTGCGTCACCTGCAGCAGGTTGAAGAGCGCGGAATGGACCTGGCCATCGAGATACAGGCCCTGACCGAGGTGCAGATGCAAGGCTTTTTGCAGGCCTGCGAAAAACAGCTCAAAGCCCTGACAACGTTGATCGCGGTGGTCGTGATCGTGGCGGTGATGATGTTCCTGACCAGTGCCTATGCACCCATCTTCAGCCTGGGAGAGGCGATATGAAGCACAACCGAGGTTTTACCCTGATCGAGCTGATGGTGGTGTGCGCCATCATCGGCATCCTGGCGTCCATCGCCCTCCCCTCATACCAGACCTACATCCAGCGCAGCGAGATTACCGAGGCCGTGAGCATGGCCGGCTCGCTCAAAAGCCGCATCAACGACTACTACGAGCAGCGCCTGGCCTTTCCCGCGGACAACGGCGCGGCGGGTATGCCTGCGCCGCAGCAGCTGATCGGCAACCGCATCACCGGTGTGGTCGTCGAGTCCGGCGCCATCCACGTGACCCTGGGCAACAAGGCCTCCCAACCGCTGCAGGGCAAGACGCTGACCTTTCGCCCGGCGGTGGTGACCGGCAGCCCGACCAGCCCGATTGCCTGGCTGTGCGGCTATGACGAACCGGTTACCGGCATGGAAACCCGCGGCGCCAACAAGACGGATCTGGACCGCGAGTTTCTGCCAGCGGCGTGCCGTGGCTAGAACGCGTAGCTGACGCTGAATTTGGCGTTACGGCCTTGTGAGTAGGCGTTGTCACCGGACATCGCCGGGCGGTAGAAGCGGTTGAAGATGTTGTCCACGGTCAGCTTGACGCTGAGGTCGGCCAGCTGACCAGTGCGAGGTGACCAATCGGCAAACACGCGGTGGACGTCGTAACTGCCGTTATCAAAGCTATCCCAGTAGCGCTCGCCACTGCCGTCGTAGCGATCCGAGGGCTGGCGATCGCTCTTGCGCACAAACTCACCCTGCCAGCCCAGCTGCACGTCGATTTCCGGCACCTTGACACCCAACATGGCGACCCATTTGACCGGCGGAATATCGCGCGCCCAGACATTGGGGCCCCAGGGGTTGCTGTAGGCGCCGTCGTGACGGCCCTCGGTCCAGGAGTAGGACAGGCTGGCAAACACCCGCTGGCTGTCGTAGTAGCTCTCGATCTCTGCGCCGCGAATGGTCAGGCCGTCCAGGTTGCGGTAGTTGGACAGGGGCAGCAGATCGCCACAGTTATCGCTGATGCTGCCGCCATTCTCGGCCTGCGCCTGGCAGGCGATGGAGCGAAATTTGAAGATCTCGTCGCTGATGCGGTGACGGAACAGCGTTGCACGCACCTGCAGGTTGTCGCCCCGGCTGATCAGGTCCGGCAGGCTGACCACCGCCCCACCGCGCACACCACGCATCTGTTCGGCATCCAGATCACGGCTGCTGCCGCTGAGCGTGGAGCTGCTCTGCACTTCGTACTGCTCATCCAGCACCGGTGCACGCCAGGTTTTGGCGTAATCGACGAACAGGCCCAGGGTCGGGTTGACCCGCCAGAACACCGACAAACGTGGTGACCAGCCGGTGTAGGTGACCGAGCGGTAATCGTGGTTCATGTCCGGGTTGTTGTAGCGCACGGCCAGGTTGCGCTTGCCGCGGTTGGTGACATGGTCATAGCGCAGCGACGGGGTGATGGTGACATCGCCGAGGGTAATCGCATCCTGCAGGAACAGGCTGCGGGCCTCCTGTTCACCGGCCGGCATGAACTGCGGCTGATACCAGCCAAAGTTGTAATCCGGGTTGCTGGCAAAGGTCGGCAGGTACATCAGCACGTCACGGGTGTGCAGCCGCCACTGGATACCGGCGGTCAGCTCGTGGGCCAGCGCGCCGCTGTCGAACAGGCTGGTGTTACGCACCTCAAACACCTTGTCGCGGTACTGGGTGTTGATGTATTTGCCGCCGGTGGAGGAGCTGTAGCTGGCGTCATCATCACGGGTGTCGGTCTGGTCAGTGTCCGACAGCGAGTAGCTGATCTCCAGGTCCACCAGCGGGTTGTTCAGCGGCTGGTAGTGGTACTTGCCGGACCAGGTGGTGTCGATCAGCTCGCGGTTGGACAGCAGCCGGTGCATGGCTGCCTCCAGGCTGCCGTAGCGATCAATCGACCACTTGCTCGGCACCAGAAAGGTCACGGCGCTAAAGGGGCTGCGCAAGTCCAGCTTGCTGCGGCTGTAGGTCAGGCCAAAGCTGTGTTCGGGGCTCGGGTTGAAGTTGCCCTTGAACAGCACCGCATCCTGATTTTGCGCGGTGTAGGGGTAGCGCTCGGGGTACAAGTAGCCTTCGCCCTGATCGATGTGTCCGGCCAGTTTGATGTCATCACTGTCGCGGTGATTGAGGTACAGCAGGCCGTCGAACAGGCCATCGTCGGTGCGGCCGAACAGGGCGCCGGTATAGCTGCGCTGCTGGTCGTTGCTCTGATAGCCGTACTTCACAAAGGCGCCGCTGTTGCGGCCCGGCTTGAGCATGTCGGTGGCATCGCGGGTTTCCATGTGCACGGTACCGCCAAAGCCGCCGTTACCGGTGAACGCCGAGTAGGGGCCCTTCTCCACTTCAACGCGTTCGATCAGCTCGGGCTCGATAAAGATGGTGCCCTGCTGATAGCGCTCAAAGCCGCTCTTGCTGGCACCATCCAGGGTGAAGGGTACGTCCTCGGCGTCGCCCAGGCCCCAGATATTCACCGTCTGCCCACCCGGCTTGGCCGAGCCACCCATGGTCACACCCGGCAGGGTCTGCAGCAGGCTGGGGATGTTGTTGGCCTGCTGGCGCTCGATCTCGCGACGGCCCAGGGTTGAGCGACCGATGTTGGCGGAGTTGACCTCCAGGCCATCGCCCACCACGGTCAGGGTTTGCAGGGTAATGCCGTTGTCACTGCCCGATGTCTGCGGGCGCGGGCGAATGACAAAGCCCTGATCAACCGGCACCAGCTCCAGGTGGGAGCCTTGCAGCAACAGCTGTAAGGCCGCCTCAGGCTCATAACGGCCATCCACCGCCGGCGCGCTCAAGCCTCGCAACTGCGCCTCGTCGAACAGAATCTGCAGTTGCCCGGCCTGCGCCAGGCTGGTCAGCGAGGCAGCCAACGGCTGCGCTGGCAGGTTCAGGTCAAGGCTGGCCGCCTGTGCCTGCAGGCTGGCGGCGGCCAGCAAGGACAGGGTCAGACGGGACAGGGCGGAACGGGGGTGGCAGGGCTTCATTGCGCTCTCCTTGGGCTGTACGCCGAGTGGTAACACCCCAGAGAACGCAGCAGTCGGGCAAACCCCCACCTCTCAAATGAAAAAAATTTTCATTTACGTTCGCGCAACAGCAAGACCCCATCCGCCTGCTTGATCAGCTCCACCGGCAGCAACTGCGGCAACGCCTGCACAAAGCGCTCGGGCTGGTGAATATCCAGGCTCCCGGACAACCGGCGCGCGGCCAGCCCGGCGCCGTCCAGCTGCACAGGGCGCCCACGGTAGCGGCTCAGCTCCTGCGCCAGTTCACCCAGCGGGCGGTCGCGAAAGACCAGCAACCCATCGCGCCAGCTACCCACCTCAGCCGTCGGAACCTGACTGCGCCGCAGCGCACCCTGCTGATAGTCGATCTCCAGACTGTCGCCCGGTTGCAATTGCTGCAAGGCCAGCCCGTCGCGCCCCGGCTGCACTGCAACGTGGCCCTGCTCGACGGCCACCGCCAGCGTTGCCAGGCTGCGGCGCACGGTGAACCGCGTGCCAACCACCTCAACCCGACCGGCGCCGGCATCAACCCGAAACGGCCTCTCGGCATCTGGCGCCACCGAGAAGTAGGCCTCGCCGGCAATCAGACTGACCTCGCGCCGGTCGCGGTAGTAACGTACCTGCACCGTGGAGCCCAGGTTCAGCGTCAGCTCGCTGCCGTCCGCCAGTTGCAGCTGGCGTAGCTCATGCTGGCCGGCGCTGGCGCTAAGTTCCAGCTGCGGCAACTGGCGCCACTGATAGCCCAGCAGCCCACCCACCGCCAACAGCACGGTGGCGGCCAGCGCCAGCCATACTGGCGGCGAGCGCCGACGCGGCGCCAGCGGAGTAATGGCCGTAGCCGCCGGTACGTGCGGGCGCGCCAGCTGGTCGCAGTCATCCCACAACAGCTGCATGTCGGCATAGGCCTGGGCATGCTGCTCACTGTGGGCGAGCCAGGCGGCAAATTCTGCCTCTTCAGCTGCGCTCAAGCGGCCACTGCTGCGCCGGCTGAACCAGAGCGCAGCCTGCTCATCAATCTCGGCCATTCCCTGCTCAATTGTCATCACTGCCTCCCTTGCGGCGCGCCAGAGCATGGCGGCGGCAGTGCAGCATGGCGCTGGCAATGTGCTTTTCTACCATGCTCAAGGATATCCCCATGCGCTCGGCCACAGCGGCCTGCGACAGGCCGTCGAACTTGTGCAGGACAAAGGCCTGCTTGCGTTTTGGGGGCAGATCTTCCAACGCGTTGGCCAACAAGTGCAAGCGTTGCTGTTGTTCAATCTGCTGCAAGGGACCCTCCGTTTGCAGGGCGTCGTCGGCCTCGGCTGCGGCCTCGTCCAGTTCAACCAGACCGCTGCCACTGCGCACCTGCTGGCGCCGCCAGTGATCGGTCAGCAGGTTGCGGGCGATACTGAACAGCAGCGGCCGCGGCGGCACCGGCTGATCCGCTTCGGCGCTGCCCAGCCAGCGCACAAAGGCGTCCTGCGCCAGGTCATCGGCATCGGCACTGCTGTGCAGTCGCTTGCCGAGAAAACGCCGCACCTCAAGGCGCAAGCCACTGAGCTGCGCGGCACCCGGCAATCTGGAAAGGTCATCCATGGCGCAATGCCAGGGACAGGGAAGGGAACAGCACGGCAACAGCCTCCGACAACGCGCGACAGATCGCGCACGGCGCCCAGGATCAGAATGATCCCTATATGGGAATTATTATCATTATCTCAATCTGCGCAGGCCTGCTGTCAACTCTCGATTGCTTCACCGCAGGATTGACATGATCGGCCTGCTGTCGCAGCATAAATAATAACGATTCTCATTAAGCGCATGTCTAATGCCAAGGACTGACGCCATGACCACGCGTTCTCCCGCCCAGCAGCAGCAACTGGAGCAGCTCTACCGCGACCATCACAGCTGGCTGTCCGGTTTTTTGCAGCGCCGTCTGGGCTGCTCGCACAGTGCTGCGGACCTGCTGCAGGACACCTATCTGCGCCTGCTCACCCGCGGGCGTCTGCCGGAGCATGCGCATTCACGCGGCTACCTCACGCGCATTGCCAAGGGGCTGGTGATCGACCTGTACCGGCGGCGGCGAGTGGAGCAGGCCTACCTGGACGAGCTGGCCAGTCAGCCCGAGGCAAGCCACCCGTCACCAGAGGTGCAAGCCCAGGCCGTCGAAGCCCTGATGCTGGTTGACCGCCTGCTGCGCGGCTTGCCCAGCAACGTCAGCCGGGCCCTGCTGATGCACCGGCTCGACGGCATGGGCTACCGCGAGATTGCCGAGCAGCTTGGCGTCTCGGTGTCATCGGTCGAGAAATACATCGCCCGGGCCCTGCAGCACTGCCTAATGGTGGCCCTGGAGCAAACCCTGTGAGCGTGCCGATGCTCTCGCCCGAGCAGATCCGTGAGGCCACCCAATGGCAGGCGCGGCTGTGGTCCGACGACGCCACCGAGGAAGACATCGCCGCCTGCGCCCGCTGGCGCCAGGGCGATCCGGCGCACGAATACGCCTGGCAACAACTGCAGCAACTGCAGAGCCAGTTCGACGCGGTACCGGCGGCGTCCGGCCGGCGCATTCTCGGCGTTCGACAAGGGCTCTCCCGCCGCCAGTTGCTCGCCGTGGTCGGGCTGCTTGGCGGCAGCGCCAGCCTGGCCGGTGTGGGCACCCGCCAGCAGTGGCAACCGCTGCTGGCCGATCAACGCACCGGCACCGGCGAGATGCGCAGCCTGCGTTTGAACGACGGCACCCGGCTGCAACTCAACACCGCCACCAGCCTCAACCTGCACAGCAACGCCAGCGGCCACCAAGTGCAACTGCTGCAGGGCGAGCTGCTGATCGACAGCCCAGAGCACGCATGGCCGCTGCAGCTGGACTGCCGTGATGCGCGCATAACCGCGCGCAACAGCCGCCTGTGCCTGCGCCAGAATGCCGAAGACAGCCTGCTCACGGTGCTCGCCGGCAGCGCGGATCTGCAACTGCAGCAGCAACAGAGCAGCGTCACCCTCAGCGCCGGCAAGGCGGTGCGCTTCTCAAGGCAGGGCATTGCGCCCACCCAGGCGGCCAACCCGAATCAGTTGGCCTGGACCACCGGGCGCCTGGTCGCCGAGCGACAGAGCCTGCCGCAGTTTGTCAGCGAGCTGGCGCGCTATCACCCGGGCGTGCTGCGCGTTGCTCCCGGGCTCGCCGACCTGCACCTGACCGGCGTGTTCTCCCTCAAGGACACCCACGCAACCCTGGCCCGCCTGCCGACAGTACTGCCGGTCAAACTGCGATACATCAGCCGCTACTGGGTGAGCGTCGAGCCGGCCTGAGCGCTTGCCTGGCCGCAGAAACAGCCCCCAACACCCATCAAATAAAAATATTTCGCATTTGCATTGAGGCTTTGGCCTGCTCGCTCGGTGTACAGGGCAATACAGCCAACACCGATAACACGAGACAGGAATAGTCATGCCACGCGGTTTCACCTTTCGCCACGCCCCACTCGCCCTCGCCCTGCACCTGGGCCTGGGTTTAAGCGCCCTGACCCTCGGCCTGCCGAGCGCGGCGCAAAGCGAGGCCACGCAGTATTTCGATATTCCCGCCGGCAGCCTCGATCAGGTGCTCAACCGCTTTGCGCTGGACGCCGGCATCGAGCTGTATCTGGATGCTGCGCTCACCCAAAGCCGCCAGAGTGCCGGCCTGCAGGGCAGTTTCAGCGTCGACCAGGGCTTGCAGCAGTTGCTCGCCAACAGTGGCCTGAGCGCCCGCCAGCAGAGCGACGGCGCCTGGCAGCTGTACGCGCTGGGCAGCGAGCCGGACAGCCTGTCGCTCGCGCCGCTGACCATCCAGACCAACGCCGATCAGGTGTATGGCCGCGATGAAGCCGGCCACGACAGCGTCTACGACGACAACATCTCCAGCGTTTACTCCGGCAAGGAGCAGATCGAGCGCTACAAGGGCGCCAACCCGGCTGACCTGTTCAAGGGCATGCTCAACGTCTACACCGGCGACGCCCGCAACAGCGGCGGGCTGGACCCGAACATTCGCGGCATTCAGGGCCCGGGCCGGGTGCCGCTGACCATCGACGGCACCGAACAGGCGATGTCGGTCTGGCGCGGTTACAACGGCGCCTCCAACCGCAGCTACATCGACCCCAACCTGATCGGCGGTATCAAGGTGATCAAGGGCCCGAACATCGAGCGCAACGTCAACAGCTCGGTGGGCGGCGCCGTGGTCGCCAGCACCATCGACGTGGACGATATCCTGGCCGAGGGCGAGCGTTTTGGCGGCGAGCTGAAACTGGAGGCTGGCAACAACACCGTCAACCCGCGCATCCCGCAGCTGCACACCGGTGAGATTTTCTACAACGTGCCGGGCTTCCCGATGAACCCGAGCGTACCCAGCAGCGACCCGACCCTGCGCGTCAACCTCAAGACCAGCAGCGACGATAAACTGCTGTCGGGCAACGATCACGCCTACCGGCTGGCGCTCGGCACCCGGCAGGAGCGCTTCGAGTTACTGGGCGCGTACGCCTTTCGCGAGCACGGCAACTACTTCTCCGGCAAAAACGGCGCGGGCTTCTACTCACAGCCGGATACCGGCGAGCGCACCCAGGAATACTCGCAAAGCCTGGCGCTGGATTTTCACCCCGGCGACGAGGTGCCCAACACCTCCAGCAAGATGGAATCCTGGCTGTTCAAAGCGCGCTGGAAGTTCGACGACGACCATAGCCTGACCTTCGGTTACCGCGACACCGACATGCTCTACGGTGAAATCCTGCCTACCCGGCTGGCCAACGCCGACGACAAAGGCGCCGTGCAATGGCCGCTCAGCCATGTGGATGCCAAAGCCTACAACCTCGAATACGAGTTCAACCCGGACAACCGCTGGATCGACCTATACGCCAACCTCTGGACCACGCGTACCGAGAGTGACACCTACAGCGCGGGCGGCTTTCCCAACTACGCCACCTGGGCAGACCCGGTGCTGCGTAACACCGCCGTGGCCAACGCCGATCAAAACCGCGTGGGCATCACCCTGAGCAACCAGTTGGCGCTGGCCAGTAGCCTGGACCTGACCCTGGGCGGCAGCTACCAGCACGAGAAGCTGCGCTCCGGCGATGCTTACGATGGCGTCGACGACGGCTGGCGCATGTTCCCGCGTGCTGGTCGCCGTGCCGAGAGCGAGTTCAACTTCAACTTTGACTGGCGCCCCACCGACTTCCTTACCCTGGATCTGGGTGCCCGCTACTCCTCCTACTGGGCCAAGGATGACTTTCTGGCCGAGCAGCAGGCAGTGGGCAACATGCTTACCAGTACGGCTATCGCAAGCCGCAGAGCTACTTATCGCACTATCGAGACTTATACCGAAGAAGAAATGGAGGCAAGGAGGGAAAGCACACGGCCGCAGTTGGAAGGTTTCGGCTTCTCCGAGGCTGAAATTGCCGAGATTCTTGCCAACCTGAGCACCACCTACACCGCCACCCATGTGGTCGACTGGCGTCCCGACAGCGATGGTCGCTACAGCCGAGCAAACAATGCCTGCCTGAACGGCACCCTGGACAACATCGACAACCTCACCGGCAACTGCACAATAAGTAGCGACACTGTCAGCACCATCGCCACCCCCGTCAAAACCCGCCGCGGTCACGACTGGACCCCGGTCGCCTCGGCCGCCCTGCGCCTGAGCGATGACAGCCGTGTCTACCTGCGCTACAGCGAGGCCGTGCGTTACCCCAGCATGTTCGAGAGCACCATCGGCTTTTCTGCCTCGCTCAACCCGTTTTACACCCTCAAACCCGAGCACGCGTTCAACTACGAGATCGGCTACGTGCACAACCTCACCGGCCTGCTCAACGCCGAACGCTACGCCGATTTCAAGCTGGCTTACTACCAGCACCGTACCAAGGACGTGATCGAGCGCAGCAGCAATTTCCTGTTCTACAACATTGACCAGCAAACCCTGCGCGGCATCGAGCTGCAAACCCGCTACGACAACGGCGGCCTGTTTGGTGACTTCAGCCTGGCCTGGAATTTGGAAAACGAAGTCTGCGACGAGAGTTCCGCCGTGCTGGCCGACCCGCGCTTTGGCTCGGTGCCCGACTGTGTCGAGAACGGTTTTATGGGTGGTTATCTGATCTCCCACGCCATCCCGCGTTACTCGGCCAACCTCAATATTGGCGGCCGGCTGTTCAACGACAAGCTCGAACTCGGCAGCCGCGTCACCTACTACAGCAAACATGAAAACAGCGACCTAGACGATTACAAGGCCAACGCAGAGACCAACAAGCTCGCCATTTACAACCTGCCACTGTCCTGGGGCAGCGTGACCACCTACGACGCCTACGTCAGCTTTCGGCCCCGGGACGACATCACCCTGGAGCTGGTCGGCAGCAACCTGACCGACGAGTACTACATCGACCCAACCACCCGTTCTGCCGTCGCGGCCCCCGGCCGCGCGCTGAAACTGAGCCTCACGGCGCAGTTCTGACTCACCCCACAACCAGGAGGTGCACCAACCCATAGACCCGTAACCGCAACACCCAAGCAAGCGCAGTACAACTCACACATCAAACATAAGGTGATTCACATGAAAGCGATTTATCTGTCTGTTCTGGCCACCAGCCTGTTGAGTGTCAGCGCCCTGTCGCAGGCCGCCGTTATCGGTGCAGAAAGCGACGATACCTACGTAAAAGTTGGTGCCTCCATCGTCGGTGCTGGGCCCCATACCGCAGGACTCCCGGGGATTGGTATTTACACCACCGGCGTGAGCAATACAGTCGACTTTGCCGGCCTGAGCGCCTACAGCAGCCAAAGCAACGGGGTATACACCCTGAGTGCGCCGATTGATGTGGACGAGCCTGACCACAGCGGCATGGGTGTCTTCAACTTTGCCAAGGTCAGCAACGCCAATGTCTACTTTGGCGAGTGGTCACAAACCGGTACCACTGGCGACAGCAGCCGCACCGTGTACTACGTCGGCGACGACACCGGTACCAGCGTGCCCACCAGCGGCACGGCAACCTACAGCGTGGCAGGCATCAATGACTACTCCGGCAGTAACCTGATGAGCGGGACCTTCACTGCCAACTTTGGCACCAACAGCCTGACCGGTTCGCTGTCCAACAGCAGCCTGGCGGTGAATATCGGCAGCGCCAGCTTCGACAGTGCAGGCAACATCAGCAGCACAACCGCCACTGCCAACGGCTCGGCAGGCGTGGCAACCGGCGGCCAGGTCAGCGGCAACTTCTTCGGTAACGACGCCGCCGCCCTGGCAGGTATCGCCACCTTCAGCAACCGCGACTACGACACCGCCTTCGGCGGCACCAAAGACTAATCGCGCTTGCCTGCCACGGCAGATGCTGATCCGGGCCGAAGTCACCGCTGCAGAGGTGGCTTCGGCCCTGCCCGTTTCGGCCGCGCAACACGGCCAGCCACGCAAGAGTTTCTATGCTCCGCCACCATTGTCTTGTGATTCCCGCCCTGCTCCTGCTACTCGCCAGCGCTGGGCTGCAGGCCGCCGATGAAGACACCAACCTGCGGCTCAACCAGCGCATTGAAGGCAACGCCAGCGTTAAGGAGCAACAGCTGCTTGAGGGCGAGTTGGATGAGCAGCCCAGCATTACCCTCAATGGCGAAACCCTCACCATCGGCAACAACGCCAACGATCTCGGCCGCGCGCTGTACCTGTCGCTCGGCCATCAACAATGGCAGGCCGCCAGCGCTTTTTTGCAACGCTACCGTGCCCTGCCCGACGCCGACCCCATGCTGCTCGCCTACGCCGAAGGCATGCTGGCCCGCGTGCGCGGCGAGTTTACCCAGGCCGAGGCGCACTTTCGCCAGTTGCTGACGCTGCGCCCTGAGTTTCTGCCGGGCCAGCTGGAACTGGCGCGGGTATTGTTCGAAGATCAGCACGACCGCGCAGCCCAGGCCCTGTTTCAGCGGATACGGGCACAGCTTCCAGCTGATGCGCGCGCAGAGGGCGTGCGCACCAGCGTCGGCCGTTTTCTAGCCGCACTGGATCAGCGCCAACGCTGGCAGGGCTCCATCAACCTCGGCGCGACCTGGAGCGACAACCTCAACCAAAGCTCCGAGAGCGACACCTGCCTGCTCAGTGCCGACAGCGGCACCTGCATCGTGCGCCGCACCCTGCCCGAAGCGATCAGCGCCAGCGGCCTGGATTACGAGGCCACGCTTAATCGCCGCGTCGCCCTCAGCGGCCATCACGGCGTTTACGCCCGCGCCCTGCTGTATGGCTACAGCTATCAAGACCACAGCGAGTACAACGAGAGCACGCTGATCACCAACCTGGGCTACAGCTACCGCGACGCGCGTAATCACTACAGCCTGGCGCCGAGCTTCGAGGCCAACCGGGTCGGCAACGAGGCCATGTACTCGGCCTGGGGTGCCCGGGCCGAGTGGCTGCACACCCTGAGCCAGCGCAGCGCGTTCAAGCTGGAGGCCAACTACCGCGACCTGCGCTACCGCGAGCAGGTGTATCGCTACAACAACGGCGGCAACAGCGCGCTTTACTTCACCACCTGGCACCAGCTGTCGCCACGCTGGACGCTGTTTGGCGGGCTGGATGTGAGCGAGCGCAGAACCGCAGAAAGCGCCTACGGTTATCTGCAAAGCGGTGTCAGGCTGGGCGCCTCAATGACCCTGGAGAGCGGCCTGCGCACGAGTCTGTTCAGCAGCTTCCGCCACCGCGAATACAACGACTTCAACGCGCTGCTCGGCAGCCGCCGCCGCGATGACGAGTCCAGCCACACGCTGATTGTCAGTGCGCCCCGTTGGGCACTGCTGGGCTTTACCCCCAACCTGACGCTGAAACACACGCGCGTGCGCAGCAACGTCGACTGGCTCTACTCCTATCAACGCACGCAGCTCAGCCTGCGCATGGAGAAGCTGTTTTAGCCTCAGCTGGATTTTTTTACGCCGAGCATTACGGGATTGGGGGGGCTCATTCGTTAAGTAGATATTGGCGTGCGCTTTTTATCGCGCCCCGCCCAATCCGATCAGACTCCCCAAGCAAGGACCCGCCATGACCACGGCAGACAGCAGCGCATTGCCCCTGAGCAGCTACCTGAAAGAACAGACCACCTCGACCCACGAGAGCCTGGATCAGCGCATCATGGCGCTGGCGCCGTTCTCCAGCCGTGAGCGTTTTGCCTGCTTCCTGCGCATGCAGCTGCGTCTGCACCATGCCACCGCGCCGCTGTACCAGAACCCCGAGCTGCAGGCGCTGCTGCCCGATCTGGCCGAGCGCAACCGCCTGGAAGCGATTCAGCTGGACTGCGCCGATTTTGATATCAGCCAGGCGCAGCAGCAGGCCGATGCCGAGGTGGGCAATGGCGTGCACCCGGGCAGCACTGCCGAGGCGCTGGGCTGGCTGTATACCCACGAGGGTTCGACCCTGGGCGCGGCCTTCCTGCTCAAGCATGCCCGCGAGCAGCTGGGCCTGTCGGAGACCTTTGGCGCGCGCCATCTGGTCGGCCACACCGATGGCCGCGGGCTGCATTGGCGCCAGTTCAAGGCCGCGCTGGATGCGCTGCCGCTGTCAGCTGAGCAGCGGGCCGAGGCGGTCAAGGGCGCGCGTGACGCCTTTGCCTTTGTCCGTGCCTCGGTAGAAGAGCTGATGGCCGGCCAACAGCCCGCCGCCGCCGTCTAAGCGCCATGCTGCTGCGGCTTTGCTGGCGCCTGCTGGCACTGGCTTTTGTCGGCCTGGGATTGATTGGCGCGGTGCTGCCCGGTATGCCGACCACGGTGTTCATGCTGCTGGCCGTGTGGGCTGCGGGCAAGGGCTGGCCACCGCTGGCCGAGTGGTTGCTCAACCACCCGCGCTTTGGCCCGCCGCTGCGTCAGTGGCAGAGCGAGCGCGCCATTCCGCGCAGGGCCAAATGGCTGGCGGGTGTAAGCATGTTTATCAGCATGCCGCTGATCTGCCTGAGCGCGCCCAGCCCCTGGGTGCAATGGCTGGTGCCCAGCAGCATGTGTCTGGTACTTCTGTGGCTGTGCAGCCGGCCGGAACCGCGCTACCCGCAGTTGTGACAGCTGCCCCCAGGAAGCGCTCTAGAACGGCCATTACACGCATCCATTCAGCGTTGGCGTGAAACAGAAAAATCATCATTCTCACCTAAGCTCGGCTCTCCACGCCAGCGCCCCAGGGCGCCGGTCCGACCGCCTCGCACGCGAGGCGACCACCACCAGCCAAGCGAGAATCAAATGCCTTATTCTGAAGGGACGGGCACCCTGTCCGTCCGCATTGCCCTGGCCGCAGCGATTGCCTTCACCCTGAGTGGTTGCAACAGCGACAGCTCGGACAGCGACGACAACGCCAGCATCAGCAAACCTGCCAAACCAGCAGGCACCGGTAGCGAGTTTGCGGTGCCGGCAGCCGACAGTCTGTACCCCACACCGGCCACCCTGTATGCCGGCAACAACGCCGACGGCACACTGCGCTGGGTGCTGGACGACAACCCGATTGCTTACCTGCTGCGCGATATCAACCAGGTCTGGAAGGGCACCTCCGACGCCTACCAGCAAGGGGCTTCAGGCGATGGTCCGAGCGACTATCTGGACGATCCCATTGTTGACGCGCCAGTCTGGCAGGCCAACATCCAGTACGTGATCGATGTCACCACCGAGCGGACTGACGACCAGGCCATCCATGCCTTCCTGGATGATGTACGCTCCAAGAACTACAGCGTGATCGACGGCTACGGCCCGCTCACCGAGGCCTATGTGGCCCATTCAGGTGCCTACGTCGATGTGCCGGTACCCACGGTTGATCAGGTGCTGCAGGACGTCAACTTTGGCTCCGGCAACAACGATGGTATTGCCTGGGCTGGCAGCAAGACATCTGAACTCGGTGCCGTCGTGACGCTGGTCGACGCCTTCCGCCAACGCTCACCCGCCTCCACCAACGCGTCCAAGTACATTTTCTCCACTCCGCGCCCCTGGCGCATGACCGACACCGGCGCCATCGATTTTCTCGGTACCGCCAATCACAACTGCTACGACGTGGACGGCAACCTGACGGTCCAGCTGACTGATCAGTACACCACCAGCGTGAAGCTGGTCCCCGGTCTGACCTGCGCCCAGCGCCCGCATAAAAGTAGCGATCACGACAAAGGCCTCTACAGCGAAAACACCGAGAACCGCCGCAAGGACGGGGGCTACCCCAGCGGCCACACCAACGCCGGCTATCTGGCGGCCATGGCATACGCCTACGCGTTACCGCAGCGCTACGCGGAGATGCTGACGCGCGGCTCGCAGCTCGGCGAGAACCGTATCGTTGCCGGCATGCATTCGCCGGTCGATGTCATTGGCGGGCGCATTCACGCCATGATGGTGGCCGCCCATGCACTGGCTCAGCCGGACATCCTGGCCGACGCCACCGCCGCCTATGACAGCGCTCAGGGTTTCTTCGGCCAGCTCGCCGCCGAACAGGACCTGAGCCTGTATGAGCTCGCCCACCAGCCGGTCACGAACGAGGCCGGGCGCATCAGCGGCAATCTGGTCAACACCGAGGTCTTCAATACCAGCCAGTACGACGATCACGAGGCCAACAAAGCGCTGTATCGCTTCCGCATGACCTATGAGCTGGGGCACGACGAGGCCAGCGCCGGGCAGGACCCGATAGTGCCGGACGGCGCCGAAGCGCTGCTGCTCACACGCCAACCCTACCTGAGCGACGAACAACGCCGCGCAGTGCTCTACACCACGTCCATCGACTCCGGCTATCCGCTGCTGGATGCCACCAACGGCTGGGGACGTCTTGACCTAGTGACTGCCGCTGACGGTTACGGCGCCTTTCTCGCCGACGTGGCAGTCGATATGGATGCCAGCCAGGGTGGCTTCCACGCCCGTGACTGGTGGAGAAACGATATCAGCGGCAGCGGACGCCTGAGCAAGTCAGGTAGCGGCGAGCTGGTTTTGAGCGGCGACAACAGCTACACCGGCGGCACCCTGGTAAGCGCTGGCACCTTGCGCGCCGAATCGACCAGTGCCTTCGGCGACGGTGACCTCTATCTTGAGGATGGCCGCGTCGCTGTCGATGTTGAGGGCGCGCTGGCGATTGCTGGCAACCTCACGCTAGACGCCGGCACCCTGGAGCTGCGCATGGCAGACGATGGCACCCAGGTTACCGTTGGCGAGATTGCTTATATTGACGGCGCCACCCTGAAGCTGGACTTCTCCGAGCTGGCACCGGCCAGTGGCAGCCAGTTTGTGCTGCTGTCAGCCAACCGGTTGAGCGGCACCTTCAGCAGCGTCGAGTCTGACGTCGCGGTAGATCTGAGCTACAGCGGTCAACGCGTCACCGCAACGGTGCGTTAACGGCAAATGCCAAAGCCGCGCAGGCCAAAGTGGAAGTGGTTGGCGTGCGCGGCGTTGTAATCCGGCCCGAGGCTGGTGCCAAAAAACGAGCAGGCATCCGCAAAGGCGGCTCGCAGAAAAGCACCTTTCTCGCCCCCGTCATCCCAGTCCCGCAGTACCGAAATGTCCGTGCCGTCCGCCAGCGACAGGGACGCGACATCCAGCGCCGAGGCCGTGGCGTGATCACTGCGCCGGGCATTCTCACGGTGGTAGATGTTGCGACAGGCGAAGCTGCCGTAGTGGGTCAGCCGCGCGACCGGCTGGCCAAAGTGCGTTTGTGCCAATGGCTGCAGACGATGCTGTTCGTACAGCGCCCAGGCGGCGACCAGCGGACAACGGGCGACAAAGCTGCTGCTGAGCTGCAGCGTGGTGCCGCGCAGACGCACAACATTGCTCAATGGACAATTGGCGACCGGCGTGTAGTCGGCCAGTGGCTGATAGGTCAGCGTGCCGGCCGGCGCGGTTTGCAGGACAGTCAGGCAAGCCTCGGGGTCATCGCCCAGGCGCTGCAACTTCCAGCGCGTCAGCGGGGTGACCGGGTCTGCCAGGTGCAGCGGCGCAAAGGGGTTCCACTGGCGCGGCACTGTCCACCACTGCTGTTGGAGACCAAGCAAAAAGCCACCAGCGACAAGCAGTAGTATCAGACAAACAACACAGAACACTTTCATCAAGCGGGTTCGCATCCTCGAGCATGTTTTTGATTGACGCCCTTCACACCCCCAGAACGCGGGGTACGCCCTCGCCTGCATTTGCTGTACATTCGCCAAGCCCGTCAGAACAGACAAGACTGCGCAGCTCTACACCGGTTGTTTCAGCAATACAGACTAGCCAACGGGGCGGGCAATCACACCTAGCATGATGCACTTTTCCAGGAGCAACGGATATGAACACTAAACGCTTCCACACCGGCCTGATTGGCCTTGTTGCAGCCGGCCTGCTGGCCTCCGGCCAGGCCCAGGCCTTTGGCCTGGACGCCCTGAAATCCGCCGCCGGCGCCGCCCTGAACACCGCCACTCAAGGCGGTGACAACGCCAGCGACAACGGCGCGCTGGAGCAGCAGCACAGCGATCTGATGCTGCGCTTCAATGCCAGCATGAACAACATGCTGATGGCCCAGGCCAAAACCCTGCAGGCCACCGGTAACACCGACGCGGCGACGCAAACCCTGAACGCCGCGCAACAGTATGCCATCGGCGGCGTCACCGACTCTGATGTCATCCTGCGTGACACCCAACTGACCAGCACCAACCAGCAACTGATTCAGAACGCGCTGAGCCAGGCCGCCGCCATGAGCGGCGAGAACCGCGCCATGCTGATTGAGGCGATCCCGTACTACACCGCCGGCATTCAGGAAGGCGGCAAGCTGAGCGGTGCCTTCAGCCAGTGGATCAACAACGCCCAGGGTAGCGCCAGCTCACTGCTGTCCAACCCGATGGCAGCGGCGCAGCTGACCAGCAGCCTGAGCGAGGCGAGCACCATCGCCCGCAATCTGCCGGCGTTGCTGTCGGCCTGGTCCGGCACCTCGCAATCCTTCATGTCCTACGCCACCGCCAACCAGCTGGATGTCGGCACTCTGCAAACGGCGCTGAACACCAACTGAGCCTGACCCCGAGGCGCAGAAACCCCTGCGCCTCGGACCAACTGTCATACGCATGACAGTCTCCGTAGCAAGGCAGAGCATAAGGTGGGCCTCCCAGGGCCACTGCTGCCCGCTCAACAACGGAGAATAACAACCATGAGCTTTGCTTCCCGCGTAGTCTGGATTACCGGCGCCTCATCGGGCATCGGTGAGGCCCTGTCCAGGGCACTGCTGGCCGACGGCGCCGCTGTCATTCTGTCCGGTCGCCGGGTCGAGGCGCTGCAGCAACTGGCTGCGCTGGCACCTGAACGCACCCTGATACTGCCTTTCGAGACCACCGACTATGACCGCCTGCCTGCTCTGGTCGAGCAAGCCTGGGCGTGGCAGGGGCGCGTTGACCTGCTGATCAACAACGCCGGCGTCAGCCAGCGCAGCCTGGCGCTGGACACCAGCCTGGACGTCTATCGCCAACTGATCGAGATCGACTATCTGGCGCCGGTCGCCCTGACCCAGCTGCTGCTGCCGCGTCTGGTGGAACAAGGTAGCGGCCAGCTGGCCGTGGTCAGCTCGGTAGCCGGCAAGCTCGGCGCCCCCATGCGCACCGGCTACTGCGGCGCCAAGCACGCCGTTGTCGGCTACTTCGAAGCCCTGCGCGCCGAGGTGGAAGAGGCCTACGGGATAGGCGTGAGCGTGATTCTGCCGGGCTCGGTGCGCACCGCCATCGCCAGCAATGCGTTGGAAGGTAGCGGTGCCGCACGCGGGCGCTCTGACGCCAATATCGACAATGGCATTGACCCGAACGACGCTGCCAAGACCATTCTCGACGGTCTGGCACAGCGCCAGCACGACATCGTGGTGGCCGAGGGGCAGGAACTGCTGGCCCTGCAGTTGCGCGCCAGCGACCCGGAGCGCACCTTTGCCTTTACCGCCGCCGAGGGCACCCGACTCGCCAAGCAGCGCGCAGAACGTGGCGCGGGCGCGTCAGTAGATCCCAGTGCTGTGAACCAGTAGGCGTGGCGGGTTGCGCAAAGCCGGTCTAAGGTGAATCAAGCAGCGCATCACGGGGTGTGATGCGCGCTCTGTGCACAAGGAGCGTTACCTATGAAACACCTGCTTATCGCACTGCTATGCGCAACCGCCCTGGCGGGCTGCTCCAGCGAGTACATCATCAGCACCAACGACGGTCAGATGATCACCACCGACAGCAAACCCAAGCTCGACCCCGATTCCGGCATGTACATCTTCAAGGATGCCGAAGGCCGCGAGCAGGCCATCCCCTCTGCCAGCGTCAAACAGGTCATGGAACGCTGAGCCCCGCCGCGCCCTGCCAGGCAGGGCGCGTTGTTGTCACTGTTGCCCTTCGATCACGCGTCTCCCCTGCAGCCCCTGGCGGACCCGGCGGCGCCGACGCAAGCGTAACCGCCGCCAGCCGATCACCACGCCACTGACACTGATCAGCAGCCCGCCCAGGCTGAAACCGACCATCCAGATATCCCACAAAGGCCTGCGCTCCAGCAGCGGCAGCCAGTCCCAGCTATGCAGCAGAGCAAACAGCACCCGCGACACCCGCCGCGCCGCCGTGCTCTGCCCCAATAACGCTCCGGTGGCCGGGTCGACCTCTATCCAGCTGCCATCATCGAAGCGCGCCCGCAGCATCGGCAGCGGTTTGGGCAGATGCCCCAGCATGCTGTGCTCGGTACGCGGGTAATAGTAGAAGTCGTAATCGGTCAGCCACTCAAACTGCACCTGACGGTGCGGCGCCATCGCGGCAATGGCTCCGTGCAACAGCTCAACGGGCAGCTGCGCCACCGGCTGGCCGCTGCGCCCATCGAGTACCCGCTGCTCACCGTCGGCGCTGCGCGCGGTAACCCAATAGCGGCCAGCGACCGGGCGCCATTGCAGCTCGACCGGGCGCCAGTCGTCGGCCTGGAACCGGCGCAACAACGACTCGGTGTCGGTCTGCGGTGCTGCCGGTGCGCCACTGAAAGCCGCTACATCCAGCGATGGGCGATGACTGAAGATGCCCCAGGGGTTCATCGACATCAGCCCGCTGAAAATCCAGCTCACCAGCAATACCCCGGCCACCAGACCGGTCACATGGTGCCAGCGCGCCCAGCCGCTGTAGGGCGAGTGGCTGCCACTGCGATAGGGCCTGCGCCGCCAACGCAGCACGCCCAGCACCATGCCCAACACGGCCATCAGGGTAGCGATCAGCGACAGCCAGATTACGGTGTCCGTCCAGATCGGCTGCAGCGCATTGCCGCGCAGCGGATACAACCAGTGAATCCAGGTACCGACCCAGTTCCATACCCGCTCGGTGCCAGTAGCATCACGCACAACCGCACCGGTCTGGCTGGAGACATAGATCAGTCGATGCTCTGCGTCGTGCAGGGCGATGCGATAGAGCGGTCGGTGGGCATCCAGCCCGCGCGAGTGCGTCCAGGCGTCCTCGTCGATCAGCGCTTGCAGCTCGGCCGCTGCCCCCGGCGCGAACTGGGCTGCGGCCGCCAGTGCCCGCGCCGCATCCACCGGCCCGGCAGGCGTTCCTGTTCGCGCGTCGAGCACCTGCGCAGCCTGACCTGGTCGCGGCAGCAGATACACCGGCTCGCCGCCGATGCTGCTCAGGGTCAGCCCTTCGGCCCAGTCGGCGCCAGTCCTCACCGGTACAGCGCAGCAGCCCTCAAGCGGCAGCGCCGGCAGGTGCGCCAGATGCTCACGCGGGGTCAGCTTGGGATAGCCGACATAGAGCATCACCATGCCCGAAAAAAACCACATGGCCATAAACAGGCACAGGCCAATACCCAACCAGCGGTGCCATAAATACAGATAACGTTTCATCGATATCTCCTGACCGCCGGCCAGCAAGGCCGGCGGCACGATTGCATCAGAAACGCGTCTGCAGGCTCAGCTCGACGCTGCGCGGTGCGCCGAGATACAGCATGCTGCTGCCCGCCTGACGGGCGTATATCTCGTCAGTCAGGTTGCGCCCACGCAGGGTCAGCTCGGTCTCAGCGCTGAGCTGGTAACGCACATGCGCCCCAAACAGGGTGTAGGACGGCACCCACAGGGTGTTGGCCGAATCGGCATAGACCGAGGACACATAGCGGGTATCCAGCCCCAGCAGCCAGTCGGTGACCGGTGCCCAGGTCAGCCAGAGGTTGGCGACCCGCTTGGGCACATTGCTCGGCCGGTTGCCCGCGTAGGACACCGCGCTGCCGCCGACGTTGGCATTAAACTCGTCGTACTCGGCATCGACCCAGGCCATGTTGCCCTCGGCGCGCACGCTGTCGGTCACCTGCAGCGCCGCTGCCAGTTCGATGCCACGGGCTGACTGCTTGCCGACCGGCAGGGTCTGACCCGGGTTGTTCGGGTCGGCGGTGGAAAGGTCTTCACGCTCCAGCTGATACAGCGACAGGGTGGCCGAGCCGCGTCCGTCGAGGAAATCCAGCTTGCTGCCGATTTCCCACTGCTCGCCGGTGGTCAGGTCAAAGTCCTGCACCTGATTGAAACTGGCGGTGGTGAGAATGCCGGACGGCGGGTCCGCCGCCGTGCTGTACTGCACATAGACGTTGGCTGCCGGCGTGAGTTGGTAGACCAGGCCCAGACGGCCGGTGGTCGGCTCGTAGTTCTGGCTGAAGAACGCCGGATTGGTCGCCGACGGCGTCTGATGGTTGGTGACCTCCAGGTCGATCCAGTCGTGACGCAGGGCGCTGATCAGCGCCAGCCGGTCGGTCAGCTCGGTGCGATTTTCCAGATACAGTGCCCAGGTATCGACCTCGTTGGTGCGCTGCGGGTCGTGGCCGGGGGTCATGCCGGGTATGTCGTAGAACTGGCCCGGATTGAAGTGATCCGGGTCCACCACATCAAACACCGCCGAGATCGAGCGCGGATAACGGGTCTGCACGTTGTGACTGTAGTCGAGCCCCAGCGACCAGTCGCTACGCCGGGACCAGAGCATGCCTTCATGCAGCAGGTCGACGCGGTTGCCGTTCAGCTCCTGATCGTGACGCTGCAGCAGCGCAGCCGAGCGGCTGATCTGGCTGTTGTCGGCGGTATAGGTGTAGCGCTCCAGATTGCGGTAATCGCGCTGGGTGTTGTAGTGATAGTAGGTATTGCGCAGGCGGGTCTGGTCGCTGAGCTGATACTCGGTGATCGAGCGCAGCCAGCGCACCCGCTGCTCGTAACGCCCGTCCTCGACGTTGTAGTTCTCGAAGCGGCGGCTGTCATCGATCTTCATCTCGCCACCCAGCGGCTGCAGCGCCGGAGTGCCCCAGTAGGGGCTGTCCACCTGCTCGTTCTGATACTCCAGCGCCAGGGTATGCGACAGCCGTTCGTTGAAATCGGTGCGCAGCGACAGCGCGCCGGTAAAGGCGCTGCGCTCTTCGCGGTCAGCCCAACCGTTGCTGTCGGTCTGGCTGATATCCAGCCGCAGGGTATTGCGTACCGGCCCCTCGGTCAGCAGTTGATTGACGCCCAGCGCCAGCTCACGGCTGTCAAAGCTGCCATAGCGGATGCGCGCCTCGCGAAACGACTCGCTCGGGTCGGGCAGTTTGGTGATGTAGTTGATCGAGCCGCCAACCCCGCCGGCGCCATTGAGAAAGCTGGAAGCGCCGCCGATGGCCTCAACGCGGTCAAAGATCCAGCTGTCGACCGGGCGGGCGGCAATGCTGTCGTACTGCACAGTGATGCCGTTGAACATCTGCGTCACCTGCGCGCCGGTAAATCCGCGCCAGGACACAAAACCGGCCTGGCCGGGCGGCGATGCAGCGGTGACACCCGGCACGCCGGAGAGAATGTCCTGGGTATCCAGCGCATCACGCTGTTCGATCTGCTCGCGGCCAACCACGCTGACCGAGGCGGGCGTTTCCCGCGGCGTCAGCCCCAGGCGCGAGCCTGACTCGGCAGGGGTATCCAGTTGCAGCGCATTGTTATGGTCTTGCTGACCGGTAATCAGCAGGGTCGGCAGTTCCGTGGCCTGCTCGGCGGCAGCCAGGGTAAAAGGCGCACACAGCAGTGCGCCAACGTACAGCGGGTAAGTCGATTTCATGCAAGGTCATTCCTGACAGGTACACAGGCTCGCGCGCGCAACCGACCGTGGCGGTCAGGCAGCGCTGCGAATGGAAAACGCGGTACAGGTCAGAACGCCGGCGAGGCGCGGGGGTTGGCAGACGGCCAGAGATAACGGGGATGGGGAGGATAGCTGCGCGCCGGTGGGCGCAGGCGTTGCGGGCGGCGCAGCAAGCCGAGCCAGGCCAGCGCAAACAACAGCCCCATGCCCAGCACCACGGCGCACACCGGACACTTGACCGCCAGCATGCCGGCGCCGGAGGCGTCGTCGTCGCCGAGGCTGATCATGCCGCTGCTCATGGAGCAGAACACGATGCCTGCGCCACTCAGATCCAGCCCCAACAGCTGCCCGTGCGCCAGACCACAGGTCGGCACATTGAGCAACAGGCTGGCATAGAGCAGCCAGGCAGTGAAGGAGCGGCGGGTAGGACTCAGCGTCATGGCACGCAGTTTAGCAGCACTGAAACCTGGCGCGGTTACGCGACCAAAGGTCGCAGCGTCCTGCTGGCCGCGGGCACCGGGTCAGAAACGATTGAAGATATCGGCAAAGGGGGCGACCGGAATACCGGCAATGGTTTGCACGGCCAGCTCGGATTGGGCCGATGCCAGCAGACTGGCGGCACAGAGAACAACGGCAAGGGCGCCGGGCAACAGCCACACTGAGTAGCGGCGGGTCATGATGTGCTCCTTGCATGCCATCGGTGTGGCACGCAGATGTTGTTTTTATTAGCGAAGCACTGCCCCGTTCCAGATGCTCATGGACGCGTGGCAGCATTCAGTCACAACAGTCTGTTGCAGAAAACGCCCTTCGTCCAGTGAAAATTGTGTGTCGCTTTCGCGTCACCCCTGGGCGGTGCGCAGCATCCGCAAACCGTTTGCCACCACCAGCAGGCTGACGCCCAAGTCCGCAAACACCGCCATCCACAGTGTCGCGGTGCCGGCCACCGTCAGCGCCAGAAACACCGCCTTGCAGCCCAGCGCCAGCCAGATGTTCTGATGAAGCACACGCACGGTCTGCCGCGACAGCCGTATGAACGCCGGCAGCTTGCGAAGATCATCATCCATCAGCGCCACATCGGCGGTCTCGATCGCCGTGTCGGTCCCGGCTGCTGCCATGGCAAAGCCCATGTCGGCCGCAGCCAGAGCCGGCGTATCGTTGATACCGTCGCCGACCATGGCCACACAGCGGCCGCGCTCACGTTCGGCGCGCACCGCCGCCAGCTTGTCCTCGGGCAGCAGGTTGCCCCGCGCCTGTTCAATACCCACCTGGGTCGCCATGGCCTGCACCGTTGGCGCATTGTCGCCACTGAGCATCAGGGTTTCGACGCCCAGCGCATGCAGCTCGCGCACCGCATCGCGGCTACCGGCCTTGAGCGTATCGGCCACGGCAAACAGCGCCAGCACCTGCTCGTCGGTACACAGCAGCACCACCGACTTGCCTTCACGCTGCAACAGCTGCACCCGCCAGTCCAGCGCATCGTCACGCAGAGCCAGTTGCTTCAGCAAACGGCTGTTGCCCAGATAATAGTGCTGGCCAGCAATCACCCCGCTAACGCCCTGACCGGGCTGCGCGGCAAAGTCCGTCACCTCCTGCCGGGGCAGCTCACAGGCGTTGGCCAGCGCGCGCGAGACCGGGTGGTCAGAACGCGCCGCCAGACTGGTAGCCAGCTGCTGGACCTGCTCGGGCGAGTCCCCGGCCAGCAGCTCAAAGTCGGTCTGCTGCGGACGCCCTTCAGTTAGGGTGCCGGTCTTGTCGAGGGCGACCAGATCCAGCTTGCCGCCCAGCTCCAGGTAAGCCCCGCCCTTGATCAGCATGCCGCGCCGGGCACCGGCCGCCAGCGCACTGACGATGGTCACCGGGGTCGAGATAACCAACGCGCAGGGGCAGGCCACCACCAGCAGCACCAGCGCGCGGTAGACCCAGTCCAGCCACTGGCCATCGAGCAGCAGCGGCGGCAGCACTGCCACCAGCAGGGCAAGCAGACAGACGGCCGGGGTGTAGCGCGCCGCAAAGCGATCGACCAGTCGCTGGGTCGGCGCGCGCTGCGCCTGGGCCTGCTCCACCGCCAGGATAATGCGTGCCAGGGTGGTGCCGCCGGCCAGCGCCGTGGTGCGGTAAACCAGACTGCCGTACTGGTTGATAGTACCGGCGTAGAGGGTCGTGCCCGGCTGCTTGTCGACCGGCATGCTCTCCCCGGTGATCGGCGCCTGGTCAACGCTGGAGCGCCCCTCCAGCACCTCTCCATCCAGCGCGATGCGCTCGCCGGGGCCCACCCGCACCTCGGCGCCAAGCGGCACCTCGCCGACCGGCTGCAATACCCAGCTGCCGTCAGCCTGGCGCACGCTAGCCTGCTCCGGCGCCAGCGTCAGCAGGCCCCCGATGGCATCGCGGGCGCGCGCCAAAGAACGCGCCTCAATCAGTTCGGCCAGACTGAACAACACCATCACCATGGCCGCCTCGGGCCACTGACCAATCAGCACCGCCCCCGTCACCGCGATGCTCATCAGCGCGTTGATATTCAAGGTCCGCTGGCGCACCGCCACCCAGCCCTTGCGGTAGGTGTCCAACCCACCCAGCGCAATGGCTGCCAACGCCAGCAAGGCGCTGATCCAGCCGGGCTGGTCCAGCCAGTGGCTGACCTCAGCGCCCAGTGCCAGCACGCCGGCTACGGCCAGCGGCCACCAGGGGCGCATGGGCGCGGCAGGCGCCGGCTCATCACCGAGCAGCTGCGGGGTAAAGCCCAGGCTGTCGATGGCCGCCAGCACAGCGTCCAAGCCTTGCGGCGAATGGCGTACAGTCATGACCCGCTGCAGCAGGTTGAAGTGCAGCTCCAGCACCTCCGGGCGCCGCTCCAGTCGATCACGCAGCAGGCGCTCCTCGGTCGGACAGTCCATCTGCAGGATACGAATACGACTGAGCACACTGCCCTCATGGGGCTGCAGGTCGGCGGTTGGCGCTGCGCTGGCAGCGGCGCAGCAGCTGTGTTCGGCGTGGCAGGATCGATCGGCAGGCATGGCTGTTCTCTCAAGGGAAACACTGATTAATTCCACATGTCCTCTGGCGTTCAGGCTGGGCCGCATCAGGCTGGGCTGCAATCAAGGCGTGGTTTCGAAGGCATGTCGGGACCTGTCGAGAAATCACAACGCAGAGTGCGGCCCGGCCTGAGCGCCCCGCAGGGCGAGCCCTCAAGCAAGCATCTGACTGCGTTGCGCTGCTTGCCAATGGAACCACTATTGGCTACACATCGCGCCTTGCATCTACACGCTTGAGCACTCGCAGAGTGCGTGTGGAATTGATCAGTGCTTCCCTAAGGTCTGTTGCCAAGTAAAAACCCTGTAGCCACTATAGAGTCAAGCTACGGGAGAACACAGATGAAAATCGGAGAGCTGGCAGCACGCACCGACTGTGCAGTGGAGACGATTCGTTACTACGAACGCGAGGGCCTGTTGCCGGCGCCCAGACGCAGCGCCGGCAACTATCGCCAGTACAGTGAAGCTCACCTGGAACGCCTGGTGTTTATCCGCAACTGTCGGCTACTGGACATGACCCTGGAGGAAATCCGCCAGTTGCTCAGTCTGCGCGAGCAACCCGAGGCAACCTGCGGCAGCGTCAACGGGTTGATCGATGAACATATCGAGCACGTTGGCCAGCGCATCGCCGCCCTGACCCACCTGCAGCAGCAGCTGGTCGAACTACGCCGCCAGTGCCAGGCGCCGCACCCGATGGACGCCTGCGGCATCATCCAGCAACTGGGCACCAGCGGCAGCGTGCAGCCACCGGAGGAGGACTCGCATGTCGGTCACAGCCATTGACCGTCGCACGAGGCTCCGGCAGCCGTGCTTCAGGCCTGCCGAGCCTGATTATCCAGCTCAGTCAGCAACTGCGGATCGAGCTTCAGCTGGCTGGACAGCTCCTGCAGGTAGGCCTTCTCCATAAAGCTCTGCTCATCCACCACCAGCAGGCTGGCCAGATACATCTCCGCCGCCATCTCCGGCGTTTGCGCCGCGCTGGCGACCTCGGCCGGGTCCAGCGGTTTGCGTAGCTCGGCATCAAACCACTGCAGGGTCTGCGGATCGTTGGTCAGCTTCGCCACCTCGGCATCGATCAGCTCCCGCTCGCGGTCATCGATATGCCCGTCGGCCTTGGCTGCGCCGATCAACGCGCGCAGGATGGCGTGACTGTGCTGTTGCTGTTGCGGTGCGGGCAGGCGGTCTACCGTCTGAGGCTCTCCCTGCGGCGCGCTGGCGCTGTTCTTCTGCCATTGCTGCCAGGCCTTGAAGGCGACCACTCCAAGCGCGGCCATACCGCCGTACTTCACCGCCTTGCCGCCCATCTTGCGCGCCTTCTTGTTGCCCAGCAGCAGACCCACGGCACCCGCCGCCAGCGCGCCGCCACCCGCGCCGGATAACAGACTGCCCAGCTGGCTCCCTCCGCCAGTACTTTGGCTCTTATTGGTGCTGCTGCTACCAGACAGTGCACCACTGGCGGACTTCAACAACTGATCGAGCAACCCTTGGGTGTTCATTCAAGACTCCTTATGCAGACAGAACGCAGACACCTCGGCGTCTGCGCGTTGTCTGCTTGGACCACGATTTGCAGGCGATCACTCCACGGCAAGCTGTTGCGATATTTTTCAGCGACTCGCCAACGGCGTCCCAGAGCGCTTAACTGAGTATGCGCCGCGGCACAAAGGCACATGCCCAGCCCCGCAACCCCCACGGATCGGAGTGACAACATGCACAACAACAACACAGGCAAGACCCTGCTGGTGCTCGGCGGCAGCGGGCTGGTAGGCATGGAAATTCTGCGCCAGGCACTGGCTGATCCGCAGGTCAGCCGGGTGGTCGCCCCCACGCGGCGCCCACTGCCCACAGCGGTGAATCACTACGCCCACCTGGATAACCCGCAAGTCGACTTCGACAACCTGCCCGAGGACGCCGACTGGTGGCGTTGCGATGCAGCGCTCTGCGCCCTGGGCACCACCCGCAAACACGCCGGCTCGCGCGAGGCCTTCCGCGCAGTGGACCGGGGCTATGTCAGCACCTGCGCCCGGCTGGCGCGGCACGCCGGCACCCGCACCTTCGTACTCAACTCCTCGCTGGGCGCCAGCCCACGCTCGGGCTCGTTCTATCTGCGCGTCAAAGGTGAGGTAGAGCAGGATCTGGCCGCCATGGACTTTCGCTCGCTCAGCCTGCTGCGCCCGTCGCTGCTCGATGGCGCCCGCCCCGAAGACCGGCCGGGTGAGCTGGTCGGGCTGCTGGTATCGCGCACCTTCAAGCCGCTGATTCCCAAGCGCCTGCGCGCGGTCAAAGCCACCGATGTCGCCGCCGCCATGCTGCAGGCCGCGCTTATCGCTCCGGTCGGACAGCATGTGATAGAGTCCGACGCCATCGCGCGTCGTCGCTAAGGGGCTGATGCCACTGCGCTCGCCCGGCTGCCGGGCGCGCAGACCAACCCGCTTGCCGTTCTGCCGATCGCATCAATAATGGCCTTTTGATTTCACTGTATACTGTGCCTACTCGCGCCATCGTCTTGGCCGCGGGAACGGGCAGGCGTTCCAAACCGTCTAGAATGCACACAGGTCCAGCGGAAAACAGAACAATCATGATCGTCTACAGCAACATGCGCTTTCTGGTAGTGGATGACTTCAGCGACTTCCGCTCATCGGTCAAGGGCATGCTCGGGCAAATGGCCGCCCAGCACATCGATATTGCCGCCAACGGCGAGGAAGCTCTCAGCCTCTGCCGCAAAACCCGATATGACGTCATCCTGCACGACTACAACCTCGGTCAGGGCAAGAACGGGCAGCAGGTGCTCGAAGAGCTGCACCACGAAAAGCTGATCAGCCCCCACTGCATCTTCATCATGGTCACTGCCGAGAGCAGCCAGGCCATGGTCATGGCCGCACTGGAGTTCGAGCCCGACGCCTATCTGACCAAACCCTTCAACCGCGCCAGCCTGCAGCAGCGGCTGGACAAGCTGGTCGAGCGCAAACGCCTGCTGGCACCGATTCTCGACGCGCTGGCGCGCGACGATCACCGCGCCGTCGCCAGCGCTTGCGATGCCCTGCTGCAACGCGATCCTCGCCTGGCACCGCTGTGCCAGCGCTACAAGGCCAACGCGCTGGCGGCCCTCCAGCAGCACGAGGCGCTGGAGCAGTTACTGCAGGGCATCCTTGCCCAGCGGCCTCTGCCCTGGGCATTGATGAAACTCGCCGACCACCTGCTGCAACGCGGCCAGCTGGATCAGGCCGAAGCACTCTACGAGCAGGGCATCGAGCAGTTCCCAATGCTGCCGGCGGCCTTTGACGGGCTGGCTCGGGTCAAGCTGGCCCGCGGCGAAACCCTCAAGGCGCAGGTATTTTTGGAACAGGCGGTAAAAATCTCGCCCAACAACCCGCAACGCCAGGCCGAGCTCGGGCGCGTGGCGCGCAGCAACGAAGACCCGGAGCGCGCCGTGCGCGCCTACCGTCAGGCCGTGACCCTGGGCCGCCACTCCGCCTTTCGCAACCCCGAACACCATCTCAGCCTGGCCGACAGCCTCAAGGTACAAAGTGGCGATACCGCGCCCAACCCGCGCGTTCAGCTGGAGATTCGCCAGACCCTGGAAGACCTGACGCGAGGCTGGAAGGACGATCAGGGCCTGGGCGCCCGTGCCGACCTGCTGCAGGCCGACGTCCTGCGCCGCAGCGGCAAGAGCGCCGAAGCAGACCAGATGCTGCGCAGCGCCACCGACAAGCTGGCCAACCTGGAGACCTTCTTCAGTGCCGACACCGCCCTCGCCGTTGCCGAACAACTGCGCGAGCTGGGCTGTGCTGAGCAGTCTGACCAGCTGCTCGGCACCTGCGCCGAAATGTACGGCGATGACCCGGCGGTGATGGCCGGCATTGCGGCGCAAACCAGCAACCCCGGTATCCTGCATGGTGGCGAGGAAGCCGCAGCGCGCAACCGCGAAGGCATGCGCTGCTACCAACAGCAACAGTATCCGGCCGCGCTGGAGGCATTCCGCGAAGCGCTGTCACTGCAGCCACGCAACATCAGTTACGCGCTCAACACCGCCCAATCGCTGCTACGCCTGCTGCTCGCCACACCCGATGAGGCGCTGCTGACCGAGTGTCGGGCCTGCCTCGCGCAGGTCCGCAGCCTGCCCGCCAGCGACCCGCGCCACGAGCGCTACCGCAAATTGCTGGAACGGGTCGATTCGCTGTGAGCGAGCACCGGGACGACGAGCAGCTGGACTTTTCTACCGTCATCGCCTCCACCGTGCATGACATGAAAAACTCCCTTGGCCTGCTGATGCAGTCCTACGGGCAGCTGCTTGAGCGTCTGCCACCGTCCGCCGGCAATGCCGATGAACGCGGCGTCATCGAATACGAATCCATGCGCCTGAACGGCATGCTGGTACAGATGCTCGGGCTGTACAAGCTGGAGGTCAACCAGCTGCCGCTGCGCCCCAGCTACCTCGAGCTGGACGACTTCCTGCAGGCGCAGCTGGCGCGCCACGACGACATCCTGCGCGCTCGCGCTATTCAGGGCAGCTTCGAGGTCGCCGAGGACGGGCTGATGGGCTTTTTCGATGGTGAGCTGGTCGGCTCCGTGGTCGGCAACGTCATCAACAACGCCATCCGTTACACCCGCTCAGCCATCCATCTGGCTGCGCGCATGGATCACGATCAGTTACTGATCAGCATCAGCGACGACGGCGACGGCTATCCACAAGCCATGCTCGACGGACAGTCGGACTACGCCCTGGGCATCAATATGAGCACCGGCAGTACCGGCCTGGGGCTGTATTTTGGTCAGCGCATCGCGCACCTGCATCGCCGCAACGGCGTTACCGGACGCATTGCCCTGAGCAATCAGGGCGCGCTCGGTGGTGGCGAATTCCGCATCTGGCTGCCCTGAGCATGCTGGCATCAAGGGCCAACGGCCTGCCTGCCAAACGGCGCACTGAACTATGATCTGGCTGTGGCGTACACTGGCGTCGCTCTGTGTTGCGCTGGGCGCCATCGGCGTTGTGGTGCCGGGCCTGCCGACCACGCCGTTTCTGCTGGTGGCCGCCTGGGCTGGCGCGCGCGGCTGGCCAGCACTTGAGGCGAGGCTGCTGGCGCACCCCAAGTACGGCCCGCTGATCCACGACTGGCGCAGCCGACGGGCGGTACCACGGCGCGCCAAATGGGCCGCCAGCCTGGTAATGACCAGCAGCGTACTGGTGCTCTGGCTGGTGCCCACGCCAAGCTGGTTGCGCATCGGCCTGCCGCTGTTTCTGCTCTGCGTGGCCTGCTGGCTCTGGACTCGCCCCGAGCCAAGACCGTAAGGGCGTTAGCGCGGCATCATGCGCACGCCGTCCAGCTCGCTGAGTGGTTGCGGGCGCCCCAGATGGAAGCCCTGCGCGTAATCCACGCCCAGCTCGCGCAGCTGTTCGAGAATGGCCTCGCTCTCGACAAACTCAGCGACCGTCTGCAGTCCCATCTCGTGGCCAATGGTGTTGATCGAGGCGACCATGGCGCGGGCGATCGGGTCGCTGGCGATGTCCTTGACGAACACTCCATCGATCTTCAGGTAATCGACCGGCAGCGATTTCAGGTAGGCAAAGGACGACAACCCCGAGCCAAAGTCATCCAGCGCAAACTGGCAGCCGATGTCCCGCAAACCGCGCATGAACTCAACCGCCTTGCCCAGGTTGGACACTGCGCTGGTTTCGGTGATTTCAAAGCAGACATGGCTGGTGGGCACTTGATGACGCTCCAGCGCCTCGAGTACGAAGTCGAGAAAGCCTTCCTCGCCCAGCGACGCTGCCGATAAGTTGATCGAGTAATTGCCCAACGGCCCGCTGCGGCGGCGGTTGTAATCGCCCAACCAGGCCAGGAAGTTGCCCACCACCCAGCGATCAATCGCCGACGCCAGGTCGTAACGTTCGGCCGCCGGCATAAAGGCGCCAGGCGGAATCACCTGACCGTCGTTACCCAGCAGCCGTACCAGCACCTCATAACCGGGCTGGCTGTCGCGCTCGCTGATCGGGTAGATGGGTTGCACGTACAAACGCAGCAGGTCGGCGTCCAGCGCCTGGCGTAGGCGGTTGACCCATTGCATCTCGCCCCGCCGCTCCTGCATCTGCGCATCATCGGCCTGGTACAGGTGGATACGGTTGCGCCCCGCGTCCTTGGCGGCGTAACAGGCGCTGTCGGCGGCGCCGAGCAGCACATCCAGACTGGCCAGCTGCGATTCGACCGGCACCAGGCCGATGCTCACCCCGACGGCAAAAGTCTTGCCCTCCCAGCTGAAGCGATACTCCTCCACCAGGGTACGAATACCCTCGACTATCGGCACCGCCTCCTCCAGCGTACAGCCGCTGAGCAGCAGGCCAAATTCATCGCCGCCCAGACGCGCCAGCACGTCGGAGCTGCGAATGTGCGACTGAAACAGTTTAGCCAGCTGCCGCAGCAGTTCGTCGCCGGCGGCATGGCCGCAGGTGTCGTTGACGATCTTGAACTGGTCCAGATCCATGTAGCAGAGCACCTGCTCCCCGGCGCTGTTCTCATGGCGCTGCAGCGCCTGGGCAACCCGGCGCTCGAACTCCTTGCGGTTGACCAGTCCGGTCAGGGTGTCGTGGGCCGCCTGATGGGACAACTCACGTGCCAAGCGGCGATTGGCGGTCACATCGCGAAAGGTGAGCACGGCACCAATGATGTGCCCCTCGGCATCACGAATCGGCGCCACCGCGTCCTGTACCGACACTTCGCTGCCGTCACGCCGGCGCAACTGCGACATGCTGCCGGGCTGGCGGCTAAGCGCCTGCCGGTAGCGCCGCAACATGGCGCTGACCGGGTTCAGCAGACTGTCCCCGGTAACCTCGTCAAACAGGCAGTAGATCTCATCCAGCGGTCGATCGCTGGCCTCTTCCTCGGTCCAGCCGGTCAACTGTTCAGCGACCGGATTAAGGTAGCGCACCCGTGCGTCCGGCCCGGTGGTAATCACGCCATCGCCAATCGAGGCCAGGGTCACCTGCGCCAGCATCTTTTCCTGAAACAGCTGCTGCTCGATGCGCCGCCGCTCGGTGATATCGCGAATCAGACAGGTGTAGTGCTCATCCTCCAGCGCACCCTGGCTGACCGTCAGCTCGGCCACAAACTGATCGTGCTCGTTACGGCTGAACAGCACCTCCTGTTTGGTCTCGCTGCCCGCCTCCGGCAAAGGCAAGCCACTCCAGTTGCGCTCGGCCACCAGCCGGCCCAGCGGCTGACCAATCAGCAGCCCGGCCGGTAGCCCAAACAAACGCTCGGCACCCGGGTTGCAGGTGGCCAGCACGCCCTCGCGGTTGCAGGTCACCACGCCGTCGCGAATGTCGCGGATGATGCTCTGGGTGACCCCCACCGCCCGCCGCAGAGCATGGATTACCTTGTTGTACTGGGCAGCAATCTGGCCGACCTCGGTAAAGGGTTCGACCGGCACATCGCGCTCAAAGCGGCCATCGCGCTGGTGCGCGGCCATCGCCTCCAGCAATTCGATCAACTCGGTGCGCGCGCCGTGCTCGGATACGTTCAGGCCGGCCAGCTCGTCCTCGGGCGTGACCCGCATCGGCCAGAAGCGATTGATCAGGCGTAGCAGCAGCCAGGTGACACCAAAAGCCCAGAGCCCGGCCACCACCACACCCTCGAGTTGCGCCACCAGTTGCTGGGTGCGGCTCAGCCCCGTGCCCAGCGTCTGCAGATTGGCAAACAGCGCGACCGCCAGGGTGCCCCAGATGCCACTGGCCAGGTGCACCGGGACCGCGCCCACGGCATCGTCGATGCGCAGATGATTCAACAGGCGGTCGGCCAGATACATCACCACAGCGCCAACCAGGCCGACGAAAAACGCCGCCGGCGCATCCATCACATGGGCGCCTGCGGTAATGGCCACCATCCCGGCAATCATGCCATTGAGCGGGTAGACCGGGTCCACCAGACGCCAGCGCCACCAGGACATGACCATCCCGCCCAGGGTGCCGGCGATGGCCGCCAGCACCGTATTGGCGATGATACCCGGCACCCGACCATCGAAGCTCAGGGTGCTGCCGCCGTTGAAGCCGAACCAGCCAAACATCAGCATCAGCGCGCCGAGCATGGCCAGCGGCAGGTTGGAGCCGGGCATGCTGCGGCCGTCGCGGTCCTGATCAAAGCGGCCCTGACGCGGGCCCAGAATCAAAATCACCGCCAGCGCCACCCAACCGCCAACACCGTGGACCACAGTGGAGCCGGCAAAATCGACGAAACCGCGCGCCGCCAACCAGCCCAGGCCATCAGCGAATACGCCACCCCAGGCCCAATGGCCGAACAGCGGGTAGATCAGCCCGGCGATCAGCAACGCCACCAGCAGGTAGGAAGCAAAGCGCATGCGTTCGGCGGCGGCGCCGGACACGATGGTCGCTGCCGTGGTGCAGAACATCGCCTGAAAGAGAAAGAAGGCCGAATGCCAGGTATCGGTGAACGGCAACATGGCAAACCCTTCGCCGTACCAGCCACCCGCGCTGCCACCGAACATCAGCCCAAAACCGAACAACCAGTAGCAGAACACTGCAAGACTGAGGTCGGCCATGTTCTTCACGGCCACATTGATCGCGTTCTTGCTGCGGGTCAGCCCCGACTCAAGACAGAGAAAGCCAATCTGCATGTTGAACACCAGACCAGCACACAAGACCAACCACAGAACATCGATCATCGAGATGGGCATAGGTGATACCTGTTCCATTTGGAAACTGGCACTTTGATAGCGCGACCAAACAGCCTGCGCACCAGAGTAGTGCAGCCACTGAGCAGGTATAGGCAGCCCGGCTCAGGACAGTGCAGAACAATGCAGTTTCTGTACCAAAAGTCGTCGAACTGGTCAGAATGTGTCGCCAGAAAGGCGAAAGGCGGGGGCGTCACGATCGACCGCTGAACAGCAGCCGAGGCCCTGTTTCGGGCGCGTCAGGGCGCCCGAAACAGGTAGGCAGTTCACGGTCAGTCGGCGATATGCACCAGTTGCTTGCCGAAGTTCTTGCCCTTGAGCATGCCTTTGAATGCCTCAACGGCGTTCTCCAGGCCTTCGGCTACGGTCTCGCTGTACTTCAGCTTGCCGGAAGCTACCTGCTCAGCCAGCAGCGCGGTGATCTCCTGGTGCTTGTCCTGCCACTCGGTGACCAGGAAGAAGCGATGCTCCGGCTTGGGATCCAGCGCGCCGAAGATGTGGAACGGGGTTTCAACCTTGCTCTGATCTTCCGCGTTGTAGGCCGATACGTAGCCACAGATCGGCACGCGGGCACCCGGGTTGATCAGCTTGGCCACAGCCTTGGCCACCTCGCCACCGACGTTCTCGAAGTACACGTCAATGCCGTTCGGGCAGGCTGCCGCCAGGTCTGCGTCTAGGTTGCCGGCTTTGTAATCGATGCAGGCATCAAAACCCAGCTCCTCGACCACATAACGGCACTTTTCCGGGCCACCGGCGATACCGACCACGCGACAACCTTCCTGCTTGGCAGTCTGGCCCACCACGGTGCCGACCGGGCCGGACGCGGCAGCCACAACGACGGTCTCGCCCGACTTGGGCTTGCCGACGTACATCAGGCCGCAATAGCCGGTGCGGCCCGGCATGCCGGCCACACCCAGATAGGTCTGCAGCGGCACGCCCTGGTCCTTGATCTTGTAGACCATCTCGGCGTTGCCCGGGATGATGCAGTACTCCTGCCAGCCGGAGTACACGGTAACCACATCACCGACCTGGTAGTTGTCGGACTTGGACTCAACAACGCGACCAACGCTCTCGCCGACAATCGGCGCACCGATTTCGATCGGATCCATGTAGCCCTTGCTGTCGTTCATGCGCGGACGCATGTAGGGGTCCAGCGACAGCCACAGGGTCTTGATCAGGACTTCACCGTCTTTCAGATCACGTACCGGCTCTTCTTTGAGAACCAGATCGCCATCCTGGATTTCACCCTGCGGGCGCTTGTTGAGCACGACTTTACGGTTGCTATAAGCAGACATCGGATGCCTCTCGTTTGAATGGATGAATGAGCGGAAAACTCCGCGAACTCCCGGATCATAAACGAACATCGCCAGCGACCCGCGCGAACCGACCTACTATTCACGCACTTGATCGGACGCCAATCCGCAGGCCGAAACGCGCTCAGCCAAGCTCGCTGATCTGCAATGGGCCACCCTGGCTGATCACCCGGTTGCGGCCATAGGCCTTGCCCCGGTACAGACGCTGGTCGGCACGACGATACAGGCTCTCGGCGTCCAGCGCATCGCTCGGCCAATGCGCCACGCCAAAGGTCGCGGTAATGCGCAGCTCCTGTTTGTCGCCCCAGGTCAGCGGCGTCTGCTGCAACTGACTGCAGAGAGTCTGCACCAGCTGTTCGGCAGCCTGCGCATCGGTGCTGCGCAACAACAGACCAAACTCCTCACCGCCCAGCCGTCCGATCACATCGGTCTTGCGCAGGCGGCGCTGCAGCACTTTGCACAGGTGGCGCAGGGCACGATCGCCGACTTCATGCCCCCAGCCATCGTTGACCTGCTTGAAGTGATCGACATCCAGCAACACCAGGGCAAAACCGTCGCCACTGCGCTGCCCCTGCTCAATGCACTGTTCGAATAATTGCTGGAAGCGTCCTCGATTGTAGACCCCGGTGAGCGCATCGGTTTCCGCCAGCCGCTCCAGCGTCTGCTGGGCGTTGGCTCGGCGCACTTCGTAAAAGTGCACAAACAACAGGATCATCAAGCCGCAGATCACCGCGTTGCCCAGATCGATCAGCCCGTGCGCTGTCTGCAGATCGGCATAGCGGATCACGTACAGCACTACCGCCAGCAACATGAAGGGTAACGACAGCAGCAGGCCGGCTTTGCGCCCCAGCAACAGGTACGCCAGCATCGGCACCATGTAGATCCAGACAAAGGCCGTCATGGAGGCGGCCGGCATCAGCATGATGTATATCTGGAAGCAGAAGGTGGGCAGCAGGTAAGCGTAAATCCAGGGCGTCAACCAACGTACCTGACGCATATGCCAGGCGGCCCAGACCAGCAGCGCCCCCACGGCGATTTCCAGGCTCGCCAGCAGGGCATTGTTGTTGTCGAACTGCAGCCAGGCGAAGCCCCAGAGCAGGACGCCGGTGGACACGAAGATCAGCTGCAACAACGACCGGCGCGCCTGTTCGCCCAGACCGTTACCCGCCGCCTCGTCCATTGGGAACTTCCCGTTCACGTCGTTTGCCTCTCCTTGCTCGCACCCGCTGACGGCGGAGTATAGTCGCCGTCAGCTAGTCCGCGTAGTTCTCCAGCAGATGCTGGTCCTTCAGGCGCACATAGTTGGCCGCCGAGTAGGTAAAGAACTCACGCTCCTTGTCGGTCAGCGCACGCACCTGTTTGGCCGGGCTACCCATATACAGATAGCCGCTTTCCAGCGTGCGGTTGGCCGGCACCAACGAGCCGGCACCGATGATCACCTCGTCCTCGACCACCGCGCCATCCATGACAATGCTGCCCATACCGACCAGCACCCGGCTGCCGATGCTGCAGCCATGCAGCAGCACCTTGTGACCAATGGTCACGTCATCGCCGATGGTCAGCGGATAACCGTCCGGGTTGAACGGGCCCGCGTGGGTAATATGCAGCACGCTGCCATCCTGCACGCTGGTGCGGTCGCCGATGCGGATACGGTGCATGTCGCCGCGAATGATCGCGCCGGGCCACACCGAGCAGTCGTCACCCAGCTCTACATCGCCCAGTACCACGGCCGAGGGGTCAACAAACACCCGGTCACCCAGCACCGGCTGCCAGTCCCTGAATCCACGTACGTTCATTACCTCACCCTTGAATTTTGCGGCTATCGCCGTCATTGAGAACTTCTAACGAAGTCACGATGCCAAGCGCGCCCGAGTTGATTACCATGGACGCATTGTAAGTCATCGATCGAATCAGGATACCCGCCATGCCCAATCCGCTGCTGCAACCCTACGATCTGCCACCCTTTGCCGAGATCCGTGCCGAACATGTCAAACCGGCCGTCGAGCAGATTCTGGCCGACAACCGCGCGCAGCTCGATGCCCTGCTGGCCAACCCGCCAGCGCAATGGACCTGGGCCAACCTGATCGAGCCGCAGGATGACATGGGCGAACGCCTTGGCCGTGCCTGGTCGCCAGTCAGCCACCTGAATGCGGTGATGAACAGCCCCGAGCTGCGCGAAGCCTATGAAAGCTGCCTGCCGCTGCTGAGCCAGTACTACACCGATATGGGCCAGAATCAGGCGCTGTTTGAGGCCTACCAGCAGCTCGCCGCCAGCGACGAGTTCGCCACACTGGACCAAGCCCAGCAAACCATCCTTGAGCATGCCCTGCGCGACTTCAAACTGTCCGGCATTGCCCTGCCACCGGAGCAGCAAAAGCGCTACGGCGAGCTGCAAATGCGTCTGTCCGAGCTGCAGAGCAGCTTCTCCAACCAGGTACTCGACGCCACCCAGGCCTGGACCAAGCACATCACCGACGCGGCCCAGCTGGACGGCCTGCCCGAGTCCGCACTGGCCCAGGCCAAACAGGCCGCCGCGGCCCGCGAGCTGGACGGCTGGCTGATCACACTGGAATTCCCCAGCTACTTCCCGGTCATGACCTACGCCACCGACCGCGCCCTGCGTCAGGAGGTCTATACCGCCTTCTGCACCCGCGCCTCCGATCAAGGCCCGAACGCCGGTCAGTTCGACAACGGCCCGATCATCGACGAGATTCTGCTGCTGCGTCAGGAGCTGGCCGAGCTGCTGGGCTTTGCCAACTACGCCGAACTGTCGCTGGCGACCAAGATGGCCGAAAGCACCGATCAGGTACTGGGCTTTTTGCGTGACCTGGGCGAGCGCAGCAAGCCGTTCGCGAAACAGGATCTGGCCGCTCTGAAGGCTTTTGCCGCAGAACAGGGCTGCGACGACCTGCAGCCCTGGGACGTTGGCTTCTACAGCGAGCAACTGCGTCAGCAGCGTTACGCCATCTCGCAGGAAATGCTGCGCCCCTACTTCCCGATCGATACCGTGATCAACGGCATGTTCGGCATCGTCCAGAAACTGTATGGCATCGAGTTGCGCGAAGTCGCCGAGTTCGAGCGCTGGCACAAGGACGCACGCCTGTTCGAGGTGATTGAGCAAGGCGAAGTCATTGGCCGCTTCTTCCTCGATCTGTATGCCCGCGCCAACAAGCGCGGCGGCGCCTGGATGGACGGCTGCCGCGACCGCCGGCTGCTGCCCGACGGCGCGCTGCAGCGCCCGATTGCCTATCTGGTCTGCAACTTCACCCCGGCGGTTGGCGGCAAGCCGGCATTGCTGACCCACGACGAGGTCACCACCCTGTTCCACGAGTTCGGCCACGGTCTGCACCACCTGCTGACCCGGGTGAACTACGCCTCTGCCAGCGGCATTAACGGCGTGGCCTGGGACGCGGTCGAGCTGCCCAGCCAGTTCATGGAAAACTGGTGCTGGGAGCCGGAAGGCCTGGCGCTGATCTCCAGCCACTATGAAAGTGGCGAGCCGCTGCCGCAGGACCTGCTGGACAAGATGCTGGCGGCCAAGAACTTCCAGTCCGGTCTGGGCATGCTGCGCCAGATCGAGTTCTCGCTGTTCGACTTCGAACTGCACGTGCGCAAGCACCCCGAGCTGAGCGCGCAACAGGTGCTGGATCAAGTGCGCGAGGAAATCGCGGTCATCAAGGTGCCGTCCTTCAACCGCTTCCAGAACGGCTTCAGCCACATCTTCGCCGGCGGCTACGCTGCGGGTTATTACAGCTACAAGTGGGCCGAAGTGCTGTCGGCCGATGCCTTCTCGCGCTTTGAGGAAGAGGGTGTGCTGAACGCCGAAACCGGCCGCGCCTTCCGCGACAACATTCTTGCCCGCGGCGGCAGCGAGGCGCCGATGGCGCTGTTCGTCGCCTTCCGTGGTCGCGAGCCATCGATTGATCCACTGCTGCGTCACAGCGGCCTGAGCGGGGAAGCGGCATGACCAACGGCCCGGTGAAGCGCTTTATCGCCGGCGCGGTCTGCCCGGCGTGCAGCGCGATGGACACCATCAAGATGTACGAAGAAGACGGCGTGCCGCACCGCGAATGCGTGCAGTGCGGTTACACCGATACGCTGGATGCCCGCGGCAACTCGGTACCCAAGGAGCTGGGTACCCGGGTCAACGAAGTGCGCAAGGCACCAAGCAAACCCACCAGCCAGACGGTGCAGTTCTTCCCCAATCCGCGTCTGAAAAAGAAAGATTGAAGCGCAACGCAGCGTTGCTTGCTCAGGCAACGCTGCGTAGTTCGATATCCACACCCAGTTGCTGTGACATACACGGCCACTGCGCCCACAGGCGCTGTACCTCGGCCGGATCCAGCTGCGCCCGGTAGGCCTGAAATTCAGCGGACTGAAACAGGTCCTCGGGCAACAGCCCCGAGACCGCCTCCTCGACCGCCGCATCCAACCGATTGGCAAAGGACTCGCCCAGCAGATGATGCACGATCAGGTTGGCACGGGTGGTGTCCATCGGAATCAGCGACTCGCCGCCGTGGGCGACGTAGCGATCGTTCACGTCTTCCACCAAACGATGGGCCAGGTAGGCCTCATCCAGCAGCGTTACCAGCCCGCGATGTTCGGCCGGCAAGTCTGGCGGCTGCAAAAAGAACGCCTCGGCCACCTTGAGGACCGGCAGCATGCGCGGCTTCAATTGAGCTGACTCGGCCACCGCTGCGGCGGCTTCCAGCACCTCCGGCACCTGTTCGATGTAAGCGGTGGCAAAGCGCTGCAGTGCCCCGACCGGGTCCTCCTGCAGGCGAATGGAGGGGTGTAGATCCGCGATCCGGGTCTGCAACCAGGCCTGCATTCCCTCACGCGAATCACTCTGTGCCGTTGCTTCGGCAATACGGTGTTTCAGCCCAGCGATGTTCATACTCTAGCTCCACAACGGCAAACGGAGGCTGCCAGCGAGCAGCATCACTTTGACATTATTGTAAAGCGAAAAACCTAGCAGAGGAGTGCTAGTGCGTCAAAGTGCCTCACCACGAGGCATGAGATCAAATTGTAATAAGCCCACCCGACGGTCCCGCCAACAATTATCCGCCGCAACATTGCGCGCCGATGACCCCCGTCTATACTCCAGATGACTGGTGGCCTGTGGGGGAAGTGCTGGCCGGGGGATGAAACGCCGCGAACAACGCGCTGTATGTCCTGCGGTAAGCGGGTTGCTGAGGAATCTGGCGTCGTAGTAGCGCCACATTTGCAGCAGTCTGCCTGGGTGTCTGCGCAGTGTGATACCCCTTCGTTCCGTGCACCGGTAGCGATAAAAACAATAAAGGGGGACCGGGAATGTTGCGAGCAGCAATCACCTGGCCGGTTGGACTGTCCCTGTCTGTGCTCGGCGCCCAAGCGAGTGCCGAGTGGGGCGTCAACATGCGCCGGGGCGTCACCGAAGTCAGTCAATCCGTGTTCGATCTGCACATGACCATCTTCTGGATCTGCGTGGTCATCGGCATCGTGGTATTTGGTGTGATGTTCTGGTCGATGCTGATGCATCGCAAATCCGAGGACAGCAAACCGGCGACCTTCCACGAACACCTGGGTGTGGAGATCCTCTGGACGGTGATCCCGCTGGCGATTCTCATCGTCATGGCCATTCCGGCCACCAAAACACTGATCGATATCTACGACGCCGACGAGGCGGACATCGACATTCTGGTAACCGGCTATCAATGGCGCTGGCAGTACCAGTACGTCGGCGAAGGCGTGAGCTTCTTCAGCAGCATGTCCACGCCACGCGACGAGATCGGCAACGTCAGCGACAAGAACCCCAATTACCTGCTCGAAGTGGACAACCCGCTGGTCATTCCGGTCGGCAAGAAGGTCCGCTTCCTGGTCACCGCCGCCGACGTCATCCACTCCTGGTGGGTACCCGACTTTGCGGTCAAGAAAGACGCCATCCCCGGCTTTATCAACGAAGCCTGGACCCGCGTAGAAGAGCCCGGCATCTACCGCGGCCAATGTACCGAACTGTGCGGCAAGGACCACGGCTTCATGCCCGTGGTGGTCGAAGTGCTACCCCAGGATGAATACGACGCCTGGATGGCCGAGCAAAAAGAGGCCGCCGCCAAGGAAGCAGAGCTGCGCGAGAAGGACTGGACCCTGGAAGAGCTGGTCGAGCGTGGGGAAAAGGTCTATGCCTCCGCCTGCGCCTCCTGTCACCAGCCCACCGGCGAGGGCCTGCCGCCGATGTTCCCGGCGCTCAAGGGCAGCGCCATTGTCACCGAAGATATGGCCCAGCACCTGGATATCGTCCTCAACGGCGTACCGGGTACCGCGATGGCGGCGTTCGGCAAGCAACTGTCGGAAGTCGATGTGGCGGCCGTGATCACCTTCGAGCGTAACGCATGGGGCAACGACACCGGCGAAATGCTGGCGCCCGTCGACGTGCTGAACGCCAAAGAAGGCCAATAGGAGACCTGTCATGAGCGCTGTGATCGATACCCATCACCACGACCATGCCCACGGTCCGGCCAAGGGCCTGATGCGCTGGGTGCTCACCACCAACCACAAGGACATCGGCTCGATGTACCTGTGGTTCAGCTTTGCCATGTTCCTGCTCGGCGGCTCGATGGCCATGGTCATCCGTGCCGAGCTGTTTCAGCCGGGCCTGCAACTGGTGCAACCGGAATTTTTCAACCAGATGACCACCACCCACGGCCTGATCATGGTGTTCGGGGCGGTTATGCCGGCCTTTGTCGGCCTGGCCAACTGGATGATTCCGCTGATGATCGGCGCCCCGGACATGGCGCTGCCACGGATGAACAACTTCAGCTTCTGGCTGCTGCCGATGGCCTTCGGGCTGCTGGTGTCGACACTGTTCATGGAGGGAGGCGGCCCGAACTTCGGCTGGACCTTCTACGCACCGCTGTCGACGACCTACGCGCCGCCCAGCGTCACCTTCTTCATCTTCGCCATTCACCTGGCGGGCATCAGTTCGATCATGGGCGCGATCAACATCATCGCCACCATCCTCAACCTGCGCGCCCCCGGCATGACGCTGATGAAGATGCCGCTGTTCGTCTGGACCTGGCTGATTACCGCTTTCCTGCTGATCGCGGTGATGCCGGTGCTGGCCGGCGTGGTGACCATGAT
>Ga0115011_10000065_pt1 | contig 104112 bp, 100 predicted proteins | sample TroAtlMetagenome_2_FD_88705 | JGI IMG/M metagenome (GOLD analysis project Ga0115011, IMG submission 88705) | Marine eukaryotic phytoplankton communities from Atlantic Ocean - Tropical Atlantic ANT8 Metagenome | ecosystem: Environmental > Aquatic > Marine > Oceanic | place: Tropical Atlantic... | reverse complement strand
ACTCCAAAGGCCGGTTCGTACGCAGAGTGCGGACTTCCAGGGGCTTGAGCCGTATGCGGGGAAACTCGCACGTACGGTTCTTAGGAGGCTGAGGCGCGGGTAACCGCGCCTCGGCTATCCGGTGCCTTGAAAAGCGACCTTGCAAATTATACGGCATTGCCGTACAGTCACGCTCATGTATACGCTCATCGAGTCCCCGATCTTTTCCAAGCTTTGGCCTGACTATTGGTCAGAAGATGAGCGTGGAGAGTTTGCCACTTGGCTTGCACAGAACCCAGAAGCAGGAGATGTCGTTCCAGGTTCCGGTGGCGTTCGCAAAGTTCGGTGGTCTCGAGAGGGCCGAGGCAAACGCGGTGGCGTGAGAGTCGTCTATTACAACCAACTCGGAGAAAGTCTGATTTGGCTGTTGGTCATCTACGCCAAGTCCCGCCAAGAGAACGCGCCCGCGCACATTCTCAAGGCACTGAAGGAGGAACTCATCAATGGCTAAGAGCGAAAAGGAACTTGTCGAGCGTGATCTGAAGCGTGATGTGTGGCAGGAGACGCTTGACGCAGTAAAAGACATTAAGACAGGAAAGCTTGGCACGGTTAGGGTAATTGCACTTCCTCCGGTTATCGAAGCAAGAAGGAAGGTTGGCCTTTCTCAGTCCAAGTTTGCGGAGCTTCTAGGGGTATCGGTCCGTACGCTCCAAGATTGGGAGCAAGGGCGGAGACAGCCTACTCGGGCAGCCGCATCACTCATTCAGATAGCCAAGCAACGCCCAGAAGTTCTTCGAGAGGTTTTCGGGTAGTGAGCCAGGCCCAACCAGGCGCTCCAGCCGCGGCCCTGCCGCCGCTTCGCGTCAGCAGGGCCGCGGCTGAGCTTAGGCGTTGAGGCTGTAGAAAAACTCTGGAGACCTACGGTGAAGCCGAAAAATCAGCGGAAAGTGCTCACGAGAACGGCCTCGATGGTCTCTCGGCATCCGCGAAACGCATTTCAGGCCACTCTCGCGAGCGTTCTGCGACGCCTCGCAGAGGATCGTGGGGTTTTTCTACATCCTCGTTGGGCCTTAAAAGCGGAAAAGCTATGCGCTTGTCGCATCCTTGTATGCTTTTAGCACGGCATTCATCTTTGTCTGCCAGCCTGTGCCAAGCGTGCGGTACCACTCAAGTACATCCGCGTCCACACGCAATGCAATTTGCTCCTTGCGCTCATGCTCTGCCTTCTTCGGACGGCCGCGCTTCGCGCGAAACTCCGTCAGTCCATGATGCGCAATCGCCCCGTCCCAGAAGGATTGAACGGCGGCTTTGTCATGCACGTCGTAGGGCACGTCAGTTTGAGGGGTATGCTCGGAAATACGCTTCTTGCTCATGGGGCTCTGCCTCTCTGCACGAGATCAGTCGCGGGCCGTCGTCTCTGTCGGTCCACACCAGTACCACAACCCTGCCTTTCAACCAGCCCAGGCTCACCAATCTCTGCTCGCCGTACTCCTCGCGGGTGTCTTCGCGCGTGAGCATAGGGCCATCAAACACTGCCTCGCATTCAGCAAGGTCGATCTTGTGTTTGCGCTGGTTCCTGCTCCGCTTTGCAGGGTCATAGCTCATGCCATTTATCGTATATGCGTTTATTGCGGCCGGCAAGAGGCTTGGTCTCAGCGAGCGGCGCTGGCCCAACCCAACCATGCCTTCCAGCCGACGTATTTGCCGCCGCTTCGCCGCCAAATCCGCGGCTGAAGGCAAGCGTTGAGGCTGTAGAAAAACTCTGGAGACCTACGATGAAGCCGAAAAATCAGCGGAAAGTGCTTACGAGAACGGCCTTGGTCTCTCGGCATCCGCGAAAAGCATTTCAGGCCACTCTCGCGAGCGTTCTGCGACGCCTCGCAGAGGATCGGGGTTTTTTTCTACATCCTCGTTGGACATCATGAAGAAGGTTGCGATCATATTCGGGGCAATTTTCGCTGTCCCGCTTATTGCCTATGGCGTGCTGACAGCAAGATCGCTTTTTTGGGGGCGCCGATCTCTCGGCGAGCAATGGCGTGCGTACCGAGTACATCTTTCGCTTCGGAGAGGACCGCCAAGTGCATATCAACGATACCTTTAGCCAGATATCGAGAGCTTGGGATGGAAGCCCCTCGCACATCGAAACAAAAATGGTTTGCGTACCATAGTCTTCGTTGAGCCAGCGATCCTAAAAACCAATACAGACTCCATCGAGCCTCAAGCCGGCTACGTGAAGCTTAAGGGGTACATGGGTGTTATCTCAGAAGACACTGAGTTCCTGGTTGATGCGAAAGGCGTCATTAGCAGCACAACATGGCATGGAGGGTAGATGCCCAACCATCGGTTCCACCCGGCGTCCCTGCCGCCGCTTCGCGCCGTCAGGGCCGCGGCTGAAGGCGGGCCTTGGGTATGTGAAAATCAGCGACGTTTTCTTAACGGAGAGCCAGCATGAGTTATAAGGGCAGTTGCCATTGTGGGCACATCAACTTTGAGGTCGAGGGCACTTTTGACACGGCGATGGAGTGCAACTGTTCGCATTGCAGCCGCAAGGGCTACCTCCTCTGGTTCGTGCCTCGTTCACAGTTCACTCTGCACTCACCGCAGGAATCCATGGCCGTTTACAAGTTCAATAAGCACGTTATCAAACACTATTTCTGCCCCAAGTGCGGCTGCGCGCCCTTTGGCCACGGCGTTTCTAACGGCGTTGAAATGGCGGCCATAAATGTTCGCTGCCTTGAGGGAGTGGAGTTATCGTCCATCAAGCGCACGTATGTTGATGGGCGCTCCCTTTAGTTTACGTCGCACGTGCCCAATCGGGTAAGGGCTGATGTTTAATCAGCCTGCCCACACCACCCGGCATGCGGGTCCGCACCGGGCGGTTCAGAACCGCTGTTCGCGATGTCTCAGACATGGCCTTGCGCCTGCATCCATAGGCCGCGAAAGCTGAGCAATCCCTGTTGCTTCAATCACGCGTTGCTCATTCCGCTTTGTAGTGCCGGCGCACCCGCCTTCGGATCCAGTCGTCGATGCCCGGCACCGGCCGGTAGTCTTGCGAAATGCCGAAATAGCCCGCCCAGCCTCGCAGGTAGTGCGCGAGCTGCGCCATGCGGTAGGCCATCGAGACGCCCTAGCTCCGTCCCGTCAGTTGACGGACTCGCTGCCGGAACGCCGTCGGGCATTTCTCCGACCAGCGAAGCTTGGTCCCTCGAAAGGGAAATCCGAGGAATTCTGCGTCGTTGGCCGGAGTCACTCGGCTCTTGTGCTCGTTGACGGGCAGCTTCCGCTTGTGCTGCAGCCACCGCGTCAGGCTGGCATTGACGCGTTCGCCGGCCCGCTGACTGTTGACCAGGACGAGAAGGTCATCGGCATACCGCGCGAAGCAGTGTCCCCGGGCCTCCAATTCCTTGTCCAGATCGTCCAGCAGAATATTGGCCAGCAGCGGCGACAATAGCCTACCGTTTACAAGGACTTAGGACGGGCGGCTATCCTTTTCTACCTTCTGCTTCTGCACAAGAGCCTGGAAATCGTGCTTTGCTTAGCCTCGTCCAGGCTATCACCCTAAACAAGTAGCCCTCTGATTTAAGGTCATACCCGTGACCAAGAAGACCAGCGAATCACCAGCCTCCCGTTTGCGCGCCGCCCGCTCGCATGTAAAGGTCGCTCCCTGAACCCGGGACTGTGGATACGATTGATGACTGAGCCCAATACACCGAACGCCAATGGCCCGAGCGGTGCCGAGCCGCGCCCGATCAGCAACTGGGAGCGCGTGGGCTTCGTGCTGATCGCCTGCGGCATGCTCGTGGCGCTGACCACTGCGATTCCCCTCGCAACTTGGGGGGCGGCTGCGATTACCACAGGTTTCGTGCTCTTCGTCATCGGACGGTTCACGAATTTCGGGCGCAAGCCCCCGGCCGACTGAGCGGCGTCGCTATCAGGGTGGCGCTTCGCGCCAGTTGGCGTGTGTGCTCCAGAATTCGACACTGCGGCGGTAGGCTTCGCGGTCCAGTGGTACTCCGGAGCCGCCCTCGTCCACACCCAGTGCATTGCGCATCATCGTAATTGGTGCCATCGGCACTTCCTCCGGCAGATCGGTTGCCATGCAGCCGACGATTCCCCACTCCGCCGCGATCGATTCGCCTTCCTTCTGCAGCTGTTCGCGGTCGTAGACGATCACGATCAGGTAGCTCGCAAGCGACGGACTGACACCTTCGAACCAGCGGTTCAGAACCGGCAGCTCATCGCGTGTACGGGCCTCGTAGGCCGACTTCAGCAGGTGGGCGTTGCCGGGCGTGATTGCTACGGTGGTGCAGCGTGTCTGCGTCCAGTTGCGATAAACGCGCAGCTGACAGAAAGGCGCATAGCCCTCGAGCACCTTGAACGGCGCCACTTCATTCACGTGTTGCTGGAAGGCCTCCGGGCTGCAACCGTCGATGGCGTTGCGGCGACCAGAGCGCGGAAACAGTCGAATTCGGGCAAATTGCGTCAGTTCAATCGACACTGCAGAAATCGCATCGAAACCAGCCATCAACATACTTGGACTTGCGACCGATGGGCAGCCCTGCTCGCGCTCGACTCCGCGCAGCGCGAACTCTACAGTTGGTGCACAGAACAACGGCCGAACCCGGTCCAGCGGTGCGGCACGACTACAGAAAAACTGGAGGACCTCCGTGCTGAACCGTCTGATCACCGCCATTGTCCGTGTGTTCGAACGATGGCTGCCCGATTCCTTCGTGATCGCCGTGCTGCTGACGCTGCTGACGTTCGCGCTGGCGATCGGGCTGACGGACACCACACCGATCGGCGCGGTCGAAGCCTGGGGCGATGGTTTCTGGAACCTGCTCGCGTTCACCAATCAGATCGCCCTCACCCTGCTGCTGGGGTATGCGCTGGCCAGCACGCGCCCGGTCAACGCGCTGCTGCTGCGCACCGCAGGTCTGGTGCGTTCGGCGCGCATGGCTTATATCACGGTATGCCTGCTGACCGGACTGATCGCGCTGCTGTCCTGGTCGACCGCGCTGGTTGCCGCCGGGATCATGTCGCGCGCGGTCGGCGAAGCCTGTCGCCAGCGTGGCATTCGCGTGCACTATCCGCTACTGGTGGCGTCGGCGTTTTCCGGATTCGTGGTCTGGCATCAGGGCATCTCGGCATCGATCGGTCTGACGATCGCCACACCGGGGCATTTCCTGCAAGACCAGATCGGCATCATTCCGACCTCGGAGACGCTGTTTTCCCTTTGGAATCTGCTGACCGTGACGGCGATCCTGCTGAGCCTGCCGGTGCTCATGGCCCTGCTGCACCCCCGGGACCCGGCGCAGATCACGGAAATTCCGGACCACCTGATGCGCGAGATGCAGCCGGACCCGGATACCGACGGTGAAACCAGGGCGACGGCCACACCGGCGCTGCGCCTCGAACGCTCGCGCCTGCTCGCCCTGGCGATCGCCGTGCTCGGGCTGGTCTATCTGTACATCCACTACATCGCACGCGGCGACGGGCTGACGCTCAACCTGATGAACTTCAGCCTGCTGACGGTGGGGATACTTTGCGCCGGAAACCTGGATCGCTATGCCCGCATCACCGTGGATGGCGGCCGCATCGCCGCGCCGTTTCTGGTTCAGTACCCGTTCTATGCGGGGATCGCCGGGCTGATCGCAAGCTCCGGACTCGGTGCGATGGTGGTGGCCGCCTGTGCCTCGGTGGCGGATGCCGACAGCCTGCCGCTGTTCGCCTTCTTCAGCGGCGGCCTGCTCAACATCTTTATTCCTTCGGGTGGCGCGCAGTGGGCCGTCCAGGGACCGATCATGATGACGGTGGCCGAGCAGGTCGGCGCGTCGTTGCCGTCCACCGCGATGGCGGTCGCGCTCGGCGACGAATGGACCAACCTCATACAACCGCTGATCATGCTGCCGGTGCTGACGCTGGCGCAGGTCAGCGCGCGCTCGGTGATGGGCTATTCGTTCATGGCGCTGCTGTGGTCGGGGCTGATCTTCGTGGTATCGCTCAGCCTGATCTGAGGCGCGCAAACCGGCGGTGCTCCACCATCAGGCAGCGGTCCTGCACCACGTCGATGCCGGATTCGGCCAGCTTGTGCGCAACGGCATCGTTGCGAATGCCGAGCTGCATCCAGACCATCCGTGGGCGCTTGAGCAGGATGTCGTCGAGATGCGCGTCGATGTCGGACGGTCGACGGAAGATATTGACCATATCCACCGTCTGCGGAATGTCGGCCAGCTTGCGGAATACCGGCTTGCCGAGAATTTCGGTGACGTCCGGGTAATACACCGGCACCGGGACTACGTTCAGTCCGGCCTCCTGAAGATATTGCGGCACGTAGAATGCCGCTTGGCTGGCCTGCGCCTCGGTCTTGATGCCGAGCACTGCAATCGTGCGGGTCTCGGCCAGCAGGCGATCGATCCCCTGCTCGTCTTCGATCAAATGCGGGTTCACGTTCATGGCGTCAGCCTGCCGCAGCGCTTCTTGTCGTGCAAACCCGTAGCAGCCGCGCTGTGCTTCAGAAGCGGCCGCCCAGCGTCGAGATGATCTGGTCACGCATCTGCAACAGGCGTGGCCCGACCTCCTGCACGATGCGCTTGCGCGTCATCGCATACAACGGCCCGCTGCAGTTGATCGCGAAGATGCGCGAACCGTCCTGCGATACCAGCGGCACACCGGCCGCGTAGACCTGCGGCCGCCAGTCGCCCAGCGAGAACACGAAGCCGTAGCTCTGATAGTCGGCGCAGGCCTGTTCGATGCCGGCGAGTGCGTGCGCCCAGTCTTCATCCCGCGACTGTAGTTCCAACAAGCGAATCACCCCCTCTCGTTCCTGGAACGGCAGTGCTGCCAGATAGGCTCGGCCAAGCGCGGTGGTGCTGTGCGGAACGCGCTGGCCGACGTCGCGCTTGAGCTGGAAGTTGTCATTGCCGTGGCAAACCTCGACGACCACCATATGAGTCTGGTCCTGGGTCCCAAGCAGAACGGTGGCCTCGAATTCCTCGGCCAGCGCCTGCATCAGGGGACGCGCCACCTCGCGAACGCTCTGGTTGGCGAGGTAGGCATGCCCGAGCGCGAGCACGCCGATACCCAGCGAATACTTTTCCAGCGTCTCCGAATAGTCCAAATAGCCCAGTTCGGTCAGCGTGTGAGTCAGACGCGATACGGTGGGTTTCGGCAAACCGGTGCGCGCGGCGATGTCGCGATTTCCGAGGTACTTGTCACCGCTTTTCCAGCAGCGCAGCACCGACAAGCCACGCGCCAATGCGGTCACGAACTGACGGTCCTTGTTAGCCTCCGTGTCGGGCCGTTCGGCGTAGTCGTCAGGCATGTTCTTGTCTTTCGGCCTGGGCTTAGCGCGGCAACTGCGCACGTAGCTCGAGCTTGGCGATCTGATTGCGGTGCACCTCGTCCGGACCATCGGCGAAACGCAGGCTGCGCGCGCTGGTGTAGGCATAGGCCAGCGGAAAGTCGTCCGACATTGCGGCTGCGCCGTGGACCTGCATCGCCCAGTCGATGACCTGACAGGCCATGTTCGGCGCGGCTACCTTGATCATGCCAATCTCCTTGAGCGCGGCCTTGTTGCCCACCGTGTCCATCATCCACGCTGCGTTGAGCGTGAGGAAGCGCGCCTGATCAATGAGAATGCGCGCATCGGCGATGCGTTCCATCGTCACCGACTGTTCGGCCACCAGGCGGCCGAACGCCTTGCGCTGCGAAGCACGCCGGCACATCAGCGACAAGGCGCGTTCGGCCAGGCCGATCAGGCGCATGCAGTGATGGATACGGCCCGGCCCGAGCCGGCCCTGGGCGATCTCGAAGCCGCGACCCTCGCCCAGCAGCATGTTGGACGCGGGCACACGCACATCGTCGAACTCGATCTCGGCGTGGCCGTGCGGCGCATCGTCATAACCGAATACCGGAAGATGGCGCAGGATCTTCAGGCCCGGTGCGTCCATCGGCACCAGGATCATGGATTGCTGACGGTGCCGGTCGGCGCTGTCCGGATCGGACTTGCCCATGAAGATCGCAACCTTGCAGCGCGGGTCATTGGCACCGGAGGTCCACCACTTGCGGCCCTTGAGAACATAGTCATCGCCGTCGCGCGTGATGCGCGCCTCGATATTGGTGGCGTCGCTGGACGCCACCGCCGGCTCGGTCATGGCGAAGCAGGACCGGATCTCGCCGGCCAGCAGCGGCTTGAGCCAGCGTTCCTGCTGTTGCGGCGAGCCGTAGCGCGCAAGCACTTCCATGTTGCCGGTATCGGGCGCGCTGCAGTTGAACACCTCCGGCGCGATCGGTGAACGGCCCATCAGTTCGGCCAGCGGTGCGTATTCCAGGTTGCTGAGCCCTGCCCCGTCGGCGGATTCCGGCAAGAACAGGTTCCACAGGCCGGCGGCCTGCGCCTTCTCCTTCAGCGACTCGACGACAGCGGTCGGTATCCAGGCATTGCCGGACTTGCGGTTGGCTTCGACCTCGGCGAAGAAAGCGGCCTCGGCCGGGAATACGTGATCGTCCATGAAGCGGCTGACGCGTTCGCGATACTGCTGGCAGCGCTCGGAATAGGCGAAGTCCATCGAAATCTCCTTGGTGATCGTTCAGCCGCCGACACGGCGGGCTTGTTGCCAGGCCAGTTCGGCCAGTGGTCGTGCCGCACGGCCCATCTCCATCGCCTTGGCGCTGGAGGCATTGCCCTGTTCGGCTCGCTTGGCCACGCCTTGCAGAATCGAGGCGAGGCGGAACATATTGAAGGCGACGTAGTAGTCGAGATCCTTGATGCCCGCGCTGCGACCGGTGCGCTCGCAGTAACGGGCGACGTATTCGGCCTCGGTCGGAATACCCAGCGCCTTGAGGTCCGCCCCGGCCAGGCCGCGCATCAGCTCGGCGGGAATCCGCCAGGTCATCAGGTGATAGGCGAAGTCCACCAGAGGATGTCCGAGTGTCGACAGCTCCCAGTCGAGTACCGCCAGAACGCGCGGTTCCTGCGGGTGGAAGATCAGATTGTCGAGCCGGAAATCGCCGTGAACGATGCTGCTGGCATCGTCGTCCGGGCGATGCTTCGGCAACCATTCGATGAGCCGATGCATGGCCTCGATCGGTTGGGTTTCGGCGGCCAGATACTGCTTGGACCAGCGGCCGATCTGGCGCTCCATGTAGGCGCCGGTCTTGCCGTAGTCGCCGAGACCGCGCGCTTCGTAATCAACCTGGTGCAGCGCGGCGATGACGCGATTCATTTCGTCGAACACCGCTGTGCGCTGATCGCTGCCGAGATCCTGGAGCCGCGGGTCCCACCAAATGCGCCCTTCGACGTACTGCATCAGATAGAACATGGTGCCGATGACGGAATCGTCCTCGCACAGGACCAGCATCTTCGCCACCGGCACAGCGCTGCCCTCGAGCGCGCGCATCACCCGGAATTCCCGGTCCACCGCATGCGCGGATGGCAGCAGCGGGCCCGGCGGCTTGCGTCGCAGCACCATGCGTTCGCCGCCCATCGTCACTCGATAGGTCGGATTGGACTGCCCGCCTTCGAACTGCTCGACGCTGAGCTCGCCCTTGAGGCCGAGTTCGCGCTCGATGTAGGCGTGCAGGCTGGATTCGTCGAAGCGGTGCGCCTCGCGCACCGGCGTGCTGGGGACGCTGCTGGATTGGGTCATCGCCGCCTTTCTCCGTTCAGATCAGCTTGATCAGCTGTTTGCCGAAGTTGGCGCCGTGCAGCAGGCCGATGAATTCGGCCGGTGCCCTTTCGAGCCCTTCGGTGATGTGCTCGCGATACTTGATGCGTCCGGCCGCCACCAGTTCGCCGAGTTCACGCAACGCGTCGGCCCAGTGCTCCAGATGCTCGCTGACGATGAAGCCCTGCATCCTGGCGCGCATCGTCAGAATGATCGGCAGGTTCTTGATCGGATACAGCGCGCCGCTGTCGTAGCTGGAAATCCAGCCGCAGACCGGAATCCGCGCGAAAGGACTGAGCCGTCGGATCACCGTATCGAAAATCTCGCCGCCCACGTTCTCGAAATACACGTCGATCCCATCCGGCGTGGCCGCCTTGAGTTGGGCATAGAGATCACCGGCCTTGTAGTCGATGCAGGCGTCGAAGCCGAGTTCCTCGGTCACGTAGCGGCACTTCTCGGGACCCCCGGCGATGCCGACCGCGCGGCAACCGCGCGCCTTGGCGAGTTGGCCGACTACGCCACCGACCGCACCGGCCGCCGAGGACACCACCACGGTTTCGCCGGCCTTGGGTTCGCCGATCGTCATCAGACCGATCCAGGCGGTGACGCCCGGCATACCCACCGGGCCCAGGAACACGGACAGCGGCAAGCCTGACGGCAGCTTGCGCAAGGTATTCCCAGCCTGCGCCGAAACCAGCTGCCAGCCACCCATGCCGACCACGCGGTCGCCCGGTGCGAGCCCGTCGAATTTCGACTCGATGACCTCGCCCACGGTGCCGCCGATCATCACCTCATCCAGCGGCTGCGGATCGGCATAGCTCTTGGTGGTGTTGAGGCGCCCGCGCATGTACGGGTCCAGCGACAGGTAATGATTGCGCACCAACACCTGACCGTCGGTGAGCGACGGCACAGGCGCCTCCACCAGACGAAAGTTGTCTTCGCTGACGGCGCCCTGTGGACGGGAAACGAGCTGAATCTGCCGGTTGGTCTTCGGAATGTCGGTCATTGGGTTCTCAAATTGCGGAGGCGCCGCCATCGACGGCGATGGCCTGACCGCTGATATGGGCAGAGGCGTCGGACGCGAGCAACACGGCGAGGCCCTTGAGGTCTTGCTCGCCGCCGATGCGGCCGGTCGGTGTCAGTTCGAGAATCATCTTCTCGCTGTTCTCGATCAGCTGGTCGGCCATCTTGCTATGGAAGAAGCCCGGGCAGATCGCGTTGACGGTGACACCGTGCTGGCCCCATTCCGCCGCCAGCGCGCGCGTCAGATTGACCACGCCGCCCTTGGTCGTGTTGTAGGCCAGGGTGCGCTGAATCTGGTGCGGATTGCCGAGCAGCCCGGCGATCGAGGCCACGTTGATGATGCGCCCCTGTTTGCGCGGCAACATAGAGCGCTGGCCCACTTCCTGGGTGATGCGGAACAGACCGGTCAGGTTCAGGTCCACGACCTTCTGCCAGGCCTCCAGCGGATGATCCTCGGCGTTGGCGCCCCAGGTGGTGCCGGCATTGTTCACCAGGATGTCGATCTGCCCGTAGCGCTGCATCACCGCATCGACGATGCCGGCAATGGTGTCGAACTTCGAAAGATCACCGGCCACCGTCAGCACTTCGATGCCCAGGCCTTCGAGATGCGCCTTGGCCTGTTCGAGTTCGGCGGACTTGCGCGCGGTAATGGCGAGCTTGGCCCCCATCTCGCCGAGTGCCTCGGCGATCTGCAGGCCCAGGCCGCGCGAGCCGCCGGTGATGATGGCGACCTTGCCGCTCAGGTCGAGTAGTTGTTTGACGCTCATGGGAAGGGTCTCCGAAGTGTTGGATTTGATATGGATTGGAATCGGCGCATTGCTCGTGGCACTACACCACTTCGAACAGGCCGGCCGCCCCCATGCCGCCGCCGATGCACATCGTCACCACCACATGCTTGGCGCCGCGACGCTTGCCCTCGATCAGTGCGTGCCCGACCAGACGCGCGCCGGTCATGCCATAGGGATGGCCCACCGCGATCGAGCCGCCGTTGACGTTGAGCTTGTCCATCGGGATACCCAACTGGTCGGCGCAGTACAGAACCTGCACCGCGAACGCCTCGTTGAGTTCCCAGAGGTCGATGTCGTCCACCGTAAGGCCGGCGCGCTTGAGCAGCTTGGGCACGGCGAACACCGGACCGATGCCCATTTCATCGGGCTCGCAGCCGGCCACCGCAAAACCGCGAAACACACCCAGAGGCTCGATGTTGCGGGCGGCGGCGGTGGCCGCGTCCATCACCACGGCGGCAGAGGCGCCGTCCGAGAACTGGCTGGCGTTGCCGGCCGAAATCACGCCGCCCGGCAAGGCCGGGCGCAACTTGGAGACGACCTCCAGTACGGTGTCGCCACGAATGCCTTCGTCGGCCGATGCCGTGACCTCGCGCGTCGCCAGCTGACCGGTCTTCTTGTCGGTAACCGCCATGCGCGTGCTCAGCGGCACGATCTCGTCGTCGAACTTTCCGGCCTCGCGTGCGGCGGCCGCGAGCTGCTGGCTGCGCACGCCGTACTCGTCCTGCCGTTCGCGGCTGATGCCGTAACGCTGGGCCACGGTCTCGGCGGTCTGCAGCATCGACCAGTAGATTGCCGGCTTGTGTTCGCCGAGCCAGTTCTCGACGAGCATGTGGCGATTGATGCGGTTCTGCACGCAGGAAATCGACTCGACGCCGCCGGCCACGTAGGTCTCGCCTTCTCCGGCGATGATGCGCTGCGCGGCCATGGCGATGGTCTGCAAGCCGGACGAGCAGAAGCGATTGACGGTGGCGCCCGCGACCGACACCGGCAGCCCGGCGCGCAAGGCGATCTGGCGCGCGATATTGGATCCGGTGGCGGATTCCGGATATCCGCAGCCGAACAGCACATCCTCGATTTCGGCCGGATCGATGCCGGCCCGCGCGACCGCGTGCTGCACCACGTGGCCGCCCAAGGTGGCGCCGTGGGTCATGTTGAACGCGCCCTTCCAGCTCTTGGTCAGAGCGGTGCGTGCGGTGGAGACGATGACAGCTTCTTTCATGACTTTCGGTGTCCGGCTCAGTTGAAGCTCGCGCCGTCGGCGACGAGCTTTTCGATCAGGGGCGCAGGCGTCCAGAACGCACGGTCACCGTGGGCACTGGCGGCATAGCCGCGCATGCGGCGCGCCACGTTGTAGAGCCCCAGACTGTCGGCGTAGTGCATGGGCCCGCCGCGAAACACGGGGAAGCCATAGCCGCTGAGATAGACCACATCGATGTCCGAGGCGCGTGCGGCAATCCCTTCTTCCAGCAGACGCGCGCCCTCGTTGACCAGCGCCAGCACACATCGCGAAACGATTTCCTCATCGCTGAGCGCACGCAGGCTCATGCCCAGCTCGCGGCGGTGCGATTCGATCAAGGCCGTCACCTCGGGATCGGGAATCGCGTCACGCCGGCCCGGTTCGTAGCGATACCAGCCCTTGCCGACCTTCTGGCCGAAGCGGCCGAGTTCACACAGACGATCGGCCAGCTTGGGATAGAACATCTCCGGCCGCTCGACGTAGCGCCGCTTGCGGATCGACCAACCGATGTCATTGCCGGCCAGATCGCCGACACGGAACGGCCCCATCGCCATGCCGAAACGCTCCATCGCCCTGTCGACCTGCTGCGGGCTCGCGCCCTCCTCCAGCAGAAACAGCGCCTCGCGCACATAGGGTTCGAGCATGCGATTGCCGATGAAACCGTCACAGACGCCGGAGACCACGGCGGTCTTGCCGATCTTCTTACCCAGTGCCATGACCGTGGCCAGAGCGTCCTTGGCGGTGGCCTTGCCGCGCACCACTTCGAGCAGCTTCATCACATTGGCCGGCGAGAAGAAGTGCGTGCCCAGCACGTCGGCCGGCCGCTTGGTGAATCCGGCAATTCGGTCCACATCCAGCGTGGAGGTATTCGAGGCCAGAATCGCGCCGGGCTTGGCGATCGCATCGAGCGCCTCGAACACCTGCTGCTTGACCCCGATCTCCTCGAACACCGCTTCGATGATCAGATCGCAGTCCGCCAGCGCCTCCATCGATAAGGAAGGCGTGAGCAAGGCCACGCGCGCATCGAGCTTGTCCTGGCTGAGCTTGCCCTTCTTCAGCGAGCGCTCGTAGTTGCCGCGCAGGGTGGCGACGCCGCGGTCCAGCGCCTCCTGCTTCTGCTCGACGATCGTGACGGGAATGCCGGCGTTGAGAAAATTCATGCTGATGCCGCCACCCATGGTGCCGGCGCCGATCACGCCCACCTTGTCGATGCGGCGCAGCGGCGTGTCGGCAGGCACATCCGGAATCTTGCTGGCCGCGCGCTCGCTGAAGAACACGTGACGCAGCGCCTTGGATTCCTCGCCGTTCATCAGCAGCGTGAACTGCTCGCGCTCGAAGCGCAGACCTTCGTCGAACGGCATGCTGGTCGACGCGGCCACGCATTCCAGGCAAGCCATCGGCGCCGGAAACGGACCGGCCATGGCGCGCACATTGAGTCTGGCGATATCGAGAAAGGCCTCGGCATCGGCGTGCACGAGCGTGCGGTCGCGCAGCAGCACCGGCACCTCGCCGGCGGCGAGACGGTCCGCGATCAATTGGCTGGCGGCCGCCACCGCGCCCGATTCGACCACGGCGTCGAACAACTCGGTCTGCGCCAGTTTGGCGGCCGGCACCGACATACCGGACACGATCATGTTCAGGGCCAGTTCGAGCCCGACCACGCGCGGCAGTCGCTGCGTACCCCCACCACCCGGAAGCAGGCCCAGCTTCACTTCCGGCAGCGCGATCAGCGAGCTGCCGGTGGCCACGCGGTAGTGACAGGCCAGCGCCAGTTCCAGGCCGCCGCCCATGGCGGTGCCTTCGATCGCGGCGACGACAGGTTTGGCGGATCGCTCGATCGCCGCGATGAGGTCGTGCAGGCTCGGCGACGCCTCCATTTTCGGCGTGTTGAACTCGCGAATGTCCGCGCCGCCCGAAAAATGACCGCCGCTGCCGGTAATCACGATCCCCTTGACCTCGGCGTCGGCCAGCGCACGATCCAGAGCCTCCACCAGGCCCGTTCGTACCGCCTGGGCCAAGCCGTTCACCGGCGGGTTCTGCATCACGAGGACGGCGCACGGCCCCTCGATACGGTACTCAACTGCGGACATGCTCGCTCCTCTCAAAAGTCGGAAATCCTCGCGCCACGAGCTTTCAGGGACGGTCGCGGATTCGGCAAAGACTTAGCGTGTTTCGCTATGCGAAATACTGTTTCGTTTTTATGGGAGCCGATGCTATCGTCGCCCCTCATCGATGTAAAGAAATGAGCGATGCCGAATCCCTTTGCGAATTCGGGCTTGCGTATCGGTCATGACAATTCCGGATGCTTGCGCTGACCGGACGCTTCAACACATGCCGCCGAGGAGAACCAATGAATGGTCTGATGATGGACATGCCGCTGAATATCGCGGCGCTGCTGCAACATGCCGCACGCTGGCATGGCAATGCCGCAATCGAATCACGACTCACCGAGGGTGGCTTTCACAGCAGCAATTGGAGCGAAGTCGAACAACGCTCGCGCCAGCTTGCCAAGGCGTTGCTGGCCCTGGGTGTGAACGAATCCGACCGCATCGCCACGCTGGCCTGGAACAATCATCGCCATCTGGAGCTGTACTACGCGATCTCCGGAATCGGCGCGATCTGTCACACCATCAATCCGCGCCTGTTCGCCGAACAGATCGCCTTCATCGTGGACCATGCCGAAGACCGGCTGCTGTTCGTGGATCTCACATTCCTGCCGCTGGTCGAGAAGCTCTATGGCCACTTCAAGTGCCGGCCCCGGATCGTCCTCATGACCGACCGCGCGCACATGCCGGAGACCGCGCTGGACGTGCTTTGCTACGAGGAACTGCTGGCCACGCAGGACGGCGACTACGCCTGGCCGGAACTCGACGAACGGCTCGCCTCCTCGCTGTGCTACACCTCGGGCACCACCGGCGATCCCAAGGGCGTGCTGTATTCGCATCGCTCCACCGTGCTGCATGCGCTCGCCACCTGCGTGCCGGATGTATTGGGACTCAAGGCCACGGACACGCTATGCCCAGTGGTGCCGATGTTCCACGTCAACGCCTGGGGTATTCCGTACGCCACGCCCATCGTCGGCAACCGACTGGCGATGCCGGGCCCAGGACTGGATGGCAAGAGCCTCTATGAATTCTTCGAGCAAACCGGCACCACCGCCAGTTCGGGCGTGCCGACGATCTGGTTCGGTCTGCTCAACCATGTGCGTGAGCACGGGCTCAAGTTCTCCACGCTGAAGAAGATCACGGTCGGCGGCTCGGCCGCGCCGGCGTCGATGATTCGCGAGTTTCAGGAGGTCTACGGCGTCGAGGTGATGCATGCCTGGGGCATGACCGAGACCAGTCCGGTCGGCACCGCAGGCTCGCTCAAATATTCGCAGCGCAATCTGTCGACCGAGGACAAGCTGGCGATTCAATGCAAGCAGGGCCGCCCGCTGTTCGGTGTTGACTACCGCATCGCCGGCCCCGACAACGAAGCCTTGCCACACGACGGCAGCTCGTCCGGAAATCTTCAGATTCGCGGCCATTGGGTCACCAGCGGCTATTTCCGCAAGCCGGACGATCGATCCGTACGTGACGGCTGGTTCACCACCGGCGATGTCGCCAACTTCGATGCCGAGGGTTTCATGCAGATCACGGACCGCAGCAAGGACGTGATCAAGAGCGGCGGCGAATGGATCAGCTCGATCGAACTGGAGAATATCGCGGTCGGCCACCCCGAGGTGCTGGAAGCGGCGGCCATCGCCGTCAAGCATCCAAAATGGGACGAACGGCCGCTGCTGGTGGTGATCCGCAAGCCGGATTCCGACCTCGACCGCGACCGGATGCTGGCCTGGTTCGAAGGCAAGATCGCCAAGTGGTGGATGCCGGACGATGTGGTGTTCGCCGAAGACCTGCCGCATACCGCGACCGGCAAGTTGATGAAACTCAAACTGCGTGAGCGGTACGCCGACTACAGGCTGCCCAGCGCATGAGCGCCCCTGCCCCCGCGCTGTGCCTGCGTGGCTTTGCCACCAGCAACTACCACAACAAGATCGCCCTGGCCCTGCTCGAAAAGGGCATCGACTACGAGGAGCAGCGCTGCTTTCCGTGGCTGGAGCCGGCCGCCTACGCCGACTCGCCGATCGGCAAGGTGCCGTTCCTGATCACGCCGCAGGGCAGCATCAGCGAATCGCAAGCCATCCTCGAATATCTGGAAGATCAGTATCCGCAAGCGCCGCTATATAGCGCAGACCCGTTCACGCGCGCCAAGCAGCGCGAGGCGATCCAGTTCTGCGAGCTCTATGTGGAATGGGTGGCGCGGCGGCTCTACCCGGCCGCGTTTTTCCGCGCGCCGCGTTCGGAGAGCCTGGAGCTTGAAGTACGGCAACAGCTCGATGTGAACCTGCCGGCTCTGGCCCGACTGCTGAGCTTCGCCCCGTTTGCCATGGGTGCTGATTTGAGCGCCGTGGATTGCGCCGTCTGGCCGCACCTGAACCTGGTGAAGCGCTGCTGCCTCGCGATCTGGAACGAGGATCTCGTCGGCGCGGCGATCCCGCAGTTCGACGACTACAACCGAGCGATGGCCTCACGCGCATCGGTAAAGCAGATTCGCGAGCAGGCGGCTGCGGATCAGGGCGCGTTCTTCGCGGCCATCGCTCAGAAAAAATAGTCAGAAAGATAGACGGAGATTCAAGCATGGACCTCAACTATTCCCCGGAAGAAGAAAGCTTCCGCCAGGAAATCGGCGACTTCTGCCGCGCCGAGCTGCCGCCGGCGATTGCCGCCAAGGTGCTCGGCGGCCAGCGCCTGCACAAGCAGGACATCGCCGGTTGGCAGAAAATCCTGCACAAGAAGGGCTGGGCCGGCTACCAGTGGCCCAAGGCCTTCGGCGGCTGCGAATGGGACGCCACGCAGCAATCGATCTTCGACGAGGAGACCGCCCTGCACGGCGCGCCGCGGCTGCTGCCGTTCGGCCTGAAGATGGTCGCACCGGTGATCATGGCCTTCGGCAACCGTGAGCAGCAGGAGCGCTTCCTGCCACGGATACTCGCGGCCGAGGACTGGTGGTGCCAGGGCTATTCCGAACCGGGTGCCGGCTCCGATCTGGCCTCGCTCAAGACCCGCGCCGAACGTCGCGGCGACCACTACATCGTCAACGGCCAGAAGACCTGGAACACGCTCGGCCAGCACGCCGACTGGATCTTCTGTCTGGTGCGCACCGCCAGCGAAGGCCGCAAGCAGGAAGGCATCTCCTTCCTGCTGATCGACATGAAGACACCGGGCATCACCGTAAGGCCGATCATCACCCTGGACGGTGAGCACGAGGTCAACGAGGTCTGGTTCGAGGACGTGGCGGTGCCGGCCGAGAACCTCATCGGTGAGGAGAACAAGGGCTGGACCTACGCCAAGTTCCTGCTCGGGCACGAGCGCGCCAACATCGCCGGCATCGGCGCCAGCAAGCGCGAACTGGTGCGACTCAAGGAACTGGCGCGGGCCACGCTCAGCGGCGGCAGACCGCTGATCGAGGATGCGCGCTTCCGCGATCGCATCGCCCAGGTCGAACTGGAGCTGCGTGCGCTGGAGATCACCAACATGCGCATGCTCGCGGCGGAAAGAGAAAAGCGCGCGCCGGGGCCGGAAGCCTCGATGCTCAAGATTCGCGGCTCCGAAATCCAGCAGACGCTGACCGAACTGATGATGCAGGCCGTGGGACCGCAGGCTCTGCCGTTTCTGTTCGAAGCGATGGAAGCCGGCTGGCAGGGCGAACCGGTGGGCACGGACGGCTGGGCCGAGACCATCGCGCCGCTGGCACCGAGCTACTTCAACTACCGCAAGGTCTCGATCTACGGTGGTTCCAACGAAATCCAGAAGAACATCATCAGCCGCATCGCGCTGGGCTTATAGGCTTATAGACCATGAACTTCAATTTCAGCGAAGAACAGGAACTGCTGCGCGACACGCTCGCCAGCTTCATCAAGCGCGATTACGACTTCGAGGCGCGCCGCGGAATTCTCGAGTCCGAGGCCGGCTGGTCACGCGAAACCTGGACGACGTTCGCGGACATGGGGCTGCTGGCCTTGCCACTGCCGGAGGAACACGGCGGTCTGGGCGGCAATGCCATCGACCTGTTCGTGGCGATGGAGGCCATCGGGCGCGGCCTGATCGTCGAGCCGTTTCTGGCCACCGTGGTGCTGGGCGCCGGTCTCGTCGCGCGTGCCGGCACCGAATCGCAGCAGGCGCAGGTGCTGCCGGCCGTGGCCTCCGGCGAATGCCTGCTCGCCTATGCGCATGGCGAGCACGCCGCGCGCTATGTGCTGAGCCACGTCGAAACCACCGCCACCGCTGACGGCGACGGCTGGCGGCTCGATGGCGCCAAGACCGTCGTGCTGCACGGCGCCCAGGCCGACAAACTGATCGTCTCGGCCCGCACACGCGGCAATGCCGGCGACGAGGACGGACTGTCGCTGTTCCTGGTCGATGCGAACGCGCAAGGACTGCACCGCAGCGACTACCCCACGCAGGATGGCGCCCGTGCCGCCGAAGTCGTGCTGAAGTCGGTGCGTCTCGGCGCCGATGGCCTGATGGGCGAGCTGCATCAGGCCTGGCCACACATCGTGCACGCCCAGGAACGTGCCATCGCCGCACTCTGCGCCGAGGCGATCGGCATCATGGACCTGCTCAATCAGGACACGATCAGCTACCTGCAGACGCGCAAGCAGTTCGGCGTCGCCATCGGTTCGTTCCAGGCGCTACAGCACCGCATGGTCGACATGCTGCTGGCCACCGAGCAAGCGCGCTCCATGGCCTATCTCGCCGCCGTGAAAGTGGACACGGATGAGGCTGCCGAACGCGCAAAAGCGCTGGCGCAGGCCAAGGCCATGATCGGCCAGAGCGGCCGCACCGTCGGTCAGGCTGCAGTGCAGTTGCATGGCGGCATGGGCGTGACGCTGGAGGTACGCGCCGCCCATCTGTTCAAGCGCCTGACCATGATCAACACCCAGTTCGGCGATGCCGATCATCACCTGGGACAACTCAGCGACGGCTTGCTGGCCGCATGAGCGCACCGCTGATCAATCGTCGCGACCTCGCCTTTCAGCTCTACGAAGTGCTGGACTGCGAAAGTCTGTGTGAGCGCGAACACTTCGCCGAGCACTCGCGCGAACAGTTCGACGCGATCCTCGACACCGCCGAGCGCATGGCCACGGAGCTGTTTGCGCCGCATAACCGCGAGGCGGATGAAAACGAGCCGCAGTTCGACGGCGAGCGCGTGACGATGATCCCGCAGGTCAAACCCGCGCTCGACGCCTTTTGCGAGGCCGGCTTCATCGCCGCCACGCATACGTCCGACTGGGGCGGCATGCAACTGCCGCAGACCATCGCGCAATCGGCCTTCGCGATCTTCGACGCGGCCAACGTCGGCACCATGGCCTATGCGTTTCTGACGATCGGCAATTCCAATCTCATCGCCGCATTCGGTTCGGAGGCGCAGAAGCAGCGCTACCTGCCGCATCTGCTGTCCGGCCGCTTCTACGGCACCATGGCGCTGACCGAGCCGCAGGCCGGCTCCGGTCTGGCCGACGTGCGTACGCGCGCGATCCCGCAGGATGACGGCAGCTATCGACTGGTCGGCACCAAGATCTTCATTTCCGGCGGCGATCACGAGCTGTCCGAGAACATCGTGCACCTGGTGCTGGCGCGCATCGACGGCGCACCGGCCGGAACGCGCGGCATCTCCTTGTTCATCGTGCCCAAGCTCCGCGTCAATGAAGACGGCAGTCTCGGCGCGCGCAACGATGTGAAGCTGGCTGGCCTGATCCACAAGATGGGCTATCGCGGCACGACCTCGACGATTCTCTCGTTCGGCGATGAGGGCGACTGCCACGCCGAGCTGATCGGTGAGGCCAATCGCGGGCTGGTACAGATGTTTCACATGATGAACGAGGCACGCATCGGCGTCGGCCTGGGCGCCGTGATGCTTGGCTACGCGGGTTATCTGCATTCACTGGCCTATGCGCGCGAACGTCGTCAGGGCCGCCCGCCCACGGCCAAGGACCCGAACACACCGCCAGTGACGCTGACGGAGCATGCGGACATCCGGCGCATGCTGCTGGCGCAGAAAGCGTACGTGGAAGGCGGACTCGCGCTGTGCCTGTACGCGGCGCGTCTGGTGGACGAACAGCGCACCGGTACCGCCAAGGCCGCGGAGGAAGCCGGGCTGCTGCTCGACCTGCTCACGCCCGTGGTCAAAAGCTGGCCCTCGCAGTGGTGCCTGGAAGCCAACCATCTCGCCATCCAGATTCACGGCGGCTACGGCTACACGCGCGACTATCCGGTGGAGCAGTGCTACCGCGACAATCGCCTCAACCCGATTCACGAAGGCACGCATGGCATCCAGGCGCTGGATCTGCTGGGCCGCAAGCTGTGGATGCGCGGCGGTGCGCCGCTGGCGCTGTTGCAGCGGTGCATCGCCCTGACGCTGGCCGAGGCGCGCGCGCGAGACGACGCGCAACTGACCGAACACGCGGACGCGCTTGAAGCGGCGCTCGGCGATGTCGCTCAGACACTGGCCGTGCTCGGCCCGGCCCTGCGGGACGATGCCGAACTCGCGTTGGCCAACGCCACCGTGTTTCTGGAGGCCTTCGGCCACGTGGTCATGGCCTGGGTCTGGCTGCGTCAGGCCGTGGCCGCACAAGGCGCCGACCGCAGCGGTGCCGATGAGGCGTTCTACGGCGGCAAGCTGGCCGCTGCGCGCTGGTTCTTCCGCTGGGAACTGCCGAAAACCGCGCCGCAGTTCGCGCTGCTGCGCAGCCTCGACACCAGTTGCCTGCACATGCGCGACGACTGGTTCTGAGCGGCGACGCCGAGCCGGCGATTGTCGCCACCGCTGCGGCGCGCTAACGTTCCGGCCCCATACCCACCGGGCCAGCCGCACATGAGCCAGATCCGCAAACTCAGCGCCGAATCCCTGAAAGGCATGAAGTCGTCCAGACCGATCGCCATGCTCACGGCCTACACCACGCCGATCGCCCGCAGCCTGGAAGTGGCGGGTGTGCCGGTTCTGCTCGTCGGAGACACGGTGGGCATGGTGGAAATGGGCTTCGACAGCACGCGTGAGGTCACGCTGGATCACATGCGCTATCACATTGGCGCCGTGAGACGCGGTGCCAGCGAGACTCACATCATCGGCGATCTTCCCTACGACACGGATGGTGACCCGGAGACCGCGCTGCACAGCGCGCGGCTGCTGGTCGAGGCCGGCGCCGACAGCGTCAAGCTCGAAGGTCCGAAGTACGCGGTGATCCGGCATCTGGTGGCAAACGGCATCGACGTCGTCGGCCATACCGGTCTGACGCCCCAGACTGCCAGCAATTTCAGGCAGGTCGGACGCGATGCCGAGGATGCGGCGCACGTCGCCGATGAAGCCCAGGGCATCGCCGATGCCGGTGCCTTCATGCTGGTGCTGGAACATATTCCCGACACGCTGGGAGCCGCCATTACCGCTCGCCTTCCGATACCGACGATCGGCATCGGCGCCGGCCCTGATTGCGACGGACAGGTCCTGGTCATCAATGATCTGCTGGGATTCGGCGACCGTTGGCCACCGTTCTCGAAACAGTACGCCTACCTCGGCAAGACCATCATCGACGCCGCGCGCGGCTACGTCGCCGAAGTCGGCGACCGCAGTTTCTAGCGGAGCGCTCGACCGATCCCATGCATATCCGTATCGACGACCTGAGCGGACCGGAAATCGCCGCGTTTCTCGAAGACCACATTCGCGACATGAAGTCCGTCTCGCCGCCAGAGAGCAAGCATGCGCTCGATCTCGACGGTCTGCGCAAGCCGGAGATCACGTTCTGGACGGTCTGGGACGAACAGGTTCTGGTCGGCTGCGGCGCACTCAAGGAACTGGACAAGACGCATGCCGAGATCAAGTCCATGCGCGTATCCGGCACCCGCAAGCAGCAGGGCATCGCCTCGATGCTGCTGCGACACATGCTCGACCAAGCGGCGGCGCGCGGCTATCGACGCCTGAGCCTGGAAACCGGTTCGATGCCGTTCTTCGAACCGGCGCGGAGGCTGTATACGAAATTCGGGTTCCAGCCCTGCGCGCCGTTTTCCGGCTACAAGGACGACCCCAACAGCGTCTTCATGAATCTCGACATCCAGCAACGCCAAGCGTCAACCTAGATAGGCCTGCCCACCGTCCAGACCGATGCTTTGCCCGTTGAGGTAAGCGCAGGCGTCCGAACACAGCACCACCACGAAGCGCCCGATGTCCGCCTCGCAATCGCCGACGCGGCCTTGTGGCACGCTCGCGACGAAGGCAGCAGCGGCCTCGGGCTGTGCCTCACTCCAGGCGCGCATGGCCGGCGAGTTTGCCAGCGGCAGGATCGCATTGCTGCGGATACCGTCCGGTCCCCATTCGCAGGCGGCGGCACGCGTCAGTTGGCGCGTGGCCTCCTTGATCGCGGCATAGGCACCGTATCCGTTCAGATCCCAGCGCCTGGCCGCCGATGAGGCGAGATTGATGATGCAGCCGCCGCCCCTGTCCATGGCATTTTTGAGATGCGGATGGCACAGTTTCATCAAGCGGAACACCGCCAGTGGGCCGGATTCCCAGCCAGCTGCGAAAGCCTCGTCGTCTACCATCGACAGCGTCCCCAGCGGCACTTCCTGGGCGTTGTTGACGAGGATGTCCAGTCGGCCGAGCGTGTTCACGATCTCGTCCACACAAGCGGCCAGCGCCTGCGCATCGCGGACGTTGCAGACCACCCCGAGCGCGCGGCCGCCACGGCGCTCGATTTGCGACACTGTGTCTTCAAGCTTGGCGCGCGTACGGCCGCTCACAGCGACGGCCACACCGGCATCAGCCAGGGCCAAGGCAATGCCCTGCCCCACACCCTGGCCGGCACCGGTCACCAGTGCGACTTTTCCCGTAAGAGCTTGCATCCTGCCGCCACCCGTCAAAGCTTCGATCCGACGAGTCTGCGGTCTAGACACCGGACCGGCTTGATCCGCTTGAGGTAGGTGCGGCGGCTACCAGGGAATGCGCCGGCTGAGCACGTCGCGAAACATCACGAAGTCGCCCATCAGGCTGTAGAACGGATGCTTGAACGTGGCCGGCCGGTTGTGCTCGAAGAAGAAATGTCCGACCCAGGCAAATCCATAACCCACCAGCGGCAGCAGCCACAGCAGGCTCCATGCACCGCTGATCAGGGCGCAGGCCAGGATCAGGATCAGGCTGCCAGTCCCGATCACATGCAGGCGTCGGCTGGTGCGGTTGGCGTGCTCGCTCAGATAGAACGGGTAGAACGCCGCGAATGAATCGAATCCGGTGTCTGCGCTCTGCGACGGTTTGCTGTCCATTGGTGCCTCCATCCGACAGACGTGCGTTGCGCCTGTTCGAAACTCGAATGCCAGAGTGTTCATTGTGGATGAATTGGGCGACAACGGCATTGCCTCGCGCAAAGGCGCAAAGGCGCGAAGAAGCGCGTTGTTCTTATTCCTCGCTGTGCTTGGCGTCTTTGCGCCTTTGCGCGAGACAACGCATTTCTCGCCCACGGAGCTAAGCCGCGCGCGCAACCTTGGCAGCCCCGGCCAGCGCCACGCCGGCCATGTCATGCGCGGCGATGTAGCCAAAGGTCATCGCCGGACCCAGGGTGGCGCCCGGGCCGGCATAGGTGCGGCCCATCACGGCGGCTGAGCAATTGCCGATGGCATACAGGCCGTCAATCACGGACCCGTCCTTGCGCAATACGCGTGCGCTGGGGTCGGTCAGCAGGCCACCCTTGGTACCAAGTTCGCCCGGTTCCACGCGCACGGCATAGAACGGCGGCTTGGCGATCGGAGCCAGACAGGGGTTCGGCGACACCGAGGGATCGCTGTAATAACGATCGAACACGGTGTCGCCCTTGCCGAAATCGGTATCGCGCCCGGTTTTGGAGAACTCCGCGATGCGCTGCACGCTGTCGCGCAGGCCACCCGCATCGACACCAATCTTGGCAGCCAAGGCATCCAGTGTGTCGGCACGCCAGTAGACGGTGTCGAGCCAGTCGCTCGGAAGGCGCCGGTCGGGCTGGATACTACCGGGCAGCATCGGCCCCATCGGGTACTTGCGCCGGAAGTCCGCGTCGAACACCAGCCAGCACGGCACGGTGGCGCCGGACTTCTCGTGGTCCCGATAGATCGCGTAGACGATCTCGGTATACGGTGCTGCCTCGTTCACGAAGCGCTGACCTTGCTGGTTGACCATGACGCAACCCGGCAAACCGCGTTCGACGAACAATCCGGCCGCCGCGACCGTGCCGGGCACCTTCATCGTCGGCGAGCCCCAAGTGAGGTTCATGAACGCCACATCCGCGCCCAGTGACTGGCCGATGCGAATGCCGTCTCCGACATTGATCGGCGGCGCCGCGGTCCAGGCCGATTGCGTCGGCTTGGGCAGATACTGCTCGCGCATCTGCTGATTGGATTCGAAACCGCCGCTGGCAAGCACGACGCCGCGGGAGGCACCGATGCGCAGGCTTCGTCCGTTCTGCCGAACCAGCACGCCGGCAACCCGGCCGCCGACTTCGATCACGTCGTCCAGCGCCGTGTTCAGCCACAACGGAACCTGGTTCTGCGCCATTGCGTGACGCAAGGACGCCACCAGCGCCTGCCCCAGGGTCTGTCGCCGGTCACGCGGGCTGCGTCGCCGCCAGCCGAAATCCAGCCAATACTTGGCCATCATTTTCAGCGTCAGCCAGATCCAGCCGGCACCGCGCGTGAACAGCGTATGTGCCTCGACTTGGTTCATCGAGATACGCCCCATCAGCTGCGTTCCCTTGTAGGGCTCGCGCTGTTGATCGAACAGTTCGCCAAGCAGCTCGGCATCGAACTGCCGCGGTTCCATCGTGCGGTAGCCGGGCTTGCCGCCGGGCTTGTCCGGAAAATAGTCCGGGTAGCGCTTGACGGCGTCGAAGCCGATGCCGAATCGGCGTTCGAGGAATCGCACCATCTCCGGCGCGCTGCGCAGATAGGCCTCGATGCGTTCCTGCGGCACCTCGTCGCCGATCAGGAACTTCAGATAGCGCAAGGCTTCGTCGTAGGAGTCACTGCCACCAAGCGCTTCGATCTGGTCGTTGCAGGGAATCCAGATTCCGCCGCCGGATACCGCGCTGGTGCCACCGTAGCGGTCGGACTTCTCGACCAGCAGCGCGGACAGTCCCAGCGATTGCGCGCACAGCGCCGCGGTCATTCCGCCCGCGCCGGAGCCCACGACCACGACATCGAACTGATGATCCCAAGTGTCTTCGGGCTTGCCTGAATCCATGGTGTCGACCGCCTCAGATGAATACGTCGGTGTTGTCGCGCCCCAGCATGAATCCACCGAAATTTCGGCCAAACTGATCGGGGTTGTTGGCGTAGTGCCCACGTGCCGCGTAGATGTCGAACATGTAGCGATGCAGCGGGAAGTCGGTGAAGATACCGCGCCCGCCGCAGGCGGAAAACAACTGATAGGCGTGGCGGGCACAGCGATCCACCACCTGTGCCGCCTGCGCCCGGAAATGCAGGCGCTGCTGCATATCGTCCAGCGGTTCGCCGGCCCTGACCTTGTCCATCAGCACGCTGAAATTCCGATCCAGCACCAGTTTCATTTCGTCGATCGCGATCGCGGTTTCGGCCACCGCCATCTGCGCCGGCCCCTGCTCGGACGTCTTGTTTCCCATGTCGCCGACGCGAACCTTGGCGAAATCAAGAAACACGTTCAGCGCGCCCTGCAGGCCTCCGATCGCGGCCGAGGACACGGCGCGTACGAAGATCTGCCCGAACGGCAGCTTGTAGAGGTCCGAAGTAAAGGTCTTGCCGCCGGGATTGGTGCCCATGAATCCATCGATCCCGCGATGCGTACGGTATTCCGGCACGAACACGTCCTTGACCACGATGTCCTTGGAACCGGTGCCCTTGAGGCCCATCACGTGCCAGGTGTCGATCACCTCGAAATCCGACTTCGGCAGCAGAAAGGTGCGGTACTCCGGCGGCTGACCCTCATTAAAGATGAGACCGCCCAGGAAGACCCAGTCGCAGTGGTCGACGCCGCTGGAAAAGCCCCAGCGTCCCGAGAACCGGAAGCCCCCCTCCACCGGAGTGACCTGCCCCTTGGGCATGTAGGTGGAGGCGATCAGCACCGAGCTGTCGTCCTTCCAGACATCCTCGGCGGCACGCGGGTCGAACAGGGCGATCTGCCAGTTGTGCACGCCGATCACGCCGTAGATCCAGGCGGTGGACATGCAGCCCTCGGCCAACGTCATGCAGATGTCGTAGAACACCTGCGGGTCCATCTCGTAGCCGCCGTAGCGCTTGGGTTTGAGCACGTCGAACAGGCCCGCCGCCTTCATCTCGGCCACCGTGGCCACCGGAACACGGCGCTCCGATTCCGCCTGCGCGGCGCGTTCGATCAGCTTCGGCACCAAGTCCCGTGCGCGCTGCACCAGAACCTGCGGGCTTACGGGTACGGCCTGGGACGAAACCTGGGCGGTCTTGAGTTCGCTCTGCACGGCGTTCTCCTTGGGAAGGTGTGCGGGCAACACGGGCGACCGGCGGCCCCCTCGTCATCGCCGCCGATTTCACACGCCGCGCCGCGCAATGGCTTCACCCAAAGTGAGTAGCCGGCGCGACACGCGGGATTCGCCCATTCCCGTCGACAAACGGATTGTCGGGTTCACTCAAATGGATGATGTCGTTGCCCCGAGCGCTGCCCAGACTGAGTGGCATTTCTGGGTACCTGCTGGGAGCACCACGATGGCCACAGTCATGAGAAGCGCGAGCGGTTCGGCGCCGATGCATCAAATCGAGGCGGCGACGCCGGTCGAACGCTATGCGCGTGGCTGGCACTGCCTCGGCTTGGCGGACGACTACCGCGACGGCAAGCCGCATTCGCTGAGCGCCTTCGGAACCCGGCTGGTGGTGTTCCCGGATCAGCAGGGCGAGCTCAAGATTCTGACCGCGTGGTGCCCGCACATGGGCGCCGACCTGGGGCTGGGCGAACTCAAGGACGGCACCGTGGCCTGCCGCTTTCACGGCTGGCAATGGGGGGGCGATGGCGGATGCACGCATATTCCCTATGCCAAGCGGATTCCACCCAAGGCGCGCATCCAGCCCTGGTCGACGATGGAGGAGAACGGCCTGCTGTTCGTGTGGAACGATCCGGAGGGCAATCCGCCGCCGCCGGAGGTCGCGATTCCGCGCATGGAGCAGGCACTTTCGGACGAATGGTCCGACTGGTCGATCGTGAAATGGACGATCAACAACAACTGTCGCGAGTTGATCGACAATCAGTCCGACCTCGCGCATTTCGAAACCGTGCACGGTCCGTTCAAGCTGGTGTACTTCGCCAACCTGTTTGACGGTCACAAGGTCTCGCAGGTGATGATGGGCGCCAACGAGCGTCTCGGCGGCGGCAAGCTGCTCAAGACCGTGGCGACCTACTTCGGCCCGGCATATCACATCACCCACATGAAGGGCGAATCGCAGGGCGTTCCGATCGAATCGATCCTACTGAACACGCATGTACCGATCGACCAGAATAGTTTCGACCTGCGCTTCGGCGTGATCGTGAAGAAGATTCCCGGCCTGTCCGAGGAACAGAACGACGAAATGATCAAAGCCTACGTGGAGGCTTCCTGCCAGGCCTTCGGCGAAGATGTCGAGATCTGGCACAACAAGGTCCGTATCGACAACCCGCTGCTGTGCGACGGCGACGGCCCGATCTATCAGCTTCGCCAGTGGTACGAACAGTTCTATGTCGATGCCGCCCAGATTCCGGCTGCACAGCGGCAACGGCGCATCATCGAGAATGACCTGGGCGTCGGCGATGAGAAGCCACCGGTCACCCACGTATTCGAGTAGCCGGACTCAGGGGGCGAGTCCTTCCATGTCGCTGGGCCCCCAGAACGCACGCATGGAAATGAACCGGCCGGACTCGTCGAAACGCATCACGTCGATCACCCGAATCACAGCGCGTCCACTCGGCATGGTCAGCTCCACATCGAACGCCATGGCGGCTTCGTCGCCGTGCGAGGCCCGTATCGGCGCCGCCAACCGCAGGCGCGCGCCGGTCTCGATCGAACGCTGATAGAACGCCGCGATGTCGGCACGACCGTTGATCACACCGTGCCCGACCGGGTCTTCGACGGTCGCATCGTCCGCGTACAGATTCACGATGCCTTGCCAGTCCGAGCGATTGAAGGCGTCGATGTAGGCCTGCATGGCCCGCTTCATGGAAAGCTCGCTCATGCGGTTCCGATCCTTGTGCAGAGTTGGTCGGTCGAGACGAATCAGCTGCGTCGTGAGAAATTCGAACGATGCCGCCCTCCGGCCAAGCCGGAAAATGAACTCGCCATCATTGAAAAATCGCCAAGCAGATTTTTGCTTGTTATGGCGCCGCGTGTCTCGTCCGTTCGGGTGAATCGCCGCGCGGAGCACGCTGGCTTACTCGATCTGCGGATTGAGGTCCGACGATAAGCTGGATTTCTGCCTGAATTTTTGCCCTTGACGGCGTTCGATACGCCAGCGTATTGATACTCCGTCCGAATGGTCACAGAACCACGGATAAAGCGAATAAAAGGCCCTGGAACGGCCATCATCCGGCATGACGAAGAGGAGACCCAGTCAATGCCCACGACAGTTGCATCTCTTGCCCAAGCGCGGCAAATCGACAGTCGGTCGCAATCGGTGCGAGCTTTGGAAATCTTCGATACCCAGGATTTCATCGACCTCGACAAACTGATCGGCGCCATCTACGACGGCCCCACCGAATCCCCGCCCTGGCACAGCGCCATCGCATTGCTGCGGGAACGCCTCGGCGCCGCCCATGTCACGCTGATTCTGAGGCCACCGTCCTCCGAAGAATCCGGTGTGATGATCAACACCGGCAGCACCACCACGCAGGGCGTGAGGTCCTACGAAACCCACTTCTTCGCGCTCGACCCGTTCGTGCGGCTGCCGGAAGGCGAAGTCGTCACCGCCGAGGAACTGATCGGCTCGCAGTGGCTCAAGAGCGCGATGTATCAGGAATACCTGAAGCCGCTCGATATCCGTCATCTGCTGGGTGCGGACATCTACACGCGCGACGGCATCGAATGCCGCTTTCGCGTGACCCGCACCGGCGACTCGCCGAAGTTCGACTCGGAAGATAAGGCTCTGGTGCGCATGCTGCTGCCGCACCTCAAGCGCGCGATCCAGCTGCATGCACGACTCGACGTGCTCGAATGCGAATATCAGCTGTTTTCCGGCACGGTGAATCGTCTGCTGCTTGGCATGATCACCTTCGGGCCGGGCGGGGAGCTGATCGACATGAACCAGGAAGCGCGCCGCATCCTCGACGAAAAGGACGGCATCAGCGCGATCGGAAAGACGCTATGCGTGGACACCAGAAATGAAGGCCGCGAGTTGCAGCGCATGATCCGCAGCGCCGTCGCCGGCACCACCGAAGACGATGGCCCCGGCGTGGTGGAGGCCATGTCGATCACGCGACCGTCCGGTCGTTCCAAGCTCGGCGTCCTGGTGCGCGCGATCCCGCTGGGACGCTGGTCCGAAAGCCGGCAACGCCCGGCAGCTGCCGTATTCCTGCGCGATCCGGAATCCAATGCCGCGCATCCGTCGCAGGAACTGGTGCGACGACTGTTCGGGCTGACGCGGATGGAAGCCGCGCTGGCCCTGCTGCTGGCGGACGGCCAGACCCTGGACGAAGCGGCGGAAAGCCTGGGCGTACGACGCAATACCGCGCGTACGCATCTGCGCTCGATCTTCTGCAAGACCGGCGTCACGCGTCAGACCATGCTGGTGCGTCTGCTGCTCAACAGCGTGATCGCCCTGGGCTAGTGCCGCCCCAGCATCGTCATTCCGGACAAGCCCTTGGCTTGATCCGGAATCCACGCGACGCGCAGGTCGAGCGGCTCTGCTTGGTCAAGCAGGCCGTCGGCTACGACAAGCCGTGCAGTCCCCGCCGACTTTCCCGATAATGCGAGATCAGGGTTACGGTGGCATCGCCATCGTGTTTGCCGGGACGGAATCCGGCACCCGGCTCACGGCCGGACGACCGCAGGGAGTGTTTGGGTGGGGACCGATCATCAGCGCGCCGTATCGAAACCGGCCGCACGCCTCGGCGTGCCAGCCATACTGCTATTGGGCGGTAGTGGCTTGCTCGGCTCCGCTTCAGTCTGGGCGCAGGCAGCCGATACCGCCTCCCCAAAACCGTCCTGGGAATCGTGCCTGACCGAGCAGGACATGGATCAACGCGTCTCGCGCTACAAGGCCAGCGTCGAGCAATACCGTCAGCAGGTCGCCGAACTCGAACAGGAGCTCGGCATCGCTCGCCGGCTGGCGGAAAAGAAGCTCGACACCGCGCCGCCCAGTTGCGAGCCACCGCAAAGCATCCTCGAAGAGCTCAGCAACGTGCGCTCCGCCCTCGCCGTGCGCAATGAAGAGGTCAAACGCCTGCAGTCACGCCTGCAATTCGCAGAGTCCGGTGACGGCGCGTCCACCGCGCCGCCGCGCGTGCCCGCCCCCGTCAATGGCGGTCAAGTCCGCAATCTCCAGGCGCAGCTGGCCGCGGCACAGCGCGAAATCAACCAGCGCAGCGAGAATCAGGTCGAATTGCGTGAAAAGTTGCAGCGCTATGGAGAATCCCTGAACACATACGTGGCCCGCATCGACAGACTGGAAACACAACTGGCTGCGGCAACCGCGGGCGAAGCCGCGCCGTCCTCGGCCGACGGCGCTCAACTTGCGCAATTGCAGGCACAACTGAAGTTGACGCAGCAGCAGAACGAATCATTACGGGCCGATATTGAACGATTGAACCGGGTTGCCGGCTCGGACACAGCAGAACTGCAGACCCAGGTTGCGACGCTGAGCACCGAACTGGCCAGCTTGCGGACACAACTGGCGGACCGGGATCAATCATTGCTGGCGTCGAAATCCGGCCGGGATCAGCTCAGCAATACATTGCGGGCACAGGCCGAAACCATCGATGCGCTGCAACAGCAGCTCGTGGCGGCGCGCGGCGAAACCCGTCGCACGGTCGCCGCAAGCGCACAGGCCGCGCCCGCGGCCAAGGATCATGACGCCACGACACCGATGCCGGCACCGACCGCCCCGCCCGCCCCAGAGTCCGTCGCCGCGGTCATGCCGGCGCCCGTGCGACCCCGGACCGAAGTAATCAGCCGACGTTCCGCTCGCGCCGTGGGTCGCGCCGACGTCTACGAAATTCCGTCGCTGAAGTCGGCCCGGATCGGCTTTATCGACGACGGACGCCCGCTCAGTGTCACGGAACGCAGCCTGGATACGCAGCCCGCCTGGTACCGCGTGCGCACTGTTCAGGGCTCCGGCGGCTGGGTCCGTTCGGAGCAGTTGGAACTCAGCGACGCACAGTAGCCACGGCGCCGGCTTCAGGCACCTTCGGGGAGACGCTTGCCGCGCTGGGCGAGCAGGTGTGCGGTGATATTCGGCGCCTCGTCGATCGGCGTCACGATCTCGTAAACACGCTCGTAACTGGCGTGCTGGATCAACCAGCGCCCGTCCTGTTTCACGTAGCGATCCCGATACAGCGAGGTGCCGTCGGTGATGATCTTGCGGCGCAGATCCAGAAACCAGTCCTTGAGATACCAGACGCCGGCGGCCTCGCTCGGCGACACGAAATCGATCTCGGGATGATGGACGTTGTGTACCGCAATGGCCTCGGCATGGAAGGCGTAGGACAGCGCCTCCACGATCTTGTCGCGCCCCTGCGCTTCGAACCGGTAAGTGCCGCCGACGTAGCAGACGCTGGCGTCCTCGGTGAACAAGCTGCGCACCTCGTCCACGTTGGCGGTATCGATACAGCGGCAATAGGCGTACTTCACACGCCGGATCAGTTCCAGGTCTTCGAGTGGCAGTGACATCGGTGATCGTCCCTCTTCGCATGATCGGAAGAGTGTTGTTCACGATCCCGCGCTTGGCCTCATCCTTTGGGACGACCGCCACGATCCCGAGTTTGGCCCGCCCGGACCCGTCGTGCCTGCGGTATCAGGCCGCCCTGGCCTGCGGCGCCTTCGAATCGAACCGGACCAGCACGGCCTGATTCTCACAGAAGCCGTAGTCGCCGGCGTCTTCACGTCCGGCGATCACCGACTCACACCGGTCCACGTTGCCGCAATTCCGGCAACGAATCCGAGCCCTCTCGAGCTCCAGCGGAGCGAGGTCCGCAGGCAAGCTGTTCGACTGTACGCCACGATGCCTCAGCAAGCGGACCATGCGCGCCGGCAACTGGTCGAGCGTACGAAGTGACGCGCTCACCACCTGATGCGGGCGAAGGTCGAACACCGCTTCCAGAACCAGCAGCGCCAAGACAATTCCGAGCACGGCGTACAACAGTATGAGTACAGGGTCGTTATACATTTCCATTCACTCCCATTCATGGGGTTTTCTGCCGCTGGTGACGGTCGTTGCACCGGCTGTCACTGAGTGGCGATTCGGGAGACCGGTCGGTCTCGCGACCCAGGCTCCTGACCGGATTCTATGATTGGGTGCCTCAGCTGGCCTTGACCCGGATCAAGGCAAAATGGCCGGCCGTCGACCGGCCCGACGGCGCCCGGCTTCTGGGTCCGAACGTTCATCCTCTGTTCGGACGAAGCCAGGGCCAAGGTCGACGTCGTATCAAGTCGGTATGAATCGTTCAGTGCCATCCCGCCTTCGAGTGCCCGTCGGCTGGCCGCGCATGCGCCGGAGTCACGCATGAGGTATCAGGACCGACAGGCCGCCAATGACGCGGTGACCGGCGGTGACAACTGGCAGCTGGATGCCGCCGCATCCCGGCCGATGCGGCTGCACAGTGGCTTCACGATGATGAACACGCTGGTGGGCGCGATCTACGACGGGCCCGGCGAATCGCCGCCGTGGCGGTCGGCGCTCCATGCCCTGCGCGATGCGTTCGAGGCCAAGCATGTGTCACTGACGATCAGCCCGGACGACGTTCGCGACAGTGAAGTGCCGTGCGATACCGACACCGTGCGCACCGACGGGGTCCAGGCGTTTCAGCTGCACAACTTCGCGCTGGACCCGTTTTCCGGTGTCGACCCCGGCACGATCGCAACGCCGGATGAGCTGCTGGGCCCGGCGTGGTTCGAAACCGCCCTGTACCGCGAATATCTGGTGCCGCTGGACCTCGGCCCGCTGCTAGGGGTCGACCTGCGTACCTCGGATGGCACGGCCTGTCGCATCCGCGTTGCGCGCGCCAGTGGAATGCCCGCCTTCACGGAGCCGGAACGATCGCTGTGCCGGGTCCTGCTGCCGCATCTGCAGCGGGCGATTCAGATTCAGGCGCGCTGCGATACCCGCCGCGGCGAGCAGCAACTCTATTCGGGCGTGATCGACCGTTTGCAGCTCGGCATCATCGGATTCGATGCCGCCGGACGGGTGCTCGCCACCAACCGTGAGGCAGACCGCATTCTCGAGCTTCGGGACGGCCTTCGGCTGATCGACCGCCGCCTGCACCTCGATCGGCATATTGAGGACCGCCGGCTGAACGCGCTGCTGGCCGAAGCCGCGCATAGCGCCGGCCTGCAGACGCCTGAGCTTATCCCCGGTCTTTCGGTACGCCGATCATCCGGTAGCGGCTCCCTGAGTCTGCTGCTGCGCTCGGTGCCGCCGCGCTTCAGCACCAGCGGCCAGCCCCGGCCGGTATCGATCCTGTTCCTGCGCGATTCGGAAACCGGCGGCTCACGGATGTCCGCCGACGCACTGCAACGGCGCTTCGGTCTGTCGCGCATGGAGGCGGCCCTTGCGCAGTGTCTTGTCGACGGACTGACACTGGAGGAATCGGCCGTCCAGCTCGGGCTGAAACAGGCTGTCGCCCGCAACTACCTGCGCTTCATCTTCAGCAAGACCGGCGTCACGCGTCAGACCATGCTGGTGCGCAAGCTGGCTGGCTGGACGGCGTCCCTTGGCTGAGGATCCGCTGTTCTCGGAATGGCGCATCGGCCCCCTGCGACTGCGCAACCGCTTCATCAAATCGGCCACCAACGAAGGGATGGCCCGTGGCGGCATGGTCTCTCGTGCGCTGGTCGAACACCATCGCGGGATCGCAGCCGGTGGCGCAGCCATGACCACGGTCGCCTACTGCGCGATCAGCGACGACGGCCGCACCTTTGTCGATCAGCTGCGGCTTGATGCGCATAGCATCGCCCCACTGCGCGTACTCACCGAGGCGGTGCATCTCGAAGGCGCCGCGGCCTGCGCCCAGATCACGCACGGCGGCGCGTTCACCTTCCTGCCCGAACTGTCCACGCGCTATCCGCGCAGTGCTTCCGGCGGCTTCAACGCCCCCGGCGTGCTGTCCGGCCGTCTGTTCAAGACGGCGATGACGAAGGACGAACTGGAAGCTGTCGCCGTCCAGTTCGTCGCGGCCGCCCGCACCGCTCGTGAGGCCGGCTTTGACGCCGTCGAAATCCACATGGGTCACGGTTATCTGCTGAGCCAGTTCCTGTCGCCGGCCTACAACCGGCGGCGCGACACGTACGGCGGCGACGCCGCGGCACGGGCGGGCTATCCGGCCGAAGTGCTGCGGCGGGTCCTCGACGCGGTCGGCCATGATCTCGCCGTGAGCTGCAAGCTCAGCGTGACCGAAGCGTTCAAGGGCGGCGGCACCGCGGACGACGCCGCAGCAATCGCGCAAGTGCTCGAACAGGCCGGCGCACATCTGCTGGTGCTCTCCGGCGGCATGAACGTGGAGTCTCCGTGGGCGATCTTCGGCAGCCCGATGCCGAGCGCCGCCACCGACACGATCCAGAATCCGGTGATCAAACCGGCGACACGCGCGATGCGTCTGTGTGCCCCGAAAATCGAGTTCCGCGAACTGTATCTGCGCGAGCATTCGCTGAAGGTCCGCGCCGCGGTGAACATGCCGCTGGCCTACCTCGGTGGCGTGCAATCGCTGGACGCCGCACGACAAGCGCGCGACGACGGATTCGAGGCGATCGTCATGGGTCGCGCCCTGCTGCACGATGCCGAGCTCATCAACAAGTTCCGCGACGGACTTGCGGTACGCTCCGGCTGCACCGCCTGCAACGAATGCGTTGTCTCGATGTACTCGCCGGGCGGTACGCAATGTGTACTGCGCCCACCGAACGACCCGGCCTTGAACCGCCTTCCTGCTGCCGGCTGAGCTTAGGATTTGTTGACGGTCGCCGCGTCGAGAAACGCCGGTCGCTCGCCGCCACCGTGGAGCAGCAGATTACTGCCGGACACATAGGCCGCCTCCGGAGAACTCAGCCACACGCAGGCGCGGCCGACATCGGCCGGGTCGGCCAGCCGCTGCAGGGGAATGGTTCCGGCGACGGCCGCGATGCCGGCTTCGTCGCCATAGTGCAAATGCGACTGTTCGGTCAGAACAGGGCCCGGGCTGACCGCGACCACCCGCACCTTCGGCGCCCACTCCACGGCAAGTGACTGCACCAAATTCAGAATCGCCGCCTTGGCCGCGCCGTAGGCCGCGGTGCCGGGAGACGCGCGCAGACCACTGACGCTGCCGATGAACACAATGCTACCGCCCGCGCCGGCCTGCATCATCGCGTTGGCCTGTTGCGCGAGGTGGAACGGTGCCATCAGGTTCAGTTGGAAAATCTTCTCGTGCAGTCGAGCCGGTGACTGGTCCGCCAGAGCAAACGGAGTGCCACCGGCGTTGTTGATCAGCACATCGAGCCGGCCGTACTGCGTCTGAATCCGCTCGAACAAGGCGTCGATGGCATCGCCATCACGCAGGTTCACCGGCATGAAGGCAGCCTGGGCGTCGCCCACCGCAGGCAGGGCCTCGGGCGCCTCGCGACCACAGGCGATCACACGATCGCCATTCGCCAGAAAGCACTCGCTGATGCCACGCCCCACGCCCTTGGCACCGCCGGTGATGAGCACCACCCTGCCCTGACTGCTGCCGTTGTTGACCATACCTGCCGCCCATGGAATGACGACCTTCATGCTACCGACGCGGCCACCGCGCACCGTAGTCCAAAAGGGTGAAGCCCCACAGGCCCTTGCGCGACACCATGAGGGCAGATTCCGTGGGCGCCAGCGCCCGCCCTCCGATCGCCGGGGTCCCAGCTGATGACGAACAAGCCTGTTCCCGAAGGCCAATACGCGACACTGCCCAACGGTCACACGATCCACTATCTGGATCAGGGCCAGGGGCCTGTGGTCGTTTTTCTGCACGGCTCCGGATCGGGCGCCTGCGGCCACAGCAATTTCAAGGGCAATTATCCGGCGCTGGTCGACGCCGGCTACCGCGTCATCGTCCAGGACCTGATCGGCTACGGCTACTCCGACAAGCCCGATGACATCGACTATCCGCTTGAGCTGTTCGTGCAGTGCGTGAAACAGACGCTCGATGCCATCGGCGTCGAGCGTTGCACCCTGGTCGGCAATTCGCTCGGCGGCGCCATCGCCATCGGCTTCGCCCTCAAGCATCCCGAGATGCTCGACAAGCTGGTGCTGATGGCGCCCGGTGGCGTCGAGGAACAGGCGGACTACTTCAAGATGCCGGGCATGGCGAAGATGAAGGAGGTCTTCACCTCGCCGGAGCCGATGACGCCGGCGCGCATGCTGGACTTCTTCAGAACCGTGTTCACGGTCAAGCCGGACTGTGTCGACGAGCAGCTTGCCCATGAGCGCCACGCATTGATGCAACTGCAGAATCCACGTGTGATGCAGTCCATGCGGGTGCCGGACATGACGGCGGATCTGCACCGAATCAGCTGTCCGGCGCTGGGATTCTGGGGCATGCAGGACCAGCTGATGCCGCAGACCGGCATTCTCAAGCTCGCCAGGAATATCCCGCATTTGCGCATGATCGTCGTGCCGCAGTGCGGTCACTGGGTGATGATCGAGCACCGAGCGCTGTTCAACCGCATGCTGCTCGACTTCCTGGCCCACGGCTGATGGCGCTGAGCCCGGCCATCCGCTCGCGCCTGGGTGACGAGCTGTTCGACGCGCTGTGTGCCCGGCGCACCGTGGCACCCCTGATCGAGCGCGAGCCGGACATCGAGATCGACGATGCCTATGCGATCTCCCTGCATATGCTGGGACGTCGCCAGGCACAGGGGGAACGGCTGGTCGGCAAGAAGATCGGCGTGACCTCCAAGCCGGTTCAGGACATGCTGGGCGTGCATCAGCCCGATTTCGGCTTTTTGACCGACCGCATGCAATTGCGCGACGGAGATGTCGTGAGTCTGTCGGAAGCCGGCCTGATCCAGCCTCGCGCCGAGGGCGAGATCGCGTTCAGGCTCAAGCACGACCTGCGTGGCCCGGGCGTGAGCATCGACGATGTGCTCGACGCCACCGACTACGTCTCGCCGTGTTTCGAGATCGTCGACTCACGCATCCATGACTGGAAGATCGCGATACAGGACACGGTGGCCGACAACGCGTCCTGCGGTGTGTTCGTCATCGGCGAAGCGCGGGTGGACCCGCGCAGCCTCGACCTGGCTGCGGCAAAAATGGACATCGACAAGAACGGTGCGCATATCGCCAGCGGCCTGGGTTCGGCGGTACAGGGCCATCCGGCCGCCGCCGTGGCCTGGCTCGCCAACACTCTGTCGCGCTACGACATCCCGTTCCTGGCCGGCGAAATCATCCTCTCCGGATCGCTGGCGCCTCTGCTGCCCGTGGCCGCCGGCGACCGCTTCGCCATGCGCATCGCCGGGCTCGGCAGCGCCTCCATCGGATTCGAACCCTGAGCACCTCATGAGAAAGATCAAGTGCGCCATCATCGGCTCCGGCAACATCGGCACCGATTTGATGTACAAGCTGCAGCGCAGCCCGATTCTGGAGCCGGCCTGGATGGTCGGCATCGACGCCGACAGCGAAGGCCTGGCCCGCGCCCGGGCCGCCGGCATCAAGACCACTGCCCAGGGTGTGAACGGTCTGCTGCCGCATGTACTCAGTGATGAAGTGCGCATCGCCTTTGACGCCACCTCCGCCTATGTCCACAAGGAAAACTCGGACAAGCTGACGGCACTCGGCGTGATGATGATCGATCTCACGCCGGCCGCGATCGGACCTTATTGCGTGCCGCCGATCAACCTCAGACAACACGCCGGCCGACGCGAGCCCAACGTCAACATGGTGACCTGCGGTGGCCAGGCGACGATCCCCATGGTCTACGCCGTATCGCGCGTGCAGAAGGTGCGCTATGCCGAGATCGTGGCCACCGTGGCCTCAAAATCGGTCGGCCCCGGCACACGCAAGAACATCGACGAGTTCACGCGCACCACGGCGGCCGCGGTCGCCGCGATCGGCGGCGCCGACCAGGGCAAGGCGATTATCGTGATCAATCCAGCCGAACCGCCGTTGATGATGCGCGACACCATCCATTGCCTGACCGTCGATACCCCGGACCAAGCCGCGATCGAACGGTCCGTGCACGAGATGATCGCCGAGGTGCAGAAATACGTGCCCGGCTATCGTCTCAAGAACGGCCCGGTGTTCGACGGCAAGCGCGTCACCACCTACGTCGAAGTCGAAGGCCTCGGCGACTTCCTGCCGAAATACGCCGGCAACCTCGACATCATGACCGCCTCGGCGGCCCGCACCGCGGAGATGTTCGCCGAGGAAATGCTGGCGGGGCGGCTCAGCTTCGAACCGGCCCTGGCCTGAGATGCACGACATCGCGCAACGAATACACGAGGCCGACACGCTCTGGAAACTGGGTGACGACAGGCTGAGCAGTGAGGACGGCGCGGGTGCCTATCGGCTGTACACGCAGGCGCACGACCTCGTTACCGACTGCCCGTCCCTGCATCTGCAGGCCCACCGCCGGCTGCGCCGGGTATCCGCCCGACACGGTCATCGTTTCGAACAGCTGACGGACAGCGCCTTGATCGCGCTCGCACCACTGGGCGTATTCGAGTTGATCGCCTGGTTCAAGCGTTCATCCAGCGCCGCAGACCAGGCCTGCAAACGCGCGGCCTGAACGCGCACGACTTCACGGAGCCATAACATGAGTCCCCTCAAAGGCAGGAAAATCACGGTTCATGACATGTCGCTGCGCGACGGCATGCACCCCAAGCGCCACCAGATCACGATCGAGCAGATGAAGACGATCGCCACGGGACTCGACGAAGCCGGCGTGCCGCTGATCGAGATCACTCATGGCGACGGACTCGGCGGCGAATCGGTCAACTACGGCTTTCCGGCCGCCAGCGACGAGGAATACCTGCGTGCGGTGATCCCGCTGCTGAAGACCGCCAAGGTCTCGGCCCTGCTGCTGCCCGGCATCGGCACCGTGGACCATCTGCGCATGGCCGCGGACTGCGGTGTCACCACGATCCGCGTCGCCACGCATTGCACCGAGGCCGACGTCTCCGAACAGCACATCGCGCTGGGCCGGCAGATGGGGCTCGATACCGTGGGCTTTCTGATGATGGCGCACATGATCGAGCCGCAGAAGCTGCTCGAACAGGCTTTGCTGATGGAGTCCTACGGTGCCAACTGCATCTATGCCACCGACAGCGCCGGCTACATGCTGCCGGGCGACGTGAAGACGCGCATTGGCCTGCTGCGCGAAAAGCTCAAGCCCGAGACCGAGCTCGGCTTCCACGGCCATCACAATCTTTCGATGGGCGTGGCCAACTCGATCGCGGCCGTCGAGTGTGGCGCCAACCGCATCGACGCCGCCTGTGGCGGCCTCGGCGCCGGCGCCGGCAATACGCCGATGGAAGTGTTCGTGGCGGTCTGCGAGCGCATGGGCATCGAAACCGGCGTGGACGTGTTCAAGATCTCCGACGTGGCCGAGGATCTGATCCTGCCGATTCTCGATTTTCCGATCCGGATCGACCGCAACGCCCTCACGCTGGGTTTCGCCGGCGTGTATTCCTCGTTTCTGCTGTTCGCGCAGCGCGCCGAGAAGAAATACGGCATTTCGGCCCGGGAAATCCTGCTGGACCTCGGCCGGCGCGGCATGGTCGGCGGCCAGGAGGACATGATCGAGGACGCGGCGCTGACGATGGCACGCGAACGCGGTCTGCTCAGCCCGTCCGCTGTCTAGGCCTGAGGCGATGCGTATCGCAGAGGCGGAGGTCGTGATCGACGCCCCGATCGGACAGGTCTGGGACGCGATTCTCGATATCGACCGCTATCCCGAATGGAATCCGTTCACGCCGAAGGTGGATTGTCCCGGCGGCCCGCGCGTGGGTGCACCGATCCGTCTGCATGTGCGCTGGGGCAACGGCAAGGCGATGATCTCGCCGGAACGGGTCGTTCGCGTCGACCCGCCGGCCACCGATTCCGACGGCGTGCTGCGCGGAGTGTACGGCTACAACTTCGGCACCCTCGCCGCCACGCTCAATCTGGTGCGCAGTGAGCGCCTGCAGATCGTGGAAGCCGAAGCGGACCGCCGGACACGGTATCGCACGCGCATCAGGCTCACCGGCCTGCTGTCCGGACTGACGCCGATCGCGCAGGTGCAGGACGGCTTCGATCGGCAGACCGCCGCGCTCAAAATCTACTGCGAAACCGCAAGTTGATTGCGGCAGTCCAACGTTCACGTCGGGTCACTTCACAACGCCGCTTCGCGGCCCTTTGTGAGCGGCTGTCGCCGAACCGCAACAAACAGCCGCAACAATCCCCGGCCTCGCTTCGAGCGTATGCCGCCCGAAGCTGACTTCGGCCAATTGGGGGAATCCAGAAAATGCCGCATTCCAGGAAGGCGCTGCTCGGCGCCGTATTCGTTTCGCTATCCGCTCTGCTCGCCGCCTGTGACGGCGACGATGGTTCAAACGGCGCCGATGGCGCACCCGGTGCCGATGGTTCGAACGGGACGCCCGGTGCTCCGGGAACACCCGGCTCCAGTGGCAACGACGGCCTGGATAGTCTGATCCGCCAGATCGCACTGTCCTCCGGCAATGCCAATTGCCCGAGCGGCGGCACGCGCATCGATTCCGGACTGGACAGCGACGACGATGGCGAGCTCGACGACGCCGAAGTCATGGACACGTCCTATGTCTGCGTCGCCGGCACCGACATGAATTTCAACCGCATCGCCGTACTGCCGGTCTGCCTGCAGGACGATGCGAGCTGCGACAGCGACGACGGCACGGCTGCGGAGATCGTGGCCGCCAGCACCGACGGCCGCACCCTGATCTATTCCGACAGCCCGGGCGAACGCATCGGCTTCGTCGACATCAGCAATCCCGAAGCGCCGTTGGCGATCGGCACGCTGGACCTCGCCGGTGAACCGACCTCGGTGGCCGTGCTCGGACCCTATGCTCTGGTTGGCGTGAACACTGCCGCCGATTTCGTGAACGTTTCCGGCCAACTCGACGTGGTCGACATCGCCACGCAGACGATCCTGCGTTCGATCGACGTTGGCGGCCAACCGGACTCGGTTGCCGTCAGCCCGGACGGTGCCTACGCCGCCGTGGTGATCGAAAACGAGCGTGACGAAGATCTCGGTGACGGCGCACCGCCGCAGCTTCCTGCGGGCAGCCTGGTGATCGTGGATCTCCTCGGTTCACCGGCCGGGTGGACCACGCGCACGGTGTCGATGGTGGGCGTCGCCGACCTCTATGCCGCCGATCCGGAACCGGAATACGTCGACATCAACGAGCACAACATCGCGGTTGTAACGCTGCAGGAAAACAACCACATCGTGCTGGTCGATCTCAGCAACGGCAGCATCGTCAATGATTTCAGCGCCGGCACGGTGGACCTCGACCAGATCGACGCAACCGAGGAAGAGCCCGCGTTGATCTCGCAGACCGAGTCCCTGTCCGCGATCCCGCGCGAACCGGACGGCGTGACCTGGATCGGCAATGAGCTGTTCGTCACTGCCGACGAAGGCGATCTTGACGGCGGCAGCCGTGGCTTCACGGTGTTCAACACCGCAGGCGAGGTCGTGTTCGAGGCCGGCAATGCGCTGGACCACATCGTGGCGCGCATCGGCCACTACCCGGACGCGCGTTCCGAGAACAAGGGCAACGAACCGGAGAACGCCGAGTTCGGCCGTTACGGCAACAACAACTTCCTGTTCGTGGCCTCGGAACGCTCCAGCGTGATCTTCGTCTACGACGTTGCCGACCCGGTCAATCCGGTCTACAAGCAGGTGCTGCCGGCCGGTCTCGGTCCCGAGGGCGTGCTCGCGATCCCGTCGCGCAATTTGCTGATCGCCGCAAGCGAAGAAGACTCGCGTGACGACAAGTTCCGTTCGGTGCTCAACATCTATCGCTACGACGTCTCCTATCCGGCCTACCCGACGATCGCCTCGGCCGACCGTGAAGACGGAACCCCGATCGCCTGGAGCGCCATGTCGGGCCTGGCGGCAGACCCGCTGAACGCAGACACGCTCTACGCCATCGAGGACAGCTACTACGCCCGGAACCGCATCTTTAAGCTGGATGTCAGCACGGTCCCGGCACGTCTGACTACGGAAACACCGATCAGCGACGCCGGCGACGTCTTTGCCTCCATCGATACCGTGGATCTGGCCGATGCCTCGGTCGACGATGACGATGCAACACGCGTCTCGGTGTTCGACGAGGCCGACCTTGCCGCCCTGATCAATGACGACAAGACCGTCAACATCGATCCCGAAGGCATCGCGGTGGCCAGCGACGGCGGATTCTGGGTCGCGTCCGAAGGCGCCGGCACGGTCGGCGACGACGGCCAGCCCGTCAACAGCCTCAACTTCCTGTTCAAGACCAACGCCAACGGCGTGATCGAGCAGGTCATCACGCTGCCGGACGAGGTCAACGCCAAGCAGATCCGCTTCGGCTTCGAGGGCGTCGCCGAATACAACGGTTCGGTCTACGTCGCCTTCCAGCGTGTCTGGGCCGGTGACGACAATGTGCGGCTCGGTGTCTACGACACCGTCGCGCAAACCTGGTCGTTCCTTTACTACGAACTGGACGCGGTGGAATCGCAGTTCGGCGGATGGGTCGGCCTGTCCGACATCAGCTCGCTCGGCGATGGCCGCTTCCTCATCGTGGAACGCGACAATCAGGGCGGGCCGGATGCCGCGATCAAGCGCCTGTACAGCATCGACGTGACCGGCCTGGCAGCCGACAGCCTCGTCAGCAAGACCCTGGTCCGTGACCTGATGCCCGACCTCGTCGCGGTCGGTGGCCCGGTGCCCGAGAAGATCGAAGGTTCGGCATTCACGCTCGACGGCAAGGTCTACATCGTCAACGACAATGACGGCGTCGATGACAACAACGGCGAAACCGAGCTGTTGAACCTGGGCGCGATCCTCGACTGATCGAGCCAGATGCACAGCCCCGGAGACGGCCTCGCCGCTCCGGGGCTTTTTCGTTTCAGCGGCAAAGACGCAGGCGCCGATACCGGATCAGTGCAAGAACCACCATGAACGCCAGCCCCCACGATCCGGTGCTGCCACCATCGCTGAGGCTTTCATCGTCGTTGTCCTGAACGCTCACCGCCATCTCGCTCTTCTCACCGAGCACCGCCCCCAGCGGATGCGTCAAGACAATGCTGAAGTCTTCCTGATCCTCGGGCACCGAATCGTCCAGCAGCAAGACCTCGATCGTGCGCGGCGTATCGTCCCCATCCGCCCAGTACAGCGTGCCGCCACTTTCCAGGAAATCCGTTCCGCCATGTGCAGTCCCGTCACGCACCAGGTAGCGAACGCTGAGCGCGCCGCTGCCACCCACGCGGATGACCTGTGCGCTGGCGCGCACATCGCCTTCGTCGACAAGCAGCCGGTCGCTTGCCAACTCGATACGCCCCAGCTTCCACCGCGTCGTCGCCGAAGCCTCGACGTCGCCCGCACTCGCGATAATCGTGTCCTCGCCGGTGATTTGCCCGATCCAGCAAAATTCAGCCTGACCCGCGTCATCCGTAAGCACGGTCGCGCCGCCCGGATTGACACCGCGCAGTTCGAAGTGGATCGGCAGCTGCGCGAGACCCAGATCGTTCTGTCCGCCATCGTAGGCAGACGCGAGCACGCAGGCCTGATCCTTGACGTAGAACGACTCGCCCAGGGCCGACAGCGAAATCCCGGTCAATCGGTCGTTGTCTTCAATTTCGATGCTCGCGCTGGCGATCTCTCCCAGTTCGGCGTCGTCGGCATTGGTAAGTCTCAGGCCGAAGGTTTCAGTACTTTCGATGTAGGCATCGTCGATCAAACGCACCTCAATGGATTTGTCTTCGAGATCGCCGGCTTCCCAGGCCAGCTCCCCGGTCACCGGCGCGTAATCCACATCTGCGGCCGCGCTGCCGGCCACGCTCTCGAAACCCACGCGCGCGGCGAGACGGGCGCTGCCCACGCGGTGAACCTTCACGCTGAATAGACCCTCGTTCTCCAGCACGGAAAACGTGGCGGCATCGAGTTGCAGCACGGATCGATCGGTCCAGGTCACCGTCGTCGTATCCGAATAGCTCCCCACGGAGGCCGTGACCATATCATCGCCGACCTCGGTGCCCAGCCAGCAATATTCGGCGACGCCGGTTTCATCGGTTCGGTCGCTGCCCAACTGCGGATGCACGCCGGTAATCACGAAATCGGCGCGGATGTCACGCAGCGGACCTTCATCCTCGTCGATCACCGCGGCCACCACGCATGCCGCGCGGTCGACGATCGCCGCTTGCGATTCCCGGGACAGGACGACCTGCGACACCGCCGCAACCGGAGACAGGGAGTAGCCGCCCGGATAGCCATAGGACTCATCCACGGAAAATCCATAGACGAAGATGCCGGCCACGCCCTCGCGCAAATCGTGACCGCCCGCCTCGATCTCGAGCTGCGCATACGAGTAAGCCTCTCCCGGTATGACATTGAACTCGTCCGGGTCGATCAAGTTGCCATCGAGCCGCAAGCGACCCACTTCCTCGGTCCGGGCCACGATATTGACGAAATTGACGGGGAACCCCTGTGGGGGTGTGGCGAAGGTGTAGCGATCCAGAAACTGCTCGAATGGCGGCACCAACATCATGAACGGGTCCGAAACGATGCCGTCGTACTCGGTGCTGTTGGAATACTGCACGACCAGCACCGGTTCGGTCGCATCGATCTGGCCGGGGCCCTTGATATCGGTCTGCACGAACTCGCCACGGTCAAGAACCGCAATCTGGCGATCATTCAAACGCACGATCGTGCCGTCGGTCGCCGCGAGAATGCGAAAGGTGTCGCCACGCATGCGCGTCGCCAAGGGAGCGGTCAGAAATCGACTGCCCCAGGCCTCGGTCGACGGCAGTTGTTCGACGATGAAATCACAGAAGTCATACTGGCTTGTGGGAATGTTCGCGCATTCGTGTCCGCCATAGACCGCCACGGGCTGGCCCGCCGAAATCTGCGTGCCACTCACGTCGCCGGTTCCACAGCTGCGATGGCGATAGACCTGGCCGGCGTTGAGCATGATCCGGACGTCATCGCCACAGGGGTCCAGCGGCGAAGCCTCGATCTCGACCAAGGTGTTGTCGACGGAGCCGACAATCAGATACTGCGACTCCGAAATGTCGGTCTCGGATGCATTGCTGTCCGAATATCCGACGACGATGTAGTCGGTTCCCAGAGCATCGTCCGGCAGCCCCAGGTAGGCGTCGGTCGTAAAGACTTCCTGGCTCAGGCCATAGACCGAGATTTCTCGATCGGCACGGACGCGAATGCCGCGCTCCACGACCTCATCGCTCTCCGGCAGATCGACGGCCGCTGGCAGCGGCACCCTGACCGCCGTGCCCGGCTCCACGGGAACGGACTCGGTGAAGCCCAGCCCCGGAATCTCGACGTTGGCGATGGTCGCCTCATCGCCGCTGATGAACAGCGAATACTCGGTTGGATCATCGTCGTCGTATCCAAACGGGAAACCGAGCCAGAAATCGAGTCCTTTTGAATCCCTTTCCGCCTGCGCTCCGCACCAGCTCGGCACCATCATGAAGCCAGCGCACAGCACGCATAGCGCCCCCGCGCTCCTGGAGAATTTCGCCCTGCCCGCACGTCTTCCGGGCCCTGCCGCTGCGATACCGGCGTTCCGATTCATCATCCCCCCTGTTCGTGGTCTCCGCCCCGTTCCATCCAGGCTTCGCTTCAGTATCGCTGTGGAGCATCAGGAGGCTTGTCACCTCTCTTGGTGACTGAAATGTCGGATTTTCTTGTCAGTGATTTCCTACAGGATTCGAGGGCAACCCGGTGGGCGTTCGCGAGCGTTCGAGCGGGCTTTCGGGCCGAAAAATGAAAACGCCGCCCGCAGGCGGCGCAATCAGGACGTCGAAAAATTAGCGCAGATAGATGCAACAATTCGGATTGGCGACCAGCGACCGCGCGCGCGCGTCGGCCTGAGTGATCTCGGCGCGACTCAGCTGGCGTTGCAGATCGCGCAGCAACTGCGAGGCCTGCACCTCCTGACCGAAGGCTTCGGAAACGATCTGGTAGGCGCGCAGGTAGACATAGGCTTCCTGCTTGTCGGTCGACTCCATTTCGCCATTGAGATAGGCCGCGGCCAAGTGCCAGAGTGCGTTGGCGCTGCCGTTCTCCTGAGCCTGGTGCAACCAGGCCGCCTGGCGTTCACGCAGGTTCTTCGTCTCGGTCTGGGCGTGGACGTTGCAGGAACGCAGTTCCTTCTCGCGGCAGATGTCGTCCGGCGGGAGCTGGAACACCATCGATTCCATGGCCTCCACCGAGCCACGATCGGCCGCAGCCGCCATGACCTCGTAGTAGCGATCGCGCACCTTGGCATTGATCCCTTCGCAACGCGCATAGCGGCGGCGCAGTTCTGCGGCCGTCCACTCGGGGTCTGTTGCGCTGCCGGCCCATTGGCGCGTCTTCTGGGCGCTTTCGATGCTGGTCTTCAAGGCATGCGGCGTCGCGTCGAACTGGCTGCATTCCATCAGCACCAGCCCCAGCTGATACATCGCATCCGCATTTCCGGCTTTGGCTTCCGCGTACTTTTCCGTGTAGAAGGCATTCAGCGGGCCCAGCGGAAGTTGCGCACGACGCCGTACGACAACCTGCGCCGGACGGGGCGGCGCCAGACTGACCGCGGCGCGGGACGCGGACTGCACCGCTGGCTTGACCGAGCCCGGTGCGCTTGCCCGCGCAACTGCAGACTGGGATTCAGCGCGGCTGACCGGTTCCCGCTCCTCGGTCGGGGAGGATGTCCCCGTCGCGGAATGAACCGGCGCAGTGACCGCGCGCGGGTTTGGCGAGACGCTGCCCGGACCATCCAACCGATGCGGAAGCGTACATCCCACCATCAGCAAGGCCGGCGCGATCAGCGCACTTGCTGTGAACCAGCTTTTTGTTGTGTACAACGCCCCCTCCCGAATGGCAGCGATCCTGCCGCCAAAAATTGCCGCGACCCTCTCCACCGCCTTCGCGTTCGCCCAGCGCGAAGTGAAGCAGGTCGACAGCTTATGCGTACCGCCCGTCGTCAGCAAAGATCGATGCTGTGGTGAATTATCCGGCAAGCCTGCCGCGATCGCCTTGTCTTTTTCCGACAGGACGATGTCCGCCCCTGTCGGCCGGCTGCTCCGAAACGCACACACCGCTACGCGGTCGTTGGCTGCGATATTCATGACGAATCTCCTTGCGCTTTCCCTGTTGCCCGATTGGCTTTTCGATCAAGCCCTGCTGCCTCGCTGCCCGTTGTGGCCGGGAACAGCGGCGGCGCGGAACCGATCAAACGGGCTGGCATTGAGATTCAATCGCTCATACCGACGAACGGTAGCGATGAACGGCATGGAAACGGTGCGGCGTATTAAATGCCTGAATTGCGCGTGGGCGACTTCCTGCTTTGCCTGTAGGAAAACCTTTACCGGGCTGTCGGACGCGCGCTACAGCAGGAAAACCAATGCGCTGGCGAGGCAGCGAAGGCCACCATGCTGGCAAGAGAAAACCCGCCGCAGCCATGAGCCGGGCGGGTTCTGTCTCAGGCCCGGATTCAGAGCGCGAACTGCCTCGTGAAGGCCTCGGCGAAGGCGCCGAACTGGTCGGCCGGCAGGTCGTTGATGCCCGCCGCCGCGGCACGCCCCCCCCCAGTCGGGAACTGGCGACACAGCTCGTCTGCGCCGGTCTTGCGGTTCAATGGTGCGCGCACGCTGATCAGGTAGTTGCCATCCGCCTTTTCCGTGAGTACGGCATGCGCACGGTCCGGTGACTGGTTGGCGAGGTCGTTGCTGTAGACCCCACTGACGCGGCGCGCCCAGGCCTCGCACGGCAGGATGAACAGCGCTGCCTGCTCGGTGGACGTGGATTCCGGCTGGGTCGATTCGGCCTTGCCCATGTCGGTCTTGTAACCGTCTTCGAGCTTGCCGAACGCGTCCTTGGCGTCCTCCATGAACGTGAACGGCGTCAGGTAACGACTGACGTGACGGTACAACTCCTCCGGCGTGAAGTGCAGATCCTCGATCTTCTCGCCGTAGCCGTTGTAGTTCATGTACGTGCCGAGATCCTCCAGCTTGCGCAGCTGCGTTTCGGACAGGTCCATGTGACGCGCCATGGTCTCGGCGCTGGCTTTGAGGTTGTCGCCGAAAGCGCCGACGATCGCCCAGGCCAGAAAACGGTTCTTGAGGTGGCCGTTGACCAGCAGCGAGGTACACACATCCGAAGCCTCGTTGATGATCGCGGTGAGGCCCGTACTAACGGGGATGTCACCGGCGAAGTGATGGTCCACGTAGAACACGCTGGCGCCGGCCTGGAGTACCCGCTCCAGACCGGCGCGGTTCTTGTCCAGCGACACGTCCAGCACCGTGACCTGGTCTCCGGCCTCGGCGTCAACCCGGTCCATCAGCGCAATGTCGCGCTTGACCCCGGTCACCAGTGTGGCTTCGTGCGGCTCGGCCAGACGCAACTGGGCCAGTGCGCAGATCCCGTCGGCATCACCATTGAAGACGTCGATCCGGGCCATCTCAGCCCCCGTTCGACTGGTAGTACTCCATGAGGATCTTGGCGACTTCCGGACGCGAAAATTCCGGCGGCGGCGCAAGACCGTTGCCGAGCATCTCGCGCACCTTGGTGCCGGACAGGGCAATGAAGTCTTCCTTGGTATGGTCCGGGGCCTCGCGCATCATAACCACGCGGCCCAGCTTCTTGGAGAACGCGGTGTTGTCGGCGCGGAAAATCTCGATCTCCAGCGCACCGGCCGGAACCTTCTCGTCGAAGATGGTCTGCGCGTCGAAGGCACCGTAGTAGTCGCCGACGCCGGCGTGATCGCGGCCGACGATGAGGTAGCTGCAGCCCATGTTCTGGCGGAATACGGCATGCAGCACGGCTTCGCGCGGGCCGGCGTAGAGCATGTCGAAACCGTAGCCGGTGATCATCACCGTGTTCTCGGGGAAGTAGTTGTCGACCATGGTGCGGATGCAGGCATCACGCACATTGGCGGGGATGTCGCCCTTCTTGAGCTTGCCGAGCAGCATGTGGATGACGATACCGTCCGCCTCCAGACGCTCCTGCGCCATACGGCAAAGTTCTTCATGCGCGCGATGCATCGGGTTGCGGGTCTGGAAGGCCACGACCTTGTTCCAGCCGCGCTTGGCGATTTCCTCTCGAATCTCCACGGCGGTACGGAAGGTACCGGGGAAATCCTTGGCGAAGTAGCTGTAGCTCAGCACCTGGATCGGCCCGGACAGCAGGGTATTGCCCTGGCCAAGGAAGGTCTGCACACCGGGATGGCTTTCGTCGAGATTGCCGAAGATCTCCAGCGCCATCTCGCGCAGTTCTTCGTCGCTCACGGTTTCGACTGCCTGCACGTCCATGATCGCCAGCACCGGATTGCCCTCGACATTGGGATCGCGCAGCGCCAGCTTGCCCGGTTTCACGCCGGCTTCCTGGGTGAGGTTGACGATCGGAACCGGCCAGAACAGGCCGTCGGTCGTCTTGAGATTCTGGGCGACCGACAGCGCGTCCGCCTTGTTCATGTAGCCGGTGAGCGGGTTGAAGTAGCCACCGCCCATCATCACCGCGTTGGCGGCAGCGGCGGAGCTGATGAGCAGGCTGGGCAGGGATTCGGCTTCGGCGAGCAGCGCGGCGCGCTGCGCATCGTCCGCGACGTACAGCGGATTGAGGGTTTCGGAACCGTGAGGTTTGATCATTGTCGTGTGTCCGTTATCTGGAATTGGGTAGCGCGGTGCGCAGATTCAAAGGGGCAGGATGCCGCGGTCCTTCAGCAGCGACAGCATCGCCTCGACTTCGTCCTCCAGCGACATTTCGTGGCTGGGAAGCACGATCTCAGGCGCGGTCGGCGCCTCGTACGGATCGTCGATACCGGTGAAATTCTTGATCTGGCCGGCACGCGCCTTCTTGTAGAGTCCCTTGGGGTCGCGCTTCTCGGCTTCCGCAAGCGGTACATCGACATAGGCTTCGATGAAATCCATCTCGCCGGCCACATGCAGTTCGCGCACGGTGTCACGGTCGGCACGGTACGGGCTGACGAAGCTGGACAGCACGATCACGCCGGCATCCACAAACAGCTTGGCGATCTCGCCGATGCGACGGATGTTCTCGGCGCGATCCTCGGCGGAGAAGCCCAAGTTCTTGTTGATGCCCAGACGCACATTGTCACCGTCCAGGCGGTACACCAGCCGGCCCTGCGCATGCAGCGCCTTTTCCAGCGCCACGGCCACAGTGCTCTTGCCGGAGCCGGACAGGCCGGTAAACCAGATGGTCGCGCCCTTCTGGCCCAGCAGCTTGTTACGGTCGGCACGGGTGACTTCACCTTCGTGCCAGAAAACGTTGGTCGCCTTTTGTTCGGTCATCGCCCTTTCATACCTTGTGCAGTGAGGATCGCAGGCATCGCCGGATCAACGGCGACAAGCGGAACCGGATTCTAGGCTTCGCAGATCCATAAGAAAAATATATTATTACGATAACTGCGTTCTCATTTATATATATCTGGTCTCTTTGGCGACACCGCAGCATGAATCTCAATCATCTGGCGATCTTCAGGGCGGTGGCCGCCAATGGCAGTGTGTCCGCCGGCGCGCGACAGCTGCACATCAGCCAGTCCGCCGTGTCCAAACAGCTCGGCGAATTCGAGCAGACCTTGGGCATGGTGCTGTTCGACCGCATGCCACGCGGCATGCGCATGACCGAGGCCGGACGCCTGCTGTTGGGTTATGCCAACCGCCTGTTCACGATCGAGGCGGAGGCCGAACACGCGCTCGGGGATCTGCAGCAGCTGGCGCGCGGCCGTATCGCGATCGGCGCCAGCCGGACCATCGGCGCCTATCTGCTGCCGCGGGTGCTGGCCGAATTCCGGCGCCGCTATCCGGATGTGGACTTGTCGCTGACGGTGGAGGCCACCGACAGCATCGAAAGCAAACTCCTCGCCGGCGAGATCGACATCGGTTTTGCCGAGGGCACCATCAGCCGCGATCTGCTCTATTACACCGAGTTCGCCGAGGACGAACTGGTGCTGATCGCGGCGCCCGGCCACCCGGTTATGGCACGTGCGCCCCTGCCCGTGTCCGCGCTGGTGGACTATCCGCTGCTGATGCACGAAGTGGGCTCCGGTACGCGCGCCGTCACCGAACAGGCCCTGGCCAGCCGACGCATCGAGGTTCGTCCGGCGATGACGCTGGCGAGTACCGAGGCGCTGAAGCAGACCGTGGCCACCGGCATCGGCCTGGCCATCCTCTCGGCGCAGGCGATCCGTACCGAACTGGAGGCGCGCAGCCTGGCCGTGGTGCCGATCAAAGGCTTGCGCCTGCGCCGCCCGCTGTATCGCGTGGAGCTGCGAAACGCATGGCCGAGTCCGGCGCTCGAAGCCTTTCTGGGCTTGATGCACGAGCTGGGCTGATGATCCTGTCTATACTCTGGAATCGACACCCGACATCGTTAGTCCTTCTCATGAAATGCAGCGCCCGCAAGCTCAGATTTCGCCCGGCCGTCCGCGCCGGGTTAGTTCTGGGCATACTCGCCTTCAGCGGCGCAGCGGCCGTCCAGGAGTCACCGATGCAACAGCAGACCACCGGCACATTCGATGTGAAGATGAGCCCGCAAAGCGACGACGGCGGAGCCGCGGCGATCGCTCGCATGGTGCTGGACAAGCAGTTTCACGGCGCGCTGGACGCGCACAGCGACGGCCAGATGCTCGCCTACAGCACCGAGACTCCGGGCTCCGCAGGCTATGTGGCGATCGAGAAAGTCACCGGCACACTGGAGGGTCGCAACGGCAGCTTCGCGCTACAGCACAGCGGCATCATGAATCGCGGCCAGCCGCAGCTGAGCCTGCAGGTCATTCCCGACTCCGGCAGCGGTGAACTGAGCGGCCTCAGCGGCACCATGAACATTCGCATCGAGGACGGTCAGCACTACTACGATTTCGGGTATTCACTGCCCTGAGTCTTATGGGGCCTAAGTAGTGCGTCCATGAGACAACTGCGGATGTAGCGCGTGAGCCGAGCGGGTGAGCGGCCCCCTTCTCCCTTCGGGAGAAGGGCTGGGGATGAAGGCGCTCTTCGCCCTGTGGCCTAGCGCGGAGCCTTGAAAAGCGCCCTCACCCCGGCCCTCTCCCAGAGGGAGAGGGAGAAAATCGTTCTTGGCGATACCCCTAATTATCAAGTGGGTGGACTACTAGCAAGCCCAAGGGAAGCTCTGCATAACCGTCGCGACCGAAGGCAGGTCGCGTTAGGACGGAGCGCAGAAACCGGAGCATACAAGGGGAAATGTGAGGATTTCGAGCACCGCCCTAACGCGAGATGCCGAGCGCAGTAGGTTATGCAGAGCTTCCTAACAAGACTCGTCCTGCCAATCCAACTGGTAGTCGGCCGGCTCATCCAGATCGCCGCCGTTCCAGTGAATCACCGCGCTGCGTCGCTTGCGACTCACCGGTGGTCCTTCGCAAGCGTCCTCGACGACGCGTCCGAAGCGCTGCAGAACCTGCACCGTCTCGGGATCGATCCGCAGCAGACTGGCGGCACCGGTGCTGACGCCCATCTGGTAGGCATCGGCCCGTAGCAGCAATTCCTGGCGCCCATCTCCGTCCACATCCGGCGCGGCAACGATGAAGTGGCCATCCTGCCCCTGCAGCCGGTAGCGGGCCTGCAAGCGGTCGCCGACATAACGCAGCAATTCCGCCGGCTGTTCGCCCTGCACGTTGTGCGCGGCGCGCGGACCGCCCGCTTGCAGCAGTAGCAGGGTTTCGTCGACACCGGCCTGGGTGAAGCTGCCGCGCACGCCGGAGGTGATCGTCGCGTCCCGCCGGTGCCCCAGCACGCTGTCGATCACGTGTGCCTGGTCGATGTCCTCGGGAACATCCAGCGCCTGCGGCGCGGTTCCGAAGTCGATGACGCGGCCAGCCGCAGATTCGGGCGACCGCCCAAGAAGCGGACTGTAGCGGCCATTGCGATAGCGATAGAGACGCTCGGCTCCCGGCCCGCTGGCGATCAGTTCCACGAAGCTGGAGGACGTGCCGGCCTGCAAGCGAACATCTTCGGCCCGCGTTTCGAAAATTCTGGGGGGGCCGTCGTCGTCTCCCGGCGCGGTAGCGAGAAATCCCCACCACGGCGTGGCTCCGGTGTTGCGCAGGCAGGCATCCCGACCGGCCACCAACCAGTCGGGCGTGCCGTCCTGATTGAAATCGACGCGCCGCACTTCGAGTTCGAGTGCATCCAGCCGTATTTCACCCGAGGCCTCGTCGGTCGCACAGGCGAGCACCTGCTCGTCGACCGACAGACCATCGCGTATCGATGACGGAAGGCCCGGCTTCGAGGGCGCCGGCACGGGCTCGGCGGCATCGCAGGCATTCAGGCCGACGAGCAGCGTGCCACCAAGGACGATCAAGCCTGCGGTCCGCTTGCGCCCCTCAGCAAGCATGCGGGATCGCAGCCTCAGTGGGCCGCTCCGTCGAAGCGACCATCCAGCAGATCACCGACCCATCGATCGATGGTCGCGGAGGAGGCTTCGATATGCACGTGCTCGCCGGTCGAATGCCCGGTGGTGCCCTGGATTCCAACGGCATCACCGTAGTTCACCCGAACTCCGGCGGACACGTCCACGCGCGTCATGTGGAACAGATAGACCAGCCCGCCATCGTCGCCGCGCAGCACCACGGCGTTGCCGGCCGTGCCCATCGGGCCGGCGCTGACCACCTCCCCGCTGACCGGTGCCGGGATGGTCTGCGTGTTGTGGGCCTGGCCGGCATGCGCGATCGTGACGTCGCGCACTTCCAGCGTCTGCCCTTCGCGCACCTGGGTCTGATAGTCGTGATGCGGTCGCAACTGGCTCGCATCGGTGATGCGAACGGTGCCCCCGCCGGTGGAATAGACGGTGTAAGGATCGTATTCGGGCGCGGCGCCCGGTGCGTTCGGTGCTGGCGCCGCATCGGCGGCGAACAGCGCGCGGCCGGTCGCGTCATCCAGCAGCCCGGTCGCGTTCAGACCATTGGCCTGCTGAAAGTCGCTGATCGCCGCGGCGGTGTCGGGGCCGAACTGGCCATCCACAAAACCGGCGCCGTGACCGTAGCCGCGGTCCATCAATTGCTGCTGCACGGCGCTGACGCCGCCGTACAGCCGCGAAGCCACCGCCGAGGTCGCCTCACCGGAGGTGATCCGGCCATCGCTGTTGAAGTCCAGACCGCTGTTCTGGGTGTAGGCCGCGGTGCCCTGCGAAAACAGCACCGCCTCGGGATCCGGACGCGCCGTGCCGGACAGCACCGAGGTGTAGACGCCTTCGAGGGAACCGAGCTGCCCCTCATATTGCCGGAAGTACTGCTCGACTACGGACAGTTGCTGTGTGGCCGTCATGCCTTTCAGCTCGGCCACGCTGGTGCCCAGACCGCGAGCGGTGCTCGGCAGGAACTGGATCAGTCCGGTGGCGTCGCTGACCGGATTCTGTACGCTGGGCGAGAAGCTGCCGCCGGTCTCGAAGCTCATCACCGCCATCAGGTATTCCGGGCGCGTATCCAGACGTTGCGCCATGGCCTCGACTTCAGCGATGAATTCCGGGGTGACATTGGCATTGCCGGCGACGCCGGCGATCTGTTCGTAGTTGAACTCACCGGCGGCGGGCGGTGCGTTCGGCGTACCGGTTTCCGGCGCCGGTACGGTGGGACCGTTCGGCGGCGCGGCGCTCGAACCCGGGACCACCAGCGTATCGCCGGGATAGATCAGATCCGGATTGGCGATGCCGTTGGCCGCGGCGATGGCAGCAGCCGAGCTGCCACGTTGGGCTGCGATCCCGGACAAGGTGTCACCGGGTTGAACGATATAGGTGGAGGCCGCGCCGCCGGACGGGCGATCACCCGCATCGACGGGCACATTGATCCGGTCATCGGGGTAGATCAGGTCCGGATTGCTGATCTGCGGATTGGCGGCAGTGAGATCGGACACACCAATTCCGTACTGCTGCGCGATCCCGGAAAGCGTCTCGCCCTGGCGCACCACGTGGGTCAGCTCGGCATTGGCCAGCTGTTCGCCGCCATCGAGATTGATCCGTTGCCCGACGAGGATTCGATCGGGGTCATCAATCTGCGGATTCGCAGCCAGCAGCGCGTCGACGCTGCTGCCGCTGCGGCTGGCGATGCCGGACAGTGTGTCGCCGGACTGAACCTCGTAGCTGCTGGTCATTCTTGCCTCCGCACGATCATCGCGGCTTTCGAAATCGACAATTCCCGATTTCCCGATTTGCGTTGAGTATTCAGAGGTGTCGATGCGGACTCAAGCTGGGAAAAACCCTAACGGCCATGCCACGAGCGCTTCCTGCAGAATGAATCTGCTTCGGCATCGCGCCGTGCGTGATTCAGGTCAAAGTTCGGTGGACCGTCCAGCGAGAGCCTGCGCAAACGCCTCGGAACGATAGAACGGCTCCAGATAGCGACGCAGCATCGGCTCCAGCATCTTCTTGCGCTTGAGCGCTTTTATCGCAGGCGGTGCGTAGCGCATCGCCTCGGCCATCATCAGCGCCGGCGTGATCCCGAATTCGTCCAGCAGTTCGCGCAAGCTGGTATCGCCGTATTTGTCGAAAAAGCCGTCCACGCCGGCATCGATCATGGCCGAGTAGAACGGCGTCAGGCGCAGCTCGTGCCAGTACTCGTAGCCGTTGACGAACAACTCCTCCAGGTCGAGTTCGCTGAAGTGCTCGCGGAACTCGGAGGCGCGGCGGTGCTTGAGGCGACTCCAGACATCCTGCGCCAGGTTGCGCAGGGCGTCATCGTCGAGGTGATCCAGCAGGAATTCGACACTGCGCCGCGAAGTCGTCTCGATGCTCTTCGACAGGTATTTCTTGAGCCCGTCCTCGACCGAGGCTTCGAGCTTGGGCGTGGCGCGATTGACCATGGCCTTGCCGAACTTGACCATCGATCCGGCACCCGGAAAGTTGCGGGTAAAGGCGTTGTCCGACAGATAGCCCTTGATGCCATACAGCAGCAGGTCCGACGCGAAGGCGGTGTAGACCGGCCCTGCCATCAGTTCGCGCAGCATCTTCTCGCGCAAGGAGCGCAGCTCCAGCACCTTGTCCACGGACTCTGCGAACCGCCGATCGGTCAGCAGATCGCCGAGCCGGGTTTTGTCATGGATCGGATGGGCATGCAGGCTGCGTGCGATTTCCCCGACCAGTTCGGGCAATCCGGCGCCGAAACGTACCTCCACGGCATAGGTGTGCGCCGTCGCCTTGATCGCTGCGGGCTTGACCATGTCCTTGACCTTGAGCCGTTCGGCATCCACCAGCAGGGTCGCGAGCTCCTGGCTCAGCCAGGTTTCCAGCGCGGCGCCGTCGATCTGCCCGATCACGAAGCGGGTATGCGCATCCAGCAGGCGGTCAGCGATATCACTGCCTGGACTTTTCTTGCGCGTGGCCATTGATTGCTTGCTCCCGATTGGCTGATTCCGTTCGCATGGCGTGCGTTGCGCGCCCGCCGGTCGAGGCAAGACAATAGCCGAATCCTCAGGCCGCCATTGGCAAAGCCCGTCCGGCGAACATACAGCGTGCCAGGCTTTCGCTGAGGTCCAGCACCAGGGTGGAACTCACCACGAACCGGGTGGCACTGATCTTCCAGGCACCACCTTCCTTGCGATACTCATCTTCGTAGTAGCCCGCGAACTGCGTGCAGCGCTGCGCCTGGGTATCGATCAGAAAATAGTGCAGCCCCCAGGTGCCGGCTGCCGCGGTATCGCCGAGCACCTGAATCTGCGGATTCACGCCGTGATGCATCTCCACCATGTGCTCATGGCAGCCGAGTTCACGGAACACCGCGGCCAGCGCGTCAGCATTGTCAAAACATCCGATGGCGCCATAGTCGATGTGCGCCGCGCCGTCGACGAAGCAGCCGCGCATTCCGTCCACGTCCTTGCGATCACAGCAAAACAGATAGCGCGCCTTGAGCGTGCGTATCGCCTCGACATCCTCAAGTGCCGCGATGCGGCGCAACAGATCCTGCTCCATGGGTTTCTCCTGGTCGGCATGCATGCGCGTCGCAGTTGAGCCCGCGGTGACGGCCGGCGAATCCCCCGTTTGGCTGAGGCGACAACCAATGCTTGCCGTCGGCGACCGGAAACAAAAAAAAGAAACCGGCGCACGCCGGTTTCTTTTTTGGGCCACCCCTCCCTGCCGCAGCTGCGATCAGTTGCGGGTATCCGTGGTCGAGGTCGTGCCACCACCGTCGTCGTCGTCGCCGAATACGGTGATCGCCATCCCGGTGATGGCAGCGGCGGAAACCGCCGCGCCGATCCCGGCTGCGGTGGCGCCGGACGTCGCGGCCGAACCACCGGCCAGTCCTCCCCCGCCGCCGATCGGCGGCGTCCACTCGCCAGCGAGAATGCCGGGCTGGCTGCTCAGCGGTTGCGGCGCGAATTGCGGCCCGCTGACAACAGCGTACTCGCCTGCATCCAGATTCAGAGTGCCGTTGGCATTGCTGAGCACGCCACCGCCTTCCTCCACGCCGAAGTAAAGATCGCCGGACTCGGCGTCGATCGCGCCGAGAATGATCGAACCGCGAATTCCCATCGTGGCGGCCACCGAAGCCACCCGGTAGCTATCCATGTCCCGGCGCCCCAGGGAATGGGTCACGGCGCGAAATGCGCCCTTCAGCAGACGGTAGTAGCTGCGGCCCGTCTCCGGCGCGGCCTCGCTGCTCGGCGCCTGATAGTCCTCGATCGCGAATTCCGCGTTTGGCCGCAGGTAAATCTCCTCACCATTGGTCATGCGCACGTAGAGGTAGCCGTTGCCACCGGTCGTCAGCACGTCCCCGCTTTCGACCGCGGAATTCTCGACCAGCTGGAGGTTCTGGCCGCCACGCTGCGCCGCGGCCCGGCCCCAGACCGAGACGACGGCACCTGCTTCAGCCCAGACCGGGGGCACGAACGCGAGCATCAACAGGCCCAGCGTGGCCGCAAAAAAACGATCCCTGATCCCGATGGTCATACGACCTTTTACACCTCTAGGAAACCACTCAAGCGCCCCCGCCACAGCGGCGAAAGCGACACGCTGAATCCCAGAATTCAGCGGCGCTACGCCGTGAGGCCCCCCAACCACAATATCCACAACAGAGAATACTGAATCACGCTGCCGGAAGCACGACTTTGTGGATGGGTCCGGGCCAAGCACCGGTCGACAGCTATCGCCCGCTGCCGTAGTCCCAACGCGGGCGCCGCTTCTGCAGGAAGGCCTCGATGCCCTCACGAGCCTCCGCCCCGCGAACGGCGCTGGTGAACAGCAGTCCGGCCTGCCGCGTGAATTCGGCATCCGGCTCGGCGACCAGACTGAGCAGCAAATGCTTGGTCAAGGCGTTGGCACGAGGCGCGCAGCGCATCACATCGGTGATCAGATCCGTCAGGCGATGTTGCAAGGCCTCTTCGCCGTCAAAAACGTCGTCCGCCATGCCGATCGCGGAGGCTTCCACGCCGTCGAACTGAGCGCTCGTCAGGCACAAGCGGCGCGCAACAGGCAAACCCACGCGCTCGACCAGATATGGGGCGATCTGGGCGGGCGGCAGGCCTCGGCTGGTCTCGGGCACCGAGAAGCGAGTCGCCCGGTGCGCCATGACGATATCGCCGACGCAGGCCAGCCCCAGGCCACCGCCCAGCACCGCGCCCTCGCAGACCACAATGACCACGGCAGGCGTGTCTCTCACCGCTTTGAGCAAGCGCGCCAATCCTTCGGAATATTCCAGCGCCGGATCCCGGCCCTCGGCATCCGCGCCCGCAAACACGGCGCGCAGGTCGGCTCCGGCGCAGAAGTGGCCTTGCGAACCCCGCAGTACAACCGCCCGCAGCTCCGGCAGTCCTGCAATCGCCGCAAACTGTCGAGTCAGTGTGGAGATCATCTCGGCGGTCAGCGCATTGCGCGCACTCGGCCGGTTCAGGGTGAGATAAAGAATTCCGTCCTCAAGGCGACTCAGGATGGCTTCGGAACTTCCGTCAGTCTCTGTCACGCGATGGTTCCTTGAAAAGCCGGCAAAGCGATACCGCGATATTGCGTTCTACACACTTCGGAAATCCTCTTCGGCGCGACCGCTTCCGGGCAGCGAAATATCTCTGACGAAAAAGGCCGCCCGTGGGCGGCCTCCATTGTTGACCTCAAAGCTTGAGGGCTCTGCTGAGCAGCGCTCAGCCCGGCCTCAAAGCTTTTCGGTCAGTTCCGGCACGATCTGGAACAGGTCGCCGACCAGGCCGAAGTCGGCCACCTCGAAGATCGGCGCGTCTTCGTCCTTGTTGATCGCAACGATCGTTCCGGCATCCTTGATGCCGGCCAGATGCTGGATCGCCCCGGAGATTCCGCAAGCCACGTACAGCGACGGCGCGATGATCTTGCCGGTCTGGCCGACCTGCATGTCGTTCGGCACGTAGCCGGAGTCGACCGCTGCGCGTGAGGCACCGACGCCGGCGCCCATCTTGTCCGCGAGCTTGAAGATGATCTCGAAGTTCTCGGAGCTGCCGAGCGCGCGACCACCGGAAACGACCTTGGGTGCCGACTGCAGGTCCGGACGATCCGACTTCTGCGCTTCCAGACCCACGTACCGGGTATGGGACGGCAGCGCCGCATCGACCGTCTTGGCCTCGACGGCGGCCGAACCACCGGCGGCCACCGCGGTGAACGACGCCAGACGCACCGTGGCGACGATCATCGGTTCGGCCGGAACCTCGACGGTCACGATGGCGTTGCCGGCGTAGATCGGGCGGTCGAAGCTGGTCGCGCCGTGCACGGCCATGATGTCCGAGACCTGCTGCACATCGAGCAGCGCGGAAACGCGCGGCGCGAGGTCCTTGCCAAAGGTGCCGCCCGGGAACAGCACGTGGCTGTATCCGCCCTTGGCGATTTCGACGATCTGCGGCGCGAGAATCGCAGCCATCGGCTTGGCGTTCTCGGCACGTTCAACGGTGTAGACCTTGGCAACGCCGTCCAGCGCGGCCGCCTGCGAGGCGACCTCACCGAGACTGTCGCCGAACAGCACGACCTCGATATCGCCGCCGATGCCCTGCGCAGCGGCCACAACCTTGCCGACACCCGCGTTCAATTTGCCTTCGGCGTGTTCGCCGACGATCAGAATCTTGCTCATTGCTTTCCTCTTTCGAATTTGAACGGGCGGCTCAGATCAGGCCCTTGGACTTCAGCGCTTCGACCAGTTCATCGACGCTCTTGACCATCACACCCTTGGAGCGCGACGGCGGCGGCGAGGTCTTGGTCACCTTGAGACCGGCACCCGGGGTGACGCCCAGATCGGCGAAGCTCATCGCGTCGATCGGCTTCTTCTTGGCCTTCATGATGTCCGGCAGCTTGAGGTAACGCGGTTCATTCAAGCGCAGGTCGGCGGTGATCACGGCCGGAAGATCGATCTCGAGCGTTTCCAGACCGGAATCGATTTCGCGAGTGACCTTGGCCGTTTCGCCTTCGACCTCGACCTTGGAGGCGAAGGTGGCCTGCGGACACTCCAGCAGCGCCGCGACCATCTGGCCGGTCTGATTGGCGTCGTCGTCGATCGCCTGCTTGCCCAGAAGGAACAACTTGCCCTCTTCCTTCTTGAACACCGCGGCCAGGGCCTTGGCGGCCGTCAGCGGCTGGATGTCGCCTTCTTCCTTGACGTGCACGGCGCGATCGGCGCCGAAGGCCAGGGCGGTTCGCAGGGTTTCCTCGCTCTTCTGCCCGCCGATCGTGACGGCGACGATTTCGGTGACCACGCCCTTCTCACGAAGACGAACGGCCTCCTCCATCGCGATTTCGTCGAACGGATTCATCGAGTGCTTGACGCCGTCGGTGACCACACCGCTGCCGTCCGACTTCACCTGTATGCGGACGTTGTAGTCCACCACGCGCTTGACGCTGACCAGAACTTTCATTCGCCTCTCTCTTTCTCTAAATCGATCCGAAAAGAATTGATGCTGCTTGGGGGTCGACTGTGCGGTCGACTCTACATGTTCGGGTAGTTGGGCCCACCCGAACCTTCAGGCGCAATCCACACGATGTTCTGCGCCGGGTCCTTGATGTCACAGGTCTTGCAATGCACGCAGTTCTGCGCATTGATCTGGAAACGCTTGCCGCCGTTGTCCGCGTCCACGACTTCGTAGACGCCGGCCGGGCAATAGCGTTGTGCCGGCTCGTCATACAGCGGCAGGTTCTTGTCGATCGGGATGCTGGGATCCTTCAGCGTCAGATGTATCGGCTGGTCTTCCTCATGATTGGTGCTTGAAAGGAACACCGAGGACAGCTTGTCGAAGCTCAGCTTGCCGTCCGGCTTGGCATAGGTGATGCGCTTGGATTCCGCCGCCTTCTTCAGGCATTCGTGATCCGGTTTGGTGTCGTGCAGCGTCAACGGCAGCTTGCCGCCGAACCAGTTCTGATCCAGATAATTGAATGCGCCGCCGAGCAGTACACCGTACTTGTGGATCGCAGGGCCGAAGTTGCGGCTACGGAACAGCTCGTCGCTCAGCCAGCTTGCCTTGAACTTCTCGGGGTAGGCCGAAACCACATCACCGCCCTCGGCGCCACCCGCCAGTTTCTCGGCCACCGCCTCGGCTGCAAGCATGCCGGACTTCATCGCGGTGTGGCTGCCCTTGATCTTGGCGAAATTGAGCGTGCCCAGATCGCAGCCGATCAAGGCCCCGCCCGGGAACACCATCTTCGGCAGGGAGTTGTAACCGCCCTTGGTGATCGCACGCGCGCCGTAGGAAACACGCTTGCCGCCTTCCAGATACTGCTTGATCACCGGGTGATGCTTGAAGCGCTGGAATTCGTCGAACGGTGACAGAAACGGATTGGTGTACGACAGGTCCACGATCAGCCCGACCACCACCATGTTGTTTTCAAGGTGGTACAGGAACGAGCCGCCCGGGTTGGCGTCGTCCAGGGGCCAGCCGGCGCCGTGCACGACCAGGCCCTTCTCATGCTTGGCCGGATCGATTTCCCAAAGCTCCTTGAGGCCAATCCCGAAATGCTGGGGATCGACGCCTTCGCGCAAGTTGTACTGTTCGAGCAGGCGCTTGCCGATATGGCCTCGGCAACCTTCTGCAAACAGTGTGTACTTGGCGCGCAGTTCCATGCCGGGGGTGAACGCGCCTTCCTTGGGCTTGCCTTCGCGGTCGACACCGAGGTCGCCGGTGACGATCCCGCGCACGATGCCATCTTCGATGATCGCGTCCTGCGCGGCGAAGCCCGGATAGATTTCAACGCCGAGCGCTTCGGCCTGCTCGCCGAGCCAGCGACACAGATTGCCAAGCGAGATGATGTAGTTGCCTTCGTTGTGCATGGTTTTCGGCACAAACAGATTCGGCAGCTTGGTGGCCGCCGTTTCGCTGCGAAACAGATAGACGTCGTCTCGCGCGACCGGCGCGTTCAGGGGCGCGTCTCGATCTTTCCAGTCCGGGAACAGCTCGTCCAGGGCACGCGGTTCAAACACCGCGCCGGACAGGATGTGGGCGCCGACCTCCGAGCCTTTCTCAACGACGCAGACGTTGATTTCCTTGCCGGTTTCCTCGGCAATCTGTTTCAGGCGGCACGCGGCGGAAAGCCCTGCGGGGCCGGCTCCGACGACGACGACGTCATACTCCATCACATCACGTTCTACAGTCATTGCTTGCTCAAGCTGGCGGATTGGAAGGGGGTCCGTTCAGGACAATCAAGTCGATCATTGTAACGCGAGACGACTGAAGGCTGGCTGTCAGACCCGATTTTCCGGCTCACGCCAGCATCCCCGCCCCGAGCCATGCGGCCGCTGCGAGCAGCAAGGCGGACAGCAAACCCGCGGCCAGATCGTCGATCATCACGCCGAGACCACCATCGACATGCGCATCCAACCAGCGAATCGGCCAGGGCTTGGCGATGTCGAAGATCCGGAACAGGACGAATCCGGCCAGCAATCCGGTCCACATCGGCCAGGGCCAGAGCCCCAACGCCGGCAGCAACGGCATCACGGTCAACAAATAGGCCACGATCTCATCGAAGACCACACCGGGATGATCCGGCACGCCCAGACGCCGGCAGCTTTCGCCACAGATGCGCACGCCGACGATCGAGGCGACCACCAGCAATCCCGCGTAGACCGGCCACGGAAGCCACAGCAGCGCCAGAGCGATCGGCACCGCGGCCAGCGTGCCCCAGGTGCCGGGCGCCTTGCGTGCAAGCCCGCTGCCGAACCCGAAGGCCAGGAAATGGACGGGCGTCGTCATGATCAGGCGCGCCGGAAACTTCGGCGCAACGCGAAAGGCGCTGCTCTTCATGCGAAATGGTCGAATCCGTATTTTTCGAAGGCGTGCAGGGTACCGTCCAGGGCCCGCAGGCGCACACCGGGGGTCGCGGAAATACGGCCGATCGGCGTCAGTTCGCAGACGCGGGTCGCCTGATCGAGACGATCGGGCGGAATGCACAGGCAGAGTTCATAGTCGTCGCCGCCGGTCGCCTGAAAGCGCAAGCGTGTCTGCGCATCCGGTATCAGGGCCATCAGCGCCGCCGATGCGGGAAATCGCTCGGCTTCGAGATCGGCACCGACCTCGCTGGCAGTGCAGACATGCCCGAGGTCCGCCACCAGACCGTCGGATACATCGATCGCTGCCGACGCGAGTTCGAGCAGCGCCCGGCCCTCGTCGAGGCGCGGAACCGGGCGTTCAAGCCGGCGTCGAAGTTCGGCCTCGAACCCGGTTGGCTCACTGCCGGCCTGTTCGAATCGGTCCAATGCGGCGGCCGCGTCGCCCAGCGAGCCGGTCACCACGACCCAATCACCGGCTCTGGCACCACTGCGGCGCAGCGCACAGGCGCGCGGAACCAGGCCCATGGCCGTGACCGAAATCGTGAGCGGCCCGCGCGTGATGTCGCCGCCGACCAGGGCGACGCCCGCGGACCTCGCGAGCTCGCCAAAGCCTTGGGAAAAGCCGGCCGCCCAGGCATCGTCGAGACGGGGCAAGCTCAGCGCCAAAGTGAGCCATCGCGCCTCGGCCCCCATCGCCGCTAGATCGGACAGATTCACCGCCAGCGACTTCCATCCGATATCCGCCGCGGCGGTCCGCTCCGGAAAATGGCGCCCGGCCACCAGGGTGTCCGCCGTGACCACGAGCTGCCGGTCCGGCGGAACATCGAGGATCGCGGCATCGTCACCGATGCCCAGAACGATCCCGTCACCGTCCGGCGCCAACCCAGCGAAGTGTCGGCGAATCAGCTCGAACTCGCCCATGCCTCAAAGCCCGGCCGAGACTTCCACCGAACGTGTGCTGCGCGCGACCTTGTCGAGCACGCCGTTGACGAACTTGAAACTCTCGTCGACGCCGCCGAACATCTTGGCGAGATTGACCGATTCGTTGACCACGACACGCCACGGCACATCGGGACAGAACACCAGTTCATAGGTCCCCACCATCAGAATCGCGCGCTCCATCGGGTCCAGCTCATGCACGGGACGGTCCAGATGCGGCGTGAAGTGCGTCAACAACTGTGGCGCCTCGCGCACGGTGCCGTCGAGCAGCGCCTGAAAGTATTCGGCATCGGCTCGCCCCAGACCCGGATCCTCGCGGAACTGCTTGAGCAGGCGCTCGGGCGGCGTTTCGTTGAACAGCCAGCTGTACAGCGCCTGCACCGTCAGCCGGCGCGCCAGGCCGCGGCGGCTCTGCGGCATCGGATCTTTGCGAACCTGATCTTTCAAGACGTTTCCAGCCCCCATTCGAATCGAATCATTTCGAGCACCGCCTGTGCGGACTCGTAACCCTTGTTGTCCTTGCCGTCACCCGATCGCGCGATGGCCTGCTCGACCGTATCGACCGTCAGCACACCGAAACCCAGCGGGATTCCGTAGCGCAGCATGACATCCTGCAGGCCACGCGCGCACTCGCCGGCCACGAAATCGAAATGCGGGGTCTCGCCGCGAATCACCGCGCCCAGCGCCACCACCGCATCGAAATGCTTGCCGTGCGCGATACGCTCGCAGGCCAGCGGCACTTCGAACGCCCCCGGCACGCGGTACAGGCGGGTATTGGAATCGCGCACGCCCCAATCCGACAGCGCCTGCCGCGCGCCGTCGATCAGCGCATCGACAATCTCGCAATTCCAGCGCGTGGCGACGATCGCGATCCGGGTATTCATAAGCTCGCCCGGCGCCGGCGGCGATGGTGCCGCATAACCGGATTTTTGGTCCGCACTCATGGATTCAGTTCCTGTCTCGGATTGTTGGCGCGCCCATCAGTCGCAATGCTCGTAGCCCACGACTTCCAGTCCGAATCCGCCGATCGATTGCATGCGCTTGGGCGCCGAGAGCACGCGCATGCGTCGTACGCCCAGGTCGACGAGGATCTGCGCACCGATGCCGTAGGTGCGCAGGGTATGCCGCGATTCCGGGTCCTGAACGGCCGGATCCTGGCTGGCCGACTGCGGGTTCAGCCCCAACACACCTTGAACCAGGTCTCGCGGCGTCTCGGTCTTGCGCAGAATCACGACGATTCCGTTGTCGGCCTGTGCCACACGTTGCAGCGCGCGACGCAAGGGCCAGCCGGCGCCAGCCTGTTCGACACCGAGCAGATCCGCCAGGGTGTTGCGCACGTGCACGCGAACCAGAGTCGGCGTTTCCGGACTCACGCTGCCGTGAACCATGGCGAGGTGCACGGCATTGTCGATCGCGTCCTGATAGGTCACCAGGCGGAATTCGCCGAACTCGGTCCGCACCTGGGCTTCGGCGACGCGCTCGACCGTATGCTCGTTGTGCAGGCGATAGCGAATCAGGTCGGCAATGGTACAGATCTTGATCTGATGCCGCCGCGCGAATGCGAGCAGGTCATCGCGACGCGCCATCGTCCCGTCTTCATTGAGGATTTCCACGATTACGGAGGCCGGCTCCAGACCGGCCATGCGCGCCAGATCGCATCCTGCCTCGGTATGGCCGGCACGCGTCAGTACGCCGCCCGCCTGCGCCGTCAGCGGAAAGATGTGGCCAGGCTGGACCAAGTCTTCGGGCCGCGCGTCGCGAGCCACCGCGGCCTGCACGGTGCGCGCGCGATCGAACGCGGAAATTCCGGTGGTCACACCTTCGGCGGCCTCGATCGACACGGTGAACGCGGTTTTGTGCTTGTCGTCGCCGACGGCAACCATCGGCGGCAAGCGCAACTGGCGACAACGATCGGCGGTGAGCGTCAGACAGATCAGACCGCGGCCATAGCGGGCCATGAAATTGATGTCCTCGGCGCGGACGCGCTCGGCCGCCATGACCAGATCGCCTTCGTTCTCCCGATCCTCGTCATCCATCACCACGACCATCTTGCCGGCCGCGATGTCGGCGACCACATCCTCGATCGGATCCAGAGCGCCGTGTTCGGCGCCGCTGAGACTTTCCGGGGGTACCGCTTTGTTCATGTCAGTTCCTTGCCGCCGTCAGGCGTTCGAGGTAGCGCGCGATCAGGTCGACTTCGAGATTGACGCTGCCGCCGACCTCCAGCGAACCCAGCGAGGTTTGCTCCCGTGTATGGGGGATGATGTTAACGCCAAAGCTGCGCTCGCCGACTTCATTGACGGTCAGGCTGATGCCGTCGATGGTGATCGACCCCTTTGGCGCGACGTAGCGCGAAAGCGCCGCCGGCAGCTCGAATTCCAGCCGCCAGCTCCGGGCCTCCTCGCGTGCGTCCAGCAGTCGGCTGACACCGTCGACGTGACCGCTGACGAAGTGCCCGCCGATTTGCCTGGACGGGGTCAGCGAGCGCTCCAGATTCAACTTGCGGCCCGGCACCCAGCCTGCAGCGGTGGTCAGCTGCAGAGTTTCGACCGAGACATCAGCGTCGAAGCTTGTACCTTCGAACGCGATCGCGGTCAGGCACACACCGGAGACGGCAATGCTGTCTCCGATCGCGGAGTCGCGAAGGAATCCGTCCGGGGCCTCGATGCGAAAACGACGGTCTCCGTCGCGATGCTCTGCGGCGACGACGGTCCCGGTCGCTTCGACAATTCCTGTGAACATGGGTACGACTTACTCCAGACGAGGTTCGGCGATGATGCGCAGGTCGCTTCCGATCTGCCGCACATCGGTGAATGTGAGCTGCACACGCTCGGACAACTGTCGCAAGCCCGCCAGCTGCGCCATTGGACGGGCATCCGAGCCCAACATCGACGGCGCCAGATACAGCACCAGTTCGTCGACCAGGTCTGAGCGCAGCCACGCGCCGGCCAGAATCGGCCCGCATTCCACCAGCACCGAATTGACGCCGGCGGTACCGAGCACGCGCAAGGCATCACCCAGCTCGACCTGCCCGCCGGGGCCGGCGCGTACCAGATGCACCTCGACGCCCTGTGCGCGCAGGCGATCGACCATCGTGCCGCGCGGGCGAACCGCCAACGCGAAACGTCGCGCATCCGGGTGCCAGACCTGCGCAGTCGCCGGGCTGCGCAACTGCGTGTCCAGCACGATGCGATCGGGCTGACGCACGGTCGTGCCGGGCTCGAAGCCCTGGCGCACGCTCAGGGCCGGGTCGTCGGCCAGCACCGTGGCGCTGCTGGTCAGCACCGCACCGGCGCGGGCACGCAGGCGGTGAACATCGGCGCGCGCGGGTTCACCCGTGATCCACTGCGACTCGCCGCTGGCCATGGCCGTGCGTCCGTCCAGGCTCGCCGCCAGTTTCAGGCTCAACCACGGCCGCCCCCGGCGCACGCGCGACAGGAATCCGCGATTGAGCGACTCGGCCTCGGTCTCCATCAAACCGCAGTCAACCTCGATGCCGGCACCACGCAGGCGGTTCATCCCCTGCCCGGCCACCGCCGGATACGGATCTTCCATGGCGACCCAGACCTTGGCGACACCGGCAGCGAACAAGGCCTCGCAGCACGGCGGCGTGCGTCCGTGATGCGCGCAAGGCTCCAGGCTGACGAATACCTCGGCACCCCGCGCGCGATCGCCGGCTTGCCGCAATGCGATCACTTCGGCGTGGGCTTCACCGGCGCGCTCGTGCCAGCCGCGACCGACGATTTCACCGTCACGGACGATGACACAGCCCACGCGAGGATTCGGGTGGGTGGAGGCACTGCCGCGTTCGGCCAGGCGCAAGGCCTGCGCCATGTACGCGGCGGCCTCAACCGGGCTTGCGGCGGCCACTCAGGGGCTTGTCTGATTGAATCAGCGACAGTTGCGCGCGCCGTTGCTCGGCCGTCGGCGCCGACAGCAGGCGCTCGACCTCTTCGCGAAACGCATTGGCATCCTCGAACTGGCGGTAGATCGAAGCAAAGCGCACATACGCCACATGATCGATGTCACTGAGCTGCTGCATCACCAGCTCGCCGACCTGACGCGAGGGCACCTCGCGCTCGCCACTGGCGCGCAGCTCGCGCATGACGTGGTCGACCACCTGATCGATCTGCTCCTGATGCACCGGACGCTTGTAACAGGCCGACTCGATGCCGCGATGCAGCTTGTCCTCGGAAAACGGCTCCGGCGTCCCGTCACGCTTGAGCACCTGCGGCATCGACAGCTGCGCCTTCTCGAAGGTCGTGAAACGCTGGCTGCAATTGCCGCATTCGCGACGACGCCGCACCACCAGCCCCTCCTCCGTCAGGCGCGAATCGACGACGCGCGTGTCCTCGAACTTGCAGAAGGGGCATTGCATCGTTAAGGCCGGGACCCGAAACCTGCAGCACCTTCCCCAACGCCAATCGCCATCTCAAGCCGCCCGTCGCGCAGCTTGATACACCGGATGCGCCGCGCACAGGGTTTCGACCTGAGCGCGCACCTGCGCGATCACCGCGTCCACGTCGCCGCCGCTGCTCATCGCATCGACGATGTCGGCGATCCAGCCCGCGACCGCAGCCATGTCGCCGGCGGAAAATCCGCGCGTGGTCCCGGCCGGACTGCCGATGCGCAAACCCGAGGTCACGAACGGCGAACGCGGGTCGTTGGGCACGGCGTTCTTGTTGACGGTGATATGGGCACGCCCCAGGGCGGCTTCGGCATCCTTGCCGGTCACGTCCTTGGCGACCAGATCGAGCAGGAACAGATGGTTGTCGGTGCCGCCGGACACCACCTTGTAACCGCGATCCACGAACACCTGCGCCATCGCGCGGGCATTGACCACCACCTGCTGCTGATAGGTCTTGAAGTCCTCGGCAAGCGCCTCCTTGAAGGCCACGGCCTTGGCCGCGATGACATGCATCAGGGGGCCGCCCTGGATGCCCGGAAACACCGCGGAATTGAGCTTCTTGTGCAGCGCTTCGTCCTGGCCCTTGGACAGGATGATGCCGCCGCGCGGTCCGCGCAGGGTCTTGTGCGTGGTGCTGGTGACCACATGCGCGTGATCCATCGGGCTCGGGTAGGCGCCGGCCGCGACCAGACCGGCCACATGCGCCATGTCCACCCAGAACCAGGCGCCGATCTTGTCGGCGATCTCGCGCATGCGCGCCCAGTCCTTGAATCGCGAGTACGCCGAAAAGCCGCCGATGATCATCTTCGGCTTGTGCTCCAGCGCCAGGCGCTCCATTTCGTCGTAGTTGATCAGTCCGGTCTCGGGGTCCAGACCGTAGGCGACCACCTGATAGTCCTTGCCCGAGAAATTGGCCGGATGACCATGCGTGAGATGCCCGCCATGCGCCAGATTCATGCCCATGATGGTGTCTCCGGGGCGCACCAGCGCGGAAAACACCGCGGCATTGGCCTGCGCGCCGGAATGCGGCTGCACATTGGCGTAGTCGGCGCCGAACAGCGTCTTCACCCGCTCGATCGCCAGCGTCTCGGCGATGTCGACGAACTCGCAGCCACCATAGTAGCGCTTGCCAGGATAGCCTTCGGCGTACTTGTTGGTCAGCTCCGAACCCTGGGCTTCCATGACCGCCGGGCTGGTGTAATTCTCGGAAGCGATCAGCTCGATATGCGCTTCCTGACGCTCGCGCTCGGATTCAATCGCCTTCCACAGCTCGGCGTCGGACTCGGCGATGGATTGAGCTTGGGTCCACATCATTGTCAAAGGCTCTGGGTCACGAATGGGAAAGTGCTCAGGGCACCACGGATAGCATCAGATCCAGCGCAGCCCGCGCCGGTTCCGCGACCGCTTCCGGCACCCGGATCTGATTGACGGTATTGCCGGCCACAAGGTTGTCGAGCGTCCAGGCTAGATGCTGAGGATCGACGCGGAACATCGTCGAGCACATGCACACCATCGGCGACATGAACTGCACGGTGACGTTCTTCGGTTTCATCTCCTCGGCGAGGCGATTGACCAGGTTCAGCTCGGTGCCGACCAGCCAGTGCTTTCCCGGCTCTGAGGCATGCACGGTCTTGAGGATGGTCTCGGTCGAACCCACGAAATCGGACTTCTCGCAGACCTCGAGGTTGTTCTCGGGATGGCTGATGACGAGGCCATCCGGATGCTGCTTGCGGAAGTTGTCGATGTGCGCCGGCTGAAACATCTGGTGAACCGAGCAATGTCCTTTCCACAGGATCATCTTCGCCTTGCGGATCTGATCGGCGGTGAGACCGCCCTGCGGCCGTGTGAAGTCCCACACCACCATCTCGTCGAGCGGCACGCCCATCTTGTAGGCGGTGTTGCGGCCCAGATGCTGGTCGGGGAAGAACAGCACTTTTTCACGCCGCGCGAACGACCATTCCAGCACGCCGCGCGCATTCGACGAGGTGCAGACGATGCCGCCGTGCGAACCGCAGAAGGCCTTGAGATCGGCCGCCGAATTGATGTACGTGACCGGCGTGACCATCTCGTCCGGATCGAGAATCTCCGACAGTTCCGCCCAGCACTTGCGCACCTTGGCGAGATTCGCCATGTCGGCCATCGAACAGCCGGCGGCGAGGTCCGGCAGCACCACCGTGCGCTTGCCGAAGGTCACGATGTCCGCGACCTCGGCCATGAAGTGCACGCCGCAGAACACGATGAATTCGGCGTCGGTCTCGGCGGCAAGGCGCGACAGCTTGAGCGAATCGCCCGTCAGCTGCGCGTGCTTGTAGACCTCGTTGCGCTGGTAGTGGTGCCCGAGGATGACCAGGCGATCGCCCAGCAGACGCTTGGCGGCGTCGATGCGAGCATCGCATTCGCCATCATCCAGCAGCGAGAATTGATCGATTTTGAGTGCAGCAGCCATTCCCCTCACCTCCTGAGAAGGTCCGGCCCGGCCGATCCCGCATCAGCGGGCTGCGACCGGAACCCCAAACCCATCGCGTGTCTGCGCGCGATCGAGCCCGTCATTTTACGGCAAAGCGACCGAGCGGTGCCCTCAAGGGGTGGCATCACCCTCGCCGTCTTCCGGAAGATCCTCGCTGGGTTCCTCTTCGCTGCCGGGACACAGGCCGGGCTCACCGATGGTCAGCGTGGCGGTATCGGTGATTTCGATATCGTCCTCGGTGCCCTCATCCTCGCCTTCGTCGACGAACGTCGCCGTAACCGCAATGGATTCACCGATCTCGCCGACCGCCTCGAAGGTGCCGCGAATCGCGAAGCTGTTGTCCACCGTGGCGATTTCGAAATCCTCCGTCGTCCAGCTCACATGCCGGGTAATGTCCTGGACGTAGGCGCCACCATCGAACGAACCGGTGGCGGTGAACTGATAGGTGCAATTCTGCGGAAGCACCAGTTCCTGCGGCGAGATGCTGAAGCTGTCCAGAGCCGCATCGACAACGCTGAGCGGCAGGCTGTTCGACGGCAGGCGATCATCCTCCTCGGTCTCGGCATCGTTGACGCCGAAGTACGAGGTAATTTCGACCGGCCCACCTTGCGCCAAGCCATAGACATAGTTGGCGCCGCCGACGGCGCCCATGATCGCGATTTCGTCGTCGCTGGAGTCGTAGCTGACCTGGCTGGTCAGATCCTGGCGCTCGGCACCGCTGGCAAAGTTTCCGTAAGTCGAAAAGCGCTCGCTGGTTTCGATGACCAGGTCGCCGGTGGCCGGCACCGCATCGGTTCCGGTGAACTCGCGTTCCAGCGTGAGGCTGTCGACCGGCTCGATGGTGACGTTGGTGGTGTATTCGCGGCCACACAGCGGAAAGCTGGCCTTGGCCAGCAGCGGACCGCCTTCTGCAATACCGATCACACGTCCCGCTATGGTTGTGGTCGTCGTGGTGGTATCGATCGTCGCGATTTCGTCATCCGGCTCGACGAACGACCAGAAAGCGGCCGTCCGCACGTTTGCCGGATTGTCCAGAAGAATTGTTTCTAGATTGACCAGGTACGCGGTGTCGACACCGACCGTAGGGTTCGGGCTGGTAAAGCTGATCTCGCCCAGTGGGTCGACCGTAACCGCCAGACTCGCGGTAAGACCCACGAACTCAGCGGTGATGGTCGCAGTGCCGGGAGCAGCGGGCAGGACGGCCCCCCTTTGATAGACCTGACCTTCGAGGCCCTCGACTGGCACCGTCCCGTCGCTGACGTCCGCCACCGACGGATTATCACTGCTGAACGCAGCGCGACCGGTGAAGGTACCGCGGCTGCCGTCAGAAAACGTACCGACCACGGCGAGGCTCTGCGGGATACATTCGTTGACGTGAAAAGTCTCGTCGGACGCATCGACAGTGCCATCACCGGGCAGGACTTCGATGCTCTCGATCGCATTGCCATCACCAACGCCACTGCAGGCACCCAGCGCAAGGCTGAGCGCCACCGCGACGAAGGGCGCGGCCCAGGGGCTCGCTCCGCGAAATGCGGGCACTGGACCAATCGTTACGAATCTCACGCCGTCTTGCTCCCTAGCATTGTCTTGATCGAAAGCTCGCGCAATTGCCGCGTGTCGACCGTACCCGGCGCATTCGTCAGCGGACAATGCGCGGTCTGTGTTTTCGGAAATGCGATCACATCCCGAATCGAACCCGCGCCGGCCATCAACATCACCAGACGATCGATGCCGAAGGCCAAGCCGCCATGTGGCGGCGCGCCGAATTTGAGTGCGTCCAGCAGAAAACCGAACTTCTCACGTGCTTCTTCGTCCGAGATTCCCAGAATCTTGAACACAGCGGCCTGCATCTCGGGCCGGTGAATACGCACCGAACCACCGCCGATCTCCACGCCGTTGAGCACCATGTCGTAGCCCTGTGACAGCGTACCGGCCGGATCGTTCGCGAGGGCTTCGGCATCGGCCGCCTGCGGCGCCGTGAACGGATGGTTGGTCGCCTGCCAGCGCGATTCCTTGTCGTCCCATTCGAACATCGGCCAGTCGACGACCCAAAGCGCACGCCAGCCGCCGGCGGTGAGACCCAGATCATTGCCGAGCTTGAGTCGCAGCGCGCCCAGCGCGTCGGAGACGATCTTGAAGCTGGCGGCGCCGAAGAACAGGATGTCGCCGCTGCTGGCGCCGGTTCGTTCCAGAATGCCGTCCAGTGCCGCGTCCGACAGGTTCTTGACGATCGGCGACTGCAGGCCCTCGCGGCCCTTGGCGCGATCGTTGACCTTGATCCAGGCCAGTCCGCGCGCGCCGTAATTGCCCACGAAGGCGGTGTAGCCGTCGATCTGGCTGCGCGACAGCTTTTCGGCCCCGCCGGGCACGCGCAGCGCCGTCACCCGGCAGCCGGGATCGTTCGCCGGACCGGCAAAGACCTTGAATTCCTCGCTGGCGACGAGATCCTGAATGTCGATCAGTTCCAGCGGATTGCGCAGGTCCGGCTTGTCGGAACCGAAACGTCCCATCGCCTCGGCCCAGGACATGCGCTGGAACGAGTCGCCAAGATCGACGCTCATCGTCTCGGCGAACAGGCCGCGGACCAGCGCTTCCATGAGATCCATGATCTCGCCCTGCGACAGGAAGCTGGTCTCCACGTCGAGCTGGGTGAATTCCGGCTGGCGGTCGGCGCGCAGATCCTCGTCGCGGAAACAACGCGCGATCTGGTAGTAGCGGTCGAGGCCACTCATCATCAGCAGCTGCTTGAACAGCTGCGGCGACTGCGGCAAGGCGAAAAAGCTGCCGGGGTGGGTGCGCGACGGCACCAGATAGTCGCGCGCACCTTCGGGCGTGGCGCGTGTCAGGATCGGGGTTTCGACGTCGACGAAGCCGTTGTCGTCCATGTATCGCCGGATGTACTGCGTGACGCGGTGGCGCAGCCGAAGATTGCCCAGCATCTCCGGGCGCCGCAGATCCATGTAGCGGAATTTGAGGCGCGTTTCCTCGCCGACCGTGTCGTCGTCCAGATGGAACGGCGGGGTTTCGGCGCGGTTGAGCAATTCCACCGAATCCGCGTACAGCTCCACGCGGCCGGTCGGCAGATTGGCGTTGATGGTGCCTTCCGGGCGCGGTCGCACGGTGCCGCGCACCGCCACCACGAACTCGGACCGCAGACGCTCCGCCTGGGCGAAGGTCTCCGCGCGATCGGGATCGAAAACCACCTGCAACAAACCTTCGCGGTCGCGCAGATCGATGAAGATGACGCCGCCATGGTCCCGGCGGCGATGCACCCAGCCGCAAACTTCGACACGGGTATCAACCAATGTCTCGGTGACCTGACCACAGTAATGGGAACGCTTCATGGAGGCTTAACAGGGCCGAAATAACGAGGGGCGCGGGATTGTAGCGGTCGGGCCGCGCCGCGTCGACGCGGGGGCGACACCGATCAGCCCTACGTCGAGGATCGGTCGGTGGAATCCACTGGCGGGGCGTCCGCCGGCGGTGACACTTCTTCAACCAGGCGCTTGAGCGATGGTGAATCGGGCGTGACCACGCCTAGGGAAATGATCAGGCGCATTGCATCCTCCACGCTCATATCGAGCCAGATCACGTCTTTCTTCGGCAAGAAGATGATCCAGCCGGACGTCGGGTTGGGCGTGGTCGGCACGAAGGCCGTAATGACCTCCTCCGCCGTCTTGTTCTGCACCTCACCGATCGGATTGCCGGTCACGAAGCCAATCGACCAGATGCCCTTGCGCGGGTATTCGAACAGGATCGGCTGTCGGAACGACACCGAGGTGTCCGCGAACACGGTCTCCGCCAGCTTCTTGATGCCGCCGTACACCGAGCGCACGATCGGAATCCGGTCGAGCAGCGACTCCGCCCAGGACAGCGCCTGCCGGCCGAGAAAATTGGCGGCGAACGCGCCGGTCGCGATCAGCAGCACGATGCTCAGCAATACGCCGAGCCCCGGAATGTCCGGGCGCCAGAATGGCGGGATCAGCAGCAGACTCGCATCGAGCAGATTGACGATGAAGCGCACCACGACCAGGGTGGCGGCGATCGGCAGCCACACGATCAGCCCGGCGACGAACCAGCGACGCAACACACGCCCGAGGGCGGTGGATTCCTTTTTCGGCTTAGCGGTCTTCTTTTCGCTCATGCGGCCGCGCTGCTGGGTCCGCTCTTGGCGCCGCCCCCTGCATCGCCGCTGGAATCCGATTTCGGCTTGCTGCCGCCTTCGCTCGAAGACTTGCCCGACTCGCCCCCCGAGGATTTGGATTCAGGCTTGGAATCCGCCTTGTCCGCGCTCTTGCCGCCGTCGCCGCTGTCGCCAGCGAGATTTCGTTTGCCGCCGGACTTGAAGTCGGTTTCGTACCAGCCGCCCCCCTTGAGGCGAAAGCCGGCGGCGGACACCAGACGTTCCAGGTCCGCACTGCCGCAGCTGCTGCACGGCTCGGACGGAGCTTCACTGATCTTGTGCATGATTTCGAGCTGCGCACCGCAGCTCTTGCAGACGTACTCGTAAATCGGCATTTCCACCTCGAAGGAAACTAGTTGAAGCCGCCTGGTATCCAAGCTCCTGAGCTTGGCATAGTTGGGACGACATGAGCGAAATTCAAGAGACCTCGGCAACGAAGCCGGCGAGCCGCATGCGCGCGCTCCGTGCCGATATTACGCGGATGGACTGCGATGCGATCGTCAACGCCGCCGACCACTCGCTACTCGGCGGTGGCGGCGTGGACGGTGCAATCCACCGCGCGGCCGGTCCGGAACTCTTGCAGGAGTGCCGAACCCTGGGCGGCTGCGAAACCGGCGCCGCCAAAACGACCGCCGGCTACCGTTTGCCCGCGCGCTTTGTGATTCACACCGTAGGACCAGTCTGGTCCGGCGGCCATCGGGGTGAACCGGAACAACTGGCAGCCTGCTATCGCAACAGCCTGGCCGCCGCGATCGAGCACGACTGCAGCAGCATTGCCTTCCCGGCCATCAGCTGCGGCGTCTACGGCTATCCGCGCGAAGCCGCGGTCACGATCGCGGTGGATACGGTTCGAGCGATTCTGGAAACCCGGTCAAAGATCCGGCTGGTCAGCTTCGTCTGCTTTGATGAATCGATGCTCGGGCTTTATCGGAGCCAGCTGGCGCATCGCGCCTGAAGGCTCACGGGGTCGAACCGGTCAACACTCGCGGCCGCGAGGCCATGCCGAAGCCGTGGCCGTGATGCAGCAGATAGTGCAGCCATTTGTTGAGCATGACGTTGCGCTTCCACTGCGCGTTGAGATAGCGCAGGGCTTCGGGATCGCTTTCGTCGAGCGCGAGCCACGGCGGACGCGTCGCGCAATACAGGGTTTCCGCCAATTGCGCGTCGCGGTAGAGCTTGACCCAGACGTCCGGCTCGAAGCGTCCCTCGATCTGGTAGCTGAGCCGGAATGAAGCCGTGAACTTGCCGCGTTCGAGCACGATCAGATGCAGCGGCAGATCGTTCTCGGCGCGGGATATCGCCGACACGAACGGAAGGTCCAGTTCAGGAACCAGTCGCTCGATCAGGCGATAGTTACGCTCGAACAGATCGATGAGCGTACCGATCCGTCCACCGCGTACCAGCAGGTCTGGGTTCATCTGTGCCATGCGGGGACTATAAGGTAGGCTCCCCGCTTGACACCATAAGGGCCAAAACCAGTACGATGACCGTCCGCGAAATCGCCACCCGCCCCTACGACGACCAGAAGCCCGGCACCGCCGGCCTGCGCAAAAGCGTCGCCGTATTCCAGCAGCCGCACTACCTCGAAAACTTCCTGCAGTCGATTTTCGACAACATGCCGCAGTGGAGTGCCGGCACCGTGGTGATCGGCGGAGACGGGCGCTACTTCAACCGCGAAGCGATACAGACCGCCATCGCCATGGCGGCGGCCAACGGGGTCGCTCATGTCATCGTCGGCCAGCGCGGCCACCTGTCCACTCCTGCGGCCTCGCACCTGATCGCCAAGCGCAAGGCCGACGGCGGCCTGTTGCTGACGGCCTCGCACAATCCCGCTGGACCCGATGGTGACTTCGGTCTCAAGTTCAGCATGGCCGGCGGCGGACAAGCGCCAGAGGCCCTCACCGACAAGGTTTACGCCTACAGCCGCGAAATCGGCCACTACCGGATCCTCGAAGCCGGACCGGTCAATCTCGACCAACTCGGCCAACAATGCTTCGGTGGACTGAGTGTCGAAGTGGTCGACCCCGTCGATGACTACGCCGAGCTGATGCAGAGCCTGTTCGATTTCGATCGGATTCGTGCCTGGCTCGCCGATGGACATTCGGTGTGCTTCGACGGCATGCATGCGATCACCGGCCCCTACGCGCAGCGGATACTGGTTGACATGCTCGGCGCCAGGGCCGACAGCGTGATCAACGGCACCCCCCTTGAGGACTTCGGTGGCGGCCATCCCGACCCCAACTTGATCTACGCCAAGCCTCTGGTGGATTTGATGATGTCCGCCGACGCGCCGGACCTCGCCGCCGCCAGCGACGGTGACGGCGACCGCAACATGATTCTCGGACGCGGCCTGTTCATCTCGCCGGGCGACTCGCTCGCCATGCTGGCGGCGCATCTCGACAAACTGCCGGGCTACCGCCAGGGGCTTGCCGGGGTGGCGCGTTCGATGCCGACCTGCCGCGCGGTCGACCTGGTGGCTGCGGCCAAAGGCATCGAGGCGCACGAAACGCCGACCGGCTGGAAATTCTTCTGCAACCTGCTGGACGCCGGTCGCGTCACGATCTGCGGTGAGGAGAGCTTCGGCACCTCGTCGATGCACGTCCGCGAAAAGGACGGTGTCTGGGCGGCCCTGGCCTGGCTCAATGTGCTGGCCGAAACCGGGCAGTCCGTCGCAGAAATCGCCGAGGCGCACTGGGCGCGCTACGGTCGTCACTACTTCGCCCGCCACGACTACGAAGGACTCGACAGCGACGCCGCCAAGCGCCTGATCGCCGCCGTGCAGTCTGCACTACCGGAGCTGGTCGGCCAGAGCTTTGGCGACTGGACAGTCAGCCTGGCGGACTCATTCGCCTATACCGATCCGATCGATGGCAGCAGCGCCAGCAACCAGGGCTTGCGCATTGTCTTCGGCAACGCAGCGCGCATCATCCTGCGCCTGTCCGGCACCGGCACTTCGGGCGCCACGCTACGGCTGTATCTGGAACGCTATGAGAAAGACACCGACAAGCTGGCCTGGGACGTCGGCGAGGCGCTCGCCCCGTTGGCCGCGATCGCCGAACAGATCGGCTCGATTCGCAGCCGTACCGGGCGCGACGCGCCAGACGTCGTGACCTGATCCGCCGCCGCTTCGCGCTTCGCTAAGGCTCCCTTACGGGAGCTCGAAGCGCGACGTTGCCGGCGCGGTGGTGTCGGCGGCCTGCAGCGCAAAGGCCTGCCCGTAACGCAGCACGCCGCGATCGCGTTCGGACAGCGCGTTGTAGAGCAATAGATAGCCGGACGGCATCGGTTCGTGAAATACCTGGCTTTGCAGTGCGAGCGTGCGTTGAATCGCGTCACGCAGGTCGATGGCCGCCTTGCCGCCGTCCAGCACCAGTTCGATACGACGAATTTCCTCATCAATCTTTACGCGCGCGATCCAGATCTCGCCGCGCACGCCGGCCACGGTCTCCACGGCGTCCGTCTTGTCCAGGGATACCAGGGCATCGAACAGCGGCGCGAATGACAAGGCCGCCAACCCCTGCGCTCCGAAGGACTGAACCGCCAGGGCCATGTCGACCGCCATCGGCCACGGCGAAGTCAGCACCTGATACATCCGGTTGCCGCGGATCAGCACGTAGCCGTAGCGGCTGACAAGCCGATCCTGGCCGCTCCAGCGCATCAGCTCGCCGCGCACCTCGACAGTGGCGGTCTGCACGCCGTAGGACGTACCGGTGTTGATGTCCAGACTGTAGCGGCCATCCGCCCACGCCAAGCCGGGCAGCAGCAGCGGCAGGGCCAGCAGGCAGCGTGTGTAACAAGCCAAGCTCATGCTCGGGGTCCCCGGGCGATCGAAGCGGGCATGCTACTTCAGCCGGCTGAATCCCAGCGTTGCCGCCCGGACGAAGGCTCTACGGCGCCAGAGCAGCGGCGCTGTCGCGAGGCTCCGTCGCCGACTCGGATTCGACGAGATGTCGGCTGCCCGATGCGACGGCGTAGGCCGCGCCCAGGAATTCGGCTTCGCTGGGTTCCAGAACGGTATCGACGTACCACCACTCGCCCTGCACCCGCTCCTGCGTGATGTCGAGCAGCAGATAGCCTTTCTGCGCCAGATCGACGTATTTCATGTGCGGGTTCAGAAGCTTGAGCAGAGGCACCAGACTCTGGGCCGCCTCCAGTCCCGGCGAGGTCACCGAGGTACAGACGAATTCGGTGCCCAGCGACCCGTTTCCGTTCAGTGGGTTGTAGACCAGCGGATTCGCCGGGTCGGGCGTCAGGTCCATGCCCCAGGAAGTGTGGATGTCTCCGGTCAGCACCACCACATTGTCGAGCGCCAGCGCCTCGATCATGTCGAAGACGCGTGCGCGTTCGGCGCGATAGCCATCCCATTGATCGGTGTTGATGATCAGACCGCCGGTACTGATGATCGGCAGGGAACTCAGCAAGTCTTCAAGTACCGGAATCGGCAGGCCGGTCAGTACCGACAGTTCCGGAAGGCTGGGAATACGCAACTGTCCGAACATCACCTGCTGGCCGAGAATCTTCCAGGCAACGCCGCTGTCCGCGAGGGCTGAATTAAGGAAGCCGCGCTGCTCGGAGCCGAGCAGTTCGCGCGCCTCGTCGTTGATACTCGATGCATCGAGCAGACCCGCCTGCTCGTCGCGCGCAATCAAACGCGTGTCGAGCATCACGAAATCGGCCAGGTCGCCATAGCGGAAGCTGCGATAAATGCGTTCGGGCCGGCCGGCTTCCACCTCGCGGATCGGCAGCCATTCGTAGTACGCCTGGATACCCCAGGCCTTGCGCTGGACCCAGACGCCCTCGTCGCCCTCGGTGTGATTGCTCGCGCCGTCCCGCCAGGAATTGTCGGCCGTTTCGTGGTCGTCCCAGACGGTGATGAATGGATGCTGGCGGTGCACTTCCTGAAGGTCCGCGTCCAGCTTGTAGTAGCCATGACGGGTCCGGTAGTCCTCCAACGTGAGGATTTCTGCGGCCGGCTGATATTCGCGAACCTCACCGTACTGAGCGGTGCCGTATTCGTAGATGTAGTCGCCCAGATGCAGCACCACGTCGATGTCGCTGCGATCCGCGAGACGTCGGTAAGCATTGAAATAGCCGTGCGCATAGCTGGCGCAGGACACTACGCCTACGCGCAGCCGGTCCAGGCTGCCACTCGGCGCGGTCCGGGTGCGCCCCACCGGAGAATCCCAGCCTTCGGCCGAAAAGCGGTAGTAGTAGCTGGTGCCAGCGTCGAGACCGGCCGCGTCAACCTTGATCGTGTAATCCCGATCCGGATGGGCCTGCGCCTCGCCTTCGAGCACCCGCTCCTCCAGTTCCGCGTCTCGAGCCACCACGTAACGCACCGCCACCGCCCCCCTGGCGGCGCTGCTGATGCGCGTCCACAGAATGACGCGATCGCTCAGGGGATCGCCGCTGGCGACGCCGTGCTTGAAGGGGTTTTCGCCCTGTTCTCCGCTGCGGCCACCGGCTTGTGGACTGTTGCCGCAGGCGCTGAGCGTGCCGCCGCCCACCACGGCGGACGCCAGGCCCATGCGCTTCAGAAAATGACGGCGTGACAGCGCCGCACGCTTGTTACGTGACCGACCGGCCATGAATGCCCCCGAAAGTGTTGTTATCGGGTCAGCATATGACGGTTTGTTGACACCGCCGTGACACGAGCGGAGCGCCGAATCAGAACGATTGCTTGCGAATGCCTTTTTCCTGCATCGCCAGCGTCGCGATCTCCTCGATCGACATCGTGGTGCTGTTGACATAGGGGATACCGAGCTTGCGATACATCGCTTCGGCCTGACGCAGTTCGAAGCTGCACTGGCGCAGCGAGGCATACTCGCTGCCGGGGCGTCGTTCGCTGCGAATCTGATGCAGGCGATCCGGGTCGACGATCAGTCCAAACAGCTTTTCGCTCAGCGGCACGATCGTGCGCGGCAGTTTCTGATCCTCCAAGTCTTCCTCAATCAAAGGAAAATTGGCGGCAAAAATGCCATGCTGCATCGCCAGATACAGCGTCGTCGGCGTCTTGCCGCAGCGCGAGGGTGCGATCAGGATGATGTCGGCGCTGGCGAGGCCGCGAGAGGACTGCCCGTCATCGTGTTCGAGCGCAAAATTCATGGCGTCGATACGCGCGTAATAGCGCTTGGTATCGGCCACGCCATGCGCACGGCCCGCCGTATTGGTCGCGTGCAGATTGAGCTCGAGTTCGAGCACCGGGATGAAGGTATCGAACAAATCCAGGAACAGACTGTTCGCACCGCGTAAAATGGCGCGGATATCGTCGCTGACCGTGGTGCTGACCAGAATGGGTCGCGATCCAGACGTCTCGGCGAGGTGGTTGATATAGTCGACCGTGCTGCGCGCCTTTTCGACCGTATTGATGAACGGCAGCGTGCTCTTGCGAAAATCGATGCCGTCGAACTGCGTTAGCAGGCTGTTTCCAAGGGTTTCAGCCGTGATCCCGGTTCGATCGGACACGAAAAATACGTTGACGTTTATCGACATGCGCCCAGCGTTCGTTCAGAGAAGTTGTTTTATATATGTCTTTGGGATACGTCTTTGGCCATTTTTGGCCGTTTTCAGCTTGCGGGGTCTTGAGTGAAAAAAGCAAACGTACTGTGGTTCCAGGAACTTGGCATGTCCGACGTGGAAATCGTCGGCGGCAAGAATGCCTCCCTCGGAGAAATGATCCAGCATCTGGCGAAGGCCGGGGTGCAGGTGCCGGGCGGTTTTGCGACCACAGCCAGTGCCTATCGTGAATTTCTGTCCCACGAGGGGCTCGCCGATCGCATCAACGGGATGCTCGCCGAACTGGATGTCGATGACGTTCAGGCCCTCGCGAAGACCGGCAAGACCATCCGCGAACTCTTGATCGAGGCGCCGTTTCCGGCCGAGCTGGAATCCGAGATCCGGACCGCCTACAAGACGCTGATCGACGAAGCCGGCGGTCCGATCACCGTGGCGGTGCGTTCTTCGGCCACCGCCGAGGATCTTCCCGACGCTTCGTTCGCCGGCCAGCAGGAAACCTTCCTCAACATCAACGGCGTGGACAACGTGTTGCTGGCGATGAAGGAAGTCTTCGCCTCGCTGTTCAATGACCGCGCCATCGCCTATCGCGATCATCAGGGCTTCGAGCACTCGCAGGTGGCGCTGTCCGCCGGTATCCAGCGCATGGTGCGCTCGGACGAAGGCGCATCCGGCGTGCTGTTCACGATGGACACCGAATCCGGTTTCCGTGACGCGGTGTTCGTGACAGCGAGCTACGGCCTGGGTGAGGCGGTGGTCCAGGGCGCGGTCAACCCGGACGAATTCTACGTCTACAAGCCGGCGCTGGAAGCCGGCCGCCCGGCCGTGCTGCGCCGCACCGTCGGCGCCAAGGCCAAGAAGATGGTCTACACGGCCGACAAGACGCTCGGCAAGACCGTCGAGTTCGTCGATGTCCCTGTTGCCGATCGCCAGCTGTTCTGCCTCACCGACGAGGAAGTCAGCGAACTCGCCCGCTACGCCGTGATCATCGAGAAGCACTACGGCCGTCCGATGGACATCGAATGGGGCAAGGACGGTCTCGACGGCAAGCTCTACATTCTCCAGGCGCGGCCGGAAACCGTGCAGTCGCGCGCCTCGACCACCGTGCTCAAGCGCTACAAGCTCAAGGACAAGGGCCCGCTGCTGTCCACCGGACGCGCGATCGGCCAGAAAATCGGTGCCGGCAAGGTCCGCATCCTTGATTCGATCGACCAGATGAACCGCGTGCAGAAGGGCGATGTACTGGTCACCGACATGACCGACCCCGACTGGGAACCGGTGATGAAGCGCGCCTCGGCGATCGTCACCAACCGTGGCGGCCGCACCTGCCATGCCGCGATCATCGCGCGTGAACTCGGCATTCCGGCGGTCGTCGGCTGCGGTGACGCCACCGAGCTGCTCAAGGATGGCACCGAAGTCACCGTGTCCTGCGCCGAAGGCGATACCGGCAACATCTACGAGGGTCTGATCGACTTCGCTGTCGACGAAATCGCGCTCGACAAGATGCCGGAGATTCCGGTCAAGATCATGATGAACGTCGGCAATCCCGAACAGGCGTTCGACTTCGCCAGCCTGCCGCACCGCGGCGTCGGCTTGGCCCGCCTCGAGTTCATCATCAACAAGCAGGTCGCGATTCACCCGCAGGCGCTGCTGGAGCTGGACAAGCAGACCCCGGAAAACCGCGCGCTGATCGACCCGATGATCGCCGCCTACAAGAATCCGCGCGACTACTTCATCAAGCGTGTCGCCGAAGGCATCGCCACGATCGCCGCCGCCTTTGCGCCGGAGCCGGTGATCTTCCGCATGTCGGACTTCAAGTCCAATGAATACGCCAATCTGATCGCCGGATCGCGCTATGAGCCACACGAGGAAAACCCGATGCTGGGCTTCCGAGGCGCCTCACGCTACATCTCCGAGAAATTCCGCCCGTGTTTCGACATGGAATGCGAGGCGATGAAGTACGTGCGCGACGAGATGGGCCTGACCAATGTCCAGCTCATGATTCCGTTCGTGCGCACCGTGGGCGAAGCCAGGCGCGTCAACGAGATTCTGGCGGAGAACGGGCTCAAACGCGGCGACAACGGACTCAAGCTGATCATGATGTGCGAGCTGCCATCGAACGCCGTACTGGCCGAGCAGTTCCTCGAACACTTCGACGGGTTCTCGATCGGCTCCAACGACATGACCCAGCTCACGCTGGGCCTGGATCGCGATTCGGGCCTGATCGCCCATCTGTTCGACGAGCGCGACGAGGCCGTCAAACACATGCTGCATCTGGCGATCTCGGCCTGCAAAAAGCAGGGCAAGTACGTCGGCATCTGCGGCCAGGGGCCGTCCGACCATGCTGACCTCGCGAAGTGGCTGCTGGAAGAAGGTATCGAGTCGATGTCGCTGAATCCGGATACCGTGGTCGAAACCTGGTTGTTCCTGGCAGGCCGAACCGCCTGATCGCCGGCGCAGCGCCGGAAAATCCGACGCCCGGGACCGCCAGGGTCCCGGGCGTCGCTGTGTGTGTCGGTGTCCGAAGCACGCCTAGAGAATCTATGGCAGCTTGAGATCCTCCACCTCGATCTGAGCATCCGCCTTCAGTGCGGCACGCAGGCTCATGAAGGCCTCGGCGGCGAAACCGCGCGCACCGCGAACGCCGAACTCGATATGCGGCCGCATGCCGGGCCCGCCATGTGAGGGCAGGCTGGACAGCTTGATGCCCTCGAAACGCGCCAGGATGTCGTGCATCAGGTCCAGCAGGTCGCTCTCGCCACGTACGCCGTAGACACGCAGCCGGAATTCTTCAGGCGGTTCGGCGTTGTGCAACTGCGGCAGGCGTTCGTCCAGTACCCATTCCAGCATGGGCCAGGCCATTTCCGGGAACCCCGGTACGAAATAGCAGTGGTCGCAGGAAAAGCCAGCGATGGTGTTGATCGGATTCGGAATCAGCTCCGCCCCTTGCGGGAAGTCGGCCATGATCAGCCGGTTTCCCGACGCCTTGCCGCCGCTGCGTTGGTGAATCAGGGCGGCCGCTTCGGGGTGCCGTTCGATCGGCACACCGAAGGCCAGCGCCGCTGCCTGGCGGGTCACGTCATCGGGGGTGGCACCAATCCCGCCACACGACAGCACGATGTCGCCTTCATCGATTGCCGCGCGCAATGCGTCCGCGATGCGGGTTTCATCGTCGGCCAGGAAATGCGCGGCAGCCAGGGCAATACCGCGCTCGTTCAGCAGCTCGATGACTCGCCTCAGATGTCGGTCTTGGCGCTTTCCCGAGAGGATTTCGTCACCTATGACGAACAATTGAACCTGATTCACGAATCGCTCCTCGGATGCCGGACTCCATTATCGCCCAGCACGAACCGGACGGCGCGATCGGCTGGCATCGCTTTTGCTGATTTATTCGCAGGGCTGGGCCACTTGGGGAATTTTAGCCATGTCGCATTCGGGCAATGCTGGCGCTGCAGCAGCGGCGCTGAATTGGAATGACTTTCCGCTGATCCTGCTTCTGAGCCTGGCTCAGGCCATCGCGGGTGGCTTGGCGCTGGCCATGCTCAGCGGCGGTGTGCTCGGGTGGCTGTTCTGGGGCGGGTTCTGGACCGGCACGCTGTGGGCCTGGGTTCCACTGGGTCTGGGATTGTTCGCCCTGCTGGTCATCGCCGGACTGCTGCCAGAGCAGACGCGCGAAGCCTTGCTCGAAATGCCGGGAGCCGACTGATGAGTACCGTCACGATCACACCGGACAGCACGGCCGCCACCCCGCCGTCCACGCGCGAACGCCTGCGTTCGATCCGCACCCGCCAGCAAACCCGCATCCGGGGCTGGGTCCGGAGCAGCGAAGTCATGCGTCGCACGGTCGCCTGGCTGCTGATGCTGCTGGTCGCCGCGCTCCGACCATTCCCGCTCCTGAAACCGCTGATGCCTCGTGCCTTGCGCCACTCCGTGGAATCCTGGGACGGCGAGATGCTGCGCGTCTACCTGGGCTCATTCGGGCGCCGCGCTTACATGGATCAACCCTGTCATATGCCGGACCCGCCGAGCTTCGCGCCCCGCATCGAATCCGACCCGCGCTGGTCATTGAGCGAAGCCGACATCCGTCAGTTCTACGAGCAGGGCTTTCTCGGACCGTTCACCTTGTGCTCGCCCGAGGAAATGGCCGAACTGCGTGAGGTTTTGTGGAAGGAGATCGAGCAGCCTTCCAAGGCCTACGGCTTCGTCACCGGCCGCGACCGCCACCTCGACTGCCCGACGGTCTGGAAACTGCTGCAGCGGCCGGAATGGACCGAACGCCTGGCTCAACTGCTGGGCCCCAATCTGCTGCTATGGCGCTCCCAGCTGTTTCTCAAGAACCCCGGCGCCGCCGAGGTGACCTGGCACCAGGCCAGCACCTACCTGTCCGAGGAAGCCTACAAGGCCACGCTGCATCCGCAGAACCGCGACGAGCTTTTTCAGTTGACGACCTGGGTCGCCTTCGACGATGTGGATCTCGAGAACGGTTGCATGCAGTTCCTCAAAGGCACGCACCGAAAGATCCATACGATGAAAATCGGCAGTAACGATGCCGAAGGCTTCGCGCGCGCACGGGTCAAGCTCGAAGCGGACACCTCCCCGGAGCATGTGGTCTCGATGCCGATGAAGGCCGGGCAGTTCGTGATATTCAGCGAGCGCTGCATCCACGGTTCACCGCCCAACCGCTCTGCGGACCGGCGTCGCTGGGGCATGGCGTTTCGCGCGATTCTGCCAAGCGTGAAAGTCTACGACGAGGAATTGCTGCACCGCGTGTTCTATCTCGAAGAGGAGTTCTCACTCGAGAATTGGGGCGCGGTCGTGCTGCGGGGCGAGGATCCGCTCGGACTCAATCGCCTGGTCGATCCGTTTCCGGAACTGCGCCGACCCACACCGACCGCCTGAGGCATTTCGACATCGAGGCCTGTCTCACTCGGTGGGGCCGGCTTCGGCATGTGACAGCGCCGTGCGCCACGGCTGGGCGGCGTGAAACAGATGCCCCTGAAACCGCTGAATGCCGATACGGCACAGCAGATGGAAGGTTTCTTCGTCTTCGACACCCTCGGCAACCACGGGGAAATTCAATTCCTTGCCGAGCGAGCAGATCGCCTTGAGCAGGGCTTGATCGACCGGGTCGGAATCGAGCCGCTGGGTAAACGCGCCATCCGCCTTCACACCATCGTAGGAGGTGCGCTTGAGCAGTTCGAATGAACTGTAGCCGCTGCCGAAATCGTCGATCCAGACCTTGTAGCCGCGTGAGCGCAAGGCTTCAAGCAGATTCGCTTCCGCCTCGGTACCGACCAGGAATTCGGTTTCCGTAATCTCCAGCACCAGATCGGCCGCAGGAACGCGCGCCGCATCCAATAGCCGGAGCAGGCGGCCCTGGAACAGCACGTCACCGATGCTGCGCGCGCTGAGATTGGCCGCGACGTACCGGCCGGGTATCCACTGGCCAGAGCTGCGCGCCTCCCCGAGCAGACGCAAGGTATTTTCGACGACCCACTCGTCGATCTGCGCGAGCAGGCCGAGTCGCCGGGCCGCCGGCAGAAAATCCCCCGGAGGAATCAGTTCGCCATGATCGCCACGCAGACGGATCAGGGCCTCATAGCCGCAGATCTTGCGTTCGGCGTTGAAGATGCATTGCAGGTGCAGCTCGAACTGGCCTCCGTCGAAGGCACCGCGCAGCCGTTGCAACCAGTTCATGGTCCGCGCCGCCTCATCGATCTCGCGCGTGCCGGGTTCGAATCGGTGCACACGGTCGCGTCCCACATCCTTTGCCACGTAGATCGCGGTATCGGCCTGAATCATCAGCGACACGGCGTCTGCCGTTCGCTCGTCAATCATCGTGAGGCCTGCGCTGATACTCAGTGCGAAGGCATGATTTTCGAAATCAAAGCGCCGCTGTCGCACCGAATCCACCAGTTCCTGGGCGCGCGCCACTGCCATCGCGGCATCGACGTCGTGCAGGATCACCGCGAATTCATCTCCTCCCATACGCGCCAGAAGATCCGTCGGCTGCAGAACACCACGCAGCACGCGCGCCACGTCACACAACAGCTTGTCACCGGCAACGTGTCCGTGCGTGTCGTTGATCACCTTGAAATGATCAACATCCAGATACAGCAGGGCGTGTTCGCGATGCACCACATGCACGTCAAGCACCGCCTTGGACAGCGAGAGCTCGAAGGCGCGGCGGTTCGGCAGGCCGGTCAGCGTATCGTGCATCGCCTCGTAGGCAAGTCGCTCGGTCATCTGATGCATCACGCTGACATCGTGAAACACAAAGACGCTGCCGATCAGCGCACCGTCGCGGTCGCGCAGCGGCGCCACCGAATCGGCGATCGGGCACAGGCGACCGTCCTGGCGTTGCAGGCGTGTGAAGAACGGGACGCGCGTGCCCTCCCCGCTCTTCAGCACGTCCGCCACCGGACTCGGCAGCGGCTCGCCATCCTCCGGTGAAAACAGCGGCACCGCCTCGTTGAAGGCCTTCCCGATCAGACTTTCGGCGCTGACGTCGATCATGTCCGCCGCCGCCGCGTTGCAGAAACTGATACGGCCGTCGAGATCGGTCCGAATCACGCCGTCGCCGATCGACGCCAGCGTGACCTGGGCCAGCTCACGCGATTCCCATAGCGCATCGGCGTTCAGGCGGCGCTCGCTGATGTCCTGAATCTGCGAGATGAAATGCAAGGGTTGACCCCCTTCATCGCGCAGCAACGACACATCGAGCTGGGCGTGGACCACGCGAGCTTCGCGATGCAGATATCGCTTCTCGATGCGATAGCTTTCGGCCAAGCCATCCAGCAGACTTTGCACCGAATCCAGATCCAGTTTCAGGTCGTCTGGATGCGTCAGCTCCTGAAACGTCGCTCTGAGTAGCGCCGGCCGGTCATAGCCCAGCATTTCGCAGAGTTCGTGGTTGACTGCGAGAAAACGTCCTTCCAGGCTCACCAGGGCCATCCCGATCGGCGCCTGCTCGAAGACCAGATCGAAACGCCGCTGACTCTGCTGTAACGGGCTGGCCTGGGAATCGGGTCCGGCATCAAGGCCTAGCACCGCTCCGGACACCCGCAGCACACGCCCCTCCACCACAACCGCGCTCAGACTGTGCCGCAGGCGAGTGGGCCGTCGCTCGCAGTGAAGTTCAAGTTCAACCGTCTGATCCTGGCCAGCCCGGCTCGACTCGATCGCGGTCTTGAGTCGTCGCTGACTCTCCGGCGAATAGCACGACAGCAGGGTTTCCACGGAAAACGGTGTATCCGCTGCCAGACCATGCAGCGCCGCACAGCTGCCGGACCACCACAGCGCCGATCCGTTGGCGTCGATTTCCCACAGACCCACTGCGGTATGCCGATCCGGCACACAGCTCGGGTCACGGTTGCGCGGCTGATTGTCCACTCGATTCGATACCGGAGGTTCGTCACCAAAGCTGGAGACGATCTTACAGCGATCGATTATCCGGGACTCGCCACCTCAGCGGGGCTCGGTACTGTGGCAAATATTGTCTATTTGAGCGTTCAGAAGTGGGCGCTGAGCGAAACGCGCAACGCCCGGGATTCAACCGGGTGGAAATGGAAGTCATCGACGCCGCCGGCCTGTTCGCCGGGCAAGCGCGAGTTGTAGAAGTAGGTAATGTCGTTGTCGTCACTGTCGAACAGGTTCAGTACCGCAACTGTGAGCTTGCAGCGCCGCGTGAAGCGATAGCCCAGCTGGGTGTTGACGATGGTGGTGGCACTCGAACGTCTGCTGTTGTCCTCCAGCAGCGGTCCTGCGCCGAGGCGCCGCAGACGCAAACCGGCACTCCAGCCGCCGATTTCGGGAATGGTCAGCCCCAGCGAGAAGACATCCTCGATCGAATTGGGGATGCGGTTGCCATCGTCCGAATCGAGCCGTGCGTGCGAATAGGCATAGTCCGCGTCGATCGCCAGCCACGGCAGCGGAGCCCAGTACGCCGACAATTCGATGCCGCGGCGCTGGCTGGCGCCGCTTGGCTCGCTGGCCCCGGCATCGCCCACGTAGACCAGTTCGGAATCGAAGTTGAGGGCCCATAACGAGGCGCTGAGCGTCATGTTCGGAACGGCCGCACTGTTGATTCCGAGTTCGCCGCCGCGCGCCCGTACCAGGGGGTCCACGCCGTCCGCCGGCAAGCCACTCGCAGGATCGATCTCGATCGTGGTGCCGCGCGCGTCGTTGCTGTGGAAACCTTCTCCGTAGTTCAGATAGAACTGCGTGCGCTGCCAGGGCCCGAACACCAGTGCCAGTTTCGGGCTGAGGATGCTGTCTTTTTCGTTGCCGGAATTTGCCGCCAGGTCGCTATTGACGTCGAACAGGTACAGATCCCCGCGCACGCCCAGGGTTGAGCGGAACCAATCGGTCCACTGCTGCGTGCTGCTGGCATAGATGGCGACGCTGCCCTCGCGCACACGGTCCTCACGCACGGTCGAGCTGCGCCGGCGTTGCTGCGTCAGATACAGGCCAACCGGTTTGATATCGTCATAGCGCGACTGCACACCCACTTCGAGGCCGCTCGGCACACCGAACGGCAGGCGCCAATAGCGGCGCGCATTGAGGCCATAGACCTCGCGATCATCGAACTGCTCGAACTGGTCATCCGGCAGATCGTCCGCATCACCGGGGTCCGACAGGAAATAGGTGAAGTCCGAGTACAGATCGAGCCTGTAGCGCATCGCGTAGGTCTGCACGCGCCAATGGCCGGCCTGCGCCTCGTCGCGCCACTCCAAGTTGGCGCTGTATCGACGCACGTCGCCGCCATCCGTGGGATCGATGAAGCCGAACGGGTCGATCGAACCCTGCTCCACCGCGCGTTGCGGAATCTGGTCGGGCGCCTGATAGTCGATCGCATAGCCCGCCAGCGAGGCGGTGAATCCGCCACGCGGCGTACCCTGGTTGTAGCGCATGAGCGCGCGATAGCTCTCGGCATCCTGGTCGAGATCATAGGGGCCGTCGTACATTCCGGCCTGCAGGCCGATCAGCAGTTTGCCCTTGCCGACCGTGGGCGAACCCGCCAACAAGGCCTGCCGATATCCGTACTCGCCGAGCGTGAGCTCGGCCAGGCCCTCCGGCAGTTCGTCGACGTAACGCAGGTTGGCAGAGCCCGCCGCCGAGAAATCTCCGGTGTTCGCGTAGTACGGCCCCTTGCGGTAGTCCATCGAACCGATCAGCTCGGGAATGATGAAGTTGATGTCCGCGTAGCCCTGGCCGTGGCCATGCGAGCGCATGTTGACCGGAAGTCCGTCGACCTCCGTATAGAAATCGGTACCGTGATCAAGGTTGAATCCCCGCAGGAAGTACTGGTTCGCCTTGCCCTCGCCGCTGTGCTGAGTGACGATCAGACCGGGCACGAACTCCAGCAGTTCACCACTGCGGCTGATCGGACGCTGTTCAAGCTGATCCGCCGTGACATAGCCTTCCGTGGCCGACTGGATGGGCTCATCCAGCGCCCGTTCTCCGATCACCTCGACCGGTTTGAGTTTCACGGCAGGCACGCCGCCCGCATGAACCGCCGGCAGCACAGCGAACGCACAACTGCAGCCGACCGCCAGCCGGACACGCATCCGTATCATCAGTATCCCCGTTGCAGTTTTTGGAGTGGCCGTGAGGCTGGGCGACAACGAAGCCGAGCGGCCTCGGCATCTGCCGGACTTTCGTCTTGCGAAGGAGTCTAGGGTCAATCCGAAAAACCGATAACAGCTCGGTGTTGCCACGCCCGGCCGAGCCTCGACGATCGGGGGACGCGCACCGCTTTGACGTATACGCTATGCGGCACCCGATGCATCCCTTCCAGCAACCTCGAAAGCGCAGCGACCGTCAGCGACGATGAAGATAGGAATCTATGGAGACCGGACGCCCCCGCTGGGCAAACTCGAACGGGACGTGCTGGACCAGCTCTGGACCCACGGCTCACAATCCGCGCGCGACGTACTCGACGCACTCAGCGCGCGACGTCCGATCACGCTCAGCACGATTCAGGCAACCCTGGAACGGCTCACCCGGAAGCGACTCCTGAGCCGGACCAAGCTCGGACGCAGCTATATCTATCGCGCGGCCGTCAGCCGTGACAGTCTGGTCAAGCGCATGGTCTCGGACCTGCAGCAGGCGCTGATCGCGCCGAGCCACACTGCAGGCATTGCCGGCTTGCTTGAACTCGACCCGAATGTGGACGCGGAAACCCTGGACCGACTGGAACGCTGGATTGAAGGCCGCCGCAAACAACTCAAGGACGCGCCATGACTCCGCATGCCACCCACCTTGAATTCCTGCTGACCGCAAGCCTGCTCGCATTCGTGCTATGGACGGGCTTGAGTGTGCTTATCGCCCTGCTGCACCTGCCGCTCCGGCGCGCCCTGCGATCCATCGCCCCGTCTCCGCGCCGTGCCCTGCTGGCGCTGATCAGCCTGCTTCCCCTGCTCATCGCCACCGCCATCACGGCGCTGGTGCTCTTCCCGGTCGCGGCACTGACATCCGCGCATTGTCACGAGACTCTTGGCTGCATAAAGCATTCGCCGGTACAGCTGGTCGTTCACAGTGAAGACCCTTTGCTGACCCTGGCCTGCCTGCTCGCCGCTGGAATCCTGCTGTTCCGGATCGCTTCCGGCCTGTTGAGACATCACCGGGTGGAGGCACGCCTGCGGGCGATGTTTCCAAGCCTGGACGCGGACGGCTTCTGGCGGATTGACAGTGGCCAGCCGCTGGCCTTGAGTGCCGGCCTGTGGCGCGGCCGAATCTTTCTGTCCTCGGGCTTGGTCGACGCGCTCGATGCCGACCAGGTACGCATCGTCACCGACCATGAATCCGCCCATCTGAGGCATCGCGACAATCTCGTGCAGTTCGCCGCGTCGCTGCTGTTCTGCCCGCTGACCACCCTGCCCGCAAAACGCGTGCTCGATGATCTGCGCCATTGCGCAGAACTGATCGCGGACCGCGAAGCGGCACAGCGATCCAGCCCCGAGCGGGTCGCGGGCACGCTGGTACGCGTCCATCGGCTGGGACTCCAGGCCCGCATGCCGGAGCTGGCACACTTCCATCCTTCATCGCTGGAACTACGCATCCACGAATTGCTGGAGGCGCGCCACTCCAACGCGGCAACCCGCTATACCGCGATGGCGGCGTTCGGCTTCGCGGTGCTCACCGTACTTGCCGGCATCAACACCGGACACCATCTGCTTGAGGCTGCGCTGGAGTGGGTTCGGCCGATGTGAGGCGAAGTGGAGGCGGGCGATGGGGACCTGAACGTCGACGCGTTGTCAGATCGGGGGAACGCGCCCCGACAGAACTCATCGGGCCTTGGGTGCGACGAGAGAGACTCGGGTTCTGTAGAACCCTCGCCCTTCGGGCCGCGCTGCGCGCGTTCGATTCGGATAAAGCCCGAATCGTCGCCCCGGTCATTGATTGATCGAGGGTTCGAATCCCCGATTGCATCGGACAACTCAAGTGTCGAGTTTCCCGCGACTGAATTTGGCGGAGAGAGAGGGATTCGAACCCTCGATACGGGGTTACCGTATACACGCTTTCCAGGCGTGCTCCTTAAACCACTCGGACACCTCTCCGGAGGGCGCGCATTGTAGCCGATGCGCGCCGCTTGAAAAGCCCTGCGTTCAACCGCCTTCCGGAGGAGGCGCCATCGGCGCGGCGATGGGATCGGCACCCACCAGCCGTGGCGGCATGTCGAGGCAACGTTGGTCGGACTCGCCCTCGGCGTTGACATAGGTTTCGGCAAAGCCGCCGCTGGTGCCACGACCTTCGGGCACACTCAGGGCACCCTGGGAATCTGGAATCGTCAGCCCTTGCGTCGCCTGCAACGGTGGCAGCGAACGCGCCTTCTGGTAGTTCTGTTCGCCGGTGCAATAGCGTGTCTGCGAGCAGGCGGTGAGCGTCAGCACGCTCAGGGCCACGGCGAGAAGAATCGGTTTCATCAATCAAATCACTCCAGCGTATTCGAGGCTGTGTCGCACGGCAGTACGATGCCGTTCGTCCAGGGGCACCAGCGGAAGGCGAATTCCTTCGGGGATTCGGCCCATTTCCCGCAAGGCCCATTTCACCGGGATCGGGTTCGGATCGCAAAACAGGTCTCGATGCAGACCTTCAAGACGGCTGTCGAGTTCCGCCGCAAGCACCGAATCGCCGGCCAGCGCGGCACCGCACATCTGCTGCATCAGCCCAGGCGCAACATTGGCAGTGACCGAAATGTCGCCATGGAAGCCCAGCAGTATCGACTCGCGTGCCGTCGCATCATCACCCGAATACAGCGCAAACTCCGGCGGCAGGCCAAGCGCCAGCAATTCGCGAATGCGCGAAAGCTCGCCCTTGGCTTCCTTCAGGCCAACGATGTTCGGCACTTCAGACAGGCGTTTGACCGTGGCCGGCAACATGTCGCATCCCGTGCGGCCGGGCACGTTGTAAAGCACCAGCGGCAGCTCCACGGCCTCGGCCACGGCGCAGTAGTGACGATAAAGCCCTTCCTGCGGCGGCTTGTTGTAATACGGCGTGACCAGCAGCGCGGCCTGCACGCCGACGCCCTGTGCGGCGCGGGTCAGCTCGATTGCCTCGGAAGTGGAATTCGCGCCGGTCCCGGCGATCACCGGAACACGGCCGGCCGCGTATTCGACGACGCGACGCACCACGTCGATATGCTCTTCGTAGTCGAGCGTGGCCGACTCACCCGTGGTGCCGACGGCGACGATACCATCCGTACCTTCGGCGATGTGCCATTCCACCAGTTGCTGCAGGCCTGGGTTGTCGATGCTTCCGTCCGCCTGCATCGGCGTGACGAGCGCGACAATACTGCCGGTAATCATGCTCGGGAGAAAACCAGAAAATTGGGACGCGCGAGTATATCCGAATCGATTCCGCACGCTCGCCAAGCCGGGGCTTGCGCGCCGGTGGGGGACCGCTAAACTGCGCGGAAATAAAACCCTTCCAACCATTCCCAAGTCCTTCGGACTTCGACGGTAGGCCTGAAGCGCCGAAATGCCCCCAATCGAAAATCTTCTGTCCCTGTCGGTGCTCGCCACGCCGCGTCCCCAGCTCGCGCTGGAGCTGTTCCGGGCGATCCGTGAGCGCGGCTGCGAGGTCGAGGATTGTCGAATCGCCTCGGTTGGCGACCGGCTTTCGGCCAGCCTGCTGATCTCGGGAAGCTGGGCGGCACTTGGGCGGCTGGAAACCGCGATGCCCGGTATCGCCCAGAAACTCGATCTGCTGGTGCAGTTCAGCCGCTGCGGCCCGCGCGAACCGGCTCCGGACTTTCGCCCCTACGCGGTGGAAGTGATCGCACCTCAGCAGCAGGATCTGTTGGTGCATCTGCTGGAGTTCTTCCACGGACAGGATGTGGATGTTTCAGAGATATCCACCCAGAAGTACGCCTCGACCTATACCGGTGCCGGCATGTGCAGCGTGCAGATGGTCGTGCACGTACCGGTCAACCAGCATCCGCAGGCGCTGCGGGAGTCTTTCATGGATCTGTGCGACGATCTCAACGCAGACGGTATGCTGGACCCCATCAAGACCTGATACGACGTCCCATAGCCGACATCACCACGGGGAGTGCATGAGCATCGCGATTGGCAAGTCTCTTCCAGCGATCAAGCTGGCCGCCACCGGAGGCCGTGAGGTGGACCTGAAGTCCTACAAGGGCAAGCCACTGGTTCTCTACTTCTATCCGAAAGACAACACCTCGGGCTGCACCCTGGAAGGCCAGGATTTCACTGCGCTGTATCCCGAATTTCAACGCACCGGCGTCGAGATCGTCGGCGTTTCGCGCGACAGCGTGCGTTCCCACGAAAACTTCTGCAGCAAGTACGGCTTCCCGTTCACGCTGCTGTCCGACCCGGACGAGCTGTTGTGCAATGCGCTCGACGTAATGAAGGAGAAAAGCATGTACGGGCGCACCTACATGGGCGTGGATCGCAGCACCTTCCTGTTCGGCGCGGACGGAAAACTCAAACGGCAGTGGCGCGGGGTCAAGGTCAAGGGCCACGCCGCAGAAGTGCTGGAGGCGGCGCAAAGCCTCTGACCCGATTGACTTTCAAGCATCTCATCCGCGTTCTCCCTTCAAATCGCCGGCGTGATGTGAGGCCGGCTCCACCGACGGTCACCGAATGAAGCCAAGCCGTATCTTCGTGCTTGACACGAACGTGCTGATGCACGATCCGAGCAGCCTGTTCCGCTTCGAGGAACACGACCTGTTCATTCCGATGGTGGTGCTCGAAGAGCTCGATGCCGCCAAGAAAGGCACCAGCGAAGTTTCGCGCAATGCCCGCCAGGTCAGCCGGGTGCTCGATGATCTGATGCAGGGCCGCGGCCATGCCGAGATCAAGACCGGACTGCCCCTGCCGGCCGTGCCCAACAGCACGCAGGGGGAATCTCCGGCGACCGGACACCTGTTCTTCCAGACGCGGCCGCCGGAAGTCACGCTGCCGGACGTGCTGCCGGGCAACAAGCCGGACAACAGCATCCTGCTGACCGCCCTGTCGCTGCAGCAACAGTTTCCCGACCGCAAGCTGACGCTGGTGTCCAAGGACATCAACCTGCGCATCAAATCGGCGATCGTGGGCGTCCACAGCGAGGACTACTACAACGACCAGGTGCTGGACGATCTGGACCTGTTGTATCGCGGCTACGACGATCTGCCGGCCGATTTCTGGCAGTCGCATGGCGAAACCATGGAGTCCTGGCAGGACGAACTGGGCCGCGCCTGCTACCGCGTAAAGGGTCCGCTGGCGCGCGAATGGACGCAGAATGAATTCCTGCATCTTCCGGGCGAAACCAGCGCCGACCGCGGCCTGGAGCTGATGGTCCAGAATCTCAACGGCGAAGCCGGTGAACTTCGCGTGATTCGCGATTTCCGCCACGGCAAGACGCCGGTCTGGGGCATACACGCCAAGAACCGTGAGCAGAACTTCGCGCTGAACCTGCTGATGGATCCGGAAATCGATTTCGTCACCCTGCTCGGCGCCGCCGGCACCGGCAAGACCTTGCTGACGCTGGCGGCCGGCCTGGCGCAGACTCTGGACGAACCGCGCTTCCGCGAGATCATCATGACCCGCGTCACCGTTCCGGTCGGCGAGGACATCGGCTTCCTGCCCGGCACCGAGGAAGAAAAGATGACGCCGTGGATGGGCGCGCTGATGGACAACCTCGAGGTGCTGACCCAGACCAGCGAGGCCGGTGACTGGGAACGCGCAGCCACCAACGACCTGCTGTCCAAGCGCATCAAGATCCGCAGCCTCAACTTCATGCGTGGCCGCACCTTCCTGAACCGGTTCATCATCGTGGACGAGGCACAGAACCTCACGTCCAAGCAAATGCGGACGATGATCACGCGCTGCGGTCCCGGCACCAAGATGGTCTGCCTCGGCAATCTCGGGCAGATCGACACCCCCTACCTGTCCGAGACCACGTCGGGCCTGACCTACGTTGTCGACCGCTTCCGCGGCTGGCCGCACGGCGGCCATGTCACACTGGCGCGCGGCGAACGTTCACGGCTTGCCGCCTTCGCCTCGGACGTTCTGTGAGGACACGAGCATGCTCGGAAATCTGGCACGCGGCATGAAGGACGGAGCGCTGGCCATGTCGCTCAAGGCCTTCGTCAACGACCGTTTCAGGGCCTACGGCGAAGTGCTGGACTGCGCCGTGGATACCAAGAGCGGCAAGCTCACGCTGCATGCCATGCTCAAGGGTGAAAAGGAACCGGTGACGGCCACGATCGAACGCTACGAACTGGAATCCGAGGGCACGGAGCGCTACATCGTGCTCAAAAGCTTCTCCAGTTCGCGCGACTGGCTGACCACGCTGCTGAACCAATTCGTAGCCAACAAGCGGTTCAAGCTGCCCGGCACCGTCAGCAAGTTTCTGTAGCCGCGTTCGATCCGGCGCCGGCCCGTGGACGAATCCCGATACCGCGAGCTGTGTTCCGCGTGGCCGGGCACCGCGCTGGATGTGAAATGGGGCGACGCGCTGGCGGCCACCGTGGACGGCAAGATGTTCGCGCTATGGCGTCTCGGCGGGCCCGATGCCGGACGCGTCTGGTTCAAGGTGGACGATCATCGCTTTCTGGAACTGACCGATCAGCCGGGCCTGTCAGCAGCGCCCTATCTGGCCCGCGCCAAGTGGATTCAGGTTGATGAGCCGGAACGTTTCGGCGATGAGTGGCTGAAGCAGGGCATACGCCGCGCCTACGAGTTGGTCGCCGCCCGATTGAGCCGAAAACGACAGCGCGAACTGGGAATCGCGTAAGCGCCGGCCGCTCAGGCGCGTGAAAACTCGAATGGCAGCACGCGCGCCAGCTCGGTCTCGCCGCACAGCAGCATCAACAAGCGGTCCAGACCGAGCGCCACGCCGGCGCAATCCGGCAGGCCGTGACGCAGCGCTGCGATCAAGGCTTCGTCCAACGGCGGCACCGGCTTGCCATGTTCACGCCGCCAGCTGCGGTCGGCTTCGAAACGGCGCTGCTGCTCCTCGGCCTCGCCGAGTTCATGGAAACCATTGGCCAGCTCCACGCCGCGCCACACCAGCTCGAAGCGTTGGGCAAGCCCGTCCTCCACGCGCGACAGTGCCGCCTGCGAGGCCGGAAACCCATGAATGAAGCAGGGCTGATGTTCGCCCAACGCAGGCCCGACCAGCAGGCTCATCGCCAGATCGCGCCAGAAATCGGGGTCCGCAGCCTGGGCGTCGTCGGCGTCCGGCAGCGGAACCCGTCCCTCCAACTCAAGCCGAAGCTGTGCCGCCGGCTGCATCGGATCGAAACCGGCATGCCGGACGAAGGCTTCGCGATAGCCGAGGCGTTCGAACGGCTCGGCGGCGGTCACGCCCAGGCTGCGGCACAGCGCTTCGACCTCGTCCATCAGTCCGTGATGATCCAGGCCAGGCCGGTACCATTCCAGCATCCTGAATTCGGGGTTGTGCAGCCGGCCAGATTCCTCGCACCGGAACACTGGGGCGATCTGGTAGATCGGCCCGCTGCCGGCAGCGAGAAGGCGCTTCATCGCGAATTCGGGCGAAGTTTGCAGAAACGCCTCGGGACTCGGAACCCGGGGCCCGGGACCCGGGAACGGAACGGCGACGAAGCTTTCGATGTGACGGTCGACCGTGGCGTAGCGCGACAGAACCGGCGTATCGACTTCCATGACGCCACGATCCGCGAAGAAGCGCCGCACGCTGGCGAAAAGTGCGGCACGCCGGCGGAGTTCTTCAATCGAAGCTGAAGGCCTCCAGAGGTTTCCGGGTCCCAGGTCCCGGGTCCCGGGTCCCGACATCCGTCCGATCCGCTACTTGCTGACGCGCGACAGGTATTCGCCGCTGCGGGTGTCGACCTTGATCACTTCGCCCTGCTGGATGAACAGCGGCACGCGCACCACTGCACCGGTTTCCAGTTTGGCCGGCTTGCCGCCGCCGCCCGAGGTATCACCGCGAACACCAGGGTCGGTCTCCACGATCTGCAACTCGACGAAGTTCGGCGGATACACCTGCAGTGGCACGCCATTCCACAGCAGCACGGTGCAGTTGTCCTGTTCCTTGAGCCAGATATTGGAATCGCCGACCGCCTTGGCGTCGGCCTGCAGCTGCTCGAAGCTTTCCGAGTCCATGAAGTGCCAGAATTCGCCATCGTTGTAGAGATACTGCATCTCGGTTTCGAGCACGTCCGCGGCTTCCACCGTGTCGCCGGACTTGAAGGTGCGCTCGATCACGCGGGCGTTCTTGAGGTTGCGGATCTTGACCCGGCTGAAGGCCTGACCCTTGCCTGGCTTCACAAATTCGTTCTCGACAATGACGTACGGGTCGCTGTCGAGAATGATCTTGAGACCGGATTTGAATTCGTTGGTGCTGTAGCTCGCCATGGAAATCCCGAATTGGTGACTTGCCGGTGCGGCATGCGCCGGCCAGAATGCGGCGCGCATGATAACTGCAAACTCCCCGCGCCCACATCCCCCGCACTGGCAACAGGCCTTGCGCGTCGCGTTCTCCAAGCCGGCGTCACTGCTCGAATTTCTGGAACTCGATCCCCAACTGCCGGAACTGGCGTTGTCGCGCGTGGCCGATTTCCCGCTGCGCGTGCCGCGCGGTTTTGCCGCGCGCATGCGCAAGGGCGATCCGAACGACCCGCTGCTGCTGCAGGTCTGGCCGCGCGCCGCCGAAGATGCCGCGCATCCCGATTTCGTTCGGGATCCGGTGGGCGATCTCGACAAACTCGGCCAGGGTGGCGTCATCCACAAATATCACGGCCGTGCGCTGGTCGTCGCCACCGGGGCCTGCGGCGTGCACTGTCGCTACTGCTTCCGTCGGCACTTTCCGTATACGGACGCGACCGCCTCGCGCGGCCGCTGGCAGCTCACGCTGCAACGGATCGCGGACGATCCGAGCATCGAGGAAGTGATCCTGTCCGGCGGCGATCCGCTGAGCCTGTCCGACGATAAGCTTGCCGAATTCGCCGAAGCCCTGGAATTCATTCCGCATGTCCAGCGCTTGCGCCTGCACACCCGCCAGCCGATCGTGCTGCCTGAGCGAATCGATCAGACCTTCATGGACTGGATCTCACGCGGCCGGCTCGACAAAATCATCGTCCTGCACGCCAACCATGCCAACGAGCTGGACGAGGCGGTGGCCGCAGCGCTACGTCCGCTCACGGCTCTGGGAATCACCTTGCTGAACCAGTCCGTATTGCTCGCAGGCATCAACGACAGCGTTCCCGCCCTCACCCAGCTCTCAAAACGTTTGTTGGCATGTGGCATCGTCCCCTACTATCTGCATATGCTGGACCGTGTCGCCGGTAGTGCGCATTTCGAAGTGGCCGAAGACAAGGCTGCGGCACTGCTGCGCGAACTCCATCACTGCCTGCCGGGGTATCTAGTGCCAAGACTCGCCAAGGAAGAACCGGGACAGCCCGCGAAAACATTGCTGTCATGGTGATCGTTTGAACACGCAGGTTTCAGCGCTCGGCTCCGGCTCAGTGATCCTGGTGCTCAGCGCATCCCAGAACAGCGCGCGTACCGTCGAGAGTCACCTGCGCAACGCCGGTCACCCGGTCCGCGCGGCCTGGCTGACCGACCTGGAAGATCTCGACGACGCCTTGCGCCGCGCCGCACCGGATCTGGTGCTATGTGCGCAAGGCCTGCCCAATGCACCATTTGGCGGGGTGTTGGCCCTGTGCGCCGAAATCGCCTCCGACGTTCCGGTACTCATGCTGGCCGAGCAAACGCCCGGGGAGCAGACCGTGCATGCGCTTCAGTTGGGCGCCCGCGACTGCGTCAGCGTTCAGGACGATCGGTCGCTGACGCATCTGGAACGCATCTGCCTGCGCGAACTGCAGAATCACGGCCACAGACAGGAAATTCGGCGTTTGCGTATGCAGCTGGCCGACTTCGAGGCGCGGCACAGCAATCTCGTGGCCGGCACGGCGGACGCCATCGCACAGATTCAGGAAGGTATCGTCGCCAGTGCCAATCCCGCCTTCGCGGTACTGACCGGTTTCGACACGCAGACCGAGCTTGACGGGCAGCCGCTGATGGACCTGATCGCCGAGCCTGATCGACCGCGCGTCAAGTCCCATCTGCGTCAGCTGCAGAAGGGCAAATCGACCGAGGATTCCCTGGACTTGCAGTTGTTGCATCGCGACGGCACCCATCGACAGGTCACCGCATACGTGACGAAGGAGGAGCAATCGGCCGACAGCCCGATCCAAATACTGATTCGCAGTGAAGCTGGCGTATCGCCGGAGGCGGCAGGCCCATCGGATTCACGCACACAGCTGTTCGAAGCCCTCCATGCGATGAACGGCAAGCCGAACACCGGCATCGCCGCCCTGATGGCCTTGCGTGTGGACGACGCCGACCGCCTGGAGGAACGTCTGGGCCTGGTCGATGCCGACGAGGTCTTTGCCACGCTGCGCGAACTGGTCGCGGACCTCATTCATGCCCAGGACAAGCTGTTCCGCACCTCGGCCGCCGAATGGACACTGATGGTTGCCAACCGCAAGGGACTCAACGTGGAGGCAATGGCCGAGTCGATCCGCAAGGAAGTCTCGTCGCAGCTGTTCAGGACCGCCCGCTTCGAAGCCCACCTCACCACCACGATCGTGGCGTATCCGCTGGCCGAGGACAGCGATCTGCGGCTGGTCAACGATGAAATCGTCTTCGAAGCGCGACGCAGTGCGGCCCAGGGCAGCAACCGTGTGCTGGTGCTGGGCCCCAAGGCCGAAAGCGAACAGGCCGAAAAGGAAAGCCAGCGTCAGGCCGGTCGCATTCGCCGCGCGATCGAGGAACGACGACTCAAACTTGCCTACCAGTCGATCGCCAGCCTGGAAGGCGACACCCTGCAGTATTTCGATGTGTTCGTCCGCATGATTGACGAAACCGGACAGGAGCGCTTGGCGCGAGAATTCCTGCCGGACGCCGAGAAACACGGCCTGATGAAGCTGATCGATCGCTGGGTGACCTCGCGCTCGCTGAGCCTACTGGCCAAGCGGGCAGAGACCCACGACCGCGCCTGCCTGTTCGTGCGGCTGTCCGAAGACACCCTGCGCGATGCCGAGGGCTTCCTGCACTGGTTGCATGAGCAGACCAAAACTCGCGCCCTGGGCGCCAACGAACTGGTTTTCGAAGTCCGCGAAGGCATCGTCCAGAATCACATCCGCAAAGCCAAACTGCTGTGTGCCGGGCTCGCGGAACTCAAGGCCGATCTGGCGATCGATTACTTCGGCGCCGGTGCCAATTCAGCGCCACTGCTGGGGCATGTCACGGCCCGCTTCGTGAAGTTCCATCCGTCCTTTACCCAGGAATTCACCGACCCGACGAAACAGAAGCGCCTCAAGGAGTTGCTCGACGTAGCACGCCAACGCAACGTCAAGGCCATCGTTTCGCATGTCGAAGACGCCAACGTGATGGCGCGACTGTGGCAAATGGGCATCAACTTCATCCAGGGCAACAGCGTGCAGGAACCCGAGGTTGTGCTGCTGTCTGCGGATGTGCATGTGGGTTAACGTGAATCACGCGGCGTGATGCCGACCTACCTTCGCCCGCTTGCGGGAAAGGGAGGACCGCTCGCGACTGCGAGCGGTGAGTGAGGGGAACGGCCATGCCGCAGCAGATTCATCCTGCCGGGTGCCGCTTGTGGCATGGCCGTTAACGTGAATCACGCTCGGCGTGATGCCGACCTACCCTCGCCCGCTTGCGGGCTGAGCATTACCCACAAGTCCGCTGGACATCGGGAGGGGCGCGCTGATTGGAGAGGGTCCGGTAGACGTGGGTGAGTTCGTCGAGGCGCTGCAGGCCGCGCCAGGTGGTCTGTGTGCCGGGT
>Ga0115011_10000064_pt1 | contig 105103 bp, 89 predicted proteins | sample TroAtlMetagenome_2_FD_88705 | JGI IMG/M metagenome (GOLD analysis project Ga0115011, IMG submission 88705) | Marine eukaryotic phytoplankton communities from Atlantic Ocean - Tropical Atlantic ANT8 Metagenome | ecosystem: Environmental > Aquatic > Marine > Oceanic | place: Tropical Atlantic... | reverse complement strand
TGGATGTCATTACGTGGTACGCAGACAGCGATCTAGATGGCTATGGAGACGAGTTGGTGTCGAACGACACCTGCTACATAGCTTCGGGCTGGGTTTCTGATAATACGGACTGCGATGACACGGTAGCTACGATAAATCCAGCTGCTGATGAGTACTGCGACGGTGTTGATGGTGACTGTGATGGAGAGATCGACGAGGATAGCGCTGTAGACGCGTCAGTCTGGTACTCTGACAGTGACTCAGATGGGTATGGTGACGCCAGTGTTAGCTCTACCTCATGTTATAGCTCTTCAGGCTGGGTGGCGGACGACACCGACTGTGATGACACCTCCTCGTCAGCATATCCTGGCGCACCTGAGTATTGCGATGGTGTGGATACTGACTGTGACCTTACCTTGGATGAAGACGACGCTATTGATGCATCTGTTTGGTACCCTGATAATGACTTAGATGGGTATGGTTACTTAGCGGTGACCAATGTCACCTGCTATATCTCGCCAGGCTGGGTCGCCGACAACACGGACTGCGATGATACGGATGCAACTCTTAATCAGGATGATGCTGACGCTGATGGTTACTCGACTTGCGATAGCGACTGTGATGACACAGTAGACACGGTTCACCCCAACGCAACGGAGTACTGCAATTCACTGGATGATGATTGTGATTCGTGGACTGATGAGTCTGATGCTGTTGATGCGGGTACCTGGTACGATGATTTGGATCTAGACACTTACGGTGACGCATCTACAGGACAGCAGTCATGCTCACCAGTAAGTGGTGCCGTCTTGGACAACACGGACTGCGATGATAGCGACTATACTGTAAACCCTGCTGCTACAGAGTATGACAACAGCACCGATGATGACTGCGACGGTATAGTTGATGAGTCGTTCCGTGTTCACGGCGACCTTGTTGTCACTGAGATGATGATCTATCCATATGGGACATCACCAGATGATCAGTGGATAGAGATATACAACCCAGGCTCTTTCGATCTGTACCTAGACGGACTCTTTCTTACCACTGATTGCTGGGGGGATGGAGTCTTTGTCGGTGAGGATGGCCTTGTTGTTGGAGCAGGTGACCATGCTGTGCTTTGTCATAGTGGTTCTCACACGTCGTCGACACACCCAGCTGGATGCGACTATTTTTATGGTGTTGATCAAAATGGTGAGTCCCCAGTTGGTGACACCTATAGCGATGATTTCTGCATGAACAGTATAGATACCCTGACCCTATCTTTGGGTGATGAGATCTTGGATGAGGTTGGTTGGTCAGGAGGTGTAAATGGTTGGTTGTCGCTTGTTCAAGGTGTATCTCTGGCGTTAGATTCCTCCTATGAAACAGCCACGGACAATGATTCAGGCTCTAATTGGTGCTACCCAGGAAGTAGCGAAGTGTATGATACAACACAGAACAACATAGGCAACCCATCAATGGCGACAAACACTTGTAATACCGTCATCCCTAACGGCAATTGAGATATAGATGGCATTAGCGATGGACACAGAGCTTGTAGAGACCCTTGGTGAGGGTGCTTTTGGTACGGTATATGTAGCTAGGATTAAGGATGGCGCCATTGAGCGCACGGTAGTCATGAAGGTCTTAAAGGACTCATGGTCTGAGAACAGTGAGATAGTATCAAGAGCAAGAGATGAGGCGGTGATGCTTGCTCGCCTCAACCATGACTCTATTGTAAAAGTGGAGCAATTAACAACGGTGATGGGTCGTGTCGCTGTAGTAATGGAGTTCGTTAGGGGACTTACCCTTGACCGAGTCCTAAAGGAGTCGGGAGCGCTGCCCGTCGGTGTAGCGCTTCAGATTGGTAGCCGAGTCGCGGGGGCCTTGGATGCAGCCTATAACAAGATCCCACCTGGGATGGAGCAGCCATTACGGGTTGTGCACCGCGATATAAAGCCTTCAAACATTATAGTCTCTGTAACTGGTGCAGTTAAGGTCCTGGACTTTGGTACTGCTAAGGGTGAGTTTGGCACCCGTGAAGCTGAGACTCAGAGTGTTACTCTAGGCTCACCAAGATACATGGCCCCAGAGCGTTTTGATGGGGTTAAGTCAGGCCCAGAAGTAGACGTTTATGCCTTAGGAATAACCCTTGTTGAGCTACTCGCTGGACGCCCTTTAGGTAGACTACCACTCAACCCCGATCGTCATAAGGAGGCCGTTGATAAGGCTTTGAGCCGGTTCAAAACGGGCGGTGGTGGTAAGATTGATGAGCTAATAGAGCTCCTTAAGAGCACCCTCGCCTATAAGCCATCCAAGCGACCTTCTGCTAGGGAGTTGAGAGTCTCTCTGCTAGATACCCTGGCGAATTTGCCGGGCGCTGGAGTAACACTCGATAGATTTGCCGAAAGTATAGTAGAGCCGATGTATGATGCTCGAGAGCGCTTGGAGCCCGTACCAATAGAGGAAAGCAAAGTCCCTCTCGGAGATGTAAGTGGTGTATCTGGCTTGTCTGCGGGGTTCTCTGGGCTTAGCAGTATCAGTGCTCGCTCAGCAGCTTCGAGCCTTGTTTTATCAGTAGGTGGGGGTCAGTCCGTCGTTAAATTGGCCCTAGGGGGTGTGTTGGTTGCATCCGCGATATTAGGTGGGCTTCTGTTTGTTTCAAGTCAGGACAACGAAGAATCAGCAATTGAGGCTGAGCCAGTGGAGCAGACCGTTACCTCAACAACACCCTCCTATAGTCCTGATGGGGTACAAGAAGAACAGCAAACATCGGGGGAGATGGCAGAAGAGGTCGAACTAGATGAAGGTAGCGTTGAGGGAGTTGTCGAGGTTGAAGAAGAGGAGGAGGCAGTTGCAGAGGTCGATGTGGCTCCAACAATAGAGGCCCCGCAGGTTGTGTCGATAGTTGAGGAGCCAGTGATAGTCGAGCGGGAGGAGGTTGTAGAGGTCGTCGAGATCGATCAGCCCAGCCCTGCTAGCATCTACTTCACATCAAACCCTCCAGGTGCGGTAATCTTTATTAATAGGCAGCAGATATCCACACCTTCCTCTGTCACCCTAACCGAAGGTAGTGCGAGGGCTGTTGTCAGGTTCTCGGAAGAGGACAGTTTTAATTGTAATCTCGATCTGGTGGATCAGACTGTTCTACACTTCGACCAAGCAGAGCGTTTGTGTCCTGATGGTAGTGCAGGACTTTAATTAACAGGGCTATTACGGCCTCTTCTTATAAGTGGTATGAGTGCCAGCGTAAGCCAGCCCAAATACCTAGAGCCGCTGGTGCCTGTGTTGCACCCACACCCAGCCGGCGCGTAATCGGGAGCTTCCGTTCTTATTATCTCTATCCATAATGAGTCAACGTCTGTATCGCCGTTACCGTTGGTTACTATAAGATCGAAGAAATAGCTTCCTGCGTGGTCAGCTCTAAACGTTGCCACCATTTCGTCAGCTTGCTCCAAAGAAGCGGAGTGTCCACCTGCCTGAACCCAAGTGTAAGTTAAACCAGAGCCCTCAGATAGGGATGCGTCTAGGTACACATCTTCGCTGACGTAGGCAATCTCTGGAGCATAAGCATATGCAAGAATCGACTCCTCACCCGTACTTTCATCATCTGTTGTGAGTCTATGGATCATCTGCCATAGTTCTGGGTCCTGTCCGTCGTAGTTAAGTGCCCAGAAGCCTACCCCTAAAAGTCCTGCGTCTACTACATACTCAACCTTGGTTTGAATGGACTCCAAGTCCTCGTACCAAAGCTGTGAGCGTGTACTGGGAAAGGTAAAAGGTGTGTCGCTAGCAGCATCCCAGTACTCACCATTCTCAAGGGCGATGCTTACAGCCTGAGAATAGGTTACCGCGGATGCTGAACCTGTAGCCGTACCAGGGATTTCATTAGAGGTTGTGGGCCAGTCGTGGCCGTATAGTGGTAGCCCGAGGATTATCTGATCTGCACGAGCACCCCACTCTAGATGGTCTCCAACACTCCACTCTAGACAGTAGTTGCCCCAAAGCGAGCTCGCTGAAACAGGCGCACCTGGTCCAGGATCACCTCCGCTCCAATGGTAACCATATCCCATTATAAAGAGGGCGTCGGCCCACTCAAGCAGGGCGTCGTAGTCATATGAACCCTCCCAATCAATAGCAGGAGTTGCCACTGTCACCTCTTCAACCTCTTGTGATAGCTCTTTTACGAAGGTGACTAGGTCAGCTTTGAGTGAGTACTCCATCCCTTCAAAGTCAACAGATACTCCACTAGCCCCCACGCTATTAACTAGATCGGCTAACTCTGAAATAGCTGTCGCTCGCCTAGAGGCCGATGGTAAAACGCTGCTCATCACTGAGTCTGAAAACGATGTGACCGTAAGGTGGATGTCGACATCGTACTGATCTGCGATAGCGACAGCCTCACTCGCTATAGAGGTCCACCTGCTAGTGTCTGATAGAGAGCCATCACTCTCTAAACCAACGTCAAATATGGCAACGTGAGAGAGCTGGTCCCATGGTACAGTGTTGAGGTCATTCGCCCAATAAGGAAGGTATCCGTATACCCAGATGTCAGGACCTGCTTGCGCCAGAGGGTTTGGTGGCGTTGTGACTATCGACCCGTCTTGTTGTTCTGCAAAAGCTAGACCGCCGAGTTCTCTATCTGCGTGGTCTTGATGTACAAAACCAGTAGCGGCAAGACATGTGGCTATAAGAAAGTGTATCATTGTCACCTGCTTCAGTTGATATGGGATGGTTTTTATGGGGTGGAACAAGCAATAATATTGTTGATCACATGGTAGATAAACTGTAATGTCGATATTCAATCTAGACTATGCTTGTAGGCGATAGTTAGAAACAATTACTAAATTAATACAAGTTATCACTTGGTGCATCTTAGGGAGTTAGAGATGGGTTTTTGGTCTCGTTTGGGAAATTTGTGGAATGGGTTTTTAGGCGTCTTCATTGGAAATATGGAGAGCAATAACCCCGCCGCTGTGTATGAGGCAGCCATCGAGGAGCGTATTAAGGATCACAGAGAGCTTAAGAAAGCAGTCGCTGGCATTATCTATCTCAGAAAAAAGTGCGAGACTGAATTGGCCGACGTTACCAAAGAACTCGAAGAGGTCAATGCACAAATTCCTATCGCTGTTCAGCAGGGCGAAGATGAAGTCGCTCTTGTACTTATACAAAAGAAGGATCAGCTCGCTGCTAGGACAGCGGAGCTTCAAGCCGAGCTTGATAAGTGTAAAGTTCAAGCGGATGATGCGAAGCAGTCACTTATTTCGTTCCAAGGGGAAATTGAGAAACTGAAGCGTGAGAAGGACCAAATGCTAGCAAAGATGGCTAGTGCAGAGGCTAGAATACAGGTTCAGGAGACTCTCGACGGTCTCTCTACAGACGCCGATATTCAAGCACTAGAAGGTGTAAGGACTCATATTGAGAAGCTTCAAGCAGAGGCAGACATGGGGTCTGAGCTTGGCGATGTTTCACTTGACGCCAAATTGGCGCAGATAAAGACACAGGCAAGAGACGCTAATGCCCAGTCTCAGCTCGACGCACTTAAGAGACAATACGCAGCACAGTCTGCTGAGAGTGACGGTAACAAGACTATGTAGTCAGCGCTTTGTGGCGCTACTCCGTATTTTTCGGATAGACTGTTGTCTATGGTAGAACTACCGGAACCAAACAACGAAATTCAGTGGCTGGAGTCTCTGTACACAGCAGATGACAGTACATTAATCAAATCATCACGTCAGGCTCTAGAGGCTGGTAGGCTCAGGCTGGCAGGTCGTGTTGCTGGCCTTTTAGAGCCATCCGTATTGGCTGAGCACGAAGACCTAGTGCGAGCAAGAGGCGCCGCCAGTTTGCGGGTGGTTAAGGGTGGTTTTTCATCTGAGTTGTATTCTGTAGAGGACGAGGACACTTTCCGTAGACGTCGCCGACGGCGTCAGGCGAGAGCGAGGAGCAGAACACGCCGTGGTGTAAACCCAAAGGACCCCAGGTCTAGACGTAGGTGATGTCGCTAGGTTTCGTGGGAGTTTTCTAGCAATTGGGTTACAAGTCCCACATGTTGAATAAGCTAAAAATTTGGTGGCTGGGCCTCTCGCATCTTGAACAGCGTCACACCTCAGCACTGTTGCTGATCTCGGTGGGTTTTATCTGCCATTATGTCGCGTTTTCGGCGTTCTTTATCGAGGACGCTGCCATCACCTTTGCTTATGCTCGAAATGTTGTAGAGGGTCAAGGATTCGCTACATTCCCAGGAGGAGAGCGTGTCGAAGGCTTTTCAAACCCATTGTGGACCTTCATTTTAGCTGCACTCTACGCAGTCAAGATCGATCCTTTTATTGCCGCAAAGTTTTTGGGTGGAGTCTTTGGTGCTCTAACGTTCCCGTTTGTATACGGAATAGCTAAGAGGTGTCGCCCAAATAGTGAAGATAACATCGCCCTTATTCCTCCCTTGTTACTCGCAGCATCCACTACATATGTCATCTGGTCTGGAGCTGGACTAGAGAACCCACTGTTCAATCTATTGTTGGCCTCGGGTTTGTATAGGGTTCTACTAGAGTCCGAACAACCCGCTCGCAGACCTTTATCTGCGTTATTGATGTGTGGGCTAGCGATGACGCGCCCAGAAGGTATCCTATACGCCGCGATAGCGGGTGGCTTCAGGCTGCTTATGGCGCTTAGAGACAGGAGAGTTCTTAAGCCAATTGGTTTGTGGTTGGTTGCATTTTTTGCCCCCTTTGTAGCTTATCAGGCGTGGAGGCTTAGCTATTTTGGTTGGCCCTGGCCTAACACTTACTACGCTAAACTCGACGGTGAGAATAGGTTTCAGCCCTGGAAATTTGGCACTAGAGGGTGGGCCTATGTAGAGAATTATATGAGGGCATATCTGTTAGCCTACATAATGCCTCTATATGCGGTAGCCCTAGTTGGCCTTCGCGATCGCCGTCGCTGGATAGTTGTAGGTTTGACCGCAGTTGGGGCACCTTTGTTGCTTTGGGACGCTTCTCTTAGCTTTGAGTGGCTTCCAGAATGGTGGACGGCAGTAGAGCGAAATTGGGATATGTGGCGAGTCCTATTCTTGTTGATATCTGTGGTGCTACTAGCGATAGGTACACTGTTTCATGCAGGAGCCCTTCCTAGATTAATGGTCTTGTTCATAGGTCTGGCTGCAACTTTTTTCGCCATATACTCTGGTGGAGATTGGATGAAGCAGTGGCGCTGGGCCTCAATGATCGCAATACCCAACTTCTTGCTGTTAGGTGTGGCAGTGGGCGCTCTACTGGATGCCTTGCCAGCTAAACGGCTTATCCGAGTCCCTAAGTTCTCTCGAAAGCGGGATAAGAAGTTTTATCTTGAGCCCGTGCAGCTTCGCTCACTAGTAGGGTTTGTCGTTTTGGCGGTAATACTCGCCCCTAATATCTGGAACACCGCCTTCTCTGCCCCAGAGCCTGAGACATCAGTCAAAGATGTGCGTCGTAGGGTGGAGTATATGGCTAGGGTTCAAGACAGGATGCACCTTGACCGCGTAACCCTTATGGACGTCGATATGGGCGCTCATATGTGGTTCTCTCACTCAGATGAATTGAGAGGCTTTGGAGTTATAGCTCCATCTTGGAAGATTGTTGATATGGCTGGGCTTGTAGATGTTCCGATGGCTCGCCATATCTATCAGCGACCATTTATGCAGGAGTATATCTTTGAGGAGCGCAATCCAACATTTGCTCACGTTCACGGTGGTTGGGCGAGAAAGACTCGAATTCCTAGACTGAGCGGTTGGGATGAGGACTACATAGAGATTCCAGGTTACCCAACTGGCCGCACAGCCTTTCACGTCGGTAATCACGTCAGGAAAGACATATTTGTCAGAGACTCATACGAAGGTGAACGCGGCCGGCGAGTTCGGTTTGAGGAGGGAGTAGCTATCGAGGGGGTCGATATCCCTTCGCCTGAGATATCTGAGAACGGACGCCTATACCTAGAAGTCTGGTTACGCGCTGGAGTGTTAGTCGATGACTTTCGAGTCTTAGCAATCCTTGATAACGGCCAAGGAGACACTCACTTAGCAGAACTTCCTGCAGGTTATGATTGGTACCGTCCATCAGAATGGCGCCGAAACGAATATGTGATCGGTCGTTTCGACTTTTTGGTGCCTGAAAGGCTACCTGTTGGTCAGTATGACCTAGGTTTTGTGTTGTTAAATCAAGAAACAGGAGAGGTGATCAATCCCCTGTTTTTCGACCCAGAAGAGCCAGTTAGGGTGATGAGGGGGGCGATCTTTTATGAAGGGGCCGTAGAGATAGTCAATACCGAAGAAGCCCACGAACTAGCTGTCGCTGATTTTGATAGTGCCTTAGAGGCAGCGTCTAGGGTTGACTGTGAAGGGGCATGGGAGTTCTGGCGAGCTGCTCAGTATCATGTGTGGCGTGATGTCTCGTGGCGAGGAGTCAGGCGCCAAGAATTAGATCAGGCGATAGGCGCATGCTACCTAGAGCGGGCAATGATTAGCGAGTCGCAAGAAGATGTCGTTAGCAATCTAGTGACAGCTAGGCTGTGGGACCATGAGAATAGCGACCTGCTATCCGAGGCTAGACCATTGGCGGCAGAAATGTCGGCACAGGGAGATGAACTGTTTGCGACAGAAGATTGGTCTGGAGCATTTACCGCCTATAGTACAGCTATGCAGTTAGATCCCAGGCTTTCGGCTACTCGTAGAAGCGCAGAGGCGGCTAGGGACAACCGATTAGAGATCATAGGTAAGGAGCGGGACTCTGACAGAAACCGTCGTGAGCGTGAGGCTACGCGTGAGGAGAGACGACGTGCTAGGGAGGCCGCAAGGAATAGCTCAGGAGTTAACGAGGGCTCTACAGATGAATTGGAGCTGCCAGAGGTTGTTGGCGGCTCTCCTATGGAGCGAGTTCAGGAGAGACTAAGGCGCAGGAGTCTAGATGGCGGGGCGACAATATTATCCCCCCCTATCGAACGTGAGGCAGAACTAAGCGGTGATTCTGTAGAGGGCGAGCCCTCAGAAGAAGAGTAGGGTTCTTTACCCTCTAGCTCTTCCCTGGTTAGCCCTGAAGTCAGATCCAGCTATATCTACAAATTCAGCCATCTCCGTAAGCCTGCTGTAGACCCTAGGTCCAACACGATCAGATAGAGACTGCCTAGAACCGTCTAGTGAGAGGTTGGCTTCGATGCCTGTAGGGCCACCTGGTCCAAAGTTTGTTGTGGCCAATAGTGTCTTCATTCCGTTGTAGCGTTGAGAGACAAGCTCATCCACTATTGTCCGCTCCCACTCTGTGTTGCGCCCTTTACCAAGTTCGTCTATCGCGAGTATCTCCATCTCTGCTAAATGAGCTAACAGTCCCCCTTGGCCACGACCCTCTTCAAAGCCTCGCTTTAGTTCTGCTAGAAGGTGTGAAAATTCAACGAACCTAACCTGTACTCCGTGGTCCATTATCAACTGTCTCACCATCGCCACCAATAGATGGGTCTTTCCCCGGCCAACCTCTCCGTGAAGGACCAGCCCTCTTACTGGTTCCCCAGCTTTATATCCGTGAGACCACTTGTATGTTGAGAGGAATCCAGGCATGGTCCCCTCTAGATCTTTGTTGAAGCTTTCAAAGCTGGCGTGAGCGTGCCTCGCTGGAATTCCAGCCTTGTTGAACATGGCTATTCTATCTGGCAACATCTGACATTTACACCGAGCTATTCGCTCTGCTCCATCGCTGATTACCAAAATCTTTCCTGTCCCTCCGCACCTCTCACAATCAGGTACACAAACGCACAAGGTAGCAATAGCAACAGTCCCTTTAGGCCTTACAACAATCTGGGAGCCTTTACATTTTGGGCATGGTTTATTGTTCATTTTGAGAGGGCCTCACATAAAATTGCAGCTGTAAGCTGAGGGGTTCTCTTTCGTAACGTGTCACGGGCGATCTCCTCAACCGCTTGTTCCCAACGATCTTCACTCATCACCTCGCGGAACATCTCAAGTTCCTCAGAGGCGATCCCTTTTAGCTCCGACTGGTCACATTCTTCCCAAGCCTTCTCATGAAATTCTCTAGCTATCTGTAGTACCAAATTAAGTTTGTTATCGTCGTCTTGATGCACAGCTATCAGCTTCTCACCAGTGGCCCTGTGTAGTGGATTACTTGACAGTGAAAGTTCTAAGAAAAGGGCAGGTGCACTGAAATTTTTAGGTGCCTTACTATTTTTGCGTTTGGCTTTGGCTGGAGCCATCCTTCTCTTCATCTGGCTTTTGACCGTTGATTTTATCTTGTTGAGGTTCAGCGGTGTTGTAACTCTACTCTTTGTCCTCTTGGCAGCCACCGCCTCGATGCTCTCAATTATAAGGGGGACAGGGACCCCATCATCGAGCCAAGACAGCAGTATTTTGGAGTCAATAGGCGACAAGAAAGGCGCCCCTCCCCTCACCATGACTAGGTGCGCACGCACCAATTCAGCTCGGTCTTGTTTTGTAGAAAGCGGTGAGTCGTTTGTCATCTGTTCGTATGTTTCCTTTCAGATCTGTGGAACCTGAGATAAGGGTGGTTTATCATATGATCCAAACTACGCCCGTCACTGTTTCCTTGTGGTGGTGGTCGTCAACAGCCAGGAGGCTCAATGCGCCCTCTTTTTAGCTCTTTTTCTAATGTTTTTACGCTAAGCGTAACTCTCGTCATAGCGACAGCAGTTCCTCTACCTCAGTCTTTAGGTCTGGACTCTATTGGAGCTGTCGCCTTAGCTGATGATGATGACTGGTTTGATGAAGAGGATGACTCCGATGATGACTGGGAACGGATGGATGAGGGGGACTCTGAGATAGACATGTCAGATGACCCAGAAATTGATGAAGAAGAAGAGGGGGCTGATAACGGCGAGAGTTGGGATGGTGACGATGACGAGGACTTCTTTGGTGATGAGGTTAATGAAGACCAGATAGGTGGTGAAGGGTTTGACAACGCAAGGATTTTTCGTGCGGCACAGAGCCGAGCTTATGAATTGGGTGTCGAAGAGGAGCTAATCTTCTGGGAACAGTACCTAGAAGAATACCCAAGCACGCTGTTTCAGATCCAGATTGACGATATTCTTGATGCGCTTGGAGAGTCCCTTTACGCAGAGCGTATAGATGATGACCGTGATGATGTGCCACAAGATCTCGGTCAGGCTGAGATTCGCCTCGCCTCACCTCTTGCCCTTGAGTCTATTGACCCTAGGAACCGTATGAGGTTTGGTTTTGAGTGGGGCTTCCCGAGCTACATGAACCTTATCATTGATTATGAGAAGCAGCTTGAGAGAGATCTCTCTGTTCACGGAGGTATGAGAAGAAGGATTTCTGGATGGAGCTTAGAGGGCGGAGTAAGGTACGCATTCGTAAAGTCTAAGCGAACCAACACACTGGTAACGGCTATTTTGGATGCGCACATCAACACTGGTCCAGCATTCTTAACTCTTCGCCCAGTCCTGGCTTATGGAAAAAGAGTAGCTGTTGGGTTCGGCGATGGTTTAGATATAAACCTTCAGTTAGGGACAGATCTCGAGTTTCGCTCCCCAACTAGGGCTGTATTTGTTGGTGGTCTGAACCTGTTTTATTGGGCCACGCCAACAGTTGGAGCTTTCTTAGAGACCTCCTTTAGTATGAAAGATGGACTTGAAGAGGGTTACGGCAGTGGTAAACCATTTGCTTTCAACCTACTAACTTTTGGAATGAGGTTCCAGCCTTCAAGCCAGAATACACAGGTGGCCTTTGGTGCTAACGTGCCGTACGCCCAGAACTATTGGGGACACCATTTTGGCGCGATTCAGGGCGATGTCGTTTTGTTCGGAGACTAGTGGATCATGGCTATATCAGAATTTAAAGCAGCGGTTATTGTAGATGCTGTCCGTACACCTATAGGCTCTTTCCTAAAGGGCCTATCTAGTGTTAGGCCTGACGATCTACTCGCCCTTACGATCAGGGAACTTGTCGAAAGAACAGGTGTTGAGCCTGGCTCTATCGAAGATGTATACATGGGTTGTGCGAACCAAGCAGGTGAGGACAACCGCAACGTTGCTAGAATGTCTGCTCTTCTCGCTGGCCTTCCATATTCAGTGCCTGGAGTTACGGTAAACAGGCTCTGTGCTTCTGGTTTAGAGGCTGTGAATCAGGCTTCTCGAGCTATATCGTTAGGGGAGGGAGACCTCTTTATCGCGGGTGGTGTTGAGTCTATGTCTAGAGCACCTTACTCCATAGCTCGTGGGAATGTTGCGCCTAAGGCTGGCAACCATACTGCATGGGACACATGTCTAGGCTGGCGATACCCAAACAAAAAATTGGAAGAGTTGTTTCCTCTGGAGGCCATGGGGTGTACTGCTGAAAACCTAGTGGACCAGTATCAGATAACCCGAGAGGAGCAGGACGAATTTGCCTTGGCGTCACACCACAAGGCAGTTGCTGCACAGGATGCAGGTTGGTTTGACGATGAGATAGTACCAGTCTCAATCCCTCAGCGTCGTGGCGATCCAGTTGTGGTGAGTCAAGATGAAGGGCCCCGAAGAGGGAGCACTCTGGAAAAATTAGCCAAGCTCAGGGCGGCTTTTCGCTCTGGAGGTAGTGTCACAGCGGGGAATTCTTCAACACTCAATGACGGGGCGTGTTCGCTGTTAGTAGCATCCGAGGCTAAAGCCGTTGAGCTTGATCTACCAATTCGTGCGAGGATTATATCTAGGGCGTCTGCGGGTGTAGACCCAAATATTATGGGTATAGGGCCAGTTCCAGCTACTGAGCTGGCGCTTAGGCGCGCAGGTCTAACATTGGATGATATAGATGCATTTGAACTCAACGAGGCCTTCTCCGCTCAGTCGCTCGCGGTCATAAAATCATTGGGTTTAGATCGTACCAAGGTGAATATGCACGGTGGGGCTATAGCACTAGGCCACCCCCTAGGTTGTTCTGGTGCGCGAATCCTTACAACGCTACTATCAGTTCTTGAGCGAACAGGGGGGCGTTATGGTGTCGCTACGCTCTGTGTCGGTGTGGGGCAAGGAGTAGCAACAATTATTGAGCGTGTGGAGCAGTAGAGTATGTCTGATACAGTTGTGTTTAATAGAGTGGGGGTTGTAGGTGCAGGGACCATGGGCCATGGTATCGCACAGGTCTGCGCGATGGTTGGCAGTATGGTCACTCTTTACGATATTGATGGCGCCGCCGTTGATAAGGGGTTGGCGGCCGTAAAGACTAACTTGGAAAAGGGTGTGGCTAGGGGAAAGCTTTCCCAAGAACTGGCCGAAAAAACTCTTGGGAACCTATCTGGTACTACTGAGATAGAATTATTGGCTGATGATGCAGACCTAGTGTTTGAAGCGGCGCCAGAGCGACTAGACCTAAAGCAGTCTATTTTTCAGGAGGTAGAAAAACACGCCCCAGATTCCGCTGTCATGGCTACAAATACGAGTTCATTGTCAGTCTCTAAGATAGCCTCTGTTTTGTCCGATCCATCCAGGCTAATAGGCACCCACTTTTTTAATCCCGTACATATTATGAAGTTGCTAGAGATAGTAACTCATGATGGTACTAGCCCTTCGGTGTTGAGCCGTGTTCAGCAGTACGGAGAGCTCCTCGGTAAAGAGGTCATAACTGTTCGAGACTTTCCAGGCTTTGCATCCTCTAGGCTAGGGATCTGTTTAGGCATGGAGGCCATTAGAATGGTTGAGCAGGGGGTTGCCTCTGCAGAGGACATCGATCGCGCGATGAGCGTCGGTTATCGTCACCCAATGGGACCGCTAAAGCTAACAGACCTTGTGGGTCTTGATGTTAGGATGCAGATCGGGGAGTATTTAGCTAAGGAGCTCAATAACCCTTCCTTTGAGCCCCCAGCTCTAATGAGAGAAATGGTGGCTGCTGGAAACCTAGGTAAGAAGAGCGGAAAAGGCTTCTATAGCTGGTAGTTTTAGTTCAGTATTAGTGCAGCTTGGCCGATTATAGGCCGAGTTACACACCTATGAAGTACAAAGAATAGAGACAACCATAAGAATGTCGGAAGAGAATTCCAGAACCCGCTATTGCGCTTTTTGCCTCACTACTTTTCTGGGCACACCGTCAGAGTGCCCAAACAAGGACTGTAGCAAGCCTATCACACAAGATGGGAGTGGGTGGTTGTTGGAGCCTGGTGAGCGCATAGACGGTAGGTTTAGAATAGACCGCAGGCTAATTATTGGTGGGGCGGGTGTAACATACCTTTGCCAAGAGACTGATGAGGATGAGCAGGCTCTAGGGCCGCTGTTGTTGATACAGGTGCTCAGCCATAGGGGTATGGCTTCGCCCTATTTTGATAAACTTAAGAGTCAAGTCGACACTATGGTTTCCCTTTCACACCCAAGCATAATTAGGGTGAATGAGCTTGTTGAAAGTGAGCAGTATCAGTTCGTAGTCTCTTGTTACGAGGGTGGCGGTAACCTTATGGAGCAGCTTCGAGAGGCTGGCGCTATGTCAGTCACTCACCTTGCCCAGCTGGGTTTGCAGATGTGTTCTGCCCTTAAGGCTGCTCATAGGGAGGGTGTCATCCATGGTGATGTAAAGCCCGAGAATGTCTTACTTGACCATATTCCTGAGGAGGGTGAGCCACCTCTGATTAGGCTGTCAGACTTTGGAGTTTTAAGTCTGCAAGATGCATCTATCAACGCAGGTGATGATGGGATGTCAGTGAGCTCACTGTACGCTGCGCCAGAGCGAATACTAGGGGGCGAGGCCACGGATAAGAGCGATATCTTTTCCCTTGGTGCGCTGTTGTTGTTCTGCCTTAATTTACGGCCTATCGTCTCTGGTGCTGAAAAGATGGAGCCAGTTGTATTAGCCGCTAGGCTGTCTTCGTCGATACCACCTAGGTGGGAACCACCTAGGGATTACCCTGTAGATAAGAGTCAACTCGCGTTTATTAATGCGGTGTTGACAGCTACAATGGCAGAGGTTCCAGCCGAGCGGTGCACATTAGATGAGGTTCAACACTATCTAGAAGCTCTACTAGAGGTAGAGGAGTCTGATGCCGAGGATATGTTTGAGACGCCCGATTGGGCCTTGGAAGACAGTGAACCAGAGCCGCCCCCAGAGGTAGAATTTCAGCCATTTAAGGCTGAGGGTGCGGAAGTAGACCAGAATGCTCAGGACGAGGGAGAGCCAGAGGAGCAAGAAGCGGTTGTCGAGGAGGACCTTCCACCCTGGTGGTATAGGCATAGAAAATTAATCTCATATTCGTGGTTCACAGTTTCTATTGTCTCAATGGTTGGTTTCTGCTTTGTTTGGTACCTGTATGAAGAGGTTCTTTCACCATCACACATGGAGTCAAGGGGGCCAGAGCCTTATGAATTAGTCTCAGGTGATCCAATCAGGGCTCCAGATTATCGCGCCATATCAGACTCCCTTTTTTCGCAGTTGGATACCCTAGATGATTGTGATCTGGAGGTAGACAGAATCACGGTATGGATAATAGTTGAACCAGATGGAAGTGTGAGAGCAGCCGATACGAGCTACCTCCCTCTGTTTGATGCTTGGTGTGTGCGAGGTCAGCTTTTGGATCTCACTATAGATAGAAGAACAGGCGGCACTCCGTATAGGTTTAGAACTAACATCAGCTTATAGCCAGCTACCTGTCGGCATGTGACTGTCAAACATCGGTCATCATGATCGGAATAGAACCAAAAAATACTTGACGAATGGTGCAAATACGGGCATTTGGCCGCAACTATTTAAGGTGATGCGAAACCTTATTATTTTTTGAGGTCAAATATGCGACTTTTATTGCCCTTTGTGGCTCTCTTTACAGGATGTGTGGAGTATGAGTTCACGCAATTCGACGGTACAGACGTTTTTTATCAAAAGCCAGCTGATCTGGTGGACATTCTTCTTGTTGTTGACAACTCCTGTTCGATGGACCCATACCAAGAAAAATTATCACAGAACTTTCAGAGCTTCATTCAGTTCTTTGTAGACGTCGATATCGATTATCACATAGGTGTTGTGACTACGACTGTGACTGAGCCTTTTGAGAACATCTACTGTAACGCTGTGGATATCGCTCGGATACCAGACCCAGGTCACTTGGTAAATAGCCTTGTTATTGATGCAGAGACTGAGAACCCTGAGCAGAAGTTCGCAAACGCGGTAAACGTGGGAATATGTGGTTCTGGTTCAGAAATGGGTTTAGAAGCAGCGGCATTAGCCCTCTCTCCTGAGCTGCTCAGTGGCTTTAATAGTGGTTTCATTCGCGAAGAAGCAGAGTTATCGATTATTTTCGTCTCCGATGAAGAGGACGCTTCTCCAGCACCAGTAAATGACTACCTATCCATGTACCGTGCTGTGAAGGGCGAGCGTAACAGGGGTGCCTTCGACGCTTCGGCCTTGGTTGTTACTGATAAGAGCGAGTGTACCCGTGATCAGATCAACGCTGGTGCCACTGTGGGCTCTAGGTACATGGATGTAGCTTTGCAAGGTGCAGGGGTGCAGGGAAACATCTGCGCATCCGACTTTGCGACAGTAGTTACAGACCTATCACTTAACGCCTCAAGGTTAGAGGATACATTCTACTTATCAGACATGCCAGACCCAACAACGCTGTCTGTATCTGTAAATGCTATAGACTACCCGTGTAATGAAGGTGCCTGGACTTATACTATCTTGGTAGACGATTATGGTGCGGAGCAACCAGTCGTAATCTTTGAACGCACAAATCTCCCGCCGCCGTCTTCACAGGTCGCGATTAGATACTACGATGGCGATGGTGATGAATCACTATTCTGCCAAGGGGTTGAGTAATGTTATCTCTATTATTTATGTTGTTAGCTTGTGGCGGTCCAAGCGCTGGAGTAACTCCATGTGTCGACAATGGTCAATGCTCTGAAGGGCAAGCCTGTGTACAGGATACCTGTGTCGCGGTAGAGTGCACTTCTTCATCGTCGTGTGACTTAGGGCAGTACTGTAACGAGACCAGTTGGACCTGTGTGGGTGGCTGTGGTGATGACTCTGACTGTGCTGCTGGTGAGACCTGTAATACCGAATCTAAAGAGTGTGAGGAATATGGTTGTAGAACTACCCAGCTCGACTGCGAAATTGGGGAGTTCTGTGAGACTGATGAGAGCAGCCAAGATTTTGGCGAATGCTATGAAGACACCAGGGATCACTGTCAAACATGTGATTCTGGTGACCGCAATGCCTGCTCAAACAATTCGGACTGTTGGATCTTTGAGGTAGGGGATACTTGCCGTGGGGACTCAGACTGTCCTAGTGGTCAGAGTTGCGACCTAATGAGCGACTTTAGTTTCCGTTGTCATGTAGACCGCTGCTTGGTTGAGTGCAACACAAACCAACCTGACTCATGCCCTCGAGGGTTTGCCTGCCAAGACATTACGGGCTTGGGCGACGAGCGCTGTGTCGCCGACTGCACATACTTGGATGAAGAGGGTTATTTATAGTCAGGCTAGGAGGTGAGATGATCTCGTCATTAGAGGCCGCTTTTCGAGAGCGAATCCTTGTCTTGGATGGTGCTATGGGCACCATGGTCCAGCGCCGCGGTCTTGAGGAAGTAGATTACAGGGGTGATAGGTTCGCTGACCACCCGCTCGATTTGAAAGGTTGCGCCGACGTTTTGGTGCTGACTCAACCAGAGATAATTTCTGATATTCATGAAGAATATCTTCGCGCTGGCGCAGAGGTTTTGGAGACAAACACCTTTAATGCCACAGCCGTTTCGCTTTTGGATTACGGCCTAACAGCCCATGTACGAGAGATAAACAGGGCAGCTGCCTCATTGGCCAAGAGCTGTACGGATAAGCTGGAGGCAGAAGATGGTCTTGAGCGCTGGGTCGCAGGTGTTTTAGGGCCTACTAATCGTACTGCGTCCATTTCACCCAGCGTAGAGGACCCAGGAGCCAGAAATATCACCTTTGAAGAGCTTGTAGAGGCCTATGCTGAGGCTACTCACGGGCTGATAGAGGGTGGATCCGATGCAATTCTGGTGGAGACAATATTCGACACCCTAAACGCCAAAGCCGCTTTATTTGCTATAGAGCAGGTTTATGATGAGCTCGGTAAGCGGTTACCAATAATGATCTCGGCTACCATTACAGACGGTAGCGGTAGGACCCTGTCTGGTCAGACCGTTGAGGCTTTTTGGAATTCAGTACGACACTCCAAGCCCCTTTCTGTGGGACTAAATTGCGCCCTAGGGGCTGGTGAGATGCGTCAGTGGGTTCAAGAGCTATCAGATGTGGCTGAGACCTATGTTAGTGCCCATCCTAACGCTGGCTTACCTAACGATCTTGGGGGCTATGACGAGACACCTGAAGATATGGCGGTTGAGCTAGCACAGTGGTGTGAATCGGGCCTAATCAACCTCGTTGGCGGTTGTTGTGGAACTGGTCCAGAACATATAGTCGCGATCTGTGAGGCTGTGAAAGGTATATCTCCACGGAAAACACCTGAGCTCGAGCCATCTCTTCGTTTGTCTGGTCTAGAGCCTTTCACACTGGGTCGGAGCAGTCTCTTTGCAAATATTGGAGAGCGTACAAATGTGGCTGGGTCAGCTAGGTTTAAGCGTCTAATCAAAGCAGGTGAGTTTGATAAAGCCCTATCTGTTGCCCGTCAGCAGGTGTTGGCAGGTGCTCAGATGATTGATGTCAATATGGATGAGGCGCTTCTGGACTCCGAGGCCAGTATGAGGCAATTCTTGAACCTCATCGCAAGTGAGCCTGATATTTCAAGAGTCCCTATCGTGGTAGATAGCTCTAAATGGAGTGTCTTGGAGGCAGGCCTTAGGTCTATTCAGGGTAAGGGCATAGTTAACTCGATCTCATTGAAAGAGGGTGAGTCCGATTTTATCCACCAGGCGACCTTAGCTAAGCGCTATGGAGCGGCGATAATAGTTATGGCTTTCGATGAGAAAGGCCAGGCTGAAAGCCTAGAACGCAAGGTAGAGATATGCACAAGAGCACATGAAATATTGGTTGATAAGGTCGGGTTTGATAGTGAAGACATAATCTTTGACCCCAATATTTTTGCAGTTGGTACAGGTATCTCGGAGCATGATAATTTTGCAGTTGAGTATGTCGAAGCTACGAGAGAGTTAAAACGTCGATTCCCAGACGCAAAAATTAGCGGAGGCGTAAGCAACGTCTCTTTCTCGTTTCGGGGTAACAATGGCGTGCGGGAAGCTATTCATTCAGTCTTTTTGTTTGAGGCTATAAAGGCTGGGATGGATATGGGGATAGTTAATGCTGGGCAATTGGCCCACTATTCTGATCTGCCCGAGTCACTGCGTGAGCTGGTGGAGGATCTTTTGTGGAACCGACGGAGTGACGCTACAGACCGCCTTCTGGAAATAGCGGGTGATGTTCAGTCAAGTGCATCTGGCGGGGGAGTGGACCTATCTTGGCGTGAACTCGATCTCAACGAGCGCCTTTCTTGGTCCCTAGTACATGGAATTACAGATTATATAGATGCTGATACTGAAGAGGCTTATGCAGCCATGGGGTCAGGCATCGATGTTATTGAGGGCCCTCTTATGGCGGGGCTTGGTGTCGTAGGTGAGCTGTTCGGTGATGGAAAGATGTTCCTTCCCCAGGTGGTCAAAAGTGCGCGAGTGATGAAGCGAGCTGTATCAATACTGCAGCCATATATTGAGGAGCAGAAAGGAGAGGTGTCAGCTGACACAATTGTGTTGGCGACAGTTAAGGGAGACGTTCACGATATCGGGAAGAATATCGTAAAGGTGGTCTTGGAGTGCAACGGTTTTAGAGTTGTAGACCTGGGTGTTATGGTCCCAGCAAGTGTTATCGTCGAGACGGCTGTTTCTCAGGGCGCTGTAATTATTGGCCTGTCAGGTTTGATTACACCTTCTTTAGATGAAATGGTCACCGTCGCGAAGGAGATAAAACGTCAAGGTGTTACCATCCCACTTATGATTGGAGGGGCAACGACGTCTAAGGTTCACACAGCTATACGGATTGACCCAGTATTGGAGCAAGCGGTTGTCCATGTACCCGATGCGTCACGAGCTGTGGGCTTTGCACAAGCTCTATTGCGAGAGAGTTCATCTAAAGAATTGAGTGAGAGGTTAGCCGCGGATTATAAGTCTATCCGTGAGAAGCGGCTCGCTAAAACTAGCCCTAGGGTAGCCTTAGAAAAAGCTAGAATGAACAGCTTTGAAATTGACTATAAGAGCAGCCCGCCGCTAAAGCCCTCTAGATTTGGTGTTTGGGAGGTTGATGATGTGGGCTTAGAACAGTTGGTCTCTACGATTGACTGGGCACCGTTTTTTATGGCGTGGGGGATGGCTGGCGCAAGCGATACAGATGAGGCAGCAAAGTTAAAGGGCGACGCTTTAGCTATGATTGGTTCTGGAGGCTTTGATCTTAAGGGCGTTTATGGCTGTTTCAAAGCGTGGGGTGTTGGTGAGGATGTTGAGTTTGTTGCCAGTAATGGTGACTTGCGAAAGTTCTATTCTCTCAGACAACAGGCTGAGAGGCGGTCGAACCCAAACTATGCGCTTGGAGACTTTGTTGCTAGTAAGGAGTCTGGGCTAAAAGACTCTATAGGCATGTTCACTGTAACTGTAATCCCAAGAGAGTCACCAGAAGACGATTATTATAAGATACTAACTCAGTCGGTAGCAGATCGGCTGGCAGAGGCTCTTGCTGAATGGGTCCACCTAAAGATGAGTACTGTTCTGTGGTCAGTTGAGGGTGAGTTGGCTGGGATCCGACCAGCACCAGGGTACCCTGCTTGCCCTGACCACACAGGTAAAAGGGTTATTTTCGATGCTCTTGATGTGTCTTCTAGGATTGGTGTGACGCTAACTGAAAACATGGCGATGCTTCCAACAGCTTCAGTCTCTGGCGTGATTTTCCCACACCCTGAGTCTAAATATTTTGGCGTTGGTAAGGTCGCAGAAGATCAGGTTCAAGATTACGCAGATCGTAGCGGAGTATCGAAAAATGTGGCTGAACGATGGCTGAGTGCGGTATTGTCTTACGAAGTAGAGGACAACACTTAATGGGTGATTATTCAATTTACCCTGCTCCAGCAGATGGGGTTCTGGGTGGGGAAATCCAAGGATATGAGCCGCTAGGTCTCCTAATAAGCGGCCCTAGACCTGCTAAGTACGTGGCGGGTGAGCCAGAAGGCGACAGGATCCGGGTAAATTACTTTTGGAGTGAAGAAGACAAAACTCTAAAGGGTCGCGCTTGGTTTGGCCAGGGTGCTGAGGGACCTCCAGGCTACGCTCACGGTGGAGCTGTAGCGGCTCTTTTAGACGAGGTAATGGGTATCTCTGGGTGGGCGGCTGGCTGGAAAGTAGTGGCAGCGGAGATCACCGTAAGGTTTCAGTTACCGACAGTACTAGGGGTCGTTCACACCGTTGAGGGTCGAGTTACTCAGGTCAATGGTCGCAGAATTACCTGTGAAGCTAAGTTGTCCTCACCAGAAGGTGAGAGCGTCGCAATTGGCAGCGGCACCTTCATGGAGATGCGCCCTGAGATGTTAGAAAAACTCAGAGAGAACCTCACAGAGGTGCCGAAATGGCTAATGGAGCCAGAGCAAGAATAGTCCCTATTCTTGCTCAATAGCACCCATAAATGCATCAATTCTCGCCTGAACTTGTGTAGGCATCGCGTTGTTAGGCGTGATCATACCTCCAGTGGGTAGCGAGATGATTGAAAGTTGTCGATTGTTCTCGACCGCTGTTGTCTTTAGGGCTTCCAATTCTGCGTTGGAGGCGCCATCGTAAGACTCAACGATGACGTGAATACCATTGATGAGAGCAGCCTGTGCAACCTCGTAACGAGCCGAGTCAGTTATTGAGATAGCAACAGCTGATATTTTTTCGTTTGAAATGAGATCACGGTAGTCGCCGTAACATCCAATAGAAGGATCTTGGGCTCGGAATGGGCGCATCTTATCAGGATTGATATCGCAGATAGCGATCACCTTTGTGTCTGCCATATCGTTGAATGTCTGGGTGAGCTTTGGAGCCCAGTAGCCAGCGCCTATTACGCCAATGCCTGTCTTGAATCCAGCCTCTGCGCTGAAGCCTTGTTCTTGCTTGAATGCTAGTGATGATTGTCTCATGTTGGTGTGCCCCTCTCAATTTCGCCATACTTCTATGGCTATTGTTTTTTCTCTTCCAGAGTGTCATCGGGAAGATTGGGGAGAACCTGTAGGTAAATACGAGATTTTTTGGTTTGGTGTTCCCGTCTCAGTTTGTTCTTCTAGTGAATTAGTTTTTTATTTATGAAGTGTAAGTTCTTGTCTTGTTGCTGCGTTGTGATGGTTGAGAGGGCGATTTACCCACTTACTCATCTTTATTAGGAGCCAGCATGACCTCATCACTTTTTACATCTTTCGCCGCCTTAACTCTAGCTTTTCAGGTACCCCTCGAGCCTGTACCTACCGCTCCGTCAAAGGACAAAACAGAACCATCATTCGACAGCGTGATAGCCTTAGTTGAGGGAATGGTGAGGGATCCTAGGGCTAACCAGTTGGTCGCTAATGCCGGTTTGGATCTGGTAAATGTGATGTGGGAGGACACAGGCCGCTCATATGGTTCATCTTGGGGGCCCAACATTAGTGATCTAACAATAGGCGTACGGGACAGCGGGGGTGCTCTGCACCCAATGCCAGTTATGCGGTTCAATAACTTCTCAGATGTCACGGCTGATGTGAGCGCCAGCCACGTTGGCGTCAGTGTAGGTAATGAGAGTGGCGATCCGCTCCATAACATCTCTCTTGAGGAGCTACTCCGGAACACGAGAGACTATCTGCATGACGACGGGTCGTGGTTAGGGAAGTACAGCTCTCTCTGGGATGATCGTGACACCCACGTTCTTGTCTCCGCACAGGCCGCCTTTCTTCCAATCCCAGCGGATGGTGATGCCCTGTTTACTCCAGTTATCTACAATTACCAATCTTCGTTGGGTTCCCCAGCGGTGCTGACTATCGTAGCAACAAGTGAGGGGACTAGTATTCAGGTCGTGGAAAACACTAGCGGGTACATGTCTGACACCCTGTTTTTTAACGATAACGGTGAGCGAGCCCCCTATACAGCCACAAGGCTCTCCACCTACAATCGAGAACAAGTGGCCACAGGCGGTGCCGTTGCCACAGAAGACGATGGTCTAGATATGGTTATGGTTATTCAAGTCCCGTTAGTCGTTGAACGGTCGGACAGATGGTCTGGACTTGGTATGGGTGGACTTGGTATGGGTGGAGGAGGCGCATCAATGCCCCCTTCGGCTATGCTAGACGGGAATGTGGGTTCAGCACGGTCTAGTGACGTTGAGACGGCAGTTATCGGTCATGGTGAGACTGAAGGGCCCTTTAGCGAGATTAATGGCAACTCTATTCAGCGAGACACAGACTACCCGATCCGCGTGACAGTACAGTTTTATAAGGCAACTTCAAACGGAGTCGTGTCTCAGCAAGATGTGAACGATGTCCGTGCACAGATAGACAGGGTCTATGAGAGCGGTGAATACATTGGGAGCCTAGTTACGGGTGACCCTACTGGTCGCCCAACATCTTGGATCGAAGAGTCAGATTCGCCTCGGTGGGCTCCTGGTGCCTTCAACGCCCTCAAGCCTTGGTAGGCTGCAAGTGCAAAAAAGAGAGAGCCCCTCAGAGTAGACTCTGAGGGGCTCTGATGGCACGCCCTAAGGGATTCGAACCCCTGACCTTCTGGTCCGTAGCCAGACGCTCTATCCAGCTGAGCTAAGGGCGCATATGAGCCATCGTATTCTTTTTTATTGAATATTTGGAATGTAAATGGTGGAGACGGAGGGATTCGAACCCTCGGTGGAACTTTTGGCCCCACACACGATTAGCAATCGCGCACCTTCGGCCTCTCGGTCACGTCTCCAGAAAAAAATGTATTTATAAAAACGATAAAAAAGAGAAAAAAAGGGAGGAGGTGGTGGGATTCGAACCCACGGTACCTCACGGTACGGCGGTTTTCAAAACCGCTTCCTTCGACCACTCGGACACACCTCCAACATTGTCGAGATGCCTTTTATAGTCATTAGACTATGCGGTCAAGCCCTCCCATGTAGGGTTGTAGAACTTTTGGTACCAACACACTGCCGTCCGCTTGTTGATAGTTCTCCAAGATAGCGACCAAGGTCCTTCCTACGGCTAGGCCTGAGCCGTTGATGGTGTGACAGAACCTAGTCTTCTTCTTTGATCCATCATCTGATTCAGGACGGTACCTTAGGCTCATCCTTCTGCTCTGAAAGTCTCCGAACATTGAGCAGCTGGAGATTTCGCGGTAGGCACTTTGACCTGGAAGCCAGACCTCTAGGTCATAGCAGAGGCTAGCGCTAAAACCGACATCGCCCCCGCATAGTCTTACCACTCGGTAGTGTAGGCCCAATGCCTGAAGGAGCCCTTCGGCGTGAGAGGTAAGAAGCTCATGCTCCTCTTTAGCCCTTTCTGGAGTTGTTATTCGAACCATCTCAACTTTATGAAATTGGTGTTGTCTTATTAGGCCACGAGTATCTTTTCCGTATGCTCCAGCTTCTGATCTGAAACAGGGGGTGAAACAGGCCCATGCCTTTGGTAGCTCCTCCTCTTTTACGATCTCTTCTCTGAGAAGGTTTGTTACAGGAACCTCAGCAGTTGGGATAAGGAATGCATCTTGACCATTCATCTGGCCAGCAATCTTAAAGGCGTCCTCTTCAAATTTTGGAAGCTGACCAGTACCTTCCATTGTGGTTCGCCAGACAACATAGGGCACCATAACTTCGTTATACCCATTCTTGTCGGTGTGGGTGTCCATGAAGAAGTTGATCAGAGCCCTCTCCATCCTAGCTGCGCTACGGTGAAGTACCGCAAACCTAGCCCCTGATATCTTTGCGGAGGCCTCTTGGTCCAAGATCCCAAGCTTAGTCGCCAAGATGTCGTGGGCCTGTGGCTCAAAGTCCATCTCAGGCTTTGAACCCCACTGACGAACCTCAACGTTGTCTTCTTCACTACTGCCAGCAGGCACATCTTCGTGGAGCAGGTTTGGTAACTTCATAAGGAGTGAGTTCCTCTGCCCCTCAACCTCGTCTAGTTCAACCTCTGCTTTCTTGGCCTCTTCTGAGGCCCTTTTTACCTGGAGCTTAAGATCTTCGGCCCCAGCTTTATCACCAGCCTTCATCATTGCCCCGATCTGTGGGGAGAGCTTGTTGCGAGTAGCGCGAGCAGCTTCCGCTACCAAGAGGAGTTCACCTCTTCTTTCAGAGAGCCTTTTTACCTCAGCAGGTATTGCTAGGGTCTCTTTGTCTGCGTTTCGTCGCTTAAGCGTGTCTAGTACAATCTCTGGGTGCTCAGTAACGAGCTTGGGGTCCAACATTTCGTAGCGCTCCTGTTCTAGTTTGGCCCTCTAACCTGACTAGACTCCATCACCCAATACTTCCTTAAAGGCCCGATTTAAGTCGTAGATTAGACGCTCTGAGACCTCCTGTATCGAAGGTGTTTCAGTTAGCTCTTTAGCCATAGTTGTGACCAGTTCTGATTCCATACCGCATGGGTTTATTCTATGAAAATAGCTGGTGTCAGTTGTTATGTTCATGGCCAAGCCGTGCCAGGTCACCCAGCGCTTAGCAGCTATCCCTATCGCGCATATTTTTCGACCGCCCACCCACACACCAGTGTTGCGTTTGTCTCTTATAGCCTCCAGCCCAAAGTGCTTACAGGTCTCTATAGATGCCTGCTCTAGACGCCACATGTGTTTGTGGATGTCTTGATGCGGCGGGTGTAGGGGGATTATGGGGTAGATCACCAATTGGCCAGGGCCATGAAATGTAACATCCCCCCCTCTTCGGACCTGCACCACAGGGACATCTCCAATCTCAAGAAGGTTGGCCTCTGCTCCACGGGTCCTACCAACGGTATAAACTGGTGGGTGTTCAACCAGCAGTAGTGTTGGAGGAACAGTCCCCTCAGCGACCATGTGGAGTGTCTTGAGTTGTAGCTCAGTGGCCTCGTTGTAGTCCATTACACCAAGGTTCTGAACCCTCAAGGTTGTTTTCAAGCTTGAACCCATGGAGCAAGCACCTTCACTACACGTTCATGAACCTCATCTGGGGAGCCTAATGCACTAACGTAAGCTATTTTTTCACCTCTCTCAGCAAGGGTTTTTAGGGCTGTGTCATAGGCGTTAGAGATCTCAATCAATCTATCGATCTGTTCAAAGCGCTCCTTTTCCTCCCCCCTTGAGTCGATCCTCTCTAGGGCTAGTTTGGGATCCATGCTTAGGTATACGGTTATATCTGGTGATCTAAACTCAGCGTTTAGCTTGGCTATCAAAGATAGCGGTGCTGCTAGTGATTGATATGCCATTGATGAGGCGTAGTAACGATCAGAGACAACCATCTTTCCAGCTTCTACTAAAGGCAGAATCTCTCGTTCTAGGTGGTCAAACCGATCAGCTGCAAACATGTATGGAAATGCTGCATCAGATATAGGGGTCTCATTTCTGAGCGTCGAACGTATTAGCTTACCAATTGGGCCTGAGGATGGTTCGGCGGTAATGTGTACGTTGTTTAGCCTCTCGGAAAGTAGGCGCACTTGTGTAGTGCTTCCACAGCCGTCAAGACCCTCAATAGCGATAAATGAACCTTTCATCTTTTTTTTCAATATCTCTTGAAGTCGGTTTAGGTGATGCGCTACCCCTTAACAGTGCGACTTCTTGACAACCACCCCTATGAGTTTACGGCTAAATTAAGCCCGTTATAGATTCGAGGTAAGAATGGCAACTATACGACTTTCAATTGTGGCGATACTACTAGCAGGTGCGGCTGCAAACGCGAGCGATTTTCAGGAGTCCTCCGCTTCTGACCCAGAAGCTGCACGGGTGGCTTGGGAGGCTTACGAGTCTCACTTTGAGTCTGACCAATCCTTAAACCTCGCTCATGAGCATGGTAGAGAGTGGTCCTGCGGTACTTCCGCCGTACAAGGTGTTCGAGACAACTGGGGCTCTTTTACACCAGATCAGCAAGCTCAGATTACTGAGCGCTTGACGCCTTGGAAAGACGACTTCATGGCCCCAATGGAGGCTAACCCTGCGCCCCCTATGGGTAACCCTGCGACTAGTACATGTTTTGAGATCTCAAGGCCAAGCGGGACTGGACAAGGTCTAAACCGTCTTGATTCAGAGCATTTCTCTGTACAGTGGGACGATTCTATCTCTCAGTCTACGGTTCAATCATTTTCAGATGCGCTGGAAGCGGGTTGGGAAGTAGAGGTTGAGCAAATGGGTTGGAGAGCGCCTGAAAAATCATCCACGTACCTTACATTGGTCTACATATCTAATGATAATATGGGGGGTGCTTATACGACAATAGACAGGTGTGGCAGCTCCTATGTTCCTTACATTGTTGCTGGTAGGGATTCTTTCTGGGGTACTTGGTACCAAGACATGGCTGCCCATGAGTTTAATCATGCCATTCAGTTTGCCTATGGTATGGCAAATGAGTCTTGGAATTGGGAGGCGACAGCGCTTTGGATAGAGGAGTACGTGTTCCCATCTCACAATGCGTGGAGTGATTACATTACTGGTTACACAAAGAACCCACACTTAGCGATTAATGCCGACAATAGAAACAGTAATTCTGAGTTTCTACACATGTACGGTATGGGTATTTTGAATTTCTACCTCGATGAATATGTAGGCGGACCAGAGCTAATCCGAGATGTTTGGGAGTACTCCCGTAATGTGGGTGGCTTCTACAGCATGTGGATAGGGGATGCAGTGGATGATCTCGGGTATGACTGGGATGAGGCATACGCGGGCTTTGTCGCCGCAAATACAGTGATGGACTACCTCGAGGGTGAGGATATGCCGACCACAAAGATCGAAGATAAGGTTACAAGCTTTCCTGCATCAGGTGGAAGCAGTTCTAACCACGAGCCCGAAGGTTACGGTCAGAACTATATTCGTATCAAAACAACAGGTGCGACAGAGGCTGCTCCAAACCTTATGGTGAACTTTACTGGAGATTCGAGTAGTGATTGGCTTGTCCAGCTTGTAGGTACGGATGGCGGGACAGTAGTTGATACTTTCGTTATGCCTGTTGGTGACGATGGTGCTGGTGAGTTGGAGTTTTATCGCTTCGGCGATTACGAATATGTATGGTTGGTAGTATCACCATTAGGTAAGACAACTAGGTCATACTCTTACGAGTGGGAAATAGACGCTGTTGAAGGCTCAGGGGAACTTGATACAGGAGATGGCGGTGGCGAAGCTGTTGCTGGATGTGGTTGCTCTAGCGTTAGCGGTGAGTCTAGAATATTGCTAAACCCCATGTGGATGGTTTTGTTGGGCGTCGTTGCAAGTCGTAGACGACAAACTAAAGAGGTGATGTAGTGCGTTTGTTAGGTTTGATAGTGGCAATCTTTTTCACTCCTGGTTGCGGGCTTTTCCATAGCCTGGAGCGTGACACTAGTGATGATAATATTATAGACACTAGCGATACTGAAGAGGTCGATTCTGGAGATACGTTAGATACTAATGACACGGTAGATACGGGAGATGGACCAGACGACATTTTCCCAACTTCAGGTGACTATGAATTTGAGACTAACGAGAACTTTTCCGATGGCTGCCTATTGTGGGGGGGTGTTCCACAGCCCTCAGGAGAGGAAGCCTTTGTTGGTAACGCAACGGTCAACCCAGATGGTGTGGGTTGGGTTTTGGACGATGATGCGAGAGTCGAAACACAGTGGGTTGCAGATAATGAATTCTATGGTGTCCTTGAAGTGGACGGTATGGTTACCGAGCACCCTGAGCTCGATGCGAGTATGATTATGGAACCTGCTTGGCTTGGGGAGTGGTTTAGCGACATAGAATTGGTCGCGTCGTTAGAGATAACGATGCGTTGTGAAGGTAGAGACTGCACAGAAGCGGAGCGCGAACATTTGGAGCAGACAGGTGTTGCGTTGCCTTGTTTCACTATATCTGGAGTGGATGGAACGTTATCTAGGTAACAGTTTCTATTTTGTCTCTAGAGGTTGAGGATGTATTGCAGCCATTTAGGGCCCACATGGTAGCGCCAACACTAAAGGGCTGGTAAGGTTGTAGTTGTTAGCTTTAGCAGGCGTTGTTTTTATACAATGCGAATATACGATAATAGAGGTGCTACTATGCGGTTGATGGTTTTAGGTGTTCTGGTGTTTGTTGGTCCTGGTTGTGGGCTTTTTCATGGTCTTGAGCGAGACACAGAGACATCCATCATAGACACTAGCGACACCGTAGACACCGTAGACACTAGCGACACTGTCGACACCGTAGACACTAGCGACACCGTCGATACAAGTGACCCAGTCGATACTGGCGATGGTCCAGATGATATTTTGCCAAAGTCTGGCGACTATGATTTCGTCTCGAATATGAATTTTGCTGACGAGTGCCAGTTTTTGGGTGAGCAACCAGAGCCTGGCGAGGAAACTTTTGAGGGCAACGCATCTGTTAACTCAACTGGTGTGACATGGATCATGGATGGCGAAGACATCGTTGAGACCGAGTGGATTGGAGACAATAAGTTTTATGGTCTCGTACTAGATGAATCCCAGGTAACCGAACACCCGCAGCTTGATGCCACAATGATAATGGAATTTTCTTGGTCTGGTGAATGGTTTACGGACACAGAGTTGACCGCTGAGGTATCCCTCTCACAGAGATGCGAAGGGAGGGACTGCGCGGCAGCCGAGGCTGAACATCTGTCTAATACAGGCATAGCCCTTCCATGCGTCTCTATGTTTGGGGTTGATGGTTTATACTCTAGGTAAGCTTTTTTGTATTTGAAGGCCGCATGATACAGCCAAGGAACATTTGTTTTGTACTGAGCGTTATCTATTAAGATATGCAAAGTACGAGGTGGGGTTTGCGGTGGATGAAGCGCCTGGTTTGGTCTGTTACCTCTTTAGGTTTAGCCAGCAGCGCCCTGTTTCTTTTTGCTGTAAAGCACCAAATCCCCACTTATGTTTCTTCTCAACAGACAGCTTGTATAGGCCACAGCCCATACAGTCCCAGAGCTACTAGCGAAACCCTTCGTGAGGATCTCAACCATGTTCACCTCCGCGCAGCCCAGTCGCATGGTTTAACAGAACCCATGCAGACGAGGGAAGAGTTGGTGCCAGATGTTTTGGTGGAGCTGGCTAACAATGAAAATATAAGGATTAAGCGCATGGGGTACAGCCAGCCCTATTTAACTCAGGAAGCCGTAGCGTTATTGAACGAGATTGGACGCCGTTTTCGCACCTCATTGGCTGAAGATGGTCTCCCAGAGGCCATCCCCTATCTCAGCTCAGCGTTGAGAAGTGAAGAGGACCAACGTAGGCTTCGTAGCAGTAACAGCAACGCAGCTGTTCACTCAGCACACATGTATGGTACTACCTTTGATCTCTCTTACAACAGCTGGTTTTCTACAGGTAACAATGCCTCTGTGGTGGGGGAATTATGGATCCAACACCCAAGTATTGAGCGAACACTGAGCTACCTTCGTAGAGTCCGCGGTGGTACTAGACTACACAATTGGTACAAGGGCAAAGTTGAGGACCTTGAGCGGGCTCAGACATGCGGCACACCGTCTCATAGGGAGAGGCTAAGAGACATTTTGGTAGATTTAAGAGAAGAGGGGAGGCTGTTTGCCTTAGAGGAGAACCTTCAACCCTGTTTCCACGTGACTGTTAGAGGCTAGTTCAGAATATGAATAGCCTCTCCTAGCGCAGCCTTTGCCGCCTCCATGACTCCCTCTCCTAATGTTGGGTGAGGGTGGATTGTAAGGCCGATGTCCAGTGCAGAAGCGTCCATCTCTACAGCTAGCGCTGCTTCAGAGATAAGGTCGGATGCGTGAGAGCCACAGATGGTCACACCTAGGACTCGGTCGTCAGATGCGTCTAGTACAACCTTTATAAAGCCGTCAGTATGACCCGTTGTTAGTGCACGTCCGATAGCGGCAAATGGCACCTTGCCAACCTTTATTTCATAGCCCTCCGCTTTCGCCTCGTGCTCTTGAAGTCCTGCTGTTGCCACCTCTGGATTGGTGAAAACAACGGCAGGCACAGTCTTGGCCTCGTTCTGCACCTTATGGCCAGCTATCACCTCAGCGGCGACCTCCGCTTCATGTGAGGCCTTGTGTGCGAGCATTGGGTTTCCAGCGACATCACCAATCGCGTAGATTCCAGGCACACTGGTTTTACCCTGCTTGTCTATTTTGATAAACCTGCCATCCATAACAACGTTCAGTTTTTCTAGGCCAAAGCCAGATGTGTTTGGGAACCTACCAACGGTGACCAGAATGGCATCTGCATCTAAACTTTTCTCACCTTTTGGTGTCTCGACGGTAACGCCCGCACAGTCACCGTTCTCTTCCCAACCAAGGGCTCTAGACTTCAGCATCACTGGAACCTTTGCCTTTTTGAGGTTTCTCGCTAGTACTCGAACTACATCAGGGTCGAAACCTGGTAGTAGTTGATCTCCCATCTCTACAATTGTCACCTCACTCCCGAGTTTCGAAAGGACTGTCCCCAACTCAAGGCCTATGTAGCCTCCACCGATCACTACAGTCCGTTTCGGTAGCTCTTGTAGAGCGAGCGCCTTTGTTGAGTCCATAATTCTAGGGTCCTTATAAGAGAACCCTGGAATCTCAATAGGTGTAGATCCCGTAGCAATTACGATGTTCTCGCACTTGATCTTCTCTTTACCTTTGGCCGTCGTTACTGTGATAGAGCCAACACCGTTGATTTTTGCCTCCCCAACCATCATTTGGGCGCCATTCTTTTCAAGCAGCTGTGCGATGCCTCCTGTGAGCCTACCAACAATTCCCTCTTTCCAAGCTTGAAGTTTTCCCATGTCAAGTTCGACATCGCCTCCAAAAGAAATGCCCATATCGTTTAGGCCTGACTTTTTTGGTGAGACGAGGTCGCTAAATTTAGTGGCTGCTGAGATGAGTGCTTTAGATGGGATACAACCAACGTTTAGACATACTCCGCCCCAATTGTTCTTCTCTACAACTAGGGTGTCGACACCAAGCTGAGCCAATCTAATGGCACATACGTAGCCTCCAGGGCCAGCACCGATAACTACTGTGTTTACTGTTTTCATTAGAAGAGGTTCTCCTTCTTAGCGGTCTATCTGAGCTTCTATAAGTTGCGGCCCACCCTTTTTACGTGCCGAAGATACAGCTAGCCTAACGCGTCTTTCATCTGCCCCATCTACCATGACCCCCTTGATACCATATGCTTTAGCCATGGACGCTAAAGAGACAGAAGTCTGCTTTGCTAGGGGAGATTCGGGGGCCGATAAGTCCCAAGAATGTGCTAGAAATATTACATTCAGCTTGTGTAGGGTGGCTAGGTTTAATGCCTCGTGAAAATCACCTGTAGCCGCTGATCCCTGCCCTATAAAGCAGAGCACGCTATCTTTTTCACCTTTGGCCATACTCATTCCGCATGCGTGAAGCATTCTAGCCGCTGGCGAGGTTGATACTGGAGCTAACCTATATGGTTTAGCGCCAGCAAAGCCGTTTTCAAGACGTTCGACTGGGCAGCCACGAAGCACCACCCCGATACGCTCTCGCAGGCCCGCAAAGACCCAGTCGCCCTTGAGCATGCCGTCGAATCCACCAGCTATAACCGCCTCTATTCCTGCTGTAGGGAGGTCGTAGGGTGTTGGTGAGAGTGCGGATAGTGCCGCACTAGCCTCCTTTATAGCATCTACGTTAGAGCTCACTTTAGCTCCATTATAAGGTGGCCTGGGTTCTCGAGTAGAACCTTCAGTGCCGTGACAAACCTGGCGCCAACGGCACCGTCAATTACCCTGTGGTCAAATGATGGCGAGAGGTAGATCATGTCTCGAATTACGATCTCCCCATCAACAACAACAGGCCGCTTCTTGATCTGGTTCACGCCTAATATTGCTACCTCTGGGTGGTTGATAATAGGTGTCGCGAACATTCCGCCGATGTTGCCCACAGAGGTGACAGTAAATGTGCCTCCCTGCAATTCCTCAGCGGAGATCTGCCCGCTCCTTGTACGAGCGGCGAGGTTAGACAACTCAGCTGCAATCTGGAGTATAGATTTCTGCTCTACATTTTTTACTACGGGTACAAATAGTCCAGCAGGCGCGTCAACGGCTACGCCGATGTTCACGTCGCCTTTTACAACAAGCGTTAGGGGCTCCTCAACTATGTTTGCGTTGATATTGGGGAACTGCCTGAAGATTATAGATAGGGCCTTCATGATGAACGGGACGAATGTAAGCGCAACCCCCATTTCAGCGGCTGGAGCTTTTAGGGCTTTTCTCATCGCCACTAGATCTGTGACATCGATCTCTTCAACATATGTGAAGTGAGGCGCAGTGAACGCTGAAAGCTGCATCTGTTTTGCTATTTTCCTGCGTAGTCCGATTATTTTTATGCGCTTCTCGGAGCCGCTAGGGATAGCGGCGACTTGAGGAATAGCGACAGGCGCTTTTGGTAGGCTGCTAGGCGCTGAGCCTGTTCCGCCTGAGAAGGACTCTACGTCAGAGCGGGTTACTCTCCCATCTTTACCTGATCCAGGTATAGTGTTGATATCAAACCCAGCCTTTCGAGCGGCATTTCTGACAGCTGGACTCGCCAATGTTTTTGAGCGAGCGGCGGGATTTGATGTCTCCGCCATCACTGGAGGAGCAATGACAGGTGTCGGTATAACTGGTGCTGGCGCTGGTGGAGTAACGGTAGCAGGAGCTTTGGGCTGAGCTTCTACTTTCTTTTTTGCTGGCTTCGCTTTGGCAGGGGCACCAGATTCGTCGATATCCATAAGAGGAGCGTGTATCTTAATGACATCTCCCTCTTCTCCATATAGCTTTACGACGGTTCCGCCTTTGCGAACTGAGATCTCTACGTTGGCTTTGTCTGTCATGACCTCACAGACAGGCTGGTCTTCGCTTATGCTCTCACCCTCACCGACGAGCCATTTTACTAGCTCGCCTTCGAGGACACCTTCGCCGATTTCAGGAAGTTCAAATGTGTACATTATCTGCTCCAGGGCGGGATGGTTACCGCCATATTCTTTGTTCGATAACTAAAAGTTTAAGATGGAATCTATCGCAGTTGACAGGCTCTCATTGTCACCCCACGCTGGGTGGGTTCCTATGGGAGCTTCTAGCGATAAGAAAGAGTGGTTTGTGAGTGTCGCAACTAAGCTATCAGCGAAAACTTGGTCGTCGTGAAGTATTATCGCCATACCCGTGGCGGTAATTGAGTCTCCAGCAACAGATAGGTCTATATCGCTTAGGTTTCTAAGGTCTATTACACCTATATCTAGACCATCAGAGGCCGCGTTTTCTGCAAATTCTAAAGCTTTGGTTACACCCGCTCCCCATGTGATAACGACGATGTCATCCCCACCTCGGACACTTTTCGCTCCAGTTAGTGGGGTGGGTGACATATCAACTTCTCCCCGTTGTCCCCAAGCGTCGACAGGTTCAACTATCACCACTGGTCCACGAGATTTGGCTGCCGATAACAGCATGCCAGCAGCCTCCGCAGGGGTTGAGGGAGATACAACTGTCACGCCGTCAGCTGCCGTGAGGAGGCTGGTGCTGGAGCTGGTAGTCTGTTGATATGAGGCCTCACCAGAACCTGCGGGGACTCTGATAACGACAGGTGCTGAGAAATCTGAACCCGTTCGGATTGAGATCCCTCCTAGCTCAGAAAGAAGCTGTTCAGCCATTGCAGGCACGCGCTCTGGACCGCTAACTTCTACGATAGGTCGCTTGCCCCCGAGAGCTAATCCAATGCTCAGCCCTAGAGTTCCTGTAGAGGAGACAGGGAGATCAATGATTCTGTTAGGCCCGAATTCATTTAGGAGCCCTGCACTTGTCCCGAAGGCACCGCCCATTTTACCGACAGTCTCTCCCAACAATACAACCTTTTCGTCGCCCATTACCAATCGAGTAGCCGCTGCAACCGCCTCTACACGAGTCATGCGTTTTATATGATTTGTTGCTTCACTCACCCAGTCGCTCCAGTTTGGTTTTTCCTTTTAATGTGCCGCCTTATAAATAGCTCTCCTGCCTTGTAACTCGACCGAACAAGAGGGCCTGATGCTACGCTGGCGAAACCCATGTCGTCACCTAATCTTTGATATTCCTCGAACTCTTCTGGCGTAATGAATTCATGCACGTTGAGGTGTTTTTCAGTAGGCCTCAGGTATTGTCCTATAGTCAGGAAATCGACGCCGACTGAAATTAGGTCATACATTGTCTCTATAACTTCTTCTTTTGTCTCTCCGACACCGACCATGATGGATGATTTGGTGTAGAAACCACGCTTTTTCATGTGTCTGAGAACATCGAGGCTCTGGTCGTATCCCGCCCTAGGATCCCTAACTGCGGCTGTTAACCTTCTCACTGTCTCGATATTGTGAGCTACCACCGATGGTTTCGCAGACAGCATTATATCAACCAGGTCCTCTCTTCCTTGAAAATCTGGTACAAGCACCTCAACCATTGTATCGGGTGCAGCATTTTGTGTTTCAGTGATGCAACTCGCGAAGTGAGTGGCGCCTTGATCTGGCAAGTCGTCACGGTTTACTGAGGTAAGTACCACGTAATCAAGTTTCATCTGGGAGATTGTGCCCGCGATGTTTTTTGGTTCCTCAACGTCAAGGGGAGGCGCTTTTCTGGAGGTGTCGACGGCGCAGAACCTACAGCCTCTTGTGCAGACACTGCCCATAACCATAAACGTTGCGGTACCGCCGCCCCAGCACTCACTCTGGTTTGGACATCTAGCCTCTTCACATACTGTAGAGAGGCGAAGGTATCTAGCTGTCTCCTTTATTGAATTAAACCTCTCCAGTCGCTCACCAGTTGGTAAGCGAACCTTTAGCCAGTTGGGCTTCCTTGATGTGTCTCTTTTGGTTTGATTTCTCATCAAAAGTTACTCGCTAATGCTAAGGGCTACTTGACCCTATATCCAGCCATTTCGTTGTTAAAAATCCAAGCGACAACCTCACCTATCTCAAAGCTCTTGCTCATGTAAGAGCGCCTCGATGCAGCCGCTGAACCAGATTTTCTGAGGTCGGTTCTTGCCTGCCGCATCTTATCGGCTCGGTTTCGCCAGCTATCTACGTTGGAAGCTCTAAGGTCAACCCATCCCTTTTTTGCCCATGCATCTACCGCCGCTGGTGTGATCTTGGCTGTGGTTGAGTGCCCCAATGTCTCGGGTACATTTATTCTCGGTCCTCTCATAAGGGTAGAGCCGTCAGGCATTAGAACTGGAATGCCTATGCTACATGCTAGCTCAATTAGGCCCGAGGGCTCTAGAGCATCGGTTAGCTTCTTCGTCACCTCTACAGAGCTAGCCTTGTCATCTAAAAGGGCATCCATGGAACTATATATGTGTTTTAGCAGAGCTGCCTCAAATAGAAGTTTTGATAACTCTGGAGGACCTAGTCTACCGAGTGCGATTGACGGGTGAGCCTTCGACCCTTCAAGAGCACTTCTCTCAACTTCTGCCAGATCTTCGAGTGCAACAGAGCGCACAAGTCCAGCCTTGTAAGATGGGTTCATAACACTGCCATCTAGTGCCGATATGATGTCACGCCCAGTATTGGAGCCCCTGATCTCTCTTACAACCGTGTGAGCGATCTCTTCTGGGGTTATGTATTCCATCTGACCAAGGGCTGTGATTGCCGCGAATTCTCCACGGGTGAAGACTCCGTTTTCACCAGTATCAACAACAGGTACAGTCAGGTCACCAGTGCGCTTGTATAGTGCAGGATCCTCTCTCAACTCTAAGAGGTCATCATTAGATAGAGGTGAAGCGTGGCTTTCGTAGATGTCTGAATTTCTATGGCGATCGGTGACAGTTTTGACCTGTACTGCCCGATATCCAATCATAGCCGCTGGCTTTACCTCTTTTACGATAGGTGCGCCAGGGGTCCTTGCCAGCAGGAACAAGAGGCCAGTTTGTGCAAAGGCCGCCTCCGTTTTTGCCAGTAATTTTTTTGATGGACGGTCTTCTGAGTGAGTATATGGAATGTTTAGTCCCATCCCACCAGTTCCAGTTGTGCCCACCTTCAGATAAGCTGACACACCGTATTTAGAGGTCGCTTTGTGAACGAAGCGTACGTGTCTAATTAATTGTGGTGTGGACTGAGAGAGTAAAAATGTTTCGAGGTCTGCAGTTCCAGCGCCGTCGAACCCATCTTTACCGATCCACTCGCGAACTTTGGCGACCCCGTCGAAGACGTCTTGATAAGAAAAAGAGGTAGCTGTGTTCACAGCGTCAACAACAACATCTGGTCGATGTCTTCGGACTAGTTGAACCAAGTGGTTCTCGTCGAAAGCTTTGGCGAAGTCGCCATAAAGTGAATCGAGAAGGCTCTTCCTTAAGAAGTCATCGCTTAGTATCTCGCCTCGCCCTAAAGCCGCCATGGGGGATGGTACGAAAAGATTTCCCCAAGCTGGCTCAAACGAGACGTTTTCACCAAATTCCGCTTGTTGAGCCTTGCACGATGCTACAGCTTCTTCTTCTGTAAGTGATGCGATAACTATTCTTCTGGGGTTGAGTGACCTGACGATATGACGGACAACCTGTGTCCCCACCAAGCCAGCGCCACCTAATATCAAGTAGTCTTGGTACATCTTGTCTCCAGTGCTTGCGTCGAAACGCGGACTATTATTGCCATCTCGATGCTACTTACGGTCTATCTCTAACTCGATCCACAAAGGTGTGCCCAACTCTCATTTTGTGAACCAAATGTGAGCCAAAACGATCTAACTCGGCTAATGCTTATGAATGTTAGACTTGGCTGGAATAGCGTTGCGAGGAGTCTCCGTTGGTGGCTTTGAGACCTGTATTGAGATCCCGGGATGGGGAGTCGCTCTAGATATTGGCCGCTGCCCACGATCTGCAGTACATCGTGGAACCGTGCTATTTACCCATTCTCACATGGATCACATGGGCGGAGTAGCTTTTCACGCAGCCACAAGAGGTCTCTACAATCTACCGCCTCCCACCTACCTGGTACCGAAAGAGAACGTCGATGCTCTTAAGGGTTATTTTGCTGCAGCTCGTAGACTCGATCACTCAAAGCTTGCTCACAAATTATTCCCAATTTCACCTGGCGAGGAGTACCAATTAAACAAGGGGCTTTTCGTTAGAGCCTTTCGTAGTGTTCATGTAGTGCCGTGCCAAGGGTATGGTATCTGGGAGCGCCGCATGAAACTGAAGTCAGAGTACGCGGGTGTCGCAGGAGCAGAGCTGAAACGCCTGCGTGAATCTGGTGTTGAGATAACCGCTTCAAAAGAGTTCCCTCTCTTAGCTTTTACTGGCGATAGTATGATCGAAGTTGTCGAACGGGAAGAGGTGGTAAGGAAAGCTAGGCTTCTAATAATGGAGGCAACTTTTTTAGATGATCGTGTCTCGGTGGCACAGTGCCGTGAGCGAGGCCATATACATCTCTATGAGATAGCTGAAAGGGCCGAACTTTTTGAGAATCAGGCAATATTGCTGACTCATTTCTCTGCTAGGTACAGTAAGGAAGAGGTCTACGAGGCTCTGGACAAGACTTTGCCTCCGAGCCTTAGGTCGCGAGTTACACCCCTAATTTAGCTACCAACCTTCAATGATTTAATTGGGGCTTTGAGCGTTTGGCCCTGTTTTTATGCTACCTAACCTCACATAGGTATGGCTGCTGAATTGTGGAGTCTAAGTCCACAGTGCCCCATTGGCCTCCCTTGAATGATAGAGCGGCGACGTCTTCTTCGTAGTCTTCGCCGAGGTTCTCTTCAAAGCCCCCGTTGTCTGGCTCGTTAGGGTGCCAGACACCGCCTTCAGAGAGGCTGTCAGATTCGGGATAGCCTTCATCCTGAACCCAGAACCATCCAAAGTCGACAGATGGAGCCGTTGACTGTTGATAAAGTCCTAGCCATAAGCTCTGGCTGGTTGGTATCTCAGACTCAAGTATTGAATCCTGAAGGGCCTTGAACTCTCCAGGTTGACCAGCAGCCGCCAGGTCTCCACCCAGTGCGGATTCACAGATCTGTCGTGCTGCTTGCCAGCCCAGTGGTATTGAGCAGTAGTAATAGGTGTTCGTGAGAGGTGCTGGCTCAGAGTAGCCAGAGTCGGTTGAGCTTTCGTCCCCTGTGTCTCCAGGTCCTCCTTCGTTCAGGATTACTAGTTCCAATATTGAACAATCATCGCCAGGGCAGGAGTCCCACTCGTTTTTATCGTCGTCATCACAGTCGTCGCCAACATCTACCCATCCTTCTGGGGCTTCACAGGCTACTGTGCTGAAGTCAGGATCACCGTGCCCGTCTTTGTCGTTGTCTTGGAAGAATGTGTACTCTATACACTCACCAGTGTCTAACTCGATTCCGCTAGAGTCTGTTCTGCAGCCTGCCAAGGTTAATGTAAGTAGAGATGCAAGAGATAAATTTTTTGACGTTGGTTTCATGCCTCGAAGTATAGCACAGGAAGAAACGCAACTGAAAGCAGTAGCCACAACCTAGACACCTCTTCTCCTAATATTTCTTCGGTGAACAAACCGTCACAAGTGTAATTTCAGATGGTTTTATATTAGGGGCCGTATTACCGATATGTGGCAAAAAACAAATTGGCATGGAGCGTTTATGAAAGCCTTCTCGATAGTCGCCTTAGCAGCTTCGCTATTTAGCGTATCAGCGCAAGCTCAAGATCTCTCTATAGAGCACACACAGTATCAGTTAGATAATGGTCTCACGGTCATATTGGCTGAAGACCACGATCTTCCCTTGGTTCAGGTCAACGTCTGGTACCACGTGGGTTCAAAAGATGAACCTCAGGGCCGTTCTGGATTCGCACATCTCTTTGAACACCTCATGTTCCAAGGCTCTGAGAATCAGCCAGGTGAATATTTTGAGCCGCTTCAAGAGGTAGGCGCCCGAGTAAACGGCACAACAAACTCAGATAGAACTAACTATTTCGAGGGGCTTGGTCGTGAGCAGTTACCTCTGGCGTTGTGGTTAGAGTCTGATCGTATGGGCTGGCTCCTTGGTGTTATAGACCAAGGCAAAATAGACAACCAACGAGAAGTTGTCCGAAATGAGCGTCGTCAACGCTACGAGATCCCACCATACGGTGAAGTGTGGCCCGATCTTATGGCAGAAGTTTTTCCAGAGGGTCACCCCTACCACCACCCAACTATCGGTTCACACGAAGACCTAGAGGCAGCATCTTTAGAAGATGTGCATGAGTGGTTTGGCACCTGGTATGGACCCAACAACGCTAGCTTGGTAGTCGTTGGTGATTTCGATGAGGCAGAAGCTCGGGAGTTGATTGAAAACTATTTTGGTCCTATACCTCGAGGTCCAGAGCCTGAGGTTACAACAGCCGATCCAGTAGTTCATGAGAGTGAGACAGTGGTTCGCAGGGTCGAAGAGGGCGTTCCTTACGATAAGGTTTGGATAGCATGGCCAACTCCAGCTCTATTCGCCGATGGTGATGCTGAATTAGATATAGTTAGTGATGTTCTCACTGGAGGTCGTAGCTCAAGGTTGACTTCCGCATTGGTTTACGACCAGCAGATAGCTAAGAGTGTAGAGGTCTATCAGTATTCACGCTACCTAGCGGGTGTTTACATGGTAGAAGCTACGGCTGCCGAGGGGCACACTACAGATGAGCTAGTTGCTGCGATCGATGAGGTCTTAGCTGGCTTGGCCGAGAGTGGCCCAACAGAGGATGAGCTAGCGATAGCTGTGGCTAACGTAGAGGCTGGTTTTTATGGTGGTATGAACACATTAGCAGCCAAGGCTGACCGATTAAACACCTACCTTTTTACTGCTGGAACTCCAGACTATTTGCAGGAAGACCTCAACCGCTACTTGGCGGTTACCCAAGAGGGAGTACAGGCGGCAGCTGCCAGTCTAAATGAAGGGCGGGTAGTGTTCCACGTTACCCCTGAAGTTACTGAAACTAATACCGAGGAGACAGAATAATGCGCTCTATTTCACTTGTATTGTTGTTGGCCGCATGTGCCCCAAAGAGTGTCGAACCAGAAGTCTCTGTTGAGCCTGCATTTGATCGCACTAGTCAGCCCGCTCCATTAGAGCGATCGGAGTTCGCTCTACCAGTAGCTGTAACAGGTCAGCTATCGAACGGACTAAATGTCACACTTGTTGAAGACCATTCGATGCCAATGGTTGAGCTATCGCTTGCTTTTCAGGTAGGTGGTTGGAGTGACCCCGAGGGTCAATACACCCTAGCGAATTCTGCTTTTGATATGTTGACAGAGGGTGCAGGTGAACTAGACGCAGCCGCTCTTTCAACGGAGCTTCGCAGGTTGGCGTCTAGGCTTTCTTCAGGTGGCGGTGATGATGGCGGTAGTATTAGCCTAACCACTCTTTCTCGAAACCTTGGTCCATCTCTAGACTTGATGGCCCTTACCTTGTTGGACCCCACTTTTTCCGAGAGTGAGTGGGAGATCAAGCAGCGCTCCGCTCTTCAGAATTTGGCGGCTGTCAGATCAGACGCCACAAAGGTCGCTCGCAGAATAGCGGCGAATGTAATGTTTGGCGACGTCTACAGCGGAAGGCTATCGACAGAGGAACAGATAAGCTCTATATCTGTCGAAGATATGCGGTCTTGGTGGGCAGTTAACGGCGTTGCTGCCAACGCAAACCTATATGTGAGTGGCGATGTCACCCTAGATGAGTTGCTCCCAATGTTGGAGGAGCGTTTTGGTGGCTGGGAGGCAGGTGAGGAGTCAGTGGCCCCCGAATACACCCTGTCTGATCTCTCTGAGACTCAGATCCACTTCGTGGATATGCCAGGTGCTGCCCAGTCAGTCTTTAGACTCTGGTCATCTATGCCGAATCCATCAGCGGATGGATATGAGTCAGTTCGCTTAGGAAACCAGGCCTTTGGGGGAATGTTTACAGCTCGCCTGAACATGAATCTAAGGGAGGACAAAGGTTATACTTATGGTGCGAACAGTTGGGTGAACTGGGACCATGGACCAGCTCGTTGGGAGCTTGGTACATCTATCAGAACAGACGCAACGGTAGCCGCTATGAACGAGATCCTAGCTGAATTGGCGGCCGTTGTTGCCGACGAGCGACCTCTTACAGATAATGAGATTGAGCGAGGACGTTCAAATATTATTCAGGGTTTCCCAGGTAGGTTTGAGCGTGCAAGCTATATGCTTGGACAGTTGTCTTCTATGTGGCGTTACGATCTGCCTGAGGACTGGGTTGATGGCTATATCGCGAGAGCAGAGTCCGTCACTTCAGATCAAGCACGCGATGCTTTCTCGACACATATCGCCTCGCAGCCTTTCTCAGCGATTATTGTAGGCGACTGGGCGACAGTTGGAGAGGGTCTCTCCGAACTAGGTCTTTCTATACATCACCTTGATGTTGATGGAAACACTGTTGAGAGAGCGGTGCCTGAATCAGCACCCGAAGAGGTAGATGAGGCACTTTCAGAAGAGTAGGAGAGGGTATGTCCATAAGATCAGATTACGTTTGGATGGACGGAGAGCTAGTCCCATACGATAAAGCTCATGTACACGTACTTTCTCATACGCTTCACTATGGGCTTGGTGTTTTTGAAGGTATTCGCTCATACGCTCAGGACGATGGCTCTGGTGGTGTTTTTCGTTTAGACGAGCACATCGAGCGCCTCTTTGATTCTGCACGAATGTGTATGATAGACCTCGAGTACTCTGAAAGTGAGGTTCGCGAAGCCTGTATCCAGACCTTGCAGGCTAATAAATTAGTAGAGGGCTACATTAGACCTCTAGTATTCTTGGGTCACGGAGCGATGGGGTTAGGCGCTCGTGCGAACAAGGTTCACCTTATCATCGCCGTTTGGCCATGGGGCGCATACCTAGGTGACGAAGGAATGAATGTAGGTATTAGAGCTGCGACATCTTCTTTCACCCGCCACTCTGTAAATGCCAACCTTCAAAGGGCCAAGGTAACGGGTCACTATGTAAATTCGATATTGGCTCGTTATGAGGCTAACGACAATGGTTATGATGAAGCTATTATGCTCGATCACAATGGGTTTGTCGCAGAGGGCACAGGCGAAAACCTCTTCGTTATAAAAGGGCGGAAGATTAAGACCCCGAGTATCACAAATATACTGGGTGGAATCACAAGGCAGACGGCCATAGAAATCTTGAACAGCCTCGGGTACGATGTCATTGAGACTCAGTTTGGTCGTGATGCGTTGTATGTGGCAGATGAGGTCTTTATGACAGGAACAGCGGCAGAGATTACTCCGATTAGGGAGATCGATAGGCGACAAATCGGCGACCCAGGTGAGATCTCGTTGTTAGTCCAGAGGACTTATCTCGATGGTGTTAGAGGTCGGGTTGACTGGATGTTGCCAATGATCACTAAGTACAGTGTTTAGCCGCCAGAAATAGAATAGGTGTCAGGCACAACCTGTCTCTAACAGATCCAAACCTAGTGGGCTGGAGTTTGGCTAGAGCGCCGAGCCTCCCAGCGGGCCTGCCGTTTACCTCGATAACCCAAGGTTCCCAGCGCTCATCAAACAGAACGTCGACTCCGAGCTCTAATACTAATCCTACCCCTCTATAGGCTTTAAGTTTATCGCAGGCCGATATCGATATTTTTATAGCTTTCTCTAGCGATTTAGGTGGGATGACATCTTCACCCGCTATGGCCTGGGCTCCTAATGCCACGTTAGCTACGCTACTAGAGTCACTCACCCTAGCCACAGTCTGCTCCACAACCCAACCGTTGTTAGATGCTTGTACAAGAACTCTTAGGCTCAAGGCGCTGAAATCTACTGGTGGTCTGATTTCTCTCTGTAGAATTGTTGGCTCTAGAACACCCCGCACTGCGCCGTCTGTCATTTTGGGCAGGGTGTCTCCTGGGCTGACTCTTTTAACCCCTCGCCCTAGCGCCCCATACCTAGGCTTGATGAAGGCAGACCCCCACTCCTTTAGTTTTTCCGAGAAGCAGTTGTAGTCAGTAGCTAACTCGGGCATGTCGCCTATAACCCTCTGGGTTTCGACTTTGTCTGCACATAAATTCGTCAGCACAGGGGAGTTACCCCAAGGAAGGTGCCCCCAGTGTCTCCATAATTTATCCCATGCTTCAGGCTGAGATCGTGATGGGAATCGGTCATAAACAGCTGATGGGTCCCCATTAGACACCGTCCATTCGTCTTTTCTGACCGCTAATAACTTGCCTGGTTCGCTGGCAAATAAAACCTCAACACCCTTTTTGCTGGCCTCTATAGCAGCACGCCCAAAAGGAGTGTCGGAAGGGTGTTGAGGTGATTCTGCTCTAAATGGTAGTAGTATTAAAATTGATTTATTTGACATTATGATTTGTCTCTATCTTGAACGCATCTATATTTGGGATAGGATAAGTGGTAATTATGGAAAAAGTGACACCAAAATGGGTAGATAGGATAGTTTTTATCTGCGCTTTGGATCGAGCAAGTAAGGATAAAGGCAAGGGGGGTGGTTCCCAAAAACCCTCATGTGGGCCCCAAGGAGCTAATGAGCTTAGGGGGTGGCTAAAACAACGACTTAAGGAAGATGGTCTGTGGAAGAGAGTACGCGTTACTACAACTAGCTGTTTAGACTTGTGCTCAGGTAGAGGAGTATCTCTCACAATACAGGGACGATCTGGTGATGGGGACCTGAGAATAGTTAACGCTTTTGAGGACAGAGAAGAGCTGTATAGTGAAATAGTGAAGGGAATGAACGCCGAATAATTTGTTCCCCAACTTTTGGTGTCGTCGCTCTGGTATAGTGGTTCTAGTAAAAGATATTAGAGGTGAGAGAGATGATCATCGGGCAAGGTGTTCAGCGAGGCGACGGCGTTCCTAAAGTAACAGGTGCTGCTTTATATGTTGATGATCTAGATATAGATGGTTGTCTTCATGGGGTGACAGTGCGCTCCCCTCATGCTCGAGCGAGAATTGTCTCGATAGAAAAGAGCGAGGACTATGACTGGAGTGACATAACGGTTGTCACGGCTAAGGATATTAAGGGCGAGAACACGATTTATCTCATGACTCGTGACCAGCCAGCTCTCGCGGAAAGTGAGACTAAACACTGTCACGAACCAGTAGCCCTTATAGCAGCCGTGACCCTTGAGAGAGCAAAGGACGCCGCAAGGCACCTTGTTGTGAAATATGAGCCACTACCTGCACTGCTGGACGCGAATCTATCTCGAACCAGTGATGTAAATATTTTTGGAACAGACAATACCTTCAAAGAGATCAACATAAGAAAGGGCGACCATGCTGGAGTCTCCGAAGGTGTTTTAATTGAGGGTACCTATAAGACAGGCCTCCACGAGCAGCTCTATATTGAACCTCAGGGAATGATAGCAATACCGAGGGAAGACGGCGGAGTTACGATTACTGGCTCGATGCAGTGTCCCTACTACATCGTAAAGGGTATTACAGATCTCTTAGGTATTGATAAGAGCGAAATAAACGTAATTCAGTCAACAACAGGCGGTGGTTTTGGTGGAAAGGAAGAATACCCATCAATGTTGGCGGCTCACGTAGCGCTATTATCTCAAGCCTCTGGTAAACCCGTAAAGATAGTCTATGATCGTACAGAAGACCTACAGTCGACGACCAAGCGCCACCCTACAACTGTTACTATTCGAAGCCGAGTCTCCGACACGGGGCGTCTGTTAACCTGGGAATCCGACATTTTGGTTGATGGTGGTGCCTACAACACACTAACGCCAGTCGTACTCTCCAGGGCCGTACTTCATGTAACAGGCCCTTACCGCTGTGATAATTACAACATCACAGGCTTCGCGGTGGCGACTAACACGCCACCCAACGGGGCTTTTAGGGGGTTTGGTGCACCTCAGGCTCAGTTCGCTTCTGAGCGCCATATGGACAGAATCGCTCGAGTTATGGGTTTTGACCCTATTGAGTTGAGGCGTCGTAACCTTGTAGTCTCGGGAGATGAAACCGCCACAGGTCAGAAACTATATGACCCAGGGGCTCATACTGTTTTAGAGGCAGCTCTAACAGCTGCTGATAACTCTGATGTCCCTCCTCCAAAATCATTTTCAGGCGACGGTGGATTAGCTGCTAGATTGAGTAAGGGTAGGGGTGTCGCACTAGCCTTTCATGGTTGTGGATTTACTGGTAATGGTGAGGCTGCTCTTCAGGGGCGAGTGTCTGTAAGCTTAGAGGGGGGAAAGGTTCACATCCAGACCGCCTCCACTGACATTGGCCAGGGTGTCGACACCATCTTCTGTCAGATAGTAGCTGAGGAGCTAGATATACCTCTAGATATGGTAGTTATGGACCCCCACGACACAGATAATGTCCCAGATTCTGGGCCAACTGTAGCTTCAAGAACTACCATGGTCGTAGGAAGGGTCTGCCAACGTGCGGCTAAAGGACTGCTGGAGCTTTTAAGAGAACAGAGCGGACGTGACGAGAGCTTCACGGTACTCGCTAGAGATTACGAGGGGCCATCATCACTCCGAGTCGAGGAGGTTTACACAGAAGAGGTAGACATGGAGTGGGACCCCGAGACATACCAAGGAGACGCTTATCCGACCTATGGTTGGTCTTGTGTGGTGGTAGACTGCACTGTTGATCGGGATACTGGCGAGGTTCGTTATGATAGGTTCGTCTCTGCTACAGATGTTGGTAGGGCATTGAACCCAGTACTTGCCGCTGGCCAGATAGAGGGTGGATCATTGCAGGCATTAGGGTGGGCTACATCTGAAGAGGTCGTCTTGGACGAGCGAGGCTCTATGAAGAACGCTAGACTCACCAATTATATTGTACCCACCTCTTTAGATGCCCCAGAGATGCACACGGTTTTGGTAGAGATCCCTTTTGTCGGCGGTCCTTTTGGGGCTAAAGGGATCGGTGAGATACCCATGGACGCACCCGCTGCTGCAGTCGCTCAGGCTATTGAGCAGGCAGTTGGGGTTGTTTTGAATGAGCTTCCAATGACTCCCGAGAGGGTCCTGTGTGAGGTAGAATGAAGATTGAATTTACGGTAAATGGTGCCAGTGTAAGTGTAGATGTAGATTCATCGACAAGGCTGCTGGATCTACTCAGGGTTGATTTGGCTTTGACTGGTACTAAGAATGGCTGTAGTGAGGGTGAGTGTGGTGCATGTTCAGTGTTGCTCGATGGTCGCTCAGTATGCTCCTGCTTAGTGCCAGCCTTTCAAGTAGCTGGCTCAGAAATTGTAACGGTAGAGGGTCTTGCTGGTGAGGTGCTGCACCCAATACAGGATGCGTTTCTAAAACACGGAGCGGCACAGTGTGGCATCTGTACTCCTGGCCTTTTAATTACAGCAGCCGAATTGTCTGCCCAAGAGGTTCCCCCTAAAGAAACCGAGATCCGAGAGCTTATGGCGGGTAACTTGTGCAGGTGTACTGGTTACCAAAAGATAATCGATGCGGTTGTGGAGGTGGTCTGTGTTAGCAGTTGAACCCCAGCTACAGTCAGCTAAAAGTCTAGATGAAGCTCTTAAACTTTTGAGTGAAAACACAGATCTACAGCCACTAGCTGGTGGAACGGATCTAATGGTTCAGGGTTTTGGCTTGAACGTCTTGGATATTCATAAACTAGATGAGCTCAGGGGTATAGATGTCACGGAAGCAGGAGAGCTAAAGATTGGTTCGCTGACAACTTTTAGGGAGATTGTTGACTCGGAGCTAGTTGAGGCATGGTCTCCTTGTTTGGTCGAAGTTGGGAGGAGTATAGGCGCTAGGACTATCCAGAATAGGGCTACCATAGGGGGCAATATCGGAAATGCCTCCCCAGCAGGAGACTCTCTCCCTTTGCTTATGGCGCTTGATGCGAGGTTGGTGGTTTCGTCGTCAATTCGAGGAGAGCGTGAGGTGCCTTTTGAGTATCTCTTCGCTGAATATAGAACCCTTAATGTTATGCCAGATGAGTTGATAGTCGCCGTTGTAATACCGGAGTTGACTGTCTTCGACCACACCCACTACAGGAAGGTAGGTGCCAGAACAGCCCAGGCTATTTCAAAAGTCAGTTTTTCAGGGAGGGTTCGCATTGAAGATGAGGTGGTTACTGAGGCAAGGATAGCCTTTGGCGCAGTGGGCCCTGTTCCCATTCGCTGCGTCGCTGTCGAGGCGGCGCTTGTAGGGAACCCAGTAGACCCACAGGTCTCCAGGCTTCTTTTAGATGAGATCACACCGATCGACGATATTAGATCTACTGCAGCCTATAGGAAGAGGGCGTCGGTAAATGTTTTGCGCTCATGGTTAGAGTATTTAGCCAAATAGGGCGACAGTTGTACGGAGTTTAATGTGCCCAGACATCCTGACCTTTCGCCATCAGTTCTTGGGATGGGTAGCGCCGTTTTTTCAAAGCTTGCCCATAAGATTTCAAGCTTAGAGGGTGAGGTTTTCCCCCTACACGTGGGTGACACTTTCATGGAGCCTTGTGTTGGCTCAAGGATGGAAGACCTCTCGGTCAGTGAATACCCTGGCATGCACCAGTATGTTTCACCTCAAGGTATAACGCCTCTAATTACCCGTATTTATGAGAAGGTAGAGTCCTTCAATTCCCTACAAGTAGATAAAGGGTCTGTGCTAGTGACCGCAGGAGCTACTGGAGCCTTGGCTTCGGCTATTGGGGCGGTAACCTCTCCAGGCGACGAGGTACTGATACTAGCCCCTTTTTGGCCCCTTATAAAGGGTATTGTAAGCACCTTGCGAGCTACGCCAGTAGAGGTTCCCTTTTACGACAGGGTAGATAGTGTCACCGATGTGGTTGATGCGATCACTGAGCGCATCACTAGCAAGACGGTCGCAGTCTATGTCTCTACTCCATCCAACCCTACGGGGGTTGTTTTACCCGAGTTGTGGCTCCAGGCTATAGCAGAGCTAGCCAGAGAGAGGGGTCTATGGATCTTCTCCGATGAGGTCTATGAGAGGTATGTTTTTGAAGGGGAGGCTTGCTCAATAGGCCAGTTCGCCCCAGAGCGAACTCTAACAGCCTTCTCTTTCTCAAAGACATATGGGATGGCGGGTAACAGGTGCGGATACCTTGTTGGTCCTCCAGCCATAATTACACAGTGTCGAAAAGTATCCACTCACACCGTATACGCTTCACCTACAGCGAGTCAGTGGGGAGCTTTAAGAGCTCTTGAGCGAGGTGAGGCATGGGTAAAGCAGGCGTCTGAATTGTACAAAATTGCTGGGTATGAAGCTGCGGACTCATTAGGTCAGGCAAGGCCACAGGGGTCTACCTTCCTTTTCTTAGATGTCTCTCATAAGCTAGATGAGCGAGGGGTGTTTGGGTTCTTAGAGGACTGCTTAGATGATGGATTAATCTTAGCTCCAGGGCCTTCTTTTGGTGTTGGTTATGAGACTTTTGTTAGGATCTGTTTCACAGCAGCCCCTAATGATGTCGTTCAGAGGGCAGTCGGGCTGTTGAGAGGTAGGCTGGCCTGAGTTTTTAGCTATATTCGCCTGTGAGAGCCCACAGGCATCTTGCTTCTTATCTCGCGGGCTTTCTCTAGGTCGATCTCTGCCAAAGCAATCCCTTCATCATCACCGCACTCGGCTACAACTGTTCCCCACGGGCTAGCAATAAGGCTGTGCCCATATGAGTGTCTAAGGCCCTTGTCGTCATGCTCCCCACACTGACCAGGAGCTATTATCCAGCTCTGTGTCTCGATAGCCCTCGAACGCAACAATATGGACCAGTGATCTTTACCTGTTGCCATTGTAAAGGCACTTGGGACAGTGATAATCTCTGCACCAGCATCGACTAGCGCGGCATAAAGCTCAGGGAAGCGAAGGTCGTAGCATATTGTCATACCTATTTTCCCAAGGCTTGTCTCAGCGACCACGACATCACTACCAGGTATACAGGTGTCAGACTCCTTGAACGTTACCCCACCAGGAACAGAGACATCAAACAGATGGATCTTCTGGTATTTTGCGATCAAGGTACCATCAGGCCCAAATAGAATAGAAGTGTTGTAGACCTTTTTGTCGTCTCCTATTTCCACTACAGAGCCTATAAGAAGGTGTATCTTAAGCTCGGCGGCGAGCCTAGAAAAGATCTGGTGTGTTGGGCCGTCTACTTCCTCAGCGAGCTCAAGCTTTCGAGAGTGTGGCCCCAAGAAGGTGGTCGCCTCAGGCGTGACGATGAGCTGTGCGCCATGACCTGCAGCCCTTCTTATTAAGGCCTCTGCCCTTGTGAGGTTACGCTCTATATTAGAGCTTCCATTAAGCTGTACGCATGCTGCGAGAAACACAAAGACTCCCTTTCTTGGTAGTGCTTAATCTACATTAGATGAGATAACTAATTGTCTGTTATCTATACTTGCAGTTTAGCGTCTGTATCCTCAATAATGCTTGCGTTTATCAGCTCTTCAGAGGTCTCTAGGCGCTCGAATTCATCTGAGTCTACGTTCTTTAGGAGATCATCGAGTCCTAGCAGTGCGATCGCGCCAATAATGACACCCATCCACAGGGTGGCAATCCTTATCAGCATCGCAGCAGTCATAGCCTGTGCCTCTGTGAGTGCTGCTGGTAGCTTGAGCATCAACCCGATCATGCTGCCCTCCGCCGCACCAACGCCACCTGGTAGAATAGCGACGAGCCCACCAACAACTGTGCCTGCAGTATATATGAAAGTAGCTTGACCAAGCGATATCTCTGCTATTCCCATTGCGTTGAAGATCATTACAAACCCGATGCACTCCAGCCCCCAAGCTACAAAAGAGACAACTATTGTTATGAATAATGGGACTAGGGATAGGCAGATTCTAGTTGCTCGATAGAGAGACTCTATTTTATTAGAGGCTTTCCTGATGACAGGGAGTTTTGAGCTTAGTGAAATAATCCAGAGGGACAGCCTCTCAGATGCCAAGACGGAGAGCCCCAAGGCAATAGCTGAGCAGATCCATATAAGAGAGGTTGTATGAGCCTCAGCTCCGCTCCCTATAGATGGTAGCGATATAGCCATTAGCATGACAATCGCTATGATGTCCGTTAGGCGCTCAGCCACTAGAGCTGGCACAGTCTGTGTCATTGAGACGCCAGTTTTCTGAGAAACCAGGTATGGCTTTAGCATCTCACCAGCTTTGCCTGGGGAGATGGTCATGGATAAGCCAGCTGTGAAAATTCTGATATTGTCGCGTACTTTTATATCAATGTTTAGCAGCCGTATTAAGTAGTGCCACTTAGCAGACCTTAGAGCGTAGTTACAGAGGGTTAGGAGGAGCGCTCCTCCGTAAAGAGTCCAGTTTAACTTACCGAACTCATCGCCAACTTTATCCGAGTCGGCCCACATGGAGCCACCAGCATAGAGTATGACTCCAAATACAAGTGCCCAAACCACCCACTGGCGGTACTTTTTGACCATCGACAACTGAGACGACACAAACTCTCCCTATGAATGGCCCTCTGGCCTAGAACAGGTCCGCCGTTTACTCGATACGGATAGAGTTGACAATAGTAGTTACGTCGTTTCTAAGCTGTTCTTGTAGGATGCCATAGATGGAGTAGTTTTCTGCTACATCCATGCCTAGATCAGCGCCATTTCCTGAGTCCTGCATTCTAGCTCTGTGTTTGTATAGCCAGAACTCAACCTGAGTGTTGTCGTCGAATGTGAAACGCCATTTGTGTTGGGTAACAGCTTCGTATCTCGACCCATCACGGGTGCGAACGTTAGCTGTGTTCCTAATCTCACATGTGTACATCCAAGGTACATAGTCTGACTCGTATGAGCAGTCAGCGCTAGACACGCTCCCGATACTGATGTCCACACGTGGAATCTCAGTCCATGGTAGATCCACCTCAGTACCATTTCCCTCAAGCGTTACGGTAGTGTGGTTGGCGTCTGTATACCACTCCTCATCGCCACCCCAGTTTGATGAGCGCTCAATCCTCTTTACATGGCCAGACTGTGATGTTCCGTCCGCGTACCCGATGGTGACCTGAAGATCAGCGTTGTTTTCTGGCTCTGGCGGTGGGGTAGGTTCGGGCTCAGGCTCAGGCTCAGGCTCAGGAGCTGGTTCTGGAGCCACCTCTACAACAGGCTCTGGAACCACTGGTTCTGGGTCTGCAGCCTTCGGACAGGCAGTGATCGCGAATAAAGAAGTGATTAGTGCTAGATTTCGCATTGTTAGTGCTCCTCATGATTCTTAGAGACGTGAATTCTAAAGTCTATATCTCTGTATCTCCAATACCTAGTTTGACAACATTTCATGATGAGCTTTTTGGGCTATCTTTATTATCTGCCCGTGAGTGTACGAAAAGCGCGGCGCCCCCCACAAACAGAAGCAGCAGTTGTTGGACTCGAATTAGAACAACGAGAGCGAACCCCTCAATGATACTTAGCCCACTTGTAGTCGTTAAAAAGGCAAGGAGTAGAGCATCCCAGCCAACCTGGGATCCAGGGAAGGCTATAAGTGCCACAACAGCAGCTGTTGCAGCGCAATAGGTGAACAGTATCCCAGGAGGGTATGGATTAAGTCCTAGAGCATGTGCTCCTATTAGGATGCCCGCTGCCACACAAAGGTGTGCCAATAGAGCGAAGAAGGCAGCCTTTAGGTAGGCCCTGTAGCCTAGAGACCCAACGACTTGAAGTCCACTAGCTACCTCCTGAAAAGCCTTGTCTATACGACTCAATATCCCTGAAATGCGCCATTCTCTGGCTCCTAGAGCACCAAATGTCACCTTTGAGATACCTTGTACTATCTTTGGAAAGACAGAGATAATCGTTAGTATTATGGCTCCAATGGTTATTAATAGAGTTGCTATCTCTAGCTTGTTCTGATGCTCTGGTGGCACTGGTAATGTTGACATCGTCCAGACTGAGCCTGCTAAGAAGCCAACCATAGCCAGCCCAATGAAGCGTGCGTGTATGTTAGCAGCGAGAGCAACGGTTGTTTTTATTCCGTACCGTGCTTTGACCATCATGGCTGCAGCTAACTCTCCCACAGGTCCTGGGAGGGCTTGGTTTAGGAGTAGCCCAGCACAGACAATACCAGAAATACCAGCGGCAGGGACTCTTTCACCACCAGGCATTAGGCTTCGCCACCTTAGACCTATAAAAACCATGCCTGCCGACATAATCAATATACCCGCGATGAGTTCTAAAGGACGACCCCGTCCCCAGATTTCCATCAACTGTTCGACTGGCGCGTCCGTCGGAAGAAGTGTTGTTGTCGCATAGCCGATCGCAAACAGGGATACTATCGTTACTAAAGTTGAAACAACTAAGGTCTTTACCTTTTTGATTGACTTGGTTGGGTTCTTTTCATCACTCTGAATCACTCGTTGTCTGCCTTGAGTCGATTAGCCTCTTTGAATATATCTATAACTCCAGATCCAACCAAGCCCTCTCTCCAAGAGCCTAGTAAGCTTGGTTTAGCATTGGCCCGTATATCCCCAACCAATGAACTTACTATTGTCTGAGGAAACAACAGCTTAGCGGCCACCCCAGTTTCCACCTCTGTTTTGTGTCCTAATGCTAGCAGTGATGCTGCGGCCCATTCCTCTATAGGTGACCATGCCACACTCTCTGGAAGTTCGTCCTTAGGGATTTTTTCTCCCTTGGCGATCTGCTCCAGCAGCTCATCTCCAAACCTGTTTGCGACGCCTCGTGGGAACATCCTGTTACCACGCAGCGCCCCAACGCTCTTGGGTCTCCTTCGAGAAAGATCTAATACAACTGATGGAGAAGCAACCTGGTGAACCTTTTGGTTTCGCTCTTGTGCCGTAATTTCTCGCCATTCACATAGAGTTTTTAGGATCCCTCTTTCTCTGGCATTTAGGACTCTAGCGCCAATAATACCTCGCCAGGCCTCCGATGGTTCAACGTCGTTCAATGCCTCGGCTGTAAGGTCGTCAGAGCAATTCTGCGCCAAGTTAGGGTGGCAGGCTCGATCTTTTAGGGCGTTGTAAAGGAGGTGAAGGTTTGCCACGTCTGCCGCGGCATATTGCAATTGGTCGTTCCTCAGAGGTCTTCTAGACCAGTCTGAGAGTGTCTCACTCTTAGCTGGTGCGATGTTGAGTACTCTGTGCTCTAGCTCTTCCAGTCGCTTTGGATAACCTAGGCCGCTAAAGCCAGCGAGCACTTGAACGTCTATAACTAGGCTGGGCTTCAGTCCCGTATGGGCCATTAATAGTGGAACGTCGTGATGCCCAGCATGGGTGATAATAGTGCGGTTACTCAGAGCTTCGCCTATCGGCTTTAAATCATCTATAGCTTGAGCGTCAACCAAGAGTACGTCCCCTGTGGCATCAGCCAGCTGAATCAACATAAGTGTTGGCTCATAGCGGTGTTCAGCGTGAAATTCCGTGTCTATTGCGACAGAACCGTCTAACTGGGCAAGTGATTCGAGGAGCGCTGACTGGCTGCTAATAAATTGGTAGCGGCGGCTATTTTTGCTTTTAGGGCTCATATCGTGGCGACTAACAGGTTTTTCAATCCTTAGCCTTAGTCCCCATATCTTAACTCGATAATAATACTACCAAGTCCACCCATTACGCCAATCTTGGCTGTCCAGGGGGGCTACTAGTCGCTGCTCATCTATTGGAGAACCCGATTCGCTGTCGATAGTCTCAATCCTTAGGCTTTGAAAGCGTTCCGAATTGGAGCTCGAAATATGTGTCCATGAGGTGTGTTCTATTGGTTCTAATAGATCACTTAGCGCGTTGTTTGTCGAGCTGTTCACTCTTACACCCCAGGTAGAATCCATAAAACCTGCGAGCGCCGCTTTAAGTAGTGTCTGGTCTCGTGAAAGAACGACAACGTGCCTGTTGTCCGTTATCGCAACGGCGAATTTTGGAGATAGTGTCTCTGGTAATGCAGCATTTGGGTGAGCCAATATAGATGCAGGCATCTTAGTTTCGATCTGCTCTAGGCTAGGTCGCTTTTCAAAAACAATCATCTCTGTAGGGATGACCGTCTCTGTTAGTTGTTCTGGTCCTCCTATCCAACCACCATTAGGAAGGGGCTCCGCTTTTTCTGGAGGTGTTTCGTTTGAAAATACTACTACGGTACATGAATCAGCCCAAGCTTGAAGTCCACGTACAAAGAACTTGGGTGCGACAGGTGACAGATATAGCGACGTGACCCCATTCCCCTCATCATAGACTCCCACACCACCCTTTCGGGGTGAAGCTGTGTCTCCTGCCCTTTTCATAAATAAGCCCCTTTTTTATCGGGGTGACCCCCAATTACGATCCAGCATACCCTCACTCTTCAGATGGCGATATAGAAACTTGAAAATCAAACAGAGAGGTCATTTTTGAAATGATGGTTTTACTATTTGTAGTCCTAGGTTGTAGCAGCACTGATGTAAGTCTCGAGACCGAGGGAGCTGGGTCTAATCCTGTAGATGTCCATCGAAATTTGAACTCAGCGCTTGATGTGGAGTTATCTCCGGCTCAGTTAGTTGGCGCTGTTGATTTTGATGGTGATGGTGTTGACGAGATTTTGCTAGTTAATGAGGGGCTTGCGACATGGTGGCGAGGTGATGAAAAACTTGGCGAGGTTAATATCGGAGGTGGAGCCCAGAAGGTCGTCCGAGGAGACTTAGGTAACGGAGAGGTGCTCTTATTAGCGAGCGGTGCGACCAGAGACTTTAGGGCGGCTAACACTAAGATATGGTTGATAACAGAGGGCGGTGGTGAGCTGATCTTTCAGAGGGATTCAGACCGAAATCAAGTTGCGGACCTGAGAGTGATAGAAGGTAGAGTCTGGGCCGCTATTTTTGAGCGGTCCAAGAGGGTTCAGGGTGGTTGGATAGATGATGGTGAATTCACGGAGGTAACAGCGGGTGGGCTATCTACTAGCCAATTACCGATAAATGGTGGTGTTGTAATAGGCACTGTTTATGGATTGGCCCCTAGAAGCCACGGTGAATTGGCATTTCATATTGGTGATGAACAGCGTGCTTTACCAGGTTTGAGAGGTGTTAGATCTTTGGCCGCGATCGATCTTAACGGTGACGGTGCTGAAGAACTCCTCGTAGGGGATGGTTGGCACTATGCTTACGGCGAGCAGGCGATCGGAAGGCTGTTGTTGATAGAGGGACCAGACTACAGTCAGAGTCGAGTTATCGCGATGCTTGATGGAGAGTATAGCGTAAGGGAGGTCTCTGAGATCGAGGGTAGGTTGCTAGTCACAGGTACTCGAAACGTACACCTGCTGTCTAGGGACGCTCTCGGTTGGCGAGATACAATCGTCGCAACAATAGGCGAGAGCGGTAATTCAGTTGTTGTGCATACCGCCGAGGGCGTTGGGGCTCTAGTCTCAGGCACTCCAGCTAGGATAGTTGGGCTTAGGGATTAGATCTTGAGTTCCATACCCTCTCTTGCACCGAATACGATCAAGTCGGGGCATAGCCTAGCTGACCTAGCCCTAGCTTTTGCCACTTTGTCTTCTACATCTCTGTCGCTCTGCATCGGGTCATGGTGAAATATCGCCAACTGCTTAACTCTAGCTTGAATTGCAAGGTCTACTGCTGTCGTGGCACGTGAGTGCCCCCAACCGACCTTGGCTGGATACTCTTCATCATTGAACTGGCCGTCGCAGATTAGTAGATCCGCATCATTGCAGAAGGATACAAACTCCTTTGGTAGGGTTCTCATTAGGTTGATATCTTCAGCGGCAGCCTTCTTGTTCAATATGGAAAGGTCCAACTCATGATCAGTAGCGTAGATAACACTCTTACCTTCGTACTCGAACCTAAATGCTGTGCATATACCAGGGTGCACCTGCTTTATTGAGCTTACTGTTACCCCGTCTATAACGCTGTTGGTCTCACTCATAGTCTCAGCTATAATTCTGGCTCTCAGATCACCGAAAGACACAGGGAAGTAGTCGCTCTGCATTTGACCCGACAAGAGGCTATGAATCCTCCCCCCTTGAAGTGGAGAGGCCCATATATGGAAAGTGTTCTCTCCTCTGTATGCTGGTGAGAAGAAGGGGAAGCCTTGTATGTGATCCCAGTGTGCATGACTAAAGAAGATGTGACCCTTTACGGGCTCCACTCCATGCTGGCTAATGTGCTCACCTAGCTCTCTGATTCCAGTCCCAGCATCACATATCATAAGGGCACTATCTGTGCGGATAGCTACGCATGAGGTGTTTCCGCCATAGCGTTTCGTCTTGTTACCAGGAGTAGGTATAGACCCTCGAGTACCCCAAAACTTAACAAAAAAAGCCATGTTTTATAGGGTCCTTTCTTTGTATGTGAACACTGCCCCACCAATCTGAAAAGTGTCTCCATTTCTCATTATTGCTGAGTGTATTCTTATTCCATTAAGGAAGAGGCCATTAGAGCTATTTAGATCCTCTATTTTAATTTCAACTTCATCTAGAGTTATGGCTGCATGACGTCTAGATAGCTCTTTTGAGTCTAAAATAATGTCGCAAGTGCTTCCTCGGCCTATAACTGTAACATTCTCACTGATTGAGAATGTTCGCGGTGCTTCAGGCCCACTTGTCTGTACAATAATCGCTCTGACTTTCTCAATGTCGTGGTTGTCTGGTTTAAATATGACTCTGCGTGTAGTGTCACCCAATGTATTTTCGTGGTCAAAGTCAGTCATTAGATCTACATTTACTATAATTTAAGCCCGCATCCAAATATAAGTGGTGTGCAAGCTCTATTTATTCACAACATTCGACGTGGAATACGGCTGCTTCTGTCTCCCCCATGACAGTTATTTCTAGGTCTATTCGCCAGTGTCCTGTCATGTGAAATTGCATGCCTGTTACCTCATATTGACCGCCATCAACCTCTGTAACAACAGGAGACGTGTTCATACCGTGGTTGTGCTCGGGCATTGCGGCGTCAGCCTCCACGTCAGCACCCAGAACAAGCTCACCAGTCTCTATGTCTGAGATGGTTACGTAGAGCTTAAAGTTGTCAGTAGTAGGAATAGGGTCAGGGCTGGGCTCATATGCGACACTCCAGCTGCCCCCGTCTGTCTCAGTAGTTCTTTTGATCTCATATGTACCAGTATCAACCACTTCAGATGAGTCTTCTTGTTCAGAGCCGCCAATACAGCCCGTTAGTGATAGGCAGAATAGAGTTAGAAAGGCTGTCTTCATTTTTGCTCCAGATTATTAACGCGAATTATATTATGCCCGCTGGCTTTGTTAAAGATGCTGTGTTGTTTGCTAGCTAATTTATAAGGTTGACTTGTTTTTTAGTCATAGCATTCTAGCTTGGGTTTTTTAGCTTGTCGATAGAGTTTACTTTGGGGTCGATCGCTAGTTGATTTGTTGTTCTACCTTTCTGGTTTCTATCGGTAATGATGAATTTCATTAGTGAATTACAGTTAGAATACGGTAAGCTAGCGATAAATACAGGATTGCAGTCGGTAACTGTATCTGGAGATTTTGTTGAGAGTTTTATCCAATTATTGAGGTGTGCTAAGTGTCTGTGGAGATAAAATGACGGCCTTGGTTTTAGGGTTATTCACGTCACTTGTGGGATGTGGTGATAAATCTTTGGATGATACGAATGGTTCCACTGGACTAGTAACAGTAGACGTCAACCAAGAGGGGACTTTGAGGTTTGTAGTCTTGGGGGATGCTGGAGCCAACCCGTTGATATCTGAGGTAAATGGTGAGACAACGGAGCTCAACTTCCAGGTTGAGATCGCCGCAGCGATAGATACGATCTGCCAAGAGAAAGGTTGTGATTTTGCTCTTTATCTTGGTGATAATTTTTATGAGTCGGGAGTGGAATCTGTCGATGATGCTCAATTTCAGGGCAAGTTTGAAGAGCCTTTTGGTGGGTTGGGGTTTCCTTTTTACGCCGCACTAGGAAATCACGATTATGGTGAGCCGATGTCCCCACCCGATTGGGAAAGGCCTGAGCCGCAGATAGAGTATTCTTCGATCTCCGATATCTGGAATATGCCAGATAGATACTATGCTTTTCAGGTTGAACACACCAAGTTTTTCGCTATAGATACGACTATGGTTGTGTCAGATCACGTCTGGTGCGCTGGTGAAATACCTTGTCGCGCAGAAGAGCAGGAAGTTTGGCTAAATGAAGCCCTCCTTTCTTCTGAGGCGGGGTGGAATATCGCTTTTGGTCATCACACATTGAGATCTAATGGCAGCCATGGGAACGCGGGTGAGTATGAGAACATTAGAGACCCAGAGCTACTCAGTGCGGGAATGCATGTGCTTGAGTTCTTTGAGAACACTGTGTGTGGTAAAGCGGATCTATACCTCTCAGGACATGATCATAACCTTCAATGGGTAGGGCCCTATTGTGGTACTGAGGTAATTGTCTCTGGAGCAGCATCAAAGTTGCGCGGGTTACAAGACAGGGAGAATGAGACCCTTTTTGAGTATGAAGATGAGAGGGGGTTTGCATGGTTTGAGATTGTGGACGACACTCTCTTTGGTGCTTTTTACGACGTAAACGGTGCCCTGTTGTACGAGCACTCAATAACAAAGACATGGTAGTTTTATTATGCGGAGAGACAGCTTGATTCCAGCACCGTTAAGATGGTGTAGGTTGGGCCTTTTTATAATCGCCCCCGTTATTGTATCCTGTAGCCCCACTGTGCTGGAGCTAGATAGATACGGAGACACAGAGGAGATCTACGAAGACTGGACTGTGGAGTTATATCTTTATGACTATGGTCTACACCAGCCCCTCAAGTGGGCACAAGCCTGTATAGAGAATAGAGCAGATTTGTCGTGTTCTACTAGTGACGAATCTGGCTTGATACAATTACAAGCGCCTGGTGGTGAGGCTTTCTCTGTTGTGATTACAGGTGAGGATTCAGATCTTCTCCCGTCTAGAGTTGTCGTCAGAGACAGCGAGATCCTTGGCTCGTTGAACGTGCCGCTGCTGGATGGGAGTCTGCTTTCAGCCTTGGCCGATGCTTGGGGGTACCCATTGTTAGAAGACAGGACGCACATCATGATGAGGGCGGAGGCAAACACTCCTGACGGTGGCCTAGATGGTGTTGAGTTTTGGAGAGAGCCAACACGAGGGCAGGGGCCCTACTATTTCGACACTATGGCCCAGCCTAACCCCTCCGCTAATTACACAAACGAGAACGGCTATGGATTCTTGCTAAATGGAGCTGAAGGTGAGCTGCAGTTGGGGGCCAGTCATAACGGAGAAGCGTGTGAGGCAAACCTCCCACAAGTTCTTTCGGGTGACGAAGTTGTTTCTGGCTTTGCGGCAGCTAAAGATCCGTTCCCCATCACTATTGTTACCTTTGATTGTGACAATGTACGTTAGGCAAGATTAATGAATCAAGCAGACTGGACGAGAAAGAAGCTTAGAAACCTTGGTAGGGGATGCTCAGTTTTGCCAGCTCTTTTGATCTTTGGTCTAGGTCTGTCCATATTTGTTTAGAGAGCTCATCTCTGGCGTATGACCCATATTCCGTAGAAGACCAAGGCGACACCGATGATTGGGATTACGGGCACACCAGCGGGGAAGGTTATCATGAAAAAGGTCACACCTGTGATAACCAGAGACACTCCTAGGAGCGTCAAAGTAGTTGAATACCAGTTCTTCATCTGCTCCCCCCAACCCGATACTCTTCAAAGACTCGCATGTATTCGTCAGGCCCGTTTCGTAGCTTCCAGTCGTCAGGCAGGTGTCGCCAGAGTACCTCTCTGTTTTCTCCCAATAAAAAGGTCGCTGGTCGAGCTAAATCGTGGCCGAATGTTCCATCCCTCAGTCCATATTCATCAATAACAGAGAAGTCTGGGTCGGCTAATGGGATAATCCCCTTAGCTAGGTTTTCCTCAAAGTCTAGGTCCTCCCATTGGTCTGATGAAATAGTGATAATCGCTCCACCTGAGCTTCTAATCTCTTGTGCTATTAGCCGGAGCCCCTCCAGCTCTCGAATACACCAAGGTCACCAGAATGCTCTGTAAAAGACGACCAGCACATCACTGCGAAAATCCGAGAGCCGCCAAGTTCGCCCAGTAGGATCTGTTATTTCAAAGTCTGGGGCTTGCTCACCAACCTGAGGTACTCCCTCTGCTCGGTTCATTGTAGATAGAGGTCCAACGTACAGGCCGTAAAGAGATAGGCCAATAACAGCAGTCACTGTCCCAGATGTCATCACCTTCCTTAGCGAGCCTTGAAATAGGGGGTTGTTCCTTACTCCTATGGTTATAGCCAGGCTTATAGCCGTCATTACGCCGAAAACAATACTCAAGACTAATGGGTTTCGACTAAAATCCATTAAGTTGGTCTGAAGGTTAATGGCCGCTATTCGAGTGAATGTTACCGAACCCAGCAGGTAGGCTACTAGAGATATTGAGCCACAAAGAGTAGATAGCGCCCAAGTGTTCAACAGTAACTTGTGTTTCCAGTTAACCATGGCTTAGAGATATCACATTAATCTGAGTGGTTTATGGATATTGCGTTTGGGCTCTTGCAATAGATTATAATTAGGAAGAGAATAGGACGATGGATTCGACCAATATCACTAACAGTCGCCGACTTTTTAAGGACTCCTTTGTCACCAGGGTTTCCGATAGCGGAGGTGTTTACCTTAGGTTGCCACGAGAAGTGCTTCGGGCGCTCGGAGTTAGTGCTGTTCGCGTTGTTGAGGGTTTAGAGCGACAATGTGCGGGGCGCCTCCTGGTCGCCCTCGCGGCTGAGTCGGGGGTCGGTCACACATGGGTAAGGATTGTTGGCGGCATGGATGTTGGAGCCAACGGACTTATTGACGCAGTTGAGACTCATCTGAATCAAGGCCGCCCTACAACCTGTTTTACCTATATAGGTGAGGGTTATACGGGTGAGGATGTGGCAATCGGGATGGCAGCCATTAGTGATAAGGTAACCATTGACTTTCCCTTTGACGGCTACCCAGTCTTGGCGAGAGCCTTTATAGACCCTAGGTTTAGAGGTTTAGGCTTGTACAGACACCTGGTCGCGCATCGTGTTGAGGTTTGTGAGCAGACCTGGGGAGCCTCATTGATGTCTATTCACATGGGTGCTTCGGAGTCGGCAGTGGCGTCGTTCCAGCGCTCTAGGGTTGGATACATGGAGCCATTTGTGAAGATTGGACACGAGATGTTGGATCTGGGCTCTAATAAGATAGAGGTTATGGATTTGTTGGCTGTCTCTCCTAGATTTATGGCCGAACTAACAGATGGTTTGGATGAGCATTCTGAGCTGTGCCGTGGTGTTTTAGGCTGGCTAAGAGGTAGCGTCGGTGCTTGGAGTTGGGGTAGGGTATATAGAGAAGTTCATCTGAGTGTTGAGTCGGGGGATGTTCAGAAAATGCCTGTTCGTCTTGAGCAGTTGATAGCCCTAGTTCGGGCGATAGGGGTCGTGGAGGATTGATGTCTAACCAGATAGTTTTTCCTAAGGTTTGGAGTTTTGAGGATCAACAGACAGGGATCTGTGGCTGGCTGGCAGTAGATTCTGTTGCTAATGGAATGGCGTTTGGCGGCATGAGGGTCTCAACCTCAACCTCGAAGGAGGAGGTTGTTGAGTTAGCTCGCTCTATGACACTAAAACTGTCAATACATGGCTCTCCTGTCGGCGGTGCCAAGGGTGGTATATGTATAGATCCTAGCGATCCGAGGTTAGAAGGAGTCCTTCACAGGTATGCCACGGCAATGAGTGAGCCGCTTAGCTCCGTTGTGACTTTGGGAAAAGATATGGGGACAACAAACGCGACCTTAGATCGTCTCTACAGAGGTCTTGGAGTGCCGCAGCTCCATCTAATAGCAGGAGAAAGTGTTCCCGATAAACTAAGGGATCTGACGGGATATAGAAGTCATATGACTGGCCTTGGCGTAGCGTGGGCTACATCTACTTTCATGGGCGCCTCTATTGCTGGGGCTACTTGTCTCATACAGGGTTTCGGAGCTGTAGGAGTTGGAGCAGCAGTTCGTCTGAATGAGTTTGGTGCCAATATAATTGGTCTTAGTGATCATCGTTATGGTTGGTCTTTTTCGGAAGCGGTCTCAACATCGGAGATCGAACTAATGGCATCAACTGGTAGGGTTAGACCTGAGCGAGTTGACAACCAAGCGAAGAGGATCCCTCGTGATGATCTCTTTACTCTTCCAAGTGATGTCCTGATTCTAGCGGCAAAGTCCAACTCAGTGAGCGCTGAGCAGGCAAAGCATATTAGTGCAAAGGTGGTGATTGAGGGCTCTAATTTTGGATTGACAAAAGGAGCTAGAAAGGTGTTGTTGAGGCGAGGTGTAGTAGTAGTCCCAGATGTAATAGCGAGTAGTTCCTCTGCAGCTATGGTTGCCCGCCAGCTTACGAGTAGAAATAGTCGGCCTAATGATGAATTGTGGGCTGAAATAGAGAGGTCCATTAGAGAGGCGACAAGGGTTTACTCGGCTAGGGCGAGAGTGGAAGGCACCTCAATAAGAACGGCCCTCATTAGTGATCTGGGATAGACTCTAGGCATGAGACGCCTAAAATATCTACTCGTATGGCCCTTGGCTAATATCCGAGACAACCGGTGGACCTCGGGGGCGAGCGCGATAGGGGTGGCTTTGGCGGTATTCTTGGTCACGTCACTTATAGGTTTTGTTGGTGGGTATGAAAAAGGGGTCTCAAAGGACGTAGATCGCATGGGTTTTGACATGCTTGTTACTGCCCGTGGGTGCCCCTATGAGGCTGCGACCCTCATGCTTCGAGGTGGGGTTGGGATGAGGTACATGCCAGATGGTGTGATACAGAGACTTACGGGTGAGCCCGAGGTGGCGGCTGTCTTTCCTACTTTGATACACCCTGTCCGAAGTGTTGATAGTAGCGGTGGAATGATCCTGTTTAAGGGGGTTGTTGAGGAGGTCTATGAGGCCCAAGGTCTATCAATGTTTGAAGGTGAATGGTTGAGTTCGGATGCTCAGTCAGCTTCAGTGGTCCTTGGCTTTGAAGCGGCAGAGTATGAACAGCGACGGGTGGGGGACTCCTATCTTGTGCCAGAGACTTCGAGTGGGCCAGCTATGAATTTGACGGTGACAGGGATCTTGAACCGTACAGGCACACAACTCGACGGCTCGGTTCTTATGCATATAGATCAGGTCCAGCAAAGCTTCGGTCTAATAGGGAAGATTACTGGGATAGGTGTGCGTGTACACCCTGAGTATAGGGGGAGCCTCGAGGAGTTAAGGACTCGGTACGACAACATGGCTGAACTACAGGTGATTAAATTATCGACAGTAGTAGAGGCGCTTCGCTTGGCAATGGTGAAGATGCGGGGTGTTGTATCACTGTTGGCTTGGGTCTTAGTGATAATGGCTTCGGTTCTGCTCGTGAACGCCACAATGCTCCGGACTCTCTCCGAGCACAAGAGGTTGTACCTGTTGCATGCAATAGGCTTTTCGGGTTCTTTCATAGTGGGAGCATTGGTTGTAGAAACAGTATTTATCGTACTTACTGGGGCGGTATTTGGGTTGGTCTCCACAGAGGTCTTGGGTCAGTGGACAACTTCTACGCTGTCAAACTACCTTCCGTATACCCCTAGCGGTAACCTCGTAGATTTGAGCCCCAGCCTGGCTGTGACGGTTTTGGTCCTATCTGTTGCGCTAGGCGCTCTGGCTACATGGCCATCTGTCGTGAGGCTACGCTATTTCTCTTCGGTGAATAGCCTGAGGAGTGATTAATATGCTGTCTCTTACAAGTGTTGAGAAGTCTTGGGGTGATACTCATGTCTTAAAAGGTCTAGATTTAAAGGTGTCACATGGTGAGCACACTCTAATTCTAGGTCCATCGGGTGCAGGTAAGACAACCTTGCTAAACGTCGTCGCCAAATTGATATCGCCAGATTCTGGCGAGGTACTTTTTGATGGGATCAACTACTCTGGGATCAGAGACCCTGCAGCTTTTAGAATGGACAATATAGGGATCATCTTTCAGGAGATACATCTTGTTGAGAGTCTGACAGTCGGAGAAAATTTAGAGATGGTACAGTTGGCGTCAGCCAGAGCTTCTCAAGCCAGCATTAATGAGCTCCTTACACCGCTAGGGATCGAGGGTTTGGTCAATAAAAAAGCTCGTCAGCTCAGTCGAGGAGAGCGACAGAGGGTAGCGCTGGCTAGGGCCTTTGCCAACAGCCCTAAGCTCGTAGTTGCTGACGAGCCTACAGCCAGTTTAGACCCGTCTAACCGCCACACAACTCTAGATCACCTCTTTGCAATGTGTGAAAGGTTTGGCTCAACATCTATTATAGTTTCGCACGATCCAGAGATTGAGTCTAGAATGGAGTTAACACAGCGATTATCCTTAGCGGATGGTAGGTTTGGGGCGGGGCAGTTGACATAAACCACGCTCATAATAAAGGTCTAACCATAAACCAATAATAGGCCCTGTATGAACTTAAAGACCTCAGTGTTGTCCGTAGCCCTCGCACTTGGAGCTGCTTGGTGGCTCTATCCAGATGGACCATTAATTCTAGAGACCGATCCTTCGGTGGTTCCTATGGGTGATTGGTCTGATAAGAGCGAATTTTCGGAGTCTAGATCTCCATGGGATAATTTTCACACCAGTGACTCGCTAAACGATCAGTTTGAGGTGAGGGTCAGGCCACCAGCTATGATGTTGATAGCTCAGAGAGATAGGTATCAGGAAGATCCTATCAAGGGTCTGCTTCAAGAGGGCTCCGTGAACTTTTGGACCGTCGCGGAGCTATTTAGAAGGGGAGCGCTCAGCCGGGATAAGGAGGCAGAGACTGTGGCTGAGATCAGGAGAAGGATCGCAGAGAACCCCGATGATCCAATCTATAAGGCCAACGCAGTTGTGGGGCTAATACATATAGGCTTCGACGATTCGGCCATAGAGTTGATTAATGAGTATCAAGACGAGGAGTGGTTCAGCACTCTATACGATGTGAATAGATACGCAGGATCCTTATTCTTTCGATACAGGGATTATGAGCGGGCCGTCGGCTTTTTGGAGTCTGCTGCTAACCTTCATCCAGACGACAATATTCGTATGTGGCTAGCACTGGCGCTGGCAGGCCTGGATAATGAAGAGGCCATGAGCCGTGCCAAGGAGCTGTTCCCTATAGGTGAACATGTTGGTACAGGAGATGACTCTGAATTTCACTTTGTAGATCGCGCTGATGAGTGGGGCTTTCGCCGCTGGCAGTTAGCAGGGGCCCTGTCATTCATAGACATGGATAATGATACTCACTTAGATATTGTAGCAAACGGCGCCTATTCAAACCCTGAACTATACAGGTTCGATCCCATTGATGGTTTTACTTTGACCCATGATGCGGCGCTAAGCGATGTCTACAACACCCCACCAGGTATGGCCGCAGCTGACTTCGACAACGATGGTTTCACGGACCTCTACTTGACCCAAGCAGCTTGGTTCTCGTCTGGTCCGAACCGCTTGATCAGGAATGTCTCGGGGACACATTTCGAAGACGCATCTAACCGAGGTGATTCTGGACTTATGGAGCAGAACTCCTGTGGAGTCTCGACTCTTGACTATGATCGTGACGGGCTTGTTGACCTCGCTGTTACTGGCACAATGGGCGGCACTATGCGCCTGCTGCGTAATAAAGGAAACATGGAGTTCGAGGATGTATCCGAGGCAGCAGGCATCTTAGATATTGGTGCAACGGCGGTGGGTTTGGCCATTGGAGATATTAATGATGATGGGTTTGATGATATCTTTGTGAACAGCTTTAGCCCACCATATGGCGGTGTCATTGGCAGTGGGTTTTCTGCTCCAAATCAGCTTTATATCAATCAGGGTGATGGAACCTTTTTAGAGGAGGCTTCTGTTAGAGGGATAGGTGGAGAAGACTCCCCTATGGGCTTCGGCTCCTGGATGTTTGATTACGATAATGATGGCGATCTCGACATTATGGCTTCTAACTTTTCCCGCCCTGAAGATATGGTGATTCAGGGTTTCTTGGAGCCTCAAGAGCTTAGCCAGGGATATCAGAGATCCCCTTTGTATAAGAATGACGGGACAGGTCATTTCACTAACATCTCAGACATAGCTGGCTTTCAACCAGCTAGTATTATGGGCGCACAGTTTATTGATTTGGAGCTAGACGGTGATCTAGATGTCATTCTTGGTCCAGGAAGTCACCCTCTACAGCACATGCAGCCGATATTTATATATAGAAACGACGGGGAAGATCGGTTTACCAATATATCTCCGATCTGGGATCCTGACTTTTATGGAAAGTTCCATGGAACAGCTTTCGCAGATGTTGATAGAGATGGCGATCCAGATCTGTATCTCAACAATGGTGGGGTTTTGTTGTCAGACAGGTGGAGAGATCTCTTTCTTGAGAACACCACAACTGGTAACAATTGGATTCATCTAGGTTTTGAAGGTGTAACCTCTAATAGTGATGCTATTGGTACCAAAGTATTAATCGAGATGGATGGTCGGGTTTTGCGTCAAGATGTTCGGGCTGGTCAGGGATTCTCCTCAACCAACTCTCCTTACCTTATCTTTGGGCTTGGAGAGGCTGAGGCTACTGGGGAGATCACTGTCAGATGGCCTAATGGTGTGGAGCAAACAATTCCTCCCCTTGGGGCAAACCAAGCCCTAATAGTGACAGAGGGTAGCGATAATTATCGTAGGGTGTATTGAGAACATGAGATTAACTTTAGTATTCGTTGGGCTACTAAACATGATCTCGTGCGGCTCGTCGCCTGTTTTGTACGGGGAGTCGGTACCGTTTGAAACACTAAAGGATACTGCTGTTGCTCTTGAAGATGCTCGATCTTTAGTGGGCACAGTAACAGTCAGTGGAGAGGTTGGTCGAGTTTGTGATGCTGGTTGTTGGTTTTATCTGATGGGGGCGGCTGATATGGTCTATGTGAAGCTAGACTTGGCTGCTGGACTTGTCATCCCTCCAGACTCTGACGGTAGGATGGTGTTGGCCCGCGGAGAATTTGAGGGAGAGGGCAGCAGCGCTGAATTTCGAGCCTCAACAGTAGCCCTTTATTAGTTTATGTTACAATCAGTATCTGGGTTATTAGGTCTGTACAGTCGAGTTGTCGCCTGACAAGATGGAGAGCGAAGTCATGTTAAAAGTCTTTATATTGGGCCTAATGCCACTACTTGCGAATGCTCAGACACCAGAGGGTGATGACACTCCCCGAGCCCACCCAACGGAGAGTGTGGCTTCTTTCAGTAGTGTGGTTGAAGCTACCCAATCTATTGCCGACAGGCCTTTATACGAGGCGGTTTTGATTGTAGAACAGACCCCTAGGCCAGAGGACAATGGTGGTAATGTGTTTCTAGCAGGCTTTTTGGAGATGGACTCAAATGGTTTGCCAGCTGCTGGACTAATCCCTTCAGACTATCAACAGCTCGGTGTATGGGTTCAGACCTGGCCATATCGAAGAGAGGTTCAACTAGTCGATGGTCTCTATTATTACGTACAATATGGCTACAGTGAGGCCCCTTCAGTAGAGGACAGGGTGAGTAATTATTTTTCAGTAGACTCACAGCCAACAGAACCTATTCAGGTGAATATATCTTTAGACTCTCCATATGGATCAGTTCAAGCACAAGACGATGGCCCAGGTAGAGACCCATCACTGCTGGATGTCGCCGTGGACGGTCTGCTGACAGTAAACTTTGATCCAGCACCATCTGAATTGGGCGGCTCTATTTTCTTAACGGGGTTTGATAACGTTGACGCTACGAGTGGAATGCCTGACAGGGGCAGTGATCCTGTAGATTTTTATACGGTTGTAACGGAGTTAGATTCAACACCTTTTGAGTCTGAGGTTTCGCTGGTACCAGGGCTCCACTATTTCGCTATGTACGGTCAGGGTATCCACCCAGAGCCAGAGAATAGAATGAGCACAGGTTCGCTTTTTTCTGAGGGTGACTCATCATTAGTCCTTACTATTGGGCAGTTAACTACACCCGCTGAAGGCGGCGGTAATGGCGCTCCTCCAGTTGCTCAGTCATCTGCTTCTAATACACCTCCAGAGACCACTACCAACACTCCTTCGTCCCCACAATCAGTGCCTACTATGATGGAAGAGATGGTGCGAGACCACGTTAAAAAGTGGGCTGGGATAGCCTTGATAGGTGGTCTTCTGATTGGGTCTTTTGTAGGCTGGTTTTTCAGGGGGCGTAGGCGATAGCGTCTAGTGTCGCTCCATGATCACAAGATCTGTCCCCCTTTGAATATTTGCTATTGTCTGCAGTCGTCCAGATGGCCACTTCACGGTGAGATTGTCTATGTTTGGAGCGCTGCCTAGGCCGATTATGATTGAGGCGCTGTTTTGAGAAGCAAAGCCTTCACCCCCGTGGACCTCAAAAGCGGTAGTGTTTTCTCCGATCTGTGCGGTCACCCGAGTACCAACAGCGTCTCTGTTTGACCAGCCCTCAGACTCATTTTCTGTGGCGCCGCCAACTAAGGTGATCTGGACACTACCCCCAGCATTAGCTACCTGATTCTCGAACAATTGTACTCTCGGAGCATTTGCATTTATTAAGACAAAATCTCTTTGGTTGTCACCGTTGAAGTCTAGCCAGCCAAAAGCTCTCCCGTCTCCGAGTGCGTTGGCTCCGCTGACTCCCGAAGCCTCAACGAACCCACCCTCAACCTGCATGAACAGGTGGTTTCTTTCGTGCCCAGAGAAGGATGCTCCCTGTGAGATCCAGTCTTTGGTGTTGGCTCTAGGTGGTAAGTTGTTCTCTCCTAGAATGCTAGGCTCTTCATTGTCTCCAGAGCATGCGACCGCACGCCAGAAGTCACTTCAACAGTCTCGCTCGATGGCGACCTCGTCTGGTGCCGAATAGTAGCCATTGGGCACGTATAGGTCCGCTAGCCCATTGTTGTCTACATCGCCAAATTGACCGCCCCAAGACCACCCTGCTCTCTCTACGTTTGCTTCAGTGTGAGTGAAATGGCCACCGTTATTGGTGTAAAGCTTGTTCCCGAGCGCCCCCTGAACTACCCTATCGTCGGCGTTGGTCATGGCTCCCGTGATTCTTCTGCCCGCTCTGCTGTACATGTTTGAGAGGTATAGGTCTAGTTCCCCGTCATTGTTATAGTCACCAAAGCTAGCTCCCATTCCGAACCCAAAACCACTCAACCCAGTTGCTTCTGTAACGTCTAAGAACACCCCGTTGTCATTTTGGAGTAGTTGATTGTCGGCGAAATCATTTGATAGATATAGATCCTGATCCCCGTCAGAGTCGTAATCTGAAAAGGCCGCTGCGTATGTGTTACTCCATATTGATTTCAATGTTTGGTCGTTTGATGTAACGTAACCACCATCTGGTGAGCTAAGTATCAGTACATTTGTTGGGCCTGGTCTAGTAAGGTAAAAATCGAAGTCTTCTTGGGCTACTAGGACACCAAGTGTTTGAGACACCTGTGCTGAGACTATTCCCTGTAATATTGGCTCTCCTAATCTACCGTTACGAACCATCTCTTCACGTTGTTGTTCAATGAGTGAAGCGGCGTATGTACTGAAGAAAAGATCGAGACGCCCATCTCCGTTGACATCCGCGGAGATTACGGTTGATACAAGCTTAGGCAACTCTAGGCCGATATCCCACTCGGAAAAGCGCCCGTCCTCATTCCTGAGAATGGTGGAAGCCCTCATGGTTCTCCCTACTACTATATCCTTGTCGCCGTCATTATCTAAATCCAGGATGAGCGCAGAAGATGAAAGCCCTGAAATATCAGCTCCCCGTATATTAGCCTCGTCCTCAAATCCCGTCTCCGTCCATATTAGCAGCTCGTTAGGCGAGTGTCTGTTTGTGATGTAGATGTCGTCATGGCCATCGTTGTTTACGTCACCAACGGCTAGCCCTGGGTGTCGATCGAAAGCCTCATACTCAATAATCGTTGTAGGTGGATTAAGTGGGTTGTTTTCAAATCTTTGGACTATCATCTCCTCGTGTAGCGATCGTGTTAGCGCTCTGAATAGATGCTCGGATGTGTTGTTGGCTGTGACATCTGCGAATATTTGAACAGGTAATGACTTACCCTCGAACCACAGAGCCTCCATTTTTATGATTGTGTTGTCATGACCCCATGTGAGGCCGATTTCACCAGTTATATTTAGCCTGTGTCCTGCGCTGCTAGTGCCTAGCAGAGATAGTCTAGTCAACGTGAAGATATTATCGTCACCAATGAGCTGGGAGTCTTCTATGCCAAATGCTGCGGAACTTATCTCTGAGAATGAGGATAGAATGGGCCAGAATAGTGATTTCTCACCCAAACCGTCACTAATCTCCGTGAACTGATTCCACTGTGTCGTAGTAATACCGAGATCGTCGATACTCCGAGCGGGTTCAAGATCTGAACGAACATCGTTAAAAATAGGTGTATGTGCGAAAATGCTATTTGTACTTCTTAGCTCTCTATTGGCAACAATTTCATCTGCGACAACTGCAAGAGCTGGCTCTATTATGAGCAACCGTTCTTCGGCAGCTATGATCACTTCCAAAACACTGGGGCTATCTAGCTTGGGCTCTTGGACTGGTGCCTCGTTGGAGCAGGCCCCTAGAATGACAAATGTTGGAAGTAGCGGGAGGAGGTTTTGCAATAGTGTCCCAGATCTAGAGCGGGTGAGATAAGGAGTGTTTCTTACGAGGGCTTCGGTTTGATGAAGAATCATAACTTCGGCACCATCATGTGCTAGCACTTTCATAATACAGTTAAAGTGACAATAGGGAGCGTATTAATACTGCCTTGAATCACAGCCCCTAAATTCATCTAACCTCAGTATCGCAAATACCCACTTTTACTGACGGCCTTCATTTCCATTCATGTTTGCAAAAACCCTCAGTTAGTACGTCATCGGGATAGGTTGTCTGTATGTTAAACTTCATCGCCATTATCGGTTGGTTGCTTGGGCTCGTCGTGACACCAGCTAGTGGGGCTGTCGGATGCTCGTTGGCTAACCCTGACTCAGATATACGAAGGTTTTTTCCCGAGATGAGCCACTATGACGTGAATTATGTCTCTTTTGAGAATCAAAACCCAAACGGATTGATAGAGCTCGAGCTTGCACTTGGAGATGATCTGGAGCCTGTATACGAGACAGCAGACGTGCCTTTTACGCTTTATACAGTAACTGGGCCACAGGGGCGTTTAGGTTATGTTTTTGGTACAAATCAGAAAGGAGAGTTCAGTAATATCCAAGTTATAGCAGTAACTAACTCGGATTTAAGTCTTCGCGAGATCTACATTCAAAGGTTGAGGTCGCCATATTGGGAGACACTTCAAGGCGATGAATTTTTGAGTCAGTTATCGAGCCTGCCTCTTGAGTCCTTCCCTGATTTTTCAGCCTGTTATTCGGGTGGTGATTGCGCAGATGTCCCTGTCACTGACCCGACCAACGGCGCGGCTACAGAGGACTACAGGGCTATTTTACGAGCGGTTGCTAAGCTACACCTGATATCGATACATTTATTAAGACCAGGTACTCCACCAAACCCTATCAATGATCACGCAAGAGCTGAGTGGATTGGGAACACCCGTGGGGCAGGCCTGAATTTGGATGTTCTACAAGGAGGTAATAAGTATGACCGCTCGAGTGCAGACGCGTACCTTAGTCCCGATGACTCTGTGTTTGTTTGGAGGGTTGGCAGTGAGGTGCGAGGTTACCCTTTCTCAATTTTAGAACGTTACCCCGTTATAGAGGACTCTTTCATTGGAGGAGATGTCTCAGTCGTCTTGGCTGGCCTTCATGGAAACCCTGTTGTTCTTGAACGCTCTGATAACTTTCATATGCGCCCGACCATGGATACTTTGTATGGGGGCCGTCTTTTTGTCGACCTTGATACAGGCGCTGTCTGGAGTCCAGTATTAGCTAGGCCAGTATATGGCGGCGCTACAGAGAGTTTGAGGGTAGGTCGTGGTGGAGTCACAATGCCGTGGGCACTGGCCAGGGAACACTTTCCAGGAATTGAAGTATTACTGGAGCGAGGCCTTGTTACCAGCTCGAACGTGGGCGGAGAAATTCTTGTGGTTCGTGATAGCTCGTTTACAGAGGGTTGGAGGGTCTCGGACTTGACTCAGGGAGTCAATCATGTAGATGTGGGGCAGACAGGGGCTGTCTTGTTTAGGGTTGGTGATAATGCTTTAGTTTGGCAGGCCTCAGTAGATAATATTCAGCTCCATTTTGAGACTTTAAACCAAGTAGAGTTTATAGATGTAGAAACGGGTAGCACATGGTCGGGGATAAGAGGGGAGTGCATATCTGGCCCTCTTCAGGGATCAAATTTATTACCAATGGTCCAGATGAGAATGAGTGAGTTCGAGTGGCTTAGTCACTTTGAGGATTGATAGTACGAACTGCGTGTTATTTTAATAACGCCCAATAATGGAGCTCATATGATTGCTTTAATGTATATTGCTTGTGCCAGTAGCCCAGACATAGATATGCCTGAGACTAACCGACCACCAATATTAGACACGATTGATGTCTCGCCTGTACCCCTTTTAATTATCGACGCACCAGAGCCACCAGCAGATCCATTGGCTCTTGGAGCCGCCGCATTAGCACCGTTTAAAGAATCACTTCGTGAGGCCCTTACTGCAGGTATGCAGAGCGGTGGCCCCATGGGTGCATTGGGCGCGTGCCAAGCACAGGCACCTTTAATTACGGCTCACAGTCAAGGAGTAATTGTAGCTGGTGAAGACGCAATGGCTGTTGGTAGAGCAACTACGCGGCCCAGGTCTCCCTCAAACCTAGCGAGCCCGTGGCAGCTGTCGATAATAGAGCACTACGAATCAATACCTATATCAGAAGCGTCACCTGTAGCTGTCCCTATAGATGATATAAGTTGGGCCTACGCCGAACCTATTTTCGTTAGTGAGCCATGCTTAGCGTGTCATGGAGAGCCCTCTGCTGAGGTCCTCTCTATGATAGCTGAGTTATATCCAGAGGATCAAGCAACGGGCTATGAAATAGGGGATCTGAGGGGTATATTCTGGGCCACAGGCACACTTGAGCCCGTATTGCTTCCCTCTCCCTAGGGGTTCCAGTCAGCGGACAACTTGTCACTTAGGAATCTTTCAACTGAATCTATAGAAATTCTACTCTGCTCACCTGTGTCTCTGTCGCGTGCCGTGACTGTGTTTGATTCAGCGGTCTCGCCATCTACGGTGAAGCACCAAGGTGTGCCAGCTTCGTCCATACGAGCATACCGTTTCCCTATGGACTGTTTAGTGTCGAATTGTGTCACGTGTCGTTTGCGAAGCTCCATGTAGAGTTTCTCGGCGATCTCAGGCTGCCCATTTTTTCTTATTAAAGGAAAAACCGCCGCCTTGATGGGACTCATTCGAGGGTGAAACTTCATAAGTTCAGGGGAAGGTCGACTTTCATCGACTGTGTAGGCCTCTGCTAGAAGAACTAATACTCCCCTAGATAGGCCAGCAGCTGGTTCGATGACGTGAGGAATGAAACGTTCGCGACTTTGAGGATCAAAGAACTCTAATTTTGTCTTGGAGTGTGTTTGGTGTTGTGTGAGGTCGAAGTTGGCTCGGTGAGCTACACCTTCGAGTTCTCCAAATCCATCACCACCACTGAACGGGTAGGCATACTCTACATCAAAAGTACCCTCTCCCTCTTTGGAGTAGTGTGCGAGTTCATCTAAGTCGTGTTTTCTCAGGCGGAGGTTGGCTTCGCTAACTCCGAGCGATCTCCACCAAGCCATTCTGGTTTTGGACCAAAAATCGAACCACTTTTTGGCTTCACTTGGAGGGCAGAAAAATTCCATCTCCATCTGTTCAAACTCTCTGCTTCGGAAGATATAGTTCCTGGGTGTAACCTCGTTCCGAAAAGCCTTTCCTATCTGCGCGATTCCAAAAGGCATCTTCACGCGAGTTGTATCCAAGACATTTTTGTAGTTTAGGAAGATTCCCTGTGCCGTTTCGGGTCTTAGGTAGGCCACGTTTTCTTCACCAGAGGTAGCTCCTACAAATGTTTTGAACATTAGGTTGAATTCTCGTGGCTCAGTTAGAGTTCCTGCCTCCTTTACATCTGGGCCGATGATGCGATTATAGTCATCGGTAGATAAGTCCTCGAGAGCAACTACCTCAAAAAGTTCAGAAGCTGGTCGTCCACGGAGCGCCTTTTTCATCTTCTTAAGCGGTGCGTCGGGGTTCCCCTCCATGAACGCATATGATGGGTGAATATCTGCCCCTTCTTTGGGTCTGTATACCATCACGTGATCCAGACGATAGCGTCGTTTGGATTGGCGGCAATCTAGCATGGGGTCAGAGAAACCTCCTAGGTGACCACTAGCCTCCCAAACCTTGGGGTTTTGGATAATGCTTGAGTCAAGCCCCACTATGTCAAGGACGTCACCATCTGGCCCGATAGGTGGGCACTCTACCATGTCGTGCCACCAGGCATCTCGTAGGTTGTTTTTTAACTGAGCACCTAGAGGGCCGTAATCCCAGAAGCCATTCAAGCCTCCATAGATCTCCGATGCTGGGTAGATAAACCCTCGTCGCTTACAAAGAGATACGATCTTTTCCATTTTTTGTGGGCCGCTGAGTGACATTAGTCTCCCAAGTGTGTTGGAGTTTTGAATGTTCTATTGAACGATATCGCCCTTTCACACATTGGGAAGGGTGTCGCCAGTCGCTTTTTTCTAGATTGCTTAGGGCTGCCCTTGGTTAGGTGCGTGGTGTGACCTGAACGTTTAGAAAGTAGCCACTGGGTAGCCGCCGAAGCAAGAATTTCGTTTGTAGTAATTGAATATCGTTAGGGTTTGGTTCGAAACTAAACCTAGGGGCCATGGAGTTTTCTTCGGGAGTCAGGATTGCGCCGTGTCCCCTACCTCCAATCTCACCTGAAGGATTAAACCTATCGAGATTTGATAGCCAGTTGTCTTGTGGCTGATCTGTTTTTTTGGTGAGGGTGATGCTGCCTTCGGCGAGGTCTGGAACCTCATCGTCGGTGAAAATGATACGAAGCTTATCAAAATTGTCAGTAATGTTGTATTCGTGTCGGCTCTTTGTACCATCTGTGTGACTGCAGACCTTCAGTCTATTTGTCCCTTCTTCGGTGTCACTCTCAATCACATATAGCCAGCATGGTGATGCACAGGCCGTGTGGATAATTAATGTATCACCTAAAAACAGTTGTTTGGGCCCATTCCACGGATCTTGGGTTAGCTCTAGAACTGAGTCTCCGATCGCGTTTTTTCGACTGATTTGGTAGTAATGTCCCTCGAAGGGTCGGGGCCCAGCAGGCCTTTTGACTTTTTGCTCCGTCCCACTCGCACTGTCATTGTTTGGTGGGAGCGGCGAGGGAATGGGTGCAACTGGGGGAGGTAAAAACGGTCTGTTATCCCCGTTGTCATCAGACATTGTCATCCTCTAGCCTGATCTAGAGCGGCCTGTTGAATTGTCTGTATTAGGTCCAACTCTTTCCCAAGTGTTCTGTAGTTGGATATTGTCAGTGAAGGCGACTCTAATCCTAGAACATTTGATGCGTTATGTAGCGCTACGAAGATCCCCTTCCAGAACAGGTCGACCTTCTCTTTGAATGGATCATCCCAATTATTTTCTAAAGCATCACCATCAATTTCAGCCCATCTCTTGTCAATATCTGCCTTCCAGTCCATTAACACTTTGTTTTCTTTTATGTACCAATCCTCCCACTGCTTTTGCCACTCAGTGTTATTTGGAGCATAGGCGCTCCTTGCATCAGATATCTTTTTATCGGACTCAGCTCGGCGGTTGAAATAAGAGTTAACCTCACCGCGCATCGAGGCCTCTCTTCGGGCCTTGACAGCCTCCTTTTTCTCTTGATTATATTCTCCCGAGAGCGTGATTAGACGCTCCCTGTTCTGAGAGCATACGTTGTATATGCTTGCGTAGACTGAATTCTCTAGGCCAGCCTCTTCAAATGCTGAATTTGCCATCTCTTCTCTCACTAGAGACGAGCCAGTCGCTGAGTGACAAGAGTCCATAATCACCCTGAGGTGTACGCCTGATCCAGTAGCCTTGTTTACGAGTGATGAGAGTTCGCCATAGGGCATTACGTCAGGATTGTTACTGGTGTGGTCTATGCCCACCAGACCATCGTTTCCTCCATGACCTGCGAATCCTAGAACTAGTTCATCACCAGCTGAAGCCTGAGCTAATTCATTGTTGAAATCCGCTTTTATTTCGTCTGCCTGAATGTCGTTATCGATCAGGGTGTCGTATTGTTTGGATTCTAACATCGCCCCTAGTGCCGCAGTCTCCGCTATCGGAGTAGAAAGTTTGGAAATCCCAGTGTAATTTTGATTGGCCACTAAAAAGGCGAACTTTTCTTTTTCTCCGGCTGATTCCTTTCCTGCAGGTCCTTCACCAAGGGTTAGTAAGTCCGGGTGATGCACGGGTTGTTCAGCACAGCTGACCGAAAGGGTCTCTTTGGCCATCTGGTTTAATACCTCAGCTAGAGGGGCTTCAGGACTGGCCTTCCATTTTTCAATTAGCGTTGGGGTGAATGATTTGTCGAACGCCCATTCAGTGGCTCCTGCTGAAGCCATAACCATTGCAGAACCATCACCTCCAGCGCTACTTTCTGTTGCGCTCTCCTTACCTTCGCTGGCGGAGTCCCCCTGTGACCGTTTCATCTCGTCTTGAGCTGCTTGGTTTCCAGCGCCCTCTTGCATCGCGTTGAGGCTGTTTTGAGTTGCTTCTCCGCTGTTAGGTGAGCTTTGGTTCTGGGTTTGTTCAGCGGTTTGCGAGCCTGTTGAGGAGCTTTCTTGAGTGCTTTTTTCTTGTTGCTGCTGTTGTGCCATTAGTTACCTAAGTTCGTTTGAGCTTTAGAGTATAGAAAGTACCATATTGTTGGGTCTTTTGCGATATTATCATGGTGGCTTATTGATTGGATCTGGGTATTCGCTAGGTTTGGCATCAACGCTAGTAGGTCCATGTCGTAATACAGTTATGGTGGACATTACTATGCGACCTTGGCAGGCTTGGGTGTGAGCCTTTGCTACTACTTCAGCAATTGATACTTAAATCGGCTTTTTTGCGACATGGGTGATCTCGTGCCGCCCATTTTTTCGCCAGCTTGCGTCTCTATAAAGCAACTCAAGATCTGGCAATAAGGCTGTTAATTCATCATCATGTATAAGAAATCGAGATGATGGGCTTGGGTTCCGTTCCAAATTCTTAATGGTTGCTTGTGATACAACTAAAACGCCACCTGGCCTAAGCAGCCCACCGACTTTTTTGTAGAGTGCCTTTTCGCAGTAATTGAAGATGATGATTAAGTCCCAAGGACCTTCCGTTGGTTCAGTTAATTCTAGGTCCCTCTTAACAGTCTCTATACTCACACCTGACAAAGAGGCTAATTCTGACGCTAATTTTAAGGCCTCAGATGAAACATCTATTAACGTCACATCGAACCCATTCTTGGCTAACCAAACAGAATTGCGTCCATCGCCACCTGCGATATCCAAGGCGGCGCCTTTCTTGGGTAGATGATCCCTAACTTTCAACAGTGACTCATCAACTCGAGATTTTCGGTTTGGTTCGCGAGCCCCGTATATTTTATCCCACTTTGACTCGGCCTTAGACACTAAAGGAGCCTCGCAAAGAAGTCCTGACCTTTATCATTTGCTATAACAAACGCTGGAAAGTTTTTGACTTCGATTTTGTGAACAGCCTCCATCCCTAACTCTGGATAGTCGATCACCTCCACTTTGGTAATACAGTCTCGTCCAAGCCTAGCGGCTGGCCCTCCAGCTGATCCTAGGTAAAACCCACCGTGCTCTTTACAGGATTCGGCGACACATTTATCTCTGTTGCCTTTCGCTAACATTACAAGTGAGCCTCCTGCAGCCTGGAATGGTTTTACGTAAGGGTCCATTCTCTGAGCTGTAGTAGGTCCAAAGGAACCTGATGCGTGCCCATCTGGCGTTTTAGCAGGGCCTGCGTAATATACGGGGTGATTTTTTATATATTCTGGGAGGTCGCCCGTGGACTCAAGCACCTCAAGAAGTTTTGCGTGTGCTATGTCTCTCGCTACAACTAGGGGACCATTTAGTAGGACAACATCTCCAACTTTTAGGTTCGATAGCTCGGCTCGGATTCCGTCCATTGACTGGTTCAGGTCTATCGCCTTAGTGGACCCTTTGTCTTGCCTATCATCGGTTGCGAGGAATCTAGACGGGTCTCTGTCTAATTTTTCTATCCATATACCGTCTTTGTTTATCTTCCCTAGTATGTTTCTGTCGGCGCTACATGATACTCCTACACCAACGGGACAAGAGGCCCCATGGCGCGGCAATCTTATGACCCTGACATCGTGACAGAAGTATTTACCCCCAAATTGTGCGCCTATTCCAGTGTTTCGGGTCATTTCAAGGACCTTCTCCTCGAGTTCGATATCCCTAAAGGCGCGCCCTGTTTTGTCGCCACTGGTTGGCAAAGCGTCGTAATATCCAGTACTCGCCAGCTTGGTGGCCTTCATTGTCATCTCAGCGGACAACCCACCTATAACGAAGGCAAGGTGATAGGGAGGGCATGCAGCCGTGCCTAATTTACGTATTGCACCCTCTATGAAGGTTTCCATAGCCTCGGGGCGAAGAAGAGCCTTTGTCTTTTGGTAAAGTGAAAACTTATTGGCTGAGCCCCCACCTTTAGCTACAAACAGAAACTTGTACTCTTCTCCCTTTGTGGCGAATATGTCGATCTGAGCGGGAAGGTTGGTGCCGGTGTTTTTCTCCTCGTACATGCTTATTGGGGCCACCTGTGAGTAACGTAAGTTCCGGCTCTTATATGTGTTGTATACTCCTTCAGATAATGAGGCCTCATCTACGCCGTCTACCAGAACGTGGTCTCCACGTATAGCCATTATAGCTGCTGTCCCTGTGTCTTGGCAGCTTGGGAACACCATCTCCGCTGCGATTACTGCGTTCTTCAGTAGCTCATTCGCTACAAAACGATCGTTTGTGGATGCCTCAGGATCTTGGAGGATTGAGTGCAGCTTCTCGAGATGTCGGGTGCGTAGTAGATGAGATACATCTGTAAAAGCAACCTCAGTTAATTTGGTTATAGCTGAAGACTTAACCTTTAAAAATGTTTCACCGTCTACCTTGATCTGTTTTACACCATCAGCTGATATGAGCCTATATTCCGTTGGGTCTTTACCCTTCTGGAATAGGGGGGTGTATTGGTATTCAGGCATTATTTATCTCCAGAGGGTGATTAGTGTTGTCGTATTAACTCGTCTTCAGGCTATAAACCCTTCAGGACAATGGAAAGGCAAGTCTAAGGTTTGGTGAGATTGATTGTTAGGGGTATGAGATGGACACCGTCACCATTAAAGCGCTTCGTAGATCATGGGTCCACGCTAGTGGGCTCTGTAACCCAGGGCACAGTGCCAGGGCGGCCTTAGCGACGGCAGGGTGGCTACCAGCTAGGGGTGGAGTAGGCACATATCTCTCCGTGCGTTGTCGGTACCTAGGCGTAACGAGAGAGCAGGTTGATGCCTTTATCGCGGACGATACAGTGAGGGTGACACCAGCCGCTCATGGGCATTGGATGATAGTGCCAGAAGATGATTGCCAACTAGCTCTCTCGTTGAGCCAGTTGCTAGCCAGATCATCTTTCGAATCTGCTCAAGGATTGTTGTCTGTGCCCACTTCTGAACTTGAAATGGGCGCTAAAATCGTCCTTGAGTTGTTGAGAGAATCCCCACTTAATACTAGGGCGTTGTTTCGTGCTGTCCCTCAGGGTGTCGTCCGATCCCTTGGTGAGGAAGGTAGAAGAATGGGCTACCCATCGACCCTTATGATGGTAATGAAGTTCTTAGAGGCTCAGGGTCTTGTAGGGGTCTGGCCTGAGGGGGATCGGATTGACGGTGTGTTGCATCGTTGGGATCTATTGGAGCCTAAGGTGCAGGTTATTGGTGATTCTTCTACAGTGATCCACCAATTAATTTTGCGTTACATTGGGCTCTCAGGAGCATCGACAGTATCAGGGTTTTCTAATTGGTCTGGTTTAGGTGTGGAGCAGTCAAAGCATGGCTTCGAGAAACTAGATCTACACCCGTTTAGGGTGGAAGGGAGAGAGGTAGTATATGCAGACGAAAGTACCGCTACTCAGTTGTTAGGGGGAGTCCCCCAGGTTCCCAAGAGTCTCGCATTACCCCTGGAAGATCCACTGTTTGGTTATCGCGAAGGACTATCGGCTCTTTTGGACCAAGATCACAACAACATCAGTGTGACGGTTAGCGGGAGGGGAGTTGTTAGTCTGGGAGATCTTCACAGGGTGCCTTTTCGTCCTATTTTGATAGAAGGATCCCTGGGTGGTTTTTGGGAATATGACGATGAGGAGCAGGTGATCAGCTACACACTTTTTGATCGCATGCGAGGTGGTGACTTAAGGCGACTAGAATTAGAATTAGAGGCTCTGGCTGACTGGCTGTTCAGCTCGTTTGGTCACGCAAAAGCACACCATTCTGAATCTCTGAGGTCTCGTAGAGATCGACTTAGGTCTGTGCAAGCCCTAAAAGGGCAACAGTGATTACACATTAAATACTCAGATTTATTGCTCAATCATACTATATAAAAGGGCTATCTCTTCTGCCCATAATTCTGAGTCTATGGTCTCTAGCACCATAGGGATTTCATCGATACGGTCATCGTTCATCAAAAACCTAAAACAGTCCAGACCAATCTCTCCCTTGCCAATGCTTTGGTGACGGTCCACTTTAGCCCCAAGAGGTGGTTTGCTGTCGTTTAGGTGCATGCCACGTAAATACTTGAACCCAACAATTCGCTCAAAGTCGTTCATAGTTTTGTCGTAGGCCTCCCTAGTTCGTAGGTCATAGCCAGCGACGAAGGCGTGGCATGTATCTATGCAGACCCCGACTCGTGATTTATCTTCTACTTTATCTATGATATGAGCGAGGTGTTCGAAGGTGTATCCAAGGTTTGAACCCTGACCAGCGGTGTTTTCAATGACAGCGATAACACCACTAGTTGCGTCTAGTGCTCGGTTGATACAATCGGCGACTAAGTCGAGGCTATCTGATTCGGATATTTTGCGCAGGTGGCTACCAGGGTGAAAGTTTAGGAGCGGAAGGCCTAGTTTAGCGCAACGTTCCAGTTCATCGATAAAGGCGCCTAGTGATTTTTCTCGCTTTTCTTGTTCGGGGTGTCCAAGGTTGATGAGGTAGCTATCGTGGGGGAGGACATCTTGTGGTCTGAATCCGCCTAGCGCTAGGTTCTCCTTGAATGCCGATATTGAAGCTTCGGTTAGAGGCTTCGCGAACCACTGTCTTTGGCTTTTTGTAAATAAAGCAAATGATTTAGCTTCCAATTTTGTTGCGTTTAATGGTGCGTTCTCAACGCCACCCGCTGCGCTGACATGCGCTCCTACTCTTTTCATTTTAACCTCCATTACGACCAGCTAAAGATATCCTGATGTGCCATAAGGTACAGCGCTTTTCATAGACTATCTTTATAATTAACGAGGCAGCCTTTCTCATCGTCCCATGTAATTCTTAGGCTGTAATAGTCGAATGGGCTGTTTTTTGTTGACGCGACCAAACCCACATATTATTAGCGAGCCTGACACTAATGATAACGATTGTCATAATCAATACGGGTAAATAATACACATGGTAAATCGAACCTTATCGGCGATTGGCTTCCTAACCTCGAGCATTAGTCTCGTAGGAGAGCCTTCAGAATATAGCCATGAGGTATGCGGTTATGGAGAGATCTTGTTTTCCTATGATGAACATGGTGTCGATCATACAGGGGCGGGTGAGGCTCATGTTGACGATCGTTTAGTCTTAGATGCTGCAAGGTCGGTCTCAGATGTTGTTTTAGAAAAAAGAGGAGCCTATAGATGAACACTAATACATAGAGGCTAAATCATGAAACGAGGATCCAGTTCAGGTGTTGAGGGTATTAAACTTATTCTTCTGACTGGACTCACGATAGATGGTTGCACTGGTAAACCAGCTCAATCAGACCCATCAATGGCGGGGGGTGATACGACCCTCTACGACACCACCGTTGATGAGTTGTCCGATCCGACGCCTAACATGAGCGAGGAAGAGCTTCTCCAGCATTTAGATGGAGACAAAGAGTTTTAGCAAGCATTCGTGAGTTCACCAGCCGATATCAACCCTGGGCTGGGTCCTACCTATGACAATAACGTATGTGAATCAGTGTCATATTCGTGATGGACGAGGCCTACCTATTCCAGGTTAGGGCCTACCAGACACTACTATGATGGTGGTAATGTCTCTAGTATAGAAGCGGGCGGTTCTCTGCTCCTGGGTGGCCCGATACCTTATGAAGGTATGGGTATACAGTTGGACAACGGCGCCATTTATGAGTATCCGTCCGATTTTAAGGGTCCAATTTTATTATGCTGTGCCGCCTTGTACAAAAGGCATTCCTACAGGCGTAGGTGTTGCTGGGCTCTTTTAGTAGACCTTTCGCATCGATATAATTGATAGTCTAGCCGATAAGTTATCACCCTATGGTGCGGTGGCTATCACTACAGCCCTTATGGGAGCAGGGTGCCCTTCGACAGTCTTTGTGCTGTCATTTGGGTCTAAGAAATCACTAAGTGACTCGAACGTCATCCACTCAGTTCTTCGTTGCTCCTCTTCCGTTGTTGGTGTGACGTCAACAATCCTCACATCCTTGAATCGGCACCTCTCCAACCACCTGACCAATTCTATAGCGCTCGGTAGAAACCAGACGTTTCGCATCTTCGCGTAGCGCCCGTTGGGTACAAGTACGGTACCCTCACCACCATCTACAACTATCGTCTCCAGCACAAGCTCACCGCCAGGCTTCAGAGCATCTCTCAGCTCTATGAGGTGGTCCATAGGAGATCTGCGATGGTAGAGAATACCCATGCTGAAAACCGTATCAAACCCAGCTAAACCCCGCGGTATCTGCTCTAGTCCAACGGGCAAAAAGTGGACGGGTGGAGGACTCTCCATCATCTGGGCTATGGCGTGATACTGGCACAGGAATAGTTGGCTAGGGTCGATTGCGACGACGGCTTTAGCCCCCTTGGCGATCATTCGTAGCGAGTAGTAGCCGTTACCGCTACCAACATCTAAGACTACTCGATCGCTAAGATCACTCAACTCACCTTCCAGTCGACCCCACTTAAGATCCGATCTCCACTCTGGGTCGAGTGGTTGACCGAACAGTGAAAAAGGCCCTTTCCTCCACGGATGAAGCTCCTTCAAGGTCTCGAGCATTTGTTCTGTGTCTGGGAGTGATAATTCTTCTGAGCCGCCTATTTCGATCCTGGGTTCGTTTAGGTTGATCTCTGTCGCAACACCCTTGGGCAGTCTCTCGACCGCCTTTGACCAGCGCTGAAGGTTACCATTGGGGCTGTTTTTTAATATATCGACAACTTGTTTCTCTACCACATCAGCCCAAGCGTCTAGTTCAAGCATCCTGAGTTTTTCGGGCAAAGCTCCGAAGCCAAAGAGTTTCATTTTATGGCCAATATAGACATGAAGTTCATCGCCTGAAACCACATCTCGTGAGAGGAGAATCCAGCGGATTCTAGCCGTTCCTTGTGCTCCTCTATGGTGTCCAGCACCATTACCTTTTCTAAGGCGTTGCGTTTTTGAGCGATCTCAAGGTCACTGTATCCGTTAGCGCGCTTGAAGTCGTAGTAGAGGTCTGTCATCACTTGTTGTCTGGTCGGGTCACTGAAGAGGACTTTCTCAGAGAGGATTAGGGCACCACCAGGGACCATGCCTCTTGCCACCTTAGTTAGAAGTGAGAGTCTGTCCTCTCGTGGAAGAAATTGGAGGGTTAGGTTTAGGACTACCAAGGAGGCCGATTCTATTTTTACCTCTCTAACGTCTGCACAGGTGAGCTCTACATGAGTAGACAGGGTTGATAGGTTCAACCTTGCTTTACCAACCATAGCCTCCGACTTGTCTACAGCTTTGATCTGAAAGTCATCACCGACTCTACCTTTGGATATGGCTAGAGTGCTTGCCCCCAAGGAGCACCCCAGATCATATGCATATGTGCCAGGCTGGATATATCTTTCGGCAGCGAGCCCTATCATAGAGAGCATCGTTCCATAACCAGGGACCGAACGCTGGATCATATCGGAGAACACCTCAGCGACGTCGTCATCGAAACGAAAGCTCTCCGTTAGGTCGGATGTGTTTTTGAATAGAATATCTCTGGTCATCATGTGGTGCTAAATATGTGTCTTGTGATAGGGTGGCAAACGAATACATTGTAGTTGAAGATAAACATATGGAGAGTGCAAGGAAATGAAAATCAAAACAGCTCTAATTGCAATTGGTTTGGCGAGTGCCGCTATCGGTGTTGGTTGTGTGGTCGATGCTACTGGTCCAACATCTACAGAGTGCTATGACTTTGGTTGGGATGACTGTTTCAACGGCAGCACATACGACGCAAGTTTCGCCACCTCTTCAACTTGTAGGTCTAGCTATGGGTCAGGGTGGGACGACGCAGGTTGCGCCAAATATGACACAGACTACTACTATGACACTGGCTACTACTACGGCTATGACGACTCTGGTTACTTCACAGATACTGGGTACTATTACTAGAGTCTAGCAAGCCATAGGCATTTTAATTTGGAGAGCCCGTATCAGACGTTGATCTGATACGGGCTCTCTGTCTATAAGGGCAGGGGCAGAGGGGCTCGAACCCCCGACCTGCTGATTTGGAATCAGCTGCTCTACCAACTGAGCTATACCCCTTTGGACAGTTGTCGTTTAGCCGAGTTCGGCGGTGAGGTCAAGGCTATTGCATGGTTGTTACTAGTGCGACAAGCGCCATGAACCAGCAGTACCAGGCAAACTTTGAGAAATCTCCGCTGTTTACTAGCTTTAGCAGGACCTTCAGGGCGATGTATCCTGTGACAGCAGCAGTAATAGCACCAAGTGCCATCACGGGGATGTTAACCGCGCTCCAATCAGCATCCTTTACCTCTAATAGGATCGCTCCTGCGATTGCTGGGATCGATAGTAAGAACGAGAATTTAGCGGCAAACTGCCTGTTTAGACCCAAGAAAAGTGCAGCAGCTATGGTACTCCCTGAGCGGGATATGCCTGGCGTGATAGCGAGCCCTTGAATAGTGCCGATAGCGACAGCTGCCGCTACCGACATGTCTTTTGCGGATTTCATACCCTCACGGGCGAACTTTGTTGCAAAAAGAAGAGCTCCAGTAATCGCGAAGGTGAACACTAATGGGCCGGCGCTGTCGAAGAGCGCCTTGAATTGGTCTTGAAAAGTTAGCCCAATCACAGCTGTTGGTATTGAGCCTAGTAAAAGGAGTTTTATAAGCTTAGTCCCCGTGCGCTGCATTATGGGCGCTTCACCCGAGAAGGGAGCGGTGATCATCTCAATCAGATCAGCTCTGAACACAATTAATACTGGTAAGAGGGTACCTAGATGGACTGCTAGGTCAAACAGCAAAGGATCCCCTGGGGTGGTGAGCACCTCTTGAAAAAGAACTAAATGGCCACTTGAAGAGACTGGGAGGAACTCTGTAAGCCCCTGAATCACCCCTAGGATGGCCGAGGCAATGGGCTCATTAGCGCTCATTCGCCCTCCGCCTCTTCTGGTGCTGGTTGGGTCGTTGTTTCTGCTTCGTCATCTGTTGGGGCGTTACCTTCTGCCTCTTCACTCTCGTTGTCGTCCTCTTCCTCATCATCACGCAACTCATCATCCATCTCCTCGAGAGTCATAGTTTCAAGTCGCTGTAGAAAGGTTAGGATACGTCTAGCATCTGGTCGATCAAAGGTCTCACCATAAGCTGGCATGAGGCCTTGACCGTATATGATGGTGTTAATTAAGGCCTCCCGTCTATCGTTTGTGATGGTACCCCTAAGGTTAGGTATTTCGACGGTTAGGGCGCCAGCACTAGGCCCATCTCCCTCTCCAGTTGCCCCGTGGCACTGCCAACAGGACTGCTCCCATAGCTCTCGCCCTCTCACATGGTCAGGGCTCCGCTGTTTTGGGATCTCGGCTATTGCTACGCCGCCACCTATTATTGCTAGAACTATAGCTAGTCTCATTGTCGCCTCTGCCATTATTAAGAACTACTTGTCAGTCTATAGCCAGATATCTCAAAAAGAGAAACACCCGTGAGCTTATATAGCTCACGGGTGTTCGTAATGGCGGAGCCGACGGGACTCGAACCCGCGGCCTCCGGCGTGACAGGCCGGCGTTATAACCAACTTAACTACGGCTCCAAAACCGTTATGTATCCTATATCCATTTACAACTGTCACTAAAGTAAATGGTGGGCGGAACAGGGCTTGAACCTGTGACCCTCGCGGTGTAAACGCGATGCTCTCCCAACTGAGCTACCCGCCCATGCGGATTTACCAATACATCTCTGTACTAAGCCCTCGGCATTTAATCGAACCCAAACAAGCTGTCAAAGTGTTTATGATCGGTTTATACAGTGGCCTGTTGAGTTGGTGCAGCTGCTGGCTCTGGAAACAGCTCTGAAGGGTCTGAAATAGCGAGCGCTCGCTGAAGGACCTCGTCCATGTGCTCTACAGGCAAGATGGTGAGTTCCTCTGTCAAAACCTCTGGGACTTCGGTTAAATCTTGCTCATTATCTTTGGGGATAATTACTGTCGTAATGCCAGCTCTTTTTGCTGCGAGGAGCTTCTCTTTGAGACCACCAATAGGTCGAACTCTACCCCTTAGTGTGATCTCTCCTGTCATGGCTATCTCTTTCTTTACAGCCAGGCCTGTGACCGCCGATACAACAGCAGTAGCGATTGTGATTCCTGCGGAAGGGCCGTCTACTCCCCAGAGCTCTGGCACGTGTACGTGGATGTCCAGTTTTTGGTAGAAGTCAGGCTCTAGGCCCAGATTCGAAGCACGGCTCCTAATATACGTGATCGCTGCTTGGCTAGATTCTTGAAAAACGTCTCCAAGCTGGCCCGTGAGGGTGGTCTTTCCACTACCGAATACGGCAGCTGCCTCGATGGGGACCATTACACCCCCAGCGCTAGTCCAGGCGAGCCCGTTAACAAAACCTGTCTCATCGTCCTGACCAACCTTACCGTATCTAAACTTAGGTACGCCAAGCAGTTTTTCAACCTTAGTAGATGAGACTTCGACGCTTGTCTTTTCGCCCTCTTCTACAACCTGCTTTGCAACTTTCCTGCAGATAGAGGCTAGCTCGCGGTTCAGGTTTCTAACACCTGCTTCCTTTGTGTACCGCCTGATGACCTTGGTCGCGGCTTCTTTCGAGATAGAGATGTTCTCACCAGTGATTCCGTGAGCTTCGATCTGTTTAGGGATTAGATATTTCTTGGCTATTGAGAGCTTCTCGTTCTCCGTGTAGCCAGGGAGCCTGATAATCTCTAGGCGGTCCTGGAGAGGAACAGGGATGCCGTTTAGGCTGTTAGCAGTGCAGACGAACAGTACCTTTGATAGATCGTAGTCCATATCAAGATAGTGGTCATTGAAGGTGTCGTTCTGTTCTGGGTCAAGGACCTCAAGAAGAGCAGAAGCAGGGTCACCCCTCATGTCTGAAGACATCTTGTCTATCTCATCTAAAAGGAACACAGGGTTGCTGGTACCGGCCTTTTTCATTGCCATAATGAGCTTACCTGGCAAGGCTCCTATGTATGTTCGCCTGTGTCCTCGGATCTCAGCCTCATCTCTGACCCCACCAAGGGAGAGCCGAACGAAGTCACGGTTCGTGGCCTGAGCGATCGATTTAGCGAGAGAGGTCTTTCCAACACCTGGTGGTCCCACAAGACAAAGTATTGGGCCCTGGAGTCGTTCGACTAATGATGAAACGGCGATGTACTCCAGAATACGCTCTTTCACCTTTTTTAGTCCAAAGTGATCTTGATCCAAAACACGTGCAGCGTTGGCAATATCAACTCTTTCCGCAGAGTAGTTTTCCCATGGCAGAGACAAGACGGTGTCTACGTAGTTGCGCACAACAGAGGCTTCAGCAGACATAGGGCTCATCATTTTGAGTTTTCGGAGCTCTTTACTCAATCTTCCCCGAGCTTCTTCAGAGAGTGGCGATTCTTTTACTCGAGCGAGAAGCTCAGACATCTCACTTTTGAATTCGTCCTTCTCACCCAACTCCCTCTGAATAGCTTCCATCTGCTCATTGAGGTAGTACTCCTTTTGACTCTTCTCAACCTGCTTCTTTACCCGTTTCTTGATCTTCTTCTCAACCTGAAGGATCTCGATTTCACTCTGTACGAACTTTTGGAGGCGTTGAAGCCTAGCCATTGGTTCTTCAAGCTCAAGCAGGGCCTGGCGCTCTGATATCTGTATGTTCAATTGAGCTACTAGGGTATCAGCTAATCGACCGGGTGTTTTTATCGTAGATATAGACAGTAGAACCTCTGGAGGAATACTGCGGTTAAGTTTTACATAGGCCTCGAAGCTATCCTTAACGGCGTTAACTAGGTCATCAGACTCCTCGGTTTGCTCCATGTCGCCACCAAACCGAGTGACATCTACAATAAAGCAGGGCTCTGTTTGAATGAACTTGTCTATTCGAACTCTACGCTTGCCTTCAACCAAGACCTTTACTGTTCCGTCTGGGAGAGATAGCTTCTGAATAATTGTAGCCTCAGTTCCGAAATTATGAATGTCGGTGTCGTTGGGGCTTTCTAGTCCAGCCTCTTTCTGAGTAGCTAATACAATAAGCTTATTCGTCGTTATTGACTCTTCTAGGGCCTGTATAGAGCTTGGCCTACCAACTATTAGTGGTACAACCATGTAGGGGAAAACAACCAAGTCTCGCAGTGGCATCAATGGGAGAGGGCTAGGCTGTTCCTGCTCTTTTTGGTTTTTCTTCTCTTTGAAGAACATAAATCGCTCCGCTGTAAAATTTCAACGTATGTTTTTTTGGTAGAATGGCAGGTAAAATAGGGGGTCGCTACCCTGCCTTAGCTTCATATACCAATAATGGGGCTTGTCTTTGAGTTACGACCTCTTCCGAGATGACGCACTCTTTTACGTTGCTCTTGCTTGGAATATCGTACATCACGTCAAGCATGATGTCCTCTAAGATAGCTCGCAGACCGCGAGCACCTGTCTTTCTCGTTATCGCTTCATTAGCGATAGTCTTTAGGGCCTCTTCAGTAAATTTTAGAGCAACCCCCTCCATATCAAAAAGTTTCTGATATTGCTTAATCAGAGCGTTCTTTGGCTGGGTAAGGATTGCTATCAAAGCATCTTGGCTCAGCTCCTCTAGGGGGGCGATCATAGGCACACGACCGACGAGCTCTGGTATCATTCCAAACCGCAGGAGATCTTCGGTCTCAACAGCTGCAAGTAGTTGGCTGGTGTCTAGTTGAGTGTGCTCTTTTGACACAGAACCGAAGCCAATAGAGCTTTTGTTTAGCCGCTGCTCGATGATCTTATCAAGCCCGACAAAAGCGCCTCCACATATAAACAGAATATTCTTAGTGTCTATCTGTAGGAATTCTTGCTGCGGGTGCTTACGGCCACCCTTAGGTGGAACATTTGCAACAGTCCCTTCAATGAGCTTTAGAAGAGCCTGTTGAACGCCTTCACCCGAAACATCGCGTGTGATTGAGGGGTTTTCAGATTTTCTGGAAATTTTATCGATCTCATCAATATAAATAATGCCTTTCTTGGCCTGCTCGATGTTGTAATCTGCAGCTTGGAAAAGCGAGAGGACGATGTTCTCGACGTCTTCACCGACGTACCCAGCCTCTGTCAAAGAGGTCGCGTCTACAATAGTGAATGGGACATTTAGGTGCTTTGCCAGAGTCTGAGCTAGCAGAGTCTTTCCTGTTCCTGTTGGTCCGACTAGCATAATGTTGGACTTCTTTAGCTCTACATCGTCATGACTAGTGCGGGTATCAATACGCTTGTAATGATTGTGCACAGCCACAGCGAGAACCCTTTTGGCGCCCTCTTGCCCGATAATATACTCATCAAGGTGTGCTTTGATCTCTTTCGGTTTAGGGACCAGAGCTCTTGAAGGATAGTAGTCCTCTCTCTCGAACTCCTCCATTATGATCTCATGGCACAACTCAACGCACTCGTTACAGACATACACGGAAGGCCCAGCGATCAGCTTCTCAACCTCTTTTTGAGACTTACCACAAAATGAGCATGAGAGATCGCGCCCTTCTGAACTATTTTTTTCTGCCACGTTCTCTCCAGAATTTTCGCAGTTTCATGCGAAAAATAAAAACAAATCTGATGCTAAATCGGAATTGTTTTGCCTCTCTTTAGTTGATTGTCTATCGCTGAATAGGAACACCAGTCATCACCTTCAGATGCTTTGTTATTTTGCGTTCTTTGGGCTGGTTAAAATCTCGTCGACTATACCGTATTCCAATGACTCTTCAGCTGTCATGATGAAATCACGGTCTGTGTCCTCAGCCATCTTCTCGAAAGTCTGGCCGCAGTGGTCGGCTAGGATGTGGTTGAGCTCCTTCTTAACTCGCAAGATCTCGTTGGCGTGAATCTGAATATCAGAAGCTTGACCACGGAATCCTCCTAGTGGTTGGTGCAACAACACCCTTGAGTGGGGAAGGCATCGTCTCTTGCCCTTTGTTCCAGCAGCTAGCAACACAGCGGCCATTGAGGCGCACTGTCCTAGACAGATAGTCGCTACATCGGGCTTGATGAATTGCATTGTATCGTAGATAGCCATTCCAGCAGTGATTACTCCACCAGGGCTATTAATATAGAGGTAGATGTCACGCTCTGGGTCTTCAGACTCCAAGAACAGGAGTTGGGCTACGATTACATTCGCTAGCTGGTCTTCAATCTGGTTTCCAACGAAGATGATGCGATCGCGAAGTAGTCGTGAGTAGATATCCCAAGCTCGCTCACCTCGGTGAGAAGACTCTACAACCGTCGGGATAAGTGAGTTTGAAAAGGAGGGTGGTGAATAGATTTCTGACATTTGCTCTGCCTAGTGTAGGTGTAACTTGTAAAACGGCGTACATAGCCGTAACTTGAGGTAGAAAACAAGTCACCTACAAATAGAAAAAGAGCCTCATATTATCGTGTAAATCCTGAGGCGATCTATTTTTGTTTGGCTATTCTAAGCGTCAGTAGCGGTGGCTTTTTTGGCTGCAGGCTTCTTAGCAGCGGCCTTTTTAGCTGCAGGTTTCTTCGCCGCCGCCTTTTTGGGAGCAGCTTTTTTGGCTGCAGGCTTCTTAGCAGCGGCCTTTTTAGCTGCAGGTTTCTTCGCCGCCGCCTTTTTGGGAGCAGCTTTCTTTTTAGCAGCGGCCTTTTTAGCTGCAGGTTTCTTTGTCTCTGTCTTCTCTTCAGATTTTTCAGTTAGGTTTGCAGCCTCCATGATAATTCCTAGAGTCTTCTCCTCTTTGAGTCTCGCCTTAAGGTCTGCGAGAGCGTCATCTTTTTGGAAGTGACCGCGGATCGCCTCAACAGGCTCATTTCTCATCTCCGCTAGCTCTGAGTATTTGGCTTCAATATCAGCCTCATTTACCTCTACGTTTTCGGCTGTCGCGATTGAGTCGATAATAAGAGAGCTCTTCGCCGCGAATGTCGCCCTGGTTCTAAGGTCCGTCATCTGTGACTCAGTGTAGGATATCTGACGAGGGTCCTCTCCACGCATCATAGCTTGGAAGCTGAGCTCTTGTAGCAGCGCCTTGAGTTGCTGATCAACCAGGCCTTTTGGCGCGTCAAATTCATTTGATTCAATAAGTTTTTCTAAAAGATTGGCGCGAGCTTGGTTCATCTCGTGGTCCTTGAACTGTTGCTCAAGCTTTGTGCGAACAGACTCTCGTGCCCCAGCAGCGCCACCTTCAAACCCTAGAGTCTCTGCCAACTCATCTGTGAGTTCTGGCACCTGCATTGCGCGAATTGAGAGAACTTTGGCGGTAACTTTTGTTGTCTCTCCAGCCACATCCTCGATCTGTGCGTCTTCAGCGAAGACAACCTCACCCTTTACGGTGGCGTCTTTCTCTGCACCCAAAAGGATCGGCTCAATACCCTTGTAGTAAGGCTCATCAGCCATGTTTATCATGGTGCCTGGCTGAGAGTGAATAGTCTTTCTCCCTTGCTTTACGGTGAGCTCGATCATTACCATGTCGTTAGCCTCAACCGCACGGTCTTCGATCTCAACTAGAGCCGCTTGACCTTGAAGCTGTTGCTCTAGGCTACGTTCTATCTGCTCATCTGCTATCTCGGTCTTGATGTATTCTGCGTCAAGACCCTTGTAATTGTCTATGCTGAGCTCTGGCTTGACCTCTACAGTTATAGTAAAGCTGAAGTCTTCTCCGCTTATAACCTCACCAGGATCAACTGTAGGCTGACTGTAAATCTCAAAATCTGATGCTGCCTCACGGAATGCATTTTGAATTAAAGTAGAGGCTACCTCTTGTCGGATTCTGGCTCCGAATCGGCGCTCTAAGATTTTACGAGGAGCTTTACCTTGTCGAAAACCAGGGATGTTAGCCTGTTGCTTTACGGTCCTGTATGCCTGATCCATCTGTGTGGTTACGTCAGCAGCGGGGATCTTGAAGTTAAGTTTGCGCTCAATGCTGCTGGTTTTTTCAACTTCGAATGACATAGCTTTCTCTCTGGTTTTATTGGCTCAAAAAAAAGGGTGCGAGAGGGGGGAATCGAACCCCCACGGGGATTACCCACTGGATCCTAAATCCAGCGCGTCTACCAATTCCGCCACTCTCGCAAAAGATTTATCTACCTTAGAGCAGTTACCCGATTAGGGACTCTCCGTAATAGAAAAGGTGGAAATTGTGGTGGGCCCACCAGGAATCGAACCTGGAACCTGCGGATTAAGAGTCCGATGCTCTGCCAGTTGAGCTATAGGCCCGTAAAGGGAAAAATATTTGAATGTAAAATGGGGTGAGTGAAGGGGATTGAACCCTCGACCCTCGGAATCACAATCCGATGCTCTGCCAACTGAGCTACACTCACCTCATGCGCGGCTCTTTTAAATAGTCGGAGGCAACATGGCAACTATGTTTGCACCTAGTGAGGTCGGCTTTCTGTGCTGAAAGAGGGGCTCCATAGCCCCAGGAGCCTTGTTTGGCTCCATGAATTGACTGAGATGTGTTTGAAATTTATACTCAAAATAGAATTTAATAATTCATAGGTACCGATCTGACGGGTGGGCGAGAGTGCAGCAAAAAATGAGATCTGCTCTAATTCGTCGAGTGATATCGGTAGTGAGCCTGGTGGTGGTGCTAGAGGTGGGGAGGGTGTGCTCGAGCTGTTTGGTAGCCAGCCTAATGGTGGCACCGATTGCTCAGCAGTCAGCCAATCACCTTCGAGCACAGGTTCAAGGATACGCATTCCCAAAATCACCTCTATCGGGTCATTTAGGGCTGTTTCGGGCAGCCATGGGTCGGGAGCCCACCAAGGTTCGGCAGCCCCGTCAATTATAGGCCATGGTGTGTTCGTCGTTTCACTGCTTGCCCATTTGGGCCTCCACGGTATGACCGTCCTGCTTCCAGAGACTGAGTCAACGGCTCCCGCTCCATCTAAAACCAGGCCTCCTTCGTGCAGAGCCCAGGCTCCGCCGCTCCTGAGCGGTAGCGGCGTTTGAGAGGTGGGAAAGCCTAGCGGGCTCCAGCCTATTGGGTTCATCACATCGCCCCCCGTCATGTACAAGGGTCTGCCATCTTCATAGGTTGGTATCGATAGAGCGTCCTCACCGATGGCGACCCAACCCAGCCCAGGCTCGTGTAGAAACTCGGTGGTCATGCCCCCAGAGCGCATAGCGCTTAATCGGGTGGTGTTGTAGAGGAGGATGGTCTGATCAACCTCGGTGGTTATCGAGTCCACTCTGCCTAGGTGGTCCCAGTCTATAATAAATTGTCCGCCCCTCTCCCCAATCATTCTGGTTGGTCGACCTAGGCCATCGTGTTCAATATGAAAATTGTCTATGCCTGTCTCCACGCTGGACAGTCTGTTCCCTTCGAATTTATACAGGAGCGTCCCAGAGTCGCTGTTCCATGTTGGCGTCGCTGTCGTAGCTGTCGCTTCAATTGGCCTTTGTTCACTATCGAGGGTTACCCCGAAGGCCCCACTGGACTCCTCGGTTAGCCCAGGTAGCCAAGACCAGGTTGTGTCTGACTCCAGGGCGACTAATGTCCCATTAGGATCTCTTCGATGTTGAGTACTGACATCGTCGGTCGTTAAAGAGGCAATGAATCCGTTATAGCCCCTAATAGTGTCAATGGATTGAATCGCCACTCCGTTATGATCTTCGAATTGGCGCCAATTACTAAACGGTCGGTCCTCTGTTCTTGTAAGTGCTCCGTCTGGGTATCTTATGGTAGTTAGGTTTGCTTCGGCATCTCTGTTTACTGATAGCGATGAGCCAGACTCAGAGGTCCATCTAATAGTCTGGCTGGTAGAGTCCCTGAGGGCGCGTTGAGCAATATCCCTGCCAGCGCCATCCACTCTTATAATTGTAGGGAGGCCTCGGTTGTCAAGGGTGGCGTGGCTACCTCTGTTCTCTGGTGTTGTAAATCCAGTGGCGATGCCGCTAGCATCTCGCTCAATGTTGTATGCCTGTGCTCCTGTACCAATTGCAACGGTTCGACCTGCCGCGTCGCGTGTAATAGAAACTCTCGGTTCCGTACCAATTGAGAAGGATCTTATTGCCCCAGCACCAGAACGATCGGTGTGTAGATCAATGCTCGGACCCTGAACGCTCTCCCAGCCACCCGCTGCCCAACCATATGAAAGGGGGCCTACAGATAGTGGTCTGCCTTGTAGGTCCCTTGATATTTCCACGGTAGATTCAAGATATGTAACGCTGGAAATTTCTCCAAGCGGATCTCGGCCTATTGATATCTGTGATCCGTCAGGCCTCTCAACCCTTGAGAGAGAACCGTTACTCGACCACTCGAAAGATGTCTGAGCATAACCACTATATCTGAACCATTGTGGTAGATTGTTGGCCCCCCAGCCCCAATCAGCCACTAAATCATTGTTCAGCGTTATGGCCTCGGGAAACCCAGAAGCGTTGCGTCCGATTTGCCACACTTCTTGCTGGCAGCAAGAGAATGAAGTTGTGGCTCCGCCTCTGTTGCGGCCGATCCGCCAAATAGTGTCATCCCTTTCTCTTATGGAGGTAATGAACCCGAGAGAGTCTCGCCCAAGCTGTACCGATTCCCCTGTAGGATCAGTGAATGATATTATTTCTCCTCGGCTGTTGCGCGTTATCCTGGTTTCACCCCCAGTCGCTCTAGCGATAGATGTGATTCTTCCGCTACGGTCTCGCCCTATACGCAGAGGGGCGCCCCCTCTTTCAATGGACGTTATTTCGCCACTGACGCCTCTGCCGTACCTCGTTTCTCTCCCGTCTGGGTCGCGTATAGCTATGGTTCCCCCTGACGAGTCTCTCCTATATACCCAGCGTGCTCCACTAGGGTTTGTGGTAGAGATTAATTGACTGTCACGCCAGCCAAGCTCCCAAGAACCACCCCCTGGTATGTCTATGGATGTTAATTGACCTGAAATGTCATAGTTGAGCCTTGTTTCTAGGCCTCTTGGGTCTCTCCAGCTGGTAATCACTCCATCTATTGAGCCGTCGTCAGTGGTGACTGACACAACCCTAGAGGATGGGTCTCTGACAGTATACCCTTGGCTTGTGGATGATACCTCAGTTGTGCTGCCCTCGGCATCCCTTGATACAAAACCAGAGTCACTCCAAGTGAGATCTGCTCTTGATGAGCCTGGCCCAATAAACATTTTGACTCTATCGGGGCTAGGTTCACCTGACTCTTGGGTGGTAGGCTCCCAGATTATCTTTAGCCTGGCCCCGTCAGGCCAAAGTATTCTTGTTGGTCTAGCTTGATCGTCCCATATGTACCTCGTCCGTCCTGTGTTTGGGGACTCGGCTGCAGATAGCCTGTTGTCTCGATATTCGTATACCACCTGCCGGCCGTCATTTGCTGTTATCGATCTTAACGAACCGCTTAAGTTCCAGTCTATGGATAGACCTCGACCGTCCGATGTTGTCACTTCTACAAGTTGGCCACCTGATCTTCTGAATGTTCTGGAATTGCCGTAAGCGTCCGTTTTGTCTAGCGCCTGTCCATCAGTATTGTACCGCTCTCTTCTGTTATCAATTGTCACCTCCCACCCAAAATTTCTTCTCGATACTACTATTCCATCGCTATCTAGCTCTGTTCCTACTGGAATGGGGGAAGGGGTTAGGTCTGGAGAGGCGATTGAAATTTCTGCGCCAGATCTGGTCAGGATCACACCAGAAGGTGTCTCTGTTACCGCGTCGAGGAGGTCCCAAGTCCAACCATTGTTACCCCACCTCCTTACCACGCCGAGTTGTTCACCGACCCCCTCGATGGATAGATCTGTAACCTCTATTTCCAACTCTCTAGTTGTCGGGGAGATGGTTACGTAGCCTCGGTTTGCTCGTATTATTTCTGGGCTGCCTGGGGTTATTGGCCCAAACCAAACTGGTCCGTTTGGCCCTAGCAACGGCGAAGGTGTTGCTAGGGCTGAGTTAGATAGGGGTGCGGCGATAAACGAGGCGGCGCATATCCATGCGCTAACTATGCCGCGCGAGTATCTTGATTTAGATCCGCCCATAAAGAATGTATTGGCCCCACCATGATGGATCGAAGTAACCGTTGTTGTTTCCTTCAGCGGCAGATGTAGTCTTGGCTTCTTTCAGGGCTACGTAAGGAGGCCTGTCTCTGTTTGTAGCTTCGTAGAAGTTATAGAGGAACCTTCCCCTTACACCTTGGTTCACTAGCCACGATGATGCCACGATGTATGTTGCTCCAGCAGTCGCGAGGGCGTGTGCCTGCCTGCTCAGTTCTCTAGGCTCAGCCTCTTCTTGAGATAAAACCACTACAGCAGCGGTTATCCCGTTCTCTCTTATTGATGCTAGGCTGGCGGTGCCGTCAGAGAAAACGATTCCGTTTCTGTCGCCAGTTTGAACATCGGCTAGGTGGATGTATCTAGCAGTCGGAGCATTTTCAGAGAAGCTGGCAAGTGTAGCATCCTCTTCTCCGCCAGTGATCCTTACCCCCTGTCCAAATTGTCGTGATGCTATAATCATCTCTCCAGCAGACATTCTGTCGACAACCTCAGAATCATCTGGTGGGAATGGGGTCAGTCCGAGGAAATCGGCTGAGAAGTTACTTGGCGGGCTCGGTGGCGTTGAGAATGCGTGGCTTACAGTGTGTGATGTGGCGAATGAACGGATGTCCGCCATAAATCTTGCGGCATCTCTTTGCTCTGGTAGCGCTCCGAGAGAGAAGCCCCATAATTGGTGTTCCAAAATTATTAGGTACCTACCGACACCTTGCAATTGATCTTCGAAGGGATCGATTAGTAGGCCACGTAGAGTGTCCCCTTTTACTGCTATCGGGTGGCTTGCAGACGCCCCTGAAGGCATAGCTGTTCCACCAAGCGCCTCACCCTGTAGGATTGTTGCCCTGTAATCTCTCAATGCTCGTGTGATCTGCTGGGTGGTTCCGAGGGTTATGGTGTTCGATGAAGTCTGTGTGACTATGGCAGCCTTCACGTCGTTGGGGCCAAAGTGATAAGAGATAATAGCCCATCCTCTAAGTTCATTTTGCACCGTTGAGTAGTCCATCACTTCACCAGGAAGCGCCCTCGCAAAGGATGTTGTTTCCATTGCGTTAACTATGGCTGAATTTAGCTCTAACTCCTCTTCAGTTGGCTCTTCTCCGAAGCCAGCTAACCACTGTGCACTCTGGGCCTGTAGCCGCCTGTGCGCCGTATTTAGCCTAACTCTGGTGTCATCACTCAGACCCATATATGGAGCGTCGCCCGTTGCGAATGCCGAATCCATCAGGGCTGATTCATGAGCCCAGTCGTGGATAGGTAAGGCTACGAGGCCTGTGCTGGTCTCACTGTTGCTTACGAAGTCCAGTTCAGCCTCGATACCTGGCCCGTCTCCTCCTCTAAGCTTTGCTAGTGGTGTCCAGGGGCCTCGCATGTGTGGCGGAGTGGCCGCAGCAGCTGTTGCATATGCTACTAGAGCAGATTCAGTGGCTCCTGTACTAGCTTCAGATCTAGCCCTAGCCCATGTGGTGATAGGGTGCTCTCCAGTCTGTTGCTCTAGGAGTCCCTCAAGTGAAGCGAGTTGTTGCCACGCTAATTCGTGTGTAGAGCCAGTACCTGGGAATTCTGGATTACCGCCAGCCATTACGGATCTAGCTGCTATCTCGACCCTAAGTGTGTCGTTGCTTAGGCTGTCTGAAGATAGTCTTGACATGGCGCGTGCTTGAGCCCTGGAGTCACCGCTCATGGAGGCGTAGTGCTCCATCATCAGGAGGGCTTCAACTTCCCCTGATTTGTCTGATATTCCTCTTGCGGTGTTCGCCAAGCTCTCCATCTCTCCTACACCTAGACCGCTCCCTCCTGTCATGTAGGCTATTTGTCCCTGTATCAGGCCCATGGCATGGTTAACAACAGGGTTCGATGTTGATGTGTTTATAGCCCTTGAGCTGTTTTCTGAGCCTTCCCCTATTATGACCTCTAGCATGGCTGAGATAGATGCTGCCGCATCGTTGTCGCTGTTCTGCGCCGATATTAGAGATTCTACGTCTCCGAGTTGCCACGCTGCAGCGCCCGTAAGGTAGTCAGCATTCAAGATACATCCTGCGTCTCCATCTATGCATTCATCAGCGCTCGCTGTAGCGTACTCTAAAGCTATGTCAGGACGCCCAGAGTTTAGGGCTGCTGTTGATACCAGTGCCCCTAGCATCGATAGTGACTCTGAAGAGTTAGAGTTTGTCTCAGCGGTTACATCTTCAATATTTGGCTCTGGTTGGTCCTCTGAATCAGCTTCATCGCTACTGGAATCATTAGTTTCGTCAGCCTCACTGGTTTGATCCTCGCCTGGTTTTTCCTTGCCCTCTGGTGAGTTGTGTGAATCCCAAGCCTGTTGTGCGAGGGTGAGCGCCTCATCGGGACTCTCCTGAGCGATTAGCATATCTACAGCTGTTGCTATGTTTTCCAATAGCAGCTTTAGATCTCCGCTCGCAAAGGCCGCCTCGGTGAGAGGTTCTGCATAGATGTCATCGGCGCCACGATCTAGCATTCCTCGGAGCATTGTGTTGCTATGAATAGCTGCGGGGTGGCCTATACCTAATGACAAAAGCGATGAGTATATTGCTCTCGCCTCGTCTTTGTCGCCTAGGTCGTTTAGCATGTCCGCTTGGAGCATTTGCGCTCTCCAGTGACTCGGAGTCATTTCCTGGAGAGTTCGACGTTTCTGACTTCTTGAAGTTGTGCTGAAGGCTACCATTAAGCCTTGGGCGGCGTTATCTTCTGATATTGACTCTGGGTCAATTATAGCCTCTCCCAGAGCTGATGAGATTATGGTCTGTAAAGCGATCTGTTCTTCAGAGTCCGACAGTCTCGCTACAGAATCGATAGCATCTCTAGGTGAATCCGATGCTATAGCTAGCTCGGCGCGTAACCTGTGATGGCTATCATCTGCACCTCCAATTGCCGTGACAGCGTCCAATCTTGCAAGTAGATCCCCCGCATGACCTGATGAGATCGCGATCTGGGAGATAGTCTGCCACAGGTCTGTGTTTTCAGGAGACTCTGCGATTAATTCAGAGAGCATCTCAATAGCCCCGTTAGCATCACCAAAAAGAGCCGTGGTGATCGCTAGGTCGAGCGAGTTCGCTGGCGCGGGTGGCTCTTCGGGCTCAGTAGGGGTCGGGGGTCTAGGGGTTACAACTGGAGCGACGACTTCTGCTTCACCCGAGTTTTCGCCACCGCCACAAGCAGCCAGTGTAGTGATCATGGAAATTGTTAGGGTTTTTCTTAGCCAAGCTCCGCGCATCAGTCTCTCCGATTTCTCTCTAGGACACGGTTAGTGTCTCATGGGCCGATAGAGACTACCACGAAGAGTGGTCCCTATAAAGAGGACGAGCTTTGCTAAAACCTGTTATTAGTCGGGCGTGTAGCAGGTAGGAGCGTCGCTAGTCGCTCGACTTACTGTGTTTGGGATGGCGCGAATGGGTGAGTTTAATAAGAACGACGGTGAATACGACCAGGAAGTGGTCGTGGGAACTAAAGAGAATCTGCTCCCTGCAAAAGTTAGAAGAAGTACGTCAGATGACCTCCTTCAAAATTATCTAGCGGAGGTTCGACGTTACGCTCTCCTCAGCCCCGAAGAGGAGAGGGAGTTGGCTCAGAGCTATGTGGACACAGGTGACCCTGTGGTAGCACAGAAATTGATCACCTCAAATTTGAGGCTTGTAGTGAAGCTAGCCTTTCAGTATCACAGACAGTGGAGCAATGTTCTAGATCTGATCCAAGAGGGTAATGTTGGGCTAATGGAGGCTCTTAAGAAGTACGACCCATACAGGGGTGTCAGATTCTCCAGTTATGCGCAGTACTGGATCAGGGCCATGATCCTACGTTTTCTAATGGACAATTACCGTATGGTCAGGCTGGGCACCACAAGAGCGGGACGAAAGCTCTTTTTCCAACTTAAGAAGGAGAGGGATCGTATGATAGAGATGGGATTGACCCCATCAACAAAGGATTTGGCTGAAGCGCTATCGGTCTCTGAATCCGAAGTTGCCATAATGGACCAGCACCTCCGAGCCCCAGCACTCTCAATGCACTCTCCAGAGTCTGGTGACACTGGACAGATATTAGAGGAGTCCGTTTCTAATGAAGATCAGGTCGCAACTGATGATGAGGCTGCTCAGAACCAATTTGGCGAATTGCTTCAGGATCAGTTGAAGCTCTTTAGGGGCCAGCTAAAGAGTGAAAGAGAAGAGGCTATATGGGATGAGAGGCTTACTGCTAAGGATCCTCTCTCTCTTTCAGCATTAGGTAGAAGGTTTGGGCTAACAAAAGAGCGGGTCCGTCAACTTGAGTTTAGAATGAAGAGTCAGCTGAAGGAGGCTCTGATTGAGTCTTTTGGCGATGAGGTGGCTTTTGAGTTTCAGCTGCCAGAGGAGGAGTAAGTGGCGTCTATTAGAGGATTATTGGGTCGTAGTTTGGGGAGGAAATTGCAGGGGTTCTTGTCAGAGCCAATCCCAACAGGCGACCAGGCTCAGCCGATTGATGGTGGGTTTGGTACAGGTCCAACCAATGGTTGGTCTTGTGATTCTTGGGTAGGTGCATCTAAGTTAGGGGATGAGTGTTTAGCTGAACTAGATGGTATTGATTGGTCCAGGTGTCCAGTTAGTGGCGCTGTTCTGCCAAAGGAAGATAGCGCTGAGCTTGATGGTTCAGGCTGGGTAGAGGCAAGAAGGGCAGGGCGGCAAGAATTGGCCTTCATTTTGGCTCGCTGCGGAGCAGACACGGGTGATGAGAGATACTTAGACGGCGCGTGCAGAGCTATCGATGGTTGGTTGGACTATGACAGGCTCAATGTCGGTATCGGATGGGTACACACTACAGACGTAGCAGTTAGGGTGATCAGGTGGGGTTTAATTCTTGGTTGGGTTTCTGACGAGATGGATCCAGGGCTACGCCGTAGATTAGCTGGTGCAGTTAAGAACCACGCAGAGCTATTAAAGTCTAGACTGTCCCTGACCCCAGGCGATGAAGATCACCGCTTAATGGTTCAGGCGTCTGGTCTAGTTGTAGCAGGGCTAATGTGGCCAGAACTACCTAATGCTGGTGAGTGGTGGAGTAGGGGCGTGGCGATAATAGGTAGATTTCTCTCAAAGGCTGTATTGCCTGATGGTTCTCCAGCTAGCGGAGACACTGAGATTCACGCCCTAGTGCTACAATCTTGTCTTGTGGCTCGTGGTTTTTGCATGGCAAGAGGTGTCTCTTTTCCAGTAAAAAGTGAGGCGGCGATTGTTAGGGGCGCTTGGTTCTTGAGGGTAGTTTCGGGGGGGGATAAAGGCTGTCCTGTGCAGCCATACTCAATGGGTGAACTGCTCCCTTCATGGGATGGGTCTAATGGCGAATCTATATGGGCTTCTGTCTTAGGCTTAGGTTTGGCGGGTGATGTGGAGGTCCCAGTTGATGGCCCAGTTGATCGACAGGGCAGTTTGCTAGCTGGCATTCGGATCTGCAGGTGCCCAGAGATAGATCTTAGTCAAGGTTTTGAGCCTTTTGGTTTTAGAGAGGGCGGCTGGGCTGTTGTCTACGGTGAAAAATTCGGGAAGAGCATGAAGTTGGTCGCTCCTGCCTCACTGTCTTCAATGGGGGCACCGCTTCAACCCATGTGGAGTCTTGGCGAAAAAGAGGTCTTGGTTTCACCAGTTTTCAGTAAGGATGTGAAGCTAGGCAATGGTGAGATCGTGAGCCTTCGTAGAGAGACCAGAAAAGTTCTACTCTCAGTAAAGGGAGCAAGCTCATTGGGAGGTGTCCGTAGAAACATAAAGCTTCAGGGTTCTCGTCTGGAAGTGGCCGATCGGTACGAAAACTCAGGAGATATTATATCGGTATGGAACATTGCAGCTGACTGGACAGGCTGGGAAGAGACTGACAAGGGCTGGATCGCCAAGTGCGGGGAGCGAACTCTTATCGTTAAATTGCACTCTACCTTAGACTGGTCTCACTCTATAAAGTCGAATGCTGGAGAGAATGTGAATGTGTTCGTGGGAAGGGGGCAAGTTTCAGGTGATGAGCGGGTGTTTTTTAGATTTGAATTGAGGTAGTTTCGAGCACTGAGAAATCAAGATCTCAATGTATAAACGTGATCCTGTTTGTATTAAAGCCAGTGATAGTTGATACTTACAGTCAATGTGACATTAGTGTTACGGGGGTATAGAGTAGCTCTGTGATCAATGGATCTCACTGAGAGTTCGTAAACCTCTGAGATCAGGTGGCTCAAAAAGTTGGCACGCTCCCTGCAGTATATGTATGCGGCACCTAGGGAGACCTAAGTGACGTCGAGGGCGAATCGTTCCTCGAGTTGTTCTTTGACGTAAAAAACCCCAAGAAGGTCGGCGTATAGGCGGCGATATAGACTAAGGCAGGGACTCTTCGGAGTTGAGTTTTAGTAGATGTCACCATAACTTATCGCCAATCAGAGCAGTTGAAACGACGCTCACACAACAGACATTGCATAAGTAACGGGTGACCGTAACGGAGCATTGAGCCTGTAAGTGAGAGTGTGAAGTCGACCTCGCGTCCTACCGTCTGGTAGGAGGCTGATTACCAATAAAGGAGAGGTAGCGGTGCTAGCATCGTCCAAACCGAGCGTGGTCATCCGATAATAATCGCGAAAGCAGGCGCTATTCGATTAGTTGAGTAGAGTTCGGTCGGTGCTACTGTTTGCAGCGTGAGCTGCGATGTATGAGATTCAGGTATATTCCGTTTACGGTGAATATCGGTATTTTAGACATATGTTTAGCCTTGAAGGGGACTAAGAGCCCATGGAAGTACCGGGCAATCGCAGTCAGCAATGATTACGGTTAGCAACGGATTCGTTGATGGAGAAAAGCCTTGAAGTAGAGCGAGAGCAAGAGAAGCAATGTCTGTGAGGATGTGGTGGATCATGAAGGAGTAATCTACAAGAGGGCCAATAGAGTTACGGTGACGTATTCTCTAAAGCTATTGACGAGGGGAAAGCTTCGAAGGGTGTGAGCCGCGCAGTTTGGAAAGACTAAGCGTAGCCTTATCGAGTGAATAGATGACTAGTTCATCCATATCAGTCAGAGGCCGCGAAGTTGGAAACACGGCGAACCCCATAACCGGTAGCGGGATGCAACAAGCCCGCAAGCTTATCCGAGTATTAAACCGTCGAGGTGGTGAGAAACCACGAGGATGGAGTCGAGCAGGTCTTTAGTATGGTCTGTCGAGCTGCAGCATTTATGTGAATGTGGAGACGATTCGGTGAGGGATGTCGGTAGAGAGGAGAAGAACCATAAGAGTTAGAAACGAGAACTTGTAAAAGAGTTTTTAGTTTCGGTAAGGAGAGGAGAGAGTCTCTGAAGAGGAAGTGAAGATTTAGGGTTGTGTATTAGTTTTCTGAACTAAGTAAGCAGCATCTAGGTGGAAAGACCTTGAAGACATAGCTGGAGACGGCGAAATGTCATGAAGGATGCAGTGAAGACTAACGAGCTGCTACTATCTAGATACCTGATGAGGTTATTTCACCACTTGTGGTGAGAGAGTTTTATCAACGGCCCTGTGGACCCCACTAACTTCAAGAGAGGCCTTGGATTAGGAAGAGATGACTTATTCAAACGCCGCTGTTTACTGAAGACTTTAGTATGGAAACCAACTGGGACCTTGGATGCCAACTAAAAGCCCCCTGAGCAGAAATGCTTAGGGGGCTTTTTTAGTTTTGATAAG